>Ga0070685_10001005_pt1 | contig 15141 bp, 17 predicted proteins | sample KBSS13LmetaG_FD_65651 | JGI IMG/M metagenome (GOLD analysis project Ga0070685, IMG submission 65651) | Switchgrass rhizosphere microbial communities from Kellogg Biological Station, Michigan, USA - KBS S1-3L metaG | ecosystem: Host-associated > Plants > Roots > Rhizosphere ...
TTTCTCGTTAAATTATCATTTAGGTAAATGGACACCGCAACAATGCATTGACTTTTTAGTAGACAGGGTTGGTCATGAAAGAGCAAATGCAGAAGGAGAAGTGCGCCGCTCATTTACGGGTGGTTATGGACCTTTATACCAGATCGCTTATATGATCGGTGGGTTGGAATTTTATGCATTAAAGAAAGAATTGGTTGACACAAAAAAAATGACCTACAAACAGTATCATGATGCCATTTTACATGAGAACAGTTTGCCTATTGAAATGCTAAGGGCAATTCTTACGAATCAAAATATTGACAGAGATTATAAACCCAGCTGGAAATTTTATAATAAATAGAAAACTCCTTTAATTAGAATATCCCTTGTCAACAATAATTTGACAAGGGATATTTTTTATTTCTGCATTGTGGGAAGATCATATCTCTATTCGTTCCAATACAAGAAGTGCTTCCATAAGTTTATTCCAGGCCAGTTGCCATTCCTCTTTTGCAGAGTGTAGCTTTTTATGGTCGTCTTCTTTTAAAACAATTTTTTTTGCTTTAATATATTCTTCGAGTTTATGAAGAGATTGTTTGTTTAATTCTTCGAGCTTCTTTTTATGTTCCATACATTTAAATTGATCAATGAATGCTGTAAAGGTAGAACAAAAGATAATAAGAAAATTTATATCAATGGAACTGAATTGATCTTATAAGCTGATATATTTGAGTACTAGTATCATTCAACCCCTGCTATATGTTCAGATATTTATTCCACAATATTGTAATTGCTGCTGTCTTATCTATATCAATAACTGTTAATGCACAAAAAATAAATGAACCAAGAACCACAGCAGAATGGACAGCTACCTACCAACCCTTCCGCATAGCGGGAAACCTGTATTATGTAGGTACGTACGATCTTGCCTGTTATCTCATTACAACCACAAAGGGGAATATCCTCATCAATACAGGGCTTGCTGCATCTGAATCACAAATAAAAAACAACATTGAAACATTAGGCTTTAAGTTTTCCGATATTAAAATTCTCTTAACCACACAGGCACATTACGATCATATGGGTGCTATGGCTGCCATTAAACAAAGCACAGGTGCTCAACTAATGGTTGATGAAAAAGATGCTGATGTGGTGGCAAGCGGTGGCAGTTCTGATTATGAATTGGGACACTACGGCACTTCATTCAAACCGGTAAAGCCTGACCGTTTACTGCATGATGGGGACACTATTCGCCTCGGTGATATGCAATTGGTCATGTTACATCATCCCGGTCATACAAAAGGTTCCTGCAGTTTTTTGCTTACTGTAAAAGATGATCAACGATCTTACCGTGTGCTTATTGCCAATATGCCCACTATCGTTACTGATAAAAAATTTGCCGACATTACAGGTTACCCCGGAATAGCCAATGATTATGCCTATACATTCCAGGCAATGAAAAATATAAAATTTGATCTATGGCTTGCATCACACGCCAGCCAGTTTAAACTGCACGATAAACATAAACCCGGCGATGCATATAATCCTGCTGCTTTTATTGACCAACCCGGTTATGATTCTGCATTAAGTGATCTGCAAAAAAAATATGATGAAAAAGTAAAGAAGGATGCACAGCAGTGAGCGGAATCAGTTACTCATGTTGCCTTCAATAATTTTCGCTCAAGTGGATTTCAATGGACAAGCCCGCCCGGGCCAGACAGAAATGTCATCTTCCCTCACGATCAAATTCATTAAGCCGGTTGACCCGCCTCATCTTATTATAAGAAGTATGATCGGTACTTTCAATTTCATTTAAATCCTAAGATTATGAGGAATTTTACTTCTACAATTTATGGTTGGGTTTTCTTCATATTCTTTTTTATTTGCCCAAATGCAAATACACAAGGATTATTGAATCCAAGAACACAGCCTCAGTTTATAAATCCTTTGCCTGTTCCCTCAACAATTGATGGAAGGAGCGGCGGTACATTTACAATTGATATTAACCAGTTTGATCAATGGTTGGGATTGATCAATCCCTTAACACAACAACATATGAACACTAAAGTGTGGGGATATAATGGTTCCTATCCCGGACCCAGCATACTTGCGAGGAAAGATGTTCCTATTAATGTGTTTTGGCGCAATAAGCTTGTAAATGAGAGCAATCAGCCATTACCACATATATTACCGATAGACAGGTCAATTGATTGGGCTTTTGGTAATGATGCCAACTGGCAAAGCTACGGAGTACCAGTTGTTACACATGTTCATGGAGGACATACTGAATCAGCAAGCGACGGTTTACCAGATAACTGGTATACACCTGACTTTGCAAGAAAAGGTCCGGGTTTTACAAAAGGAGATATTGAACCATATCATTATGACAATGACCAGGAAGCGGCAACAATCTGGTACCACGACCACGCACTGGGTGTTACACGTCTTAATGTATATGCGGGTCTTGCCGGGTATTACCTGGTAACAGATAATAATGAAATTAATCTGCAAGCAACAAATAAGTTACCTGCCGCTCCTTATGATCTTGGTTTGGCCATCCAGGATAGAATGTTTAAGTCAACCGGACAATTGTTGTATCCTACTGCGATAGGAGAAGAAGATGGAGGGGAAGGAGATGATCGCGGTATACTCCCGGAGGTCTTTGGTGATTTTATTCTCGTCAATGGAATGACATGGCCGGTATTGAATGTAGAGCCAAGACAATACCGTTTCAGATTATTGAACGGATCTGATTCGCGTTTTTATAATTTATTTCTTTCATCCGGTCAGCAATTTACTCAGATCGGTAGCGACCAGGGATTTTTATATGCACCATATGCAATTAATCAAATGTTGCTTGCACCAGGTGAAAGAAAAGATATTATCCTCGATTTTTCTGATCCGGCGTTATGGGGTCAAACGATCATTTTAAAGAATAATGCAAAGACACCTTACCCAAGGGGCGAAGCACCAGATCCGCAAACAACAGGTCGGGTCATGGCATTCAGGATAAATAAACCACTTGATATAAATTATCCGCTTACTGCTTTGCCTGCTACGCTGCGTACGCCTATTGTTCCCTTACAGACGGATCTTGCTCCGCGAAAACTGATCTTATTTGAAACAGAAGATGAATATGGACGTATCATGCCGATACTGGGAACGGTTGAAGATGGCATGCTTGGTTTTCGTGATGGCTTGACTGAGGATCCGGCACTTAACAGCACTGAGATATGGGAATTATATAATGAAACTATGGACGCCCACCCGATACATATGCACCTGGTAACAATGCAAATGATCAGCAGGCAAAAATTTGTTGCAAGAGTAAATGAAGAGACAGGCAAGCCTTCCAATATCAGGCTGGTTGGGCAACCCAAATATCCTGGTCCCGATGAACAAGGCTGGAAAGATACATGGGTTATGAATCCCGGAGAAGTAACAAAAGTGATCGCAAAATTTGACCGGCCAGGTTTATATGTATGGCATTGCCATATTCTGTCACACGAAGAACATGATATGATGAGACCTTTTTATGTCGGAGAAACGAATAATCCTGTTGTCAATAAAAATGTTATTCCTGCAAACGAACAGGAGGAAAAAGTTTTGAAATTAAAAGTAATGCCGAATCCATTCAGCAGCTATGTCACTCTTCGATTCAATTTAACTCAAACACAAAAAGTGAGCATCAAGCTTTTTGATTCTAAAGGAAGTTTAATTAAACATGTTTACGAAGGTGAAAGACAATCTGGCCCGCAAAGCTTTTCTATTGATGGCAGTGATCTTTCAAACGGAATATATTTTTGCGAACTCATTGTGAACGATAAGAGAATTTTGAGAAAGCTGGTACTAATGAAATAAATTTTGCAGCGTTTAATACCATTCGCCGCAAAGTTTTAGTTCTTGTCGACGTGAATCAACAAAATGAGGCGATCAGGTTTTTCTTCCTCACTTAAATTTTATATTCATTGAAATAATATCTGAATTCATGCCCGTAGTTTTTTGGTAATGGCCATACCGTAGTTCCAAAGAGTTCCAATGCTGAATTTTAAATACTCCATCGGGAGGAGCTATACGAAAACCTGCACCAAAAAAACTGCTGTTGAATTTTGAAAGATCATAATTGCTCGTATAATAGGTATCCGCCGCAGTATGTTCCTTGAAGGGAGCAAAATAGTCAGCAGCAGTTTGCTGGTAAAAACGATAAAAGGGTGTAACAGAAAAAAACGGGGTAAGCTTTACAACCGTTTCTAATTGCAATGTATTGGAATTGATATTCCAGTCATCATGGTAATAGCGGTACCATGTTCTCAAAATAAATTTATCACTGATAAAATAATTTGCCCGGATACTCATTGGGATCTTTAACCGTTCTGAAGGAAGATTCTCTACACGCATTGAGTTATCTTCAAAATAAACCCGGTGAAAGGGTAGGCCAAGATAACCGTGCTGGTAAACGACTTCTCCATCAAGCATTACCTGTAAGCGTTGATTAATGATCTGCGACCAGGATAGATCCAAATTGAATGTGTTGCGGGGTGTGGTTGCATAATCATCCTCTTCTCCTCTGGTCCCTGTTCCTGTCCTCAGCTCGATCGGGTAGATCAGGCTGACCCTATCAAGATAGGCCTGCAACTTTGCGCTGAACTCCCCGCTTTTATCTTTTGTCTTCTTTGCAAAATTGACATTAGCACCAAAAGATCCATAGTCGAATTCAGTAGAGAGGGATAACCCTGCACCAACTGTTGATCCCTTATTTGCATTTTCCATTGTCCATGATAAAGAAGGATAAAATCTTGTGTCAGAATGTGAAGCTGATGATATCGTATGGGGATCAATTTTATCAGATGAAGCAGATGTATAATGATCGATACCAAACTCACCTATAAAACTATGTTTACGATCCCGCTTATCATAACGATATAACTTCAGGTCAATAGAATTAGAAAGATCAGTGAGCTTTTCTGAGCCAATACCACCGGTCACTGCTGAATTGTTTCCATCTTGTCTATAATAGCTTGTAACGAGGTTTGCTTCTTCAAAAGTTAGTTTACGTGGCTTATAGACTGAATCCGCTTTTGGATTTACCTGGGACAAAGCAGCCAGCATGGTGAAGTACATTCCAATAACAGAAAGAAATAATTTCTTCATAACTGTGATAATGATTTTAATTAATTACATCCGCAACCGCCGCCTGTTTTGCCGCCATTAGCACCTGATGCTCCTTCACGGTAAGATTGAAAATTGAGTTCTGTCTTTTCTATTTTGCGGCTTGATAAAGACATCTCGGCATCATTCAGTTTATTTTTCTGGTATTCCTTTACTGTTGTACATGAATTGAAAAATAAAACCGCGGTGATAAAAACGGGGACGTAAAAAAACGTTTTGATGTGTGGCCTCATGTAAGATTTATATTTTTAGTTGTATAGATTTTATCATTATCATCAATAACAATGCCTGCGATGCCCTTTATCTGGTTTAACATGTCCAACCCTGTTTTTATACCCATGATCATCACAGGTGTTGCCATCGCATCAGCGATCTCAGCATTGGGGCAAATAATGGTAACACTCTTAATGCCTCTTACTGGTAAACCGGTCTTCGGGTCAATGGTATGGGAATATTTTTTCCCGTCAATAAATACAAATTTTTCATAGTTGCCGGATGTGGCAATCGAAGTATTCGTGATCTCCAAAAATGAAAATGCTTGTCTTTTTGTATCGGGATCTGCAATACCGATCGTCCAGGGTTTTCCATTGGGTTGATAGCCCCATGCTGTCAGATCACCGGCTGCATTGATGATACCGCTTTTTACTCCCTTTTGTTGCAAAAGAGATTTCGCTTTTTCAGCAGCATAACCTTTTCCTATTCCACCAAAACCTATACGCATTCCTTTTTCTTTCAGGAAAACGCTGCAATTTTTTTCATCAAGTATCACATTTCGGTAGTTGATCAATCGAACTAATTGTTTTGCAGTTTGTGGATCAGGTAAACTCGTCATTGTTTTATCAAAATTCCACAACCGTTTATCAATAGAGCCATAAGTGATATCAAAAGCTCCCTGTGTAAGAGCTGATATTTTTTTAGAACGTTCTATAAGATCGTACATTTCTCTATCTACTTTAACAGGTGCGATGCCTGCATTCCGGTTAATGAGATTTGTTTGACTGGATTCATCGAAGGTGGTAAAAAGTTTCTCGATCCGTTTGATCTCTTCTACGGCATCAGCAATACGTTGATCCGCCCATAAGTGATCGTCACCCACTACAGTGATCTCAAAGCGATTTCCCATCAGCTTTAAAACCTTTTTAGACAGCGAAGGTGCTAGTTCACTTGTTGGCATCAACAATCGATTTTACCTCGATGGTGAATTCTTCGGAAGATATTGGTGGCAAACCCTGCCACTCTTTCAAAACTTTTCCATCAGGACTTAATAATACAGTTAAAGGGAATATTCCGTCTTTATTATATTTATCCGCAAGCTGGTCATTTTTTTTCTGTTGATCTTTGGAAAGTTCATGTTTCTTTAACCTCGGGAAATCGGCATTTACTAATACAAGATGTTCACCAGCATATTGAATAAAGCTATTTCCTCCAAAGATGTCTTTATGCATCCGGATACAGGGACCGCACCAATCGGAACCAGAAAAATTGATCAGTATGAGTTTATGTTCTGTCTTTGCAAATTGTTGCGCTTTATTAAAATCAGTTTCCCAAGTGCCATTCGAAAAAAGAAAACTGTTGAAAAGAATAAATAGGAGTACTTGCATAGTTGTGTAGTGTTTAAAACAGAATCATTGATGTTCAAAATTAGAACCAAAACATCATGAACTTGTTGAATTGAAAACGATAAGTTGAGAAACGTTTGTTAAAGGTTTGTCTTATGTTAAGAGATAGTTGTGTCTTGTTTGGAGTAACAACAATGTATGGATTGTAAGATCTGCAATCACGATACTGAAAATTCAGGATAGCCCTGCTTGCCAGCTTTTTTGTTTAAGTGTTACTTGGTATCTGTGCACAAAAAGTGACCGGATCTCATCGTATTCAGTTTTGTATGTTCTATTGTAAAAAAGCTCCGGTGTTACCCGGAGCCTCGTATTCCCCCTCCCTTCGCTGGCATTATCCAGATCAGGTATTATGAGTGTGATCTCAGCCTTCCTTTCGAAAAGCACCTCATGAAGAGAACATTTATTTATGATTAAAAATTGTGCCAATATGTTTTTTTGAAAAGCAATATTGGATTCGAGCCTTGAACTTTTTTTTGGAATTTTAATTTGCCATAAAGAGTTTTTTTGATAACTATTTACGATTGATTATAGAACAACAAATAACATGTTGTGACTTTTAAACTTATGGTTACAAAATGTTGTGAACTTAATACCCCTTTTTTTCGGAAGCATAACAATGAACTAAAATTCTTTTATCATTGCACTTTGTTCTCGGTTCTCTTGTTCACTTTGCTTTTATGTTCATCGGCCAACTCTTCAAGTTCGGATCCGGTTTTTTCTTCGATAGCCAGCAGGTCATTGCTCGCCTGGTCATGACTTGCAATCAATTCATTTATTTTTATACGTATGGCAGTGGTGGTTTTGTTTACGGCCCTTTGAATAATAAAAAAACTGAGAAACGTAATAGAAAGGATGATGTCGCGGACGAGATCTTGCAGATTAGCGTAGTTTTTTAGACTTTGTACAAGGAAAAAGATCACCAATAAAAGTGCAACAACAAATGTAAATGGATGTCCATAAATTTTTAACACGATCCCCACCATGCTTTCGAACCATTGCTCAATGCGCTGGTAAATTGTTTTTTCTTTCATGAATAAGGATATAGGAAATTCGTGCCATTACTTTATTGAGCCAACACTTTGGTGATGCGACTTCTTCAAACCTGAACCCAGGCTGCGTTCAAGACAATAATTCGTACCGGATCGATAAATATGGGATCAATTTAGGTGGAAGATGGGGGAGTGATCCTCGTATAAAAGTAAAACACCTTTTAACGCACACTGCAATGGGTAACTGGCTTAATGGATTTAAACCGGGTTATAAATTCAGATACAATGGCGACTGGTATGGACAGTTGGGTAAAGTAATTGAAAAAGCATCAAGAGAAAGTTTTGGAGAATTAGTAATGAAGAATATCATTGCACCAATGAGAATGATAAATACAGCACCAAGTACGGATGACAGCGTAAATTTTAAATTGACAGGTTATAACAAAGATTCTTTTTTGGCAAAAGTGGCACTACCTTATAATTGGCAGGGAAAACAGGTAGCTCCAATACAAATGAAGTATGTATTCAGCCCGGCAGCAGGTATCATGAGCAGTGTAGCCGACCTGGCTAAATATTCTATCGCTATTGATGAAGGAAAGTTTTTAAAACCTGGAACATGGGAAAAGGTTTTTACTCCTTATGTTTCACCGAAAGGAAAAACAATTCAGTATGGCCTCGGATGGTTTGTGAAAGATTATAAAGGACTAAAAATTATGTGGCATACTGGTTGGTGGTATGGTTATTCAACATTGCTGATAAAGATCCCGCAAAAAGATCTCACATTTATTATTCTAGCCAATTCACAGGACCTGAGCCGGCCTTTTTATCTTACACTTTACCCTGTACCATTGCCGGATCCATTCAGCAAAAGTCTGAGTAAAGATCTGTTGGTCTCTGATTTTGCGTCACTGTTTATTCAATATTTCGTTATGGAGTGATGATTTTTATTTCATTGCCTGTTCGGCTGAACTGACTGGAACATTACTGAGGACTTTTAGCACCATCAATCCATTTTATCATCTCCTTAAAAATGGTGGATTCAGAAACAGAATCTTTAAGTATTTGGTCGTATGATAAATGTTTGATGTCCATTAGATATTCTATCATCAATCTGCCCTTGTAGTAATAATTCGGGAATTCACAACCGCCATCCTCTGGTGAAATCCATATATCAGTTGCTTTATTTTCTAGATTAATATACCTCTCTATTTCGTTTGTCAGACTATAATCTTTGCTTGAAAGCTTTGGCTTTCTTGAAATATATTCTGGATAACCTTCCAACTTCCAAAGTTCCGGGTGTCTAAAAGGATTAAATTTCATTATTCCATACTTTTTTGCCTGCAAGCAGTGAATCATTTCATGTGCAATTAAATAAGTCAAATTGATCTCACATTCCTTGTGAAATGTAGGAAAAGCTAAATTACTCTTTGGATCAACTCTGACTTTGACAATCACATTATTAAGTCTCGATCTTGCGCTGGGTCCAATCCCTAATATTTTATCGTCAATTTTATTGTAGAATGTATTAGGACAAAGTATGATATTATACTTATAGCTAGAATCATATAGTTCAGATTTTTGAACAAGATTCATAGCGTTGTCTAAAACAATTCTAATGTTGTCATTTATTTTATCATTAGAACACACTATGAATTCTTTGTACCTGATTTTGTTAGCAAATAATCGTTGAGGGAACAAAAGAATTAAAGTAACTGTCAAGGCGCCAATAAAAAATGTCAACAGTATTATTTTAAAAGTTCTCTTGAATGTCTTTTTCATTTTCACTTTTATTTAATGTTGTCTAAATGGCAGGGTACCTAAAAAAAAGGAGGATATAGTCTGATTTATATTTTTATTGCCCATTCATTCAGCATTGGTCTACCCAACAACGCATTGGCTTCCGCATCATCTTTAAATTTTTCTTTTTTGGGATCCCATTTTAATGACCGTTTTACCTGGTAAGCAATATTGCCAATGTTACAAACTGTCGCGGTGCGATGTCCTATCTCAACATCACATATTGGTTTGGTACGTATACGCATAGCATTTAAAAAATCTTTGTAATGGTTCTCACTTTTGTACACATGCTTTTGCGCATCACTAATTGTTTTATCCTTTACTGATGCAGGAGTTGTTTCAAGTTTACCCCGGGCTATGCGTAACTCGCCTTCCGTTCCGATAAATAACACCGCATTGTTCCATTCCCATTTTTCATGGGTCATAATGACATCATTGTTATACTTATAAGTTAAAAATGGATGTTCTGCATCCGGAGCAAAAATTTCTGTAGGACCGCTATTATCCATGTCCAGTGCCCATTGAGCAATATCAAACATGTGTGCACCCCAATCCGTTACCTGTCCGCCACCGAATTCTTTGTATTTTCTCCAGTTAGGATAAACATCTTGTGTAATTGGTGGCGCCAGCTCAGCATTAAAATGTTTAAATTCATTTGGACCCAGCCACTTGTTCCAATCCAAACCATCGGGTAGAGGTTGTTCAGGCAAATCATAGACAATTGGCGGCGGACCAACATTTACTTTTATACTTTTTATTTCACCAATAAATCCATTGCGAATAATTTCAGCCGCCTGGCGAAACTCCGGCCATGAACGTTGCATACTTCCTGTTTGAAAAACACGTTTGTGTTTTCGTGTAGCATTCACCATTGCCCTTCCTTCTTTTACAGTAAGTGCTAATGGCTTTTCACAATAAATATCTTTTCCTGCCTCTGCTGCCCGAACCGCCACTGCAGCGTGCCAATGATCTGGTGTTGCAATAACTACAGCATCGATATCTTTCCTGGTAAGCAATTCTCTAAAATCATTATAAACTCCAATGTCATTAGTAGAAGGCAGTTTGTTTTTCTCCTGGTTAGTTTTTATAGTCTTCAGCATCAACTCGGTTTTGTCTTTATACACTTCGCTTATTGCAGCGATGCGGATCTCGTTTGTAGTTAAAAAATAATTGCTGAGTATTTTTCCTTGCTTTCCGCAACCAATAAAACCGAGAGAGATCATATCACTAGGCGGAATATATTTAGAACCATTATGGCTAACACCGCCGAGTACAAAGCGAGGTACAATTATATATCCTGCAAGTGCCGAAGCCGATTGCTTTATAAAATTTCTTCTGCTATTGTCCGCAGGAGGTTGCTTTTTTTTATCAATCATTATTTATTGATTTATTACTGATAAAATGTTCATTTTGTTAAGGCCCATTTAATGGCTCCGGCAAGATGCTGAAGAAACAAAGGTTCGGTAAAAGCTTCCGGGTGATGACCCCACTCTGTATAAAAGGCTCTGCCACCATCGTATTTATGATACCATGCTATCGGATGATAATCCGGCATTTTGCCACCTTCATAACTCTTCTCATCTATGGTAATTAATACAGTTACTAATTCTTTTTTAAAAGATTTAAAGTTGTAGATCTCTTCCAGCCTACGCAATGTATCAGGCATAAAACTAACTGCAGGATGATTTTTATTTACAACATTATATAAGGCTACCTGTGGCTTTGGATGACTCTCAAACCAGGCGCCTACCAAATTGTTATACCATGGCCAGTCATATTCTGTATCTGCAGCAGCATGAATACCTACGAAACCACCACCTCCATTTATGTATTTCTGAAAAGCCATTTGCTGCTCGTCATTTAAAACATTACCTGTCGTACTTAAAAACACGACTGCACCATATTGTTTCAGGTTTGCTTCAGTAAATGCCGTTGCATCTTCCGTTGTGTCGACAACCCATTTTTTTTCAGAACCCATTTTTAACAGTGCTATTTTACCGGCATCTATCGATTTATGACGATATCCCTTGGTAGAACTGAATACTAATATTTTTTGAGGTTGCATTATTTTCTTGCTTGAGGTACAGCCGAAAAAAATAACAATAAGAAAAATTAGTTTAAATGAATTGCTCATAATATGAATGATTGTATGACAGTTGGTGAGTAATTGTTTTGTTGATGAAGTTATGAACTTTTGCCTTGCTTTACTCGTCAGCGGAACAGTCGGCAATATTAGATGGGGAAGGTTCGAACTTTGGCGTATGGGAAAATTTAATTGTTGGATATTTGCCTGGTAAGAGAACCAATAAATTATTATCATGAAAAAAACAGCCTTATTGCTTTTATCACATCTTGTTTGCATCATAGTTTTATATGGCCAGGATGTAACAGTAAACGAGAAGCAGCAAAAAGCAATTACTTCATTAATTGATCAATATTCACAGGCAAGAGAAAAAAGGGACACGGTATTATTAAAAACTATTTTGACGCCAGATGTGGATCAGTTGGTTTCTACCGGTGAGTGGAGGGTGGGAATAAACGCCGCTGTAGAAGGCATGTTGAAAAGCTCTGCCAATAGTCCCGGAACAAGAACACTTCATGTAGAAAAAATTCAAACTATCACGGCTTCATCAGCCATAGTAGATTGCCGTTATGAAATACAAAATGCAGATGGAACTGCTCGAAAAATGTGGAGTACTTTTATTGTCATTGATGATAAGAAAACATGGAAGATCATGGCAATAAGAAATATGCTGCCGGCACCGAATAATTAACATGTTTATAGAATTGCTTTAACCTTGCATATCAAGGGTTCTGCGTCAACGTTTTTTTTCATGTAGTTTTCTCCAAGATCCAGGCGGACAGAACATTCTATTATTTTCGTATTTCATACCATAGCTCCACCATTCCGTTTTTGTAGGCTGTAATGTTTTTTAAGTGTAGTGGTTGTTCTCGCCCGATATGATCAAAAAACGGTATCCCATCACCCAAAATGATCGGTATAATTGATAATCTTATTTCGTCCGCCAGTTTTAAGCGAATGAAATCTTTGGCAAGCATAGCACCGCCTACAAGCCAAACATTCTTGTAGTTTGGTTTTAATCGTTCATTTACAAGTTTGTCCAGGTCGCCCGAATAAATTTCAATATTTTTTCTGTCGATCGGGAGGGTTCTATGACTTACCACAATCGTCGGTACATCTCCATAAGCCCAACCAAAATTTTTTGAAAATTCTAATGCATGTTCATATGTCCGGGAACCCATCACAAAACAATCTATAGTTTTCATAAATTCTTCCGCATTTCCTTCTGCAACTCCATTTTCATAGTTGTCTGGAGATTCAAACCATGAAACACTATTGTCTTTTTTGGCAATAATACCGTCAAGACTTGAAACCATGTGTATTGTTACTTTAAATGCGTCTATCATTATTTATGTGTTATTATGAATAGCGTCGTCATGCATATAAATGTACGCCGTAAAATAATGAATGATGGGACGGACATCGGAAGAATGAATTTAATTTCAAATTATCCTGTAGCTTAGTCCTCATGGATATTACAGCTATCAAACAAGCTCAACAACGAATCAAACCTTACGTCAAGCGAACAACGCTTGAACATTCTGAAACGCTCAGCAAATATTTGGGGACAAATGTTTTTGTCAAATTTGAACTTTTTCAAAAAACCGGTTCGTTCAAAGTTCGCGGAGCTTTTAATAAACTGCTAAGCCTGTCTGCCGAAGAAAGAAAAAGGGGAGTGGTTGCTATCAGTGGTGGCAATCATGCACAGGCTGTGGCTTACGCATCGAATGTTTTGGATGTTGATGCAGTTGTATTAATGCCACAAACAACTCCGCAAAATTATTTAGAAGCAACACGCAATTACGGAGCAACAGTTGATCTGCAACCAACGATCCAGGATGCTTTTAAAAAAATAAAAGATTATGAATCGCAGGGCAGAATATTTATTCATCCATTCGATGATCCATTGGTGATGGCAGGACAAGGAACACTTGGCTTAGAGATAATGGAGGATCTGCCGGGAGCAACTGATATTATCATTAGCATTGGCGGAGGAGGCTTTGAAGGCGGAGTAAGTACAGCCGTTAAAGCGATCAAACCTGAAGTAAGAATTTGGGGTGTTGAAACTGTTGGTGCAGATGCAATGTCGCAGGCACTCAAAGCCGGACACCCGGTTGAACTTTCTGCCATTACTTCCATTGCAAAAACATTGGGTGCTCCTTCTGTTTCCGCTCAAACTTTAGCATTGGCGCAGGAAAATTTAGAAGAAGTGATCGTTGTTACAGATGCGGAAGCAGTGCAAGCATTAAAATTTATTCTTGAGCGGTTGAAAGTTTTAACTGAACCGGCAGCTTCCTGTACATTGGCTGCTGCTTCGCGGTTAAAAGATCAATTCAGGAAGGATAACAATTTAGTTTTGATCTTTTGTGGAGGTAACCTTTCGGTTGACGATCTGTGTAAATATATTAGCCAGTTGTAATTTTTTAATTTGCACAGTTTTTATATCCATCAGCTTTTGCAAAGCTGATCCTGGGGTACAAGATTTTTTATTTTATAGGACATAGGAGAATTATCCTTTGATCACTGCTTTTAAGAAGTGTTGCACATTTTCTGATCTTCCAATGGGCTCTAATAAGAATATAAAAAGGTTGACGCCTACTGCGAGATAGGTAGCGGGATGTTTTAGTTTTCCATATTTCCACGCACCGAGGGTCAGCATTCCAATGATCAGCACCTCTGTAAAGTAAATGGGAAGCATAATATTTATGTTTGGAAATTCTTTAATATGCATGCCAACATATACATTTTGTATTCCACGACCGAGAGCTGGCATCATAATTATAAAGACAGTTGATATCAACCACCATGAATGATTTTCTATTTCTTTTCTGTGAATGATGCTTTTTATTACTGCATACCCGAAGGCTGTCATCATTACAATTTCTACAGCAGCCACACCAAAGAAAAACCAGGGTTGAAATGGTCCAAAACTATCTGGTGCTTCCATGGCTCTTTGTGTTGTCACGATGTCTCTATTCATCATGCTTAGGGCAGTTAAACAACCCCCCCGCCGATAAACATGCCGATGATGCCATTCGTTCTATGCCTGGGTAACTGACCATGTGTAGCAAAATAAGGTTGAATGATAAGATAGATATACCAAACAGTACCTGTCCAATAATGTATATGGACAGACCATGCATTTTTTGAAAAATCACCCCAATAATCTTTGAAGATGCCAAGTTGCATAAAGAGCATTGGGATCACCATCCATTTGTATAGTGTTTTATATTTATTCATCTATGACACTCCTGATATTATTCTGATCAATTGTGTTGATCACTAAATTAACCACCAACACATAAATATACGCTGTATACAATTTACGACTTTTGCAAAGCAGATCCTGAGTAACCCCGATAACTATCGGGACAGGATAACGATTGAAGATTTTTTATTTTAATGAACACTACGAGTAAAGAGAGAGCTAATTATTGATCCACGTCATAAAAAAATTCCTTACTGATGTGTAAAATAAGTACAACTATAAAAAGTGCAAAAGAAA
>Ga0070685_10001008_pt1 | contig 15123 bp, 10 predicted proteins | sample KBSS13LmetaG_FD_65651 | JGI IMG/M metagenome (GOLD analysis project Ga0070685, IMG submission 65651) | Switchgrass rhizosphere microbial communities from Kellogg Biological Station, Michigan, USA - KBS S1-3L metaG | ecosystem: Host-associated > Plants > Roots > Rhizosphere ...
GGTGCGCTTCACCAGCCGCATCCCCAGCGCCTCCTGCAGGAAGTCGTTCGCCTGCTCCACGTCGCGGGTGATGGCGGAGATGTGGTGCAGCCCGTCGAGCGCCATGTCGGGCGTGATCTCGGGGACCGGCTGAGGCCAGGTGCTCGCCTGGATCGCGGCCTCGTCTCGCTGCCCGGCGAGGTTCGCCGCCGGCGGCGTGATGATCGTCTGCCCCAGCGCGTCCGCCGGCTCGTCGAGCGTGTAGCCGGGGCCCTTGGTGGCGATCTCCAGGATCTGCCCGTCGGGGTCGGTGAAGTAGATGCTGTGGAACCAGCGCCGGTCGAACGGGCCGCTGACGTGCACGCCGAGGTCCGTCAGGCGCCGCTTCCAGCGCAGCAGCCCGTCTTCCGTCGCGACGCCCATGGCCACGTGGTGTACCCCACCTACGCCCCAGCCGCCGCGCGGGGCCTGCGGCCACTCGAAAAAGGTCAGCAGCGTCCCCGGCGAGCCCAGCGGGTCGCCGAAGTACAGGTGGTACGAGCCGGGGTCGTCGAAGTTCACGGTGCGCTTCACCAGCCCCAATCCGAGCACGTCGCGGTAGAAGTCCAGCGTGCGCTGGGCGTTCGCCGACACCATGGTGACGTGATGCAGCCCCTGCGTGGTCAACGGTTCCATCGTTTCATCTCCCAGAATAAGCTCAGAGCTGAGATATCAGTTCACGAAAAAGCGGCGTCATCCCGCGTCGGGCGCCGTCTCCGGGCCCGCGCCGCCGAGGAGGGCGTGGAGGAGCCGGATCGCCTGGCGCTTCTCCTCGCGGCCCAGCCCCGCGAGCGCGTCGCGGATGACCGCGGCGTGCTCCGGGAAGATCCGGCGCACGAGCTCCTCGCCGGCCGCCGTCAGTCCGACCAGCCGCGCGCGGCGGTCGCCGGGGCAGTCGCGGCGCTCGGCGAGGCCGCGCTTCTCCAGCCGGTCCACCAGGTAGGTGATGCCGCCGCTGGAGACCAGGATCCGGCGCTGCACCTCGCTCAGCAGCATCGGGCCCTTGTGGTAGAGCGCCTCCAGCACGCCGAACTCGGCGACGGTCAGGTCGTGCCGCGCGACGTCCGCCGTCGCGCGGGCGCTCACCGCATTGTGTGCCCGCGCCAGCGCGATCCAGGTGCGCAGCGCGAGTGCGGTCTCTTCGTCGGGTACGGGCGTATTGGTCTGATTCATCTCACTGCTAAGGTAATTGAAGACGTGCGGGAGGGCAAGCGACGGGTAGGCCCACGCTCTGTAAACAGCATCTCACGTCGCGGAGCCGCAGAGGAGCCGCGGCGGCCCCTCCGCGGCTCCGCGTCTCTGCGTGAGTCAGGGCTGTAGAGGCTGGGCTTCGCTCGGCTCCGGGGGCAGCGTCGCGTGCTCGGCCAACAGGTCGCGCACCTGCTCCAGGGTGGCGCCCGGGTGGCGCTCCAGGAGGAGGCAGACGATGCCGGTGATGTTGGGCGCGGCGAAGCTGGTGCCGTGCTTGATCTGCTGCTCGCCGCCCAGCCAGACCACCGGCTGCTCCACACCCCACGCCTGGCACTCCATCGCCTCGTCCGCGTGGTAGCGGAAGTCGTAGGCGGAGCCGAAGCGCGCGGCGGAGACGCCGATCACGTTCTCGAAGATCGCCGGGTAGCTCCAGTCCCGGGAGTTGTGCCCGGCGGCGACGATGATGATCCCCTGCCGCCGCGCCTTCTCGCACGCGGCGTAGAGGGGGTGCAGCGTCCCCTCCAGCGTGGTGCCCAGGCTCAGGTTCACCACGTTCACGCCGCGCTCGATGGCGTAGAGGATCCCCGCCTGCAGCGTCCCCGGGCTGGTCTCCAGGTCCTTGCCGAAGACGCGGATCGGCACCACCTGGGCATCCGGCGCGATGCGCAGGATCTGGTGGATGCAGGCCGTGCCGTGGCCCACCCGGTCGTGGTCGTCGTCGCTGCGGAGCATCGCCAGGTCGTCGGCCGGGTCCACCAGCCCCACGCCGGGGAGCACCCGCGGGTCGTCGCAGGCGCGGTCCCATCCGCTGTCGATCACCCCCACCAGCAGCCCCTTCCCCGTCGGCCGGCCCAGCCCCTCGGCCACCCAGGCCGGGGGCTCGAACGGCGCGGGCGGCCCGAACTTCGCTCCTTCTACAATCACGATCCCAGCTTCTCCGTCAGATAGTTCCACAGCAGCGTGATGATGCGCCCGGAGCGGGTGACCACGTAGCCCTGCACGGTGTAGCCGCGGCGGAAGCGGGTGATCCCCATCCGCTCCAGCTGCGGCCGGTCCAGCGAGGCGATCACCCGGTAGCCGCCCGGGCCCGCGGGGAGGGCCGTCGGGGCGGTGGAGCCCCCGACGGTGGCGGCCGACTGCGCCGAGAGCGGCTCGGGGGCCACGTAGGCCACGCTCCCGCGCAGCTGCTCGCGCTCGGACTCGTCGAAGGCGAGCAGGTCCACCTTCACCGAGTCGCCCAGCTCGATCTTGTGCACGTCGCGCTCGCTCACGGAGAGGAGCACCCGCCAGTCGTCCAGGTCGGCCAGCTCCACGATCTGCTCGCCCTCGCGCACGAAGGCGCCGGGGAGGCGCTCCATCTGCTCGGTGAGCACCACGCCGGCGGTGGGCGCGCGGATGGTGAGGCGCGACAGGCGCTCGCGCGCGGCCGCGATCTGCGCGGCGAGCTGGTCCATCTGCGTCCCCAGCTTCTCGCGGTCGAAGCGCGACAGCTCCTGCAGCCCGCCCTCGGCGCCGGTGAGGCGGATGTCGGCCTGCGCGCTCTTCACCTCGCCGACGGCCTGGTCGATGGCGACGTGGCGGCCGGGGACGTACGCCCGCAGCAGCGAGTCGACGTTGGTGCCCAGGTCGTACTCGATCATCCGCTGGCGCAGCGTGGCGAGCGCCGTCGACAGGCGCGAGCGCGACTGCGCCGACCGCTCGGCGCTCTGCTCGCGCTGCAGCGGGTCGGCGGTGGCGGAGCGGCGCCGGTCGATGTCGGCGGCGCGGTACTGCGCCTCGAGCTGCGCCAGCGCGGAGGTGAGCTCCACCGTGTCCAGCCGCACCAGCACCTGCCCGGCGCGCACCGTGTCCCCCGTCTGCACCAGCACGTCGCGCACCGCGCCGCCCTCCATCGCCCGCACCGGGTAGATGCGGATGGGCTCCAGCACGCCGGCGGCCTTCACGGTGACGTCCATCTTCACCAGGCAGGCCACCAGCGTCCCCGCGACCGCCAGCCCGGCGATGGTGAGCAGCGTGAACCCCACCGCGCGCCGCACGAACGAAGCGCCGGGCTGTCCCTCGTGCGGAAGCTCGGGGAGGCGCAGGGGGATGACGCCGCGGTCCTTGTCCGCGGCGGGCGCGGGGCTGGGAGATGCCATTCGGTCAGACCTGGGGAACGGCGCGCAGGCGGCGGCCCTCGTCGAGGCCGGCGCCGCCGCCATGGAGCACGCGGTAGGGTTCGCAGTCGCGCATCAGGTCGGCGTGCGTGCCGACCCCCACCACGCGGCCGGCGTCGATCACGCAGATCTGGTCGGCCAGCGCGGCGGTCTGCACGCGGTGGGTGACGAAGATCACCGTCTTCCCGCCCACCCGTGCGAAGAGGTCGCGCAGGATCTCGGTCTCGGTCTGCATGTCGACGTTGCTGGTGGCCTCGTCGAGCAGGAGCACGGGGGTGTCGCGCACCAGCGCGCGGGCGATGGCCATCCGCTGGCGCTGCCCGCCGGAGAGGGTGGCGCCCCACTCGGCCACGTTCGTCTCGTACCCGTCGGGGAGGTCGGCCACCAGCCCGTCGAGCCGGCAGAGGCGCACCGCGTCGTCCACCCGCGCGCGGGTGGGCGACTCCGTCCCCAGGGTGAGGTTCTCCCACACCGTGCCCTGCATCAGCGCGAACTCCTGCCAGACCACGGACACCTGGCGGCGGAGGTCGGCGAGCGGCATGGAGGTGACCGGCGAGCCGTCGACGAACACCTGACCGGAATCGGGCTCCTCCATGCGGGTGATCAGCCGCAGCAGGCTGCTCTTCCCGGCGCCGCTGGGGCCGACGACCGCGGTGATGGTGCCGCGCGGGAAGTGCAGGTTCACGTCGTGCAGCACCCGCTTCTCGGCGTTGTAGCCGAAGCTCAGGTCGCGCAGCCGCACGTCGCCCTCGATGAGGTGCGTGACCGGCGCGGGGGGGAGGTAGGCGCCGGCCGGGTCCTGCTCCACGGGGCTGTCCAGGTACTCGAACATCCGCCCCAGGTTCACCGCCGTCTGCTGGAAGTCGCTGAACAGCCCGGTGATCTGCTGCAGCGGGTTGTACAGGTACCCCATGTACGCGGTGAAGGCGATGTAGGTGCCGAGCGTCATCTCGCCGCGGACGATGAGCGTCCACGCGTACCAGGTGAACACCGCCGTCCCCAGCGCGCGCACCACGGCGTTGAGCGTGCCGAACACCTGGGACAATCCCCCCGCCTTGAGCTGCACCTGGAGCGCCGTCTGGATCTGGTCGCGCGCGCGCCCGTACAGGTTGTGCTCCATCGACATCGCCTTGAGCGTGCGGATGTGGCTCAGCACCTCGACCTGGAAGGCACCCAGGTCGGCGTAGGCTTCGGCGCTCTTCTTCCAGAAGCGCCGCAGCAGGCGGGCGGAGGCGGTGGTGATGAGGACGGTGAGGGGGACGGTGATCAGCGAGACGATCGCCAGCTTCCACTGCAGCAGGAAGAGGAAGGGCGGCACCAGCACCAGGTACACGCCGTTCACGAACAGTGTCTCGAAGACGCGCGACACGCTGCTCAGCGAGTTGCGCACGTCGGCGAAGCGGCTGATGATCTCGCCCACGCGGTGCTCGTCGAAGAACCGCGTGCGCAGGTGCTGCAGGTGGTTGAAGAAGAGGAGCGAGGTGGCGTTCGCCAGGTGCGAGGTGGTGTAGTTGGTGAAGTAGGCGCGGATGGCGCCCATCACCGCCTGCGCCACGGCCACCACCAGGATCCCCGCCACCAGCACCTGCATCAGCGTGATGTTGCGGGTGGGGTAGACCTCGTCGATCAGCAGCTTGGAGAGGTACGGCGTGATCATCCCGAACACGCCCAGCACCAGCCCGAGCACCATCCCCTTGATCAGCGGGCCCCAGTACGAACGGATCAGCCTCAGCAGTCGCAGGAACTGCTGAAACGCCTCCCGCAGCGGGGGGATGTCCTTGGGCTGAACAGGCGGCATCGGGGAAACGTCTCCCGGGGGGTCGATTCAGTGCGGGGCCGCAACAAAACGCTGCGGCCCGTTTCAAGACAGGTTGTCGAAGATAATAGCGTAGCGGCGATCCCGCGACGGCCCGAGCCCCTTGGGCCTTCGCGGATATCGTCTGGAGATGGGTAGCAGTAACTGAATGGTCTCACACGGAGGAACCAGAGGGACCAGAGAAAACGGCGCGCGCTTCCCCCTGGTCCCTCGGGTTCCTCCGTGTGAGATCTTCCGTCACTCGCCGTAGGGCACCCAGATGTTCTTGACGTGCGTGGCCTGGCGGAGGAACTCGGCGCCCTCGCCCTGCTCGGCGTCGAGCCAGTCGCGGCGGCGGCCGTAGTCCACCCAGGTGCGCTTCATGTTGCCGGCCGAGAGGCGCTCCACCATCTCGCTCCCCTCCGCCCCGCCGAAGTACCACATGCTGTCCACGTCGTCGTGCGCGGCTAGCGTCTGCGCCAGCTCGTCGCGCCTGCCGGTGACGATGTTGACGACGCCGCCGGGGACGTCGCTGGTGTCGAGCACCTGGTAGAAGTCCGTCGCCGCCAGCGGCCAGCGCTCGGAGGGGACGGCCACCACCGTGTTCCCCATCGCGATCGCGGGGGCGACGAGCGAGACGAAGCCGAGGAGCGGCGCCTCGTCCGGGCAGGCGACGCCCATCACCCCGATCGGCTCGCGCATGGCGATGGTGACCATGCGCACGGGGGTGTGGTGCACGTCGCCGTCCCACTTGTCCGCCCAGGCGGCGCAGGTGTAGAGGCGGCGGATGGTCGCCTCCACCTCGGCCGCGGCGCCATCCCCATCCCCGGTCATCGAGGCGATGCGGCGGGTGAACTCGTCGGTGCGGGCGGCGAGGTTCTCGGCCAGGTAGTAGAGCACCTGCGCGCGGTTGTGGCCGGTCTGTTTCGCCCAGCCGGCGGCCTTGTGCGCCGCCTCGACCGCGTTGCGGACGTCCTTGCGGTTGCCGAGCGCCGCCTCGCCCACGAGCCGGCCGCCGGGTCCGTTCACCGGGAAGGAGTAGCCGCCGTCCGGCCGCGCCTGCTTCCCGCCGACGTAGAGCTTGGCCGTGCGGTCGATGGGCGGGAGCGACGCGCCCTTCGCGGCGTCGGCCTTCGGCGCCTTCGTTCGCGTGCGCCGTCCCCCATCCGTCGAATCGCTCTTGCCGTGCTCCTTCTCCCAGCGCGGCTTGACGTACTCCCAGAGGCCCTCGCGGCCGCCCTCGCGCCCGTAGCCGCTCTCCTTGTAGCCGCCGAAGCCGCTCGCGGCGTCGAAGACGTTGGTGCAGTTGATCCACACCGTCCCCGCCTGCACCTTCGGCGCGATGTCGAGCGCCAGGTTGATGCTCTCCGTCCAGACGCTGGCGGCGAGGCCGTAGGTGGTGTTGTTCGCCAGCGCCACCGCCTCGGACGGGGTGCGGAAGGTCATGGAGACGACGACGGGGCCGAAGATCTCCACCTGCGCGATGGTGGACGACGGGGAGACGTCGGTGAAGAGCGTCGGCGGGAAGAAGCACCCCTCCTGCGGGCAGCTCCACGACGGCTGCCACATGGTGGCGCCCTCGTCCACCCCCTGCTGCACCAGCTCCTGGATCTTCTGCAGCTGCACCGGGGCGACGATGGCGCCGATGTCGACCCCCTTGTCCAGCGGGTCGCCGACGCGGAGGGTCTCCATCCGCGCGCGGAGCTTCTCGGTGAGGCGGGACGCGATCCCCTCCTGCGCGAGGATGCGGCTCCCGGCGCAGCAGACCTGCCCCTGGTTGAACCAGATGGCGTCGACCACGCCCTCGACCACGCTGTCCAGGTCGGCGTCGTCGAAGACGATGAAGGGGCTCTTCCCCCCCAGCTCCAGCGAGAGCTTCTTCCCCGACCCGGCGGTGGCGACGCGGATGATGCGGCCGACCTCGGTGGAGCCGGTGAAGGCGATCTTGTCGATGCCGGGGTGCTCCACCATCAGCGCGCCGGTGCGCCCGTCGCCGGTGACGATGTTGACCACGCCCGGCGGGAGCCCGGCCTCGTCGCAGATCTGGGCGAAGAGGATGGCGGTGAGCGAGGTGAACTCGGCGGGCTTGAGCACCACCGTGTTCCCCATCGCCAGCGCGGGGGCGATCTTCCAGCTCAGCATGAGGAGCGGGAAGTTCCAGGGGATGATCTGGCCGACGACGCCGACGGGCGCGCAGTCGCGCAGCTCGGCGTCGGTGTCCATCAGCTGCGCCCAGCCGGCGTGGTGGTAGAAGTGGCGGGCGACGAGTGGGATGTCGATGTCGCGCGACTCGCGGATGGGCTTGCCGTTGTCCATGCTCTCCAGCACGGCGAAGAGGCGCGAGTGCTTCTGGATCTGCCGCGCGATGGCGTAGAGGTAGCGCGCGCGGCCGTGCCCCCCCAGCGCCTGCCAGGGCTCGAGCGCGCGCCGCGCCGCGTCGACGGCGGCGTCCACGTCGCCGCGGCCGCCCTGGGCGATGCGGGCGAGGGGCTGGCTGGTGGCGGGGTTCACGCTGTCGAACCACTCGTCGCCCTCGGGATCGCGCCAGCGGCCGTCCACGTACATGCGGGCGCTGCGGCCGCGCTCCTCCAGCCAGCGGACGGCGGGGGAGGCGCTCTCGGGAGCGGGCCCGTACTCCATCGTCTCGAAGATCTCGGCGATGCTCATGTCAGTCCGTGTCCTTCGCGGCGTGCGGCCTTGCGGCGCGGGTGGGGATCGGGCGTAAAGTATACTGCGCGGCGGCCCTGCGCGCACGCCGGAACCCGCGCGCCCGCGCCGCCGTAGAGGGAGGACGCCGCCCGCGCCCGCCCGATCCAACCGGAGAGCCCGTTGACCGACGCCGCCCCGCTCCGCCGCGACGACCCCATCCCCCCGAGCAAGCCGCTGGTGGTGGCGCCCAAGCCCCCGGGCGCGGACTACGGCTACGTGGAGAAGCAGGCGCACGCCTCCACCCGCGAGGAGCTGGTGGAGCGCCTGGCCGAGGGGCGCCCCACGCCGCTGGTGTGGACGCCGGAGACGGAGGGCGTGGTGCCGCCGTGGACGGTGCCCTACCTCTTCGACGCCTACCGCGGGCACGGGCTGCGGCACGCGCGGAAGGTGGCGCTGGTGTGGGGCGCGGTGAGCTTCGCGTCGCTCGCCTGGGCGGCGGTGCTGGGGACGTTCGACTTCCGCAACGGCTTCGTGCTCTTCGGCTTCATCGCCGCGGTGGTCTCGTTCTACTCGGCGCTGGAGTGGGGGCGCTACCGCCGGCTTTCGCCGGACCAGCTCACCTACCAGGTGCGCGAGGCGCGGGCGCGTCCCCCCGCCCGGAGCGGTCCCGCGCGGTGGACGCAGCTCCTGGCCGGCGCGATCGGGGCGGTGGTGCTGGTGCAGTCGCTGGGCGCCATCTTCGCGCCCCACGGCGCGTTCCCGGTGATGCCCGGCAACCCGGCGATCGGCGACAGCGTGATGGCGGCGGGGATGGTGAAGGCCTTCGTGCGGGCGGGCGAGGTGTGGCGGCTGCTGAGCAGCGCGTTCCTGCACGACGGGCTGCTGCACTTCGGGATGAACACGATGGCGCTGCTCGCGCTGGGCCGCTTCCTGGAAGCGTACTCACACCGCGCCTACGTCCCCATCGTGTTCCTGCTGACGGCGCTGGCCGCGAGCTGTGCGAGCTTCGCGCTCTCCCCGGCGGAGGCGTCGGTGGGGGCGTCGGGGGGGATCATGGGGATCTTCGGGTTCCTGGCCTTCATGGCGCGGCGGCGGCGCGACGTGATGCCGCCGGGGTTCGGCCGGGCGATCCTGATCGACATCGGGGTGATCGCGGCGATGGGGATCTTCGGGCGGGGGTACATCGACAACTGGGCGCACGCGGGGGGGTTCGTGGCGGGGGCGCTGCTCGGCTGGCTGATGATCCCGCGCGGCGGCCGCACGGCCTACTGGGAGCCCTCGCGCCCCATCCGCCGCCTCGGCGACCTGTCGATGGCGATCCTCCTCCTGGCCTCGCTGGGGACGGTCGTCGTCCTCGTCGCGCGCCTGTTCCCCAACCTCGTTTGAGGAGGAGAGCGGGTTTCGTTCAGATCGGAATCCGTCTCGCGGCCTCGGCGCCCTCTCCCTGCGCCTGAGAGCGCAAACCCTCTCCCGTACCGGGCGAGAGTGGGGGCTCGCGGGGGCCTGCGGAGGGTGTCGCCGAGCAGAGGCAGCGCGACCGGAAGGGCTTCATCGAACTGCCAATGCGGCTACTCGGTCCGGCGGTGTCTCAACGGGTCGCAGCCTTGGAGGGCGCCGGCGAGTGATTAGTATCGGAAATTTTTTTGAGAGACCCTTATCCACGGCTGCGCTGAAGTCAGCCGACCTCTTTTACCTATCCAGGCATTTCCGCACTCCTCCCCTGTCTAAAGGACGTCATCAGGAACGCGCAAAGGGGATGGCTCCGCGCGCGGTGCCGACGACCGCACCATATCCCCTGATGACGTAGTTGCTGGAGCACGCCCACGCACGAGATTTCGCGACGCGCCTCCAATTCTGAGTCGGTCAGTCTCGCTCACCCGATGGATTCGGGGCTCTCCCGGACCGTCCCAGCGGCGTTATCAGGAATGCGCGGCACATGGCTCCGCGCCGCCCGCGCTCTATCTCCGTGACAATGGAGTCGTTGCGCTTGGGAGGCCGTCTTCACGGGATCGGAAGCTCCTGCACCCAATGTTTGCTTTTCCGAGTCACAAAAGGCTTTAGACTGCACAATCGAGGTTAGATACGTCGGCTTGGTCAGCCCATCGTCGGTTTGTCGAGGTTCGACCGCTGTTCATGGACTTTTGCGCCGGGAGGAGAACCATGATTCCAGAAACTCCGCAGACTCCGCCCACCGACCTCACCGAGCAACAGGCAGGACGCCGAGCCGAGGTCTCCTGGTCTCTCTTTACCGAACTTCGCAAGGAGCTGGTGGAGACTCAGGCATTGCGCACCCGGGTGATCGGGCTGAAAGTCGCCTTCGTGAGCGCGACCGCTGCCGTGGTGGCGGGACTCGACCAGGTCGATTCCATGCTGCTGACAGTGCCGGCGTTCGCAGCGATCTTCTTCGACCTCCTCATCAACAGCTACAGCTTCTCGGTCAAACGGATCGGCTGGTACACCTGGTTCTACATCGAGCCCCTGCTCCGGAATGAGTATTCACTCGGCGACGGAATACCTCTCTGGGAGGAGTTCATGCGTTGGAGAAGTGCTCGACAGTACATGGCGACAGTCGGGAATCTCGGACTGACACTTCTTGTGTGTGCGTCGGCGGCAGTCGCGCTCTACCCATTCCGCCCGGTCGTGCCGGCCGCGCTCGGAGTGGCGCTCCTGTTCTTTTTCGGCTACGACGCGGGGTCTTCCTGGTGGGTGAACGGCACAAGTTCCGTCAGCCCGAGCACTTGTCTGCGGGCGCTCTGAGAGTCCCGCTTATCGAGAAACCACGGGTTGCGTGGTTCCGCCGACTCATGACCGTGCTTACCGCTCCCTTCCGCTGGATCGCGGCGGCATGGCGCCGAGGCAAAGAACGGCGCTCACGAGTGAAAGCGCGGGCGGTACCCACCGAAGACCCCACTCTCGAGGAATAGCTCGGCACGTCGACCCGAATCCGATTAGGTGGCAGGGAGCATGCTGGCGCCGAGCGGTGCGGACGCGGACCGTGCACATGATCGCGGGGCATCCACAAACAGCGCCCGGTGTTCAAGAAATCAAAGCTTCCCCCATAAATCCCACGTGGCCGCAGTTGCGCAGCCGCTCGCCAACGAAAGCGCTCAGTACAACGCAGCGGAGCGAGTCGAGCTCTCAGAACGTCGTCTCCAACCCGATCGTCGGCAGGAGGGGAAACATGCTGGCGCCGGAGCGGGTCGCGGGGGAGCGGTCGTAGTTGTAGAAGTAAAACAGCACATTTTTCCGGTTGGTGGCGTTCAGGACCTGCGCGTAGGGGGTCAGCGTGCCCCACCGCTTGGTGTACGTACGGCGGAAGGTGACGTCGAGGCGCGAGTAGGCGGGATAGCGCTCGGCGTTGCGCTGGCCGGGGACGATGTAGAGCGGGATCTCGGGATCCGTTCCCACCGGACGCGGGACGCGGTAGCCGCCCTCGATGAAGTCGGTCTCGAAGGCCACGTACGCCGCGATGGGCCGCGAGTATGGCACGCCCGTGCCGAAGTTCAGCCGCACTCCCGCCTCGATCTTCCCCGGAAGCTGGTATTGCCCGACGATGTCCAGGTCCGCGCGCCGGTCGAACACCGGGGCGAAGGTGATGGTGCGCGGCTCGCCGTCGAGCCCCAGCGAGAGCGCGTCGGGGAAGGTGCGCCGCGCCTTCAGCAGCGAGAGCGTCAGCCATCCCCTGAACCGCCCCTGCGTGCGGCGAACGAGGAAGTCCGCGCCGTACGACCAGCCGTCGCCCTCCAGCAGGTCGTCGGCGGGGTCGTTGGGATCGTCGGCGGTGTTGATGTCGGTGAGGCCCAGGTAGCGCCGGTAGTAGCCCTCGGCCGACACGTACCAGCGCTCGCCCCAGTACTTCTCGATGCCGAGCTGCGCCTGGTCGCTGACGACGGCGGGGACGTTCTCGTCCGTCGTCACCCAGTAGTCGTTGCTGACGGGGAGTTGCTCGTCGCGCAGCGAGTGCACGAACTGCACGTAGCGGCCGACGGCCACCTTCACCGCCGCGTCGCGACGCTCGCCCAGGAAGCGCTTGGCCGCCAGCCGCGGTGAGAGGAACAGCTGCGAGGAGCCGCCGCCGTTCCAGCTGTCCACACGCAGGCCGGGCTCCACGATCCACGCCGGGGTCGGCGTCCAGCGCAGCTGCCCGAAGCCGCTCGCCATGATCCCGCTGCGCTGCCCGGAGAAGAAGGTGGTGCCGCCGGCCTCGCCCAGGTTGTGGTAGCCCGTCCGTGTCGCCTCGCCGCCGAGCTTGACGGTGAGCCGCGGCGAGAGCGGCCGCCCGGCGTCGGCGCGCGCGGTGACCTGGGTGATGCGCGAGGAGAAGCGCGTGTCGGGGAAGTCGGAGAAGCCGAGCGCCTCGCCGTAGCGCGTGAGCCCCAGGCTCGCCGTGGTCACCCAGTCACCGACCGGCTGCTCCAGCCGCGCGCCGAGCACGGTGTTCCCCCAGTCCCAGCGGATGCGCAGCACGCTCTCGTCGTCTTCGTCCTGACCCGGCGGATCGAACTCGGAGAGGTCCAGCACGTCCTGCCCCGTGTATCCGACGAGGCGCAGCCGTCCGCCCCCGCCGGTGGCGACCGTCGCGGTGCCCTGCAGGTCGGTGAGGTGGTAGGGGAAGTTCACGACGGGCTTCAGCACCACGTCGAAGTAGGAGCGCCGCGCGGAGAGCACCCATCCGCCGGCGTCGCCGCCCAGCAGGCGCCGCACGCCGCGGGGGAGGTTGCCGTGCAGGTTCACGCGCGTCGCCAGCAGCGACACCCCCGCCTCGCCGCCGAACCCCTCCGCGCCGCCGCCGGGGCGCGTCTCCACGTTCAGCACCGACGACACCCGCCCGCCGTACTCCGCGCCGAAGCCGCCGGAGAGGAGCTCGGCGCGCGCCACGGCGTCGGAGTTGAAGACGCTGAAGAGCCCGCCCAGGTGGAAGGGGTTGAAGATGGGGAAGCCGTCCAGCAGCACCAGGTTCTGGTCGGCCGAGCCACCGCGCACGTTGAAGGCGCTGGAGAAGTCCGAGGTGGAGACGACGCCGGGGAGGACGTCGATGGCGCGCATCACGTCGGCCTCGCCGAGGCCGGGGAGCATCTTGATCTCCTGGCCGGTGATCACGCGGCTGGTGACGCCCGCCTCCCCCTCGAAGCGCGTGCGCTCGCGCTCGGCGTCGCGCCGGCTCACGGCCTCCAGCGGGTCGAGCGCCACGCTGGTCTCCGCCAGCCGCAGCTCCACCCGCGCCTCCGCACCCGCGGCGACGTCGACCGCCTGCTCGGCACCCGCGAACCCCACCCGCGCCGCGCGCACGGTCCACCGCCCCGGCGCGAGACGGGTGATGCGCCAGCCCCCGTCCGCGGCGGTCCGCGCCCGTCGCCGGGTACCCGCGGCCGAGGTGGCGGTGACCGCCGCGTCCGCGATCGGCGCGCCCGAGGGCGACGTCACGCGCCCCGCCAGCGACCCGGTCCCCTGTGCCGAGGCCCGTCCGGGGGCCGTACCGAGCGCGGCGAGGGCGCAGGAGAGCACGAGCAGGCGCGAGCGCGTCATCCGCGGAATTCCATCATGCTGTCGACGGGGAGAGGGTGGCGGTCGCGGTGCAAAGGCTGGACGCGACGCCCTCGCGTGTACGCCCGCGCCGGGCGAAAGATCCTGCGTGGCGAGGCACGCCCGCGTCCCCTATCATCCCGGATCCGTGGGATGCAGCCGCCCGCAACGCGCCTGGAGCCGAACGATGGCCGTCACTCCCGAGTACCGCGAGTTCGTGCTGGAGCAATTGGGCCGCGTCGCTCCGGTCACCAGCCGCGCGATGTTCGGCGGCGTGGGGATCTACTCCGAAGGCCTGTTCTTCGGGTTGATGGACAACGACACCCTCTACCTGAAGGTCGACGACGGCAACCGCGGCGCCTTCCAGGCGGCGGGGACGAGGCCGTTCGACCCGTACGGCGACGGCCAGCACGTGATGCAGTACTACGAGCTCCCCGCCGACCTGTTGGAGGACGCCGACGCGCTGCGCCCCTGGGTCGCCGGCGCGCTCGACGCTGCCCGCGCCGCGCGCCGGAAGAAGAAGCGCTGATGCCAAATCCGAAAAAGATTGGGCCTCACACGGAGTCAACGGCCGACGAACTCCGCTGACTCCGTTGACTCCATATGAGACCAAGCAGTTCCGTAACCGGGTGGCATCCAATCGGAGGTCTCACGCGCACGCGCGAATCCTGCAGTGCGGTGACGCCTCACGACGACGAACCAGGGAGGGATGATGACGGAGAAGGCCGGCGGCACCGAGCAGGAGTGGAAGGCGAAGCTCACCCCCGAGCAGTACCACGTGACGCGGGAGAAGGGGACGGAGCGGGCCTTCACGGGCCGCTACTGGAACGAGCACACGCCCGGCACCTACCGCTGCGTCTGCTGTGGCGCCGAGCTCTTCCGCTCGGACGACAAGTACGACTCGGGGAGCGGATGGCCCAGCTTCACCCGCCCGGCGGACGAAGCCGCGGTGGCGGAGCACGAGGACCGCTCGCTGTTCATGAAGCGCACCGAGGTGCTGTGCAGCAGCTGCGACGCGCACCTCGGCCACGTCTTCGACGACGGCCCCGCGCCGACCGGGCAGCGCTACTGCATCAACTCCGCGGCGCTGGAGCTCGACCCCAAGCCGTAGGCGGCGCTTTGCGTTCCGAAGGGGCCGCCGTTGGAACGCCTGCGATCGCTATTCTTCCGATTGGCGATGGACGGGTCCCCAGAAATCGTCTTTCCGCCGCCCGCACCGGCACGATGGGCGCTCGCCCGGGACGCCAGTGGGGGTGCGCGGGTGTCCACCGGCACCCGTCCATCTTCCCCGTGAACGGGTGTGCGACGCTCCGCGGTGGACACCAAGGTTCGACTCCACCGCGGCGTTGGATCGTTCGTCTTCGGTTGGTCTCTTGGCTCGCAAGCGCTTATGGGCCAGCCGGATAGACTTGGAGGGGCGTGCGCGTCCGCGCCGTCTGCCGAGCACGGAGCCTCCGGCTGGCTTCAGGCGCGATGGGGGAGGGGGGGAGGTGGAACAGATAAGATCCGAATGCGCCAGCGACGTTTCAGCGGTACGCGAGAGGCGCAAGATGGGCGGTGTGCGGTCCTCAACCGCCAGTGAGAGTGGAAGTTGTACAATCCCCCTTGCGGCGTGGGCGGGCGAACCGTAAGCTTTGGCGTGTAACTTTTTCTCAATTGGACACACCGCATCCCTGCGGTAGAAACGGCTGCCCCTGCAGATGGCGTCGCCTAAGGACGGGGCGTCTGTCGAGACGCTCCGCGAAGCGGCCCGGCTCTACGTCGATGCCACTTCGCTCCGCCATGCCGCCC
>Ga0070685_10001009_pt1 | contig 15123 bp, 26 predicted proteins | sample KBSS13LmetaG_FD_65651 | JGI IMG/M metagenome (GOLD analysis project Ga0070685, IMG submission 65651) | Switchgrass rhizosphere microbial communities from Kellogg Biological Station, Michigan, USA - KBS S1-3L metaG | ecosystem: Host-associated > Plants > Roots > Rhizosphere ...
GGTACTCGACAATGTTCTTGAACGTGCGCTCCATGTTGACGGCCTTGAGCACGCTCGCGTCCGCCTGGATCAAGGGAGCCGCCTGCTGGAACACCATGCCGATCGCAAGCGCCTTGGACTGGCGCTGCATGACCTGGACCTGGCCCTCATATACGATGTCGTAGTCGAACCCACCGGCGCGCTTGATCGCGTCAGGCGGCGGCGGCAGGTTGTCGGCGCGGTGCAGGATGTCGAGCTCGCGCACGATGGTCGGGCCGAACAGCTCCGACTGGATGCGGCCGATGATCGGGGCAATGAGATAGCCCTGCTCCTGCGCACGCTGCAACACTTCGGTCGCCGTCATGCCAGGGCGCTCGACGAGCATCGAGAACACGTCGTTCAGAAACGCGCGCTGGATCATCTCGCGTTTCTGTTCAAGCTTCTTTTCCGTCACCTCAAACTGGCTGCCGGATTGGAACGGGACGACAAGAGGCTTGCCGTCAGGGGACAGAGTTCCGTAGTTCATCGAATTGCCGCGCAGATCAAAAGCGCCGAGGGAACCATCGTCAGCCAGCATCAGTGGCGGTTCCGCGGCGCGCTGCGTCTGGCGGATGTCGGACTTCTCCATCTCGTTCAGCGCAAGTATTTCAGGCAGCACGTCTACGCCAGGACCGCGCCCATAGGTTTCGCGGCTGTTGACGCTGTAGCGCGCCACCATGATCGGCTGCGTGTGGTAACCCGACTCGCGCAGCACGACCTGTCTTTCCTTCATCACGATACAGCTTGAAAATGCCATCCCCTTGTAGTCCTTAGCTCGCGTGTCGCGCTCGGTATTGGGATAGATGGCGTGAATAAAATCGTGCGTCTGCGTGGGTGCGGTGAGCGCCTTGTCACGGAACTCCGTAGGCAGAGAATTCTCATCGAATATGCCACGCTTCTCTGCGTCCAGTGCCGCGCTCGCGGTCAGCGAGAACATGCGGTACACCGTGTCGATGACACCGGCCGCATTCTCCATCGCGAACACTTCGGCTAGGTTCAGGCAGCGATAGCGCAGCCCGTAACCCATGACGTCGTCGACCATCCACGGGCCGTTGCCGAACGTCATAATCTGTTTCAGACACTCGCCGATCTGGTTCTGGAAATTGGCGCTCGGCGCATAGCGCGCGTCGAACAGGCAGTCTGTCACCGCATCGCACCATTGCATGACCGCAACGTCATCGCGCAAACGCGGGTCGCGCGGGCGCAGGGAATGCCAACGGCTGCTGGACGGGCACAGGATGGACTCGAGCGCCGCGACACCATGGACGAGCGCTTGCGGTGCGGTCGAGTCGAACACGCGATTTGTCTTGCGCTGACCCTCGGACCATTTCTGCGTGAAGTCCGAATAGTTCGGCATCACGCGCTCGGACACCGACTGCCAGAGCGTGTTGAAGTTACCGCGCACCTCGAACATGCGCCCATACTGCGCGCAGACTTGAGCGCCGAGAGAGTCGCGGTAATTCGGGTCGGCCATATCAGCCGCCCAGGAGTTTCTGAATGCCCGTAGTCGGCGGCGCGTTGGGATTGGCGCCAGCCAGCACATTCGCCGCGCTGCCGCGGCGCTGACGCAGCACGTTCGACTGATTCTGCGACTGCACCGCCTGATCGACCGTCGGCGGAGGCGGAGCCGGAGATGGCGGAGAAATCTTCGGCGGACTCGGGGAGCCGAAGCCTACCAGCGACAGGAACATGAGGTTCATCGTTTGAACTCCTCCTCGCGCATCGTGGACTCGTGACCGTTGATGCGCTTGGCAACGATCGACTCGATACGCGCCTGGCGTAGCATCTGGTCCGTGCTGCGGCGAAAGTCCGCGCACTCGGATGGCGTCGGGGCTTCGTCGCAAAACTCGACCTTGCCCTTGTACTCCATGCGATACCACTCGCCGGAGTTGGACTTGGTTACGGTGACTTCGGTGTCCGACATCAAAACCTCCCCAAAGGATCTTCGTCAATGACCGCCATGTCGCTGCGACGCTTCTGCGCGAAGTAATCTACGCTCACAGGCTGCAACTGTCTAGCGACCTTCTGGCCCTCGACGTGCGTGCGCCAGGCGTCGGCGAGGTTACTCGACCAGTCATGCACAGGGAACTCGCTGTACACCTGACGCTTCGGGTCCCACTTGCGATGGTACGCGCGCAGGGCGCCTAAGCCCACCGCGCAGTGCTCGACATCGAACACGCACTGCGCCATGTACTGCTTGCAGCGCGTGATCGACCACGCCACCGACGGCGTCACGGGATTGATCTTGTTGCGGTAGCCATAGTCCTTGTACAGCTTCTGCGCGAAGCTCATCGCGCCGGCGTTGCTCGGCTGAGGATGACCAGCGTCGTGCGGCAGCAGGACTGGCGTTTCGGCATAAGTGAACTTGCGATCGATCCTTCGCTGATTGAGTTTGTCCGCCAGCCAGTCAATACCGACGCCCGCGGCATTGTCGCAATCGATGACCGCCGTCTCACGGCCAATACGCTGCGTCCACCAGATCGCCATGTCGTTGCCTTCGCTGGCGCCCAGGTCACAGCTCGCCTGCACGGCAAAACCAGGGTTGTGCGGCACTCGCAAGATACGCGGCGGCGTTGCGCGTTCCATGTCCTCCAGGATCGCCCCGTAGATGCTGCCGGGGATCGCCGCATTGAAGGAGCAGTAATACTCCTGCTGGATGATCGCGGATGCCTCCTCGGCGCCGCGCTGCGCCGCCAACTGGCGTTCCTCGGCGTCGACCTGCGCCTTCGTAAACAGGTTCGTGTCGTTGACGGTCAGGACTTCGGAGAACCAGTCCGGATCGTTCTTGGCGAACTCGTACAGGCCGTGAAAGTGATTACGACCATACGGCGTGCTCAGGAAAATAGCCCAGCCGCCGTTGTTCATCAGGATCGGCGACAGCTTCTGCCAAGATGCGGGGTTCGCGTAGGCGAATTCGGAAAACACCACACCCACCGGCGGCGAGCCGATCAGGGAATCGTAGTTGTCGCTGCCGACCACCTGCCACGTGCTGCCGTTGTGGAAGCGGATGAACATGTCCGACTCGCGCGTCGTGGCGCGCAGTTCCTTCGGGAATGCCTGGTCGATCAGGCGGATTCCGGTGAATTCATCCACCGCATCCCAGATCGCCTTGCGCGCCTGCGACGCCTCTGGGAGCATATGCCAAAAAACTCCTTTACGTACTTGAGATGCGACCGCGGTCCAGTTGAGAGCCACTTTGTCCTTGCCCGCACGGCGATGCCAAACACAGACTGCGCGCTTACCTCCGCGTGTCAAATACTCCCACAGATCACGCTGATACGGGCGACCGATCCAGTTGTTCGGTAGGGTGATGTTAGGCACGAATCAGCGATCGAAGAAAAACACTTTCAACCAGGCGCGATCACGATAGTCGCTCCAGTCCCAATGGCGCATACGCCAGGTTGAGGAGCCCCAGTCAAAACGACAGCGAGAGAGAGGAGGGGCTACACGTAGAGTCTCATCGAAACCCGCTGCCGACGGCGCGCGCAAATCCGGGGTACGCCCCGCCATGTTGGGTCCCCTTTTCGCGTCACGTGCGGAGTGGTCCGACTCGTTCATCGTTCCAAGTATGCTGCGGCCAAGCGCAAACGCGCTGGATCATCGCCTAGCATGCCTATGCCTGCGTTGCAGTTGCTACACAATAGACCGCGCACTCTACCACTCACATGGCAATGATCAACGCACAGTAACTTGCCGTTTATCTTGTTGCCGGTTTGCCCAATCTTGCGCCCGCATATTGCGCACCCACAACTCTGCGCAATCAGCATCGCCTGATATTCGTCTTTCGTGAGTTTGCCAGCGCGCTTGAGTTTGTACTCGCGCGGCCAACCGAATTTCTCAAGGTCAATCGATTGCTGCAACAATTGAGAATGCCGCAATACGCGTTGCAACCTATGACGCTTAGTCATTATCGGGCAATGGGTTGTCCTGCGCGGCACGTCGCAGCGCGCGCTCTGGCGCTTGTTTGTCATCAAACTCGAACTCGAATTGAGCGCGTCCCAAGCCAACGCCTAGGCGTATCGGGATGCCGTAGACCTCGGGCGGCATCATCTCATCGTACTTTTGCGCTACGGCGTGCCAGAGCGCGTGGAATGCGTCTACCGTGTCCTGTCCAACCCATATCCGCTTGGGCTCGATGCCCTGCAGCCTGAAGCGATTGACCTGTTCACGTATCGCACGATACACGTCGCGACCGTGGCTAGCCTTCCCCATAAGCGCCAGGCGCGGTTCGCTCACGTGTCCTGCTCGATGGCTGGCTGCGATGCGATCGTCGCCTGTGCGACGTCCTGTGCGATCTGGAAGGGGTTTACGACAGTGACCGTGACGGCGAGGTCAATGTCCGACTGCATACGGTCACCGTACTTTTTGGGCGCGAGCTTCGATGCGGTCCATTTGTGGGCGTCAATCGCTACACGCGCGGCGTTCGGCTCAACATCGCCGGCAATGCACGCTTCGGCCAATTCGTCGATGCGTTCGGCCTTGCGGTCGGCTCGCATCGCCAGTGCGCGCGCGTACCTGTCGGCCAGTTGAGTGCTTTTTGCGAACCAATCGTACGGCGTGGTTATATTCAGTTTCAGCGCCTTGCACGCTTGCCCCATCGAATCGCCATTGGCGATGCGCTCGCAGACCTGGTCGGCAATGGCTTGATCGAACATGGCGCGAATCTATCGCGTCGCGTTGCACGTTGCAAGCGTCTATCGACGCGATGAACGTGGCGAGCGACGTTGCGTTGATTCAAGCGTTCGCCACGTCGAAACCTGGACCACAACAAGTATTATTACACCTCAATACCTCGGATACCCTCTGGATACCGAGCAATAATTTTTAAGCCATTGATTCTCAACAAAAATACCTTCGCTACCCATTTTTAGGGGTATCTGTAAACCCCTAGTAAACGGTACCAGCGGTGTATCTCCCTCCCTACTATTCCATATTCTAATATTTCTAAGTTAGGGTATCCTAAGGTATACAGTATCTACGTGGCTTTGAGCAAAGAATGTGATCCATCACACACGGGTATTCGTGGGTATCTTTACATTTCTTTACGTTTTGTATATTGACATACAATTGTATATCGTTATACGCTCTCTCCCGCTGCACTATCGCAGTCACGTCACACACGAAAAAGGGGTACAAAATGGGTACACAGACACAACGCAAACTATGGCTCGCGCCACACGACGAAAACAGCTACGCAATCGGATATGGCGACATTGAGGTTGCAATCTTCCCCACCAATCAACGCGACAGTGCCGCCTTCATCGTCCTCGCATGCAACGCGCATGAATCGTTAGTGCGGGTACTCGGCAAGATTCTCCGCGCGTCTGACAGTGGCAACAACGGCGCATACATGGGTGAAGCTAAGTTATGCCGCGCATTCGAGCGTGAAGCAATGGAAGCGCTTGTCGCTGCTGGTGCCGAATCTGAGTTAATGGGGGGTTCGCTTGAAGCCCACGCCGCGCTGGCGAAGGTGACGCCATGAACTTCGAGCGTGGCGACAAAGTAATTGTACGTGCACGTACGCTGTCTGATCGTGTTATGGGTCTGCACTATCCTGCTGGCGTCTACACGATGACGGAAGATGGCACGGCCGGCGGTTGGGACGTTTGGGATTGCACTGACCCTGATGGCTTGGATACGTGCATCTATGGATTTTCCATCGAAGGATTCGCAGAGTAACCGCGTCCGGCGCACGCGCTAAGGCATGCGCCGTGGCGGTCACTTTCGACCGATAACAGGATGGAAGGGGATACCCATGAGCGACAACAGATACAACGGATGGGACAACTACGAAACTTGGCTGGTTAAGTTGTGGATCGATAACGATCAGGGTTCGCAGGAATACTGGCAGGAACGCGCCGAAGAATTGCACAAGAATTCCGAAACGCCAGCAGCCGACCTTGCCGACGAATTGAAAACGTCGCACGAAGATGGCTTGCCGGAGTTGGAGGGTGTATTTTCTGACCTGTTGAACGCCGCTCTGGGCTCTGTAAACTGGTACGAGATTGCCGAAAACATGTTGTCGGACGTTTCCGACGACGATGCTGAGGAGGCTGCATGAGACGCTACGCAATTGCACTCGCGCTGTGCGCCGCTTTGCCATGCGCCCACGCCTCTGATCGCTTCACGTTGCTGCAGGATGGCAGCGTGACTAGTCAGACCTGGCACGGCGACGTCTATGGTCCGCAAAACAACACCTACGCCGTGCAATACGACGCCGCGGACGGCGACACGCTGTTCATCGATTCGCTGGAGTATCGCGCTTGGCCGCTACCTGACGCGTACGGGAATGCCGCGTGGTATCTACAGGCCTGGTACATGCCCGCGGGACAGTGCAATCCATTTGGATGTGAAAGGACATACGCGTGGCAGTGTCCATCGTGGGCAGTAGCAGGCCTTGTCGTGATCGATTGCAGGACGTTGCAGCCATGAGCGCATGGAACAATTACCGAGACTTTCCCAAGCCGGCCAACATGATCAATCGCGAATGGCGCGCCTTGACTAATGAACAACGCGTAGCGCTTGCTGAAAAACAAGAATCGGACAGACGCGACGCTGCTCGAGACTTCGACACACACATGCGTTACGAGGAGCTGGCTACTCCGGAACTAACGTGGTTGCGTGATCGTTTGCTGGAGTTGTTGCCATGACCGGCAAATACACACGCCAAAGCGACTACGCCAAACGCCTACGCGACTCCGGCGGTGCTATCGTCGCAGTACGTATGACGCGCGAGCAGTTGGCCGCGCTCGACGCCTGCAGGCTCAAGACGACGATTCCCGAATCGCGTAGCGCATGCCTGAATCGCCTGGTCGCGCAGGACTGCATACAGCGCCGCCTGGACGACCTGCCGACCTAATTGAACCGGACGCCGAGCGTCATTCCTCGGCAAACAGCGACGGCGCCTCAGTGGCGTCGTCTGCGTCTGGCGACATCCACACCTTGCGCTGCGTGGATCCGAACTTGCGCACGCGCTTGATCCATCCCAGTTTCTTCATCACGCGGCCCATACGCTGCTGTTCTGCGAGCCCTTGCTTGCCGGCCTCGATCTTGACCGCGTCGGCCAGCACATCGCCCATGAACACGCACGGACCTTTGCCGATCAGCCACTCACGCACGACCTCCTCCCACGTGTCGTGGAATTGGCGATCGTCCTGCTCGGACTTTGCGCGGTCCCACGGCACGATCCAGTGCGGTTCGTCCATGTCGCGGATGCAGTAGACCGCTTCGGCGAACAACTGCTCCCGGTTGGCGATGATCCATGCGTGGTCGATCGTGCCGCACTTGACCGGCCAGAAGCGCCTGGCGCCGGTTTCGTCGCGGTTCCAGTCGTCGCGGTTGGTTGTACCGGCGAACGCGCCTTGCCGCGGGTGATCGATCGCATTGCGGCCGTAGGGTTCGCGGTAGCGGTCGGACGGACACGACACAATGCCTTTGACGCGCTCGACCTCGGACTGGCGGAACGCGTGCATTTCGGATATCTCGATCAGCAGCTTGCCCTGTAGCACGCCGAAGAAGTCTTTTGACATGATCGACTCGTGGCACTCGGCGAACCATTCGCCGCCCAGCAGCGCCAGTGCTTTGGATTTGCCGGCGCCCTGGTTGCCCTCGAAAATGGGCATGTAATCGGACTTGCACCCCGGTTCGTACACGCGCTTGACCATGCCGAGCACGAGGTTGCGGCACACGGCGCATTCGTATTCACTCGTTCCGGTCCCGAAACCTTTGGGTCCGAGTTCCCACAGCCGCGGCTTGTGATCCCACACCAACGCATCCATCCAGTCGTAGGCGCAATTGCGCTTCTCGCGCATGCCGTAGGCGACGACCGCGTCGTGCGCGAGGAACTTCGTGGCGCCGGATATGCCGATCTCGCGCTGCATGAACAGCGCCAAGCGCACGTCATCGTAGTCGGACCATTCGACCGGCGTATCGCGGTCCCAGTTGTGCAGCAGGCGTTGCAGGAACACGTCGTACCAGATGCGCCCGCACAGATCCGGGTGATGCTCGAGCAATGTCACGGCGTTGTTCAGGCTCGCCAGCGGCATGCCCTTGTCGTTCAGGATTAGGCCGAATCCTTCCCATGGTGTGCTTTCCGTGCGCTCTCGCACAGATCGCTTCGTCTTGACCGGCCTATCCTGCGCTTCAGACGCCGCAGGAGGCGTTGTCGCCACGGATGGCACCGTCACTGCGGCGTGACCGTTGACGTGCGCCACAGGATATGCCAGCGCGTTCTGGACGGGCTTGAGCTGGCTCAGTATCCACTGCCGCGACAGGCGCCTGCGCTCGACCTCGGTAACGGGCCAGCATTCGGCTGGGTTGTCGGGCGAGAACACATGGATGTCGGCGCCGGCGATGGGCTCGACGGCGCGCGTGCGCTGCGGCAGCGGATTGTTAAGCCAGACGATGACGTGCTTGCCGTTGAGCTGGCCCAAGTGATGCTCGGAGAGCTGGCCGTCCCATCCCAGTACGGGGTTCGCGGGGAACACACGCGCCGCGGCTTCGAAGTTGTCCTTGCCCTGCACGAGCATGACGCGCGCGTCAGGGAACTTGAGAAGACTTTGCACTCCCCACAATGCAGGCTTGATCGGTTCTGGCACTTTTTATTCCCCTTGCTAGACCAACGGTTGTTTTGTTGTTTTCTACTCCCCGCTATGCTAGTTTGCAAGCGGGCGTTTGTGGCTTCCCCTCCATGAGCGCCCATCGAGTGTGACGGCACTTGAGTCGCCCCCAACAGTTACCCCTGGCTGTTGGGGGTTTTTTATTACTTGCGCTTGGCCTTGCGCTGCACCGCGTACGCGATGGCGACCGCCTGTTTTACGGGTCGCGTTTTAGCTTCCGTCCTGATATTCTTCTTAAACGCCTTTTTACTAGCGGATTTGACGAGAGGCATGATGGCTCACCTATTGTTGTGCCAACAATGTGGCGTGGAGGTTAAGGTCCCGCAGTATCGAGTAAACACTTTTAAGTTTTGCTTCCGGAGATGCATGGCGCTGTCTTCACGCACTCTGCCCAAATTGCCACTCTCTAGAGCACGACAAGCATATCGCGCACTGATTCCTATCTAACCAAAATAGCGCCGTACCCGAACAGCGCCCAGCACGTGACGAACGCGTAACCCAGATTCGTCCAATCGATCGCCGCCGGCACGCGAAACGCGGCGAGCAGGAAACACACCAGCGCCAGGATGAGGAACAACACGCCCAGCGTCATGGCTGCGGTGTCGTCAGTTTGCTCGTCAGTGCATCGAGCGCGTCGGAGTTGGCGTTGATCGCCGTCGCTGCGGCGGTTTCGTCGACCGGTGGCGGCAGATTGTTGATGGCCGTGGTGAGCGTGGCCACGGAAGCGGTGTTGCGGTTGATGGCATCGGTAAGTGCGGACATGGCAATCTCCAGTTTGGATGTGCGGTGGAACACGTTGTGCAGCCAGCCGATCATGGCGTGGCTGGCGCCGCCTTGACTGGGGCGCAGTCGATGGTGAAGGTGAGCGTACCGCCTGTGGCAGCGACGCTGCCAGCGTAGTGACGCGAGCAGTCTTTGTCGAGGTTCGACAACGCATGATCGATTTGTGCGCTGGCGCACCCACATAGCAGCAGCAAAGGTAAAAGTTTGTAAAGTTTCATGACAATCCTCCCGTCCAGGTTTCATCACGCAGCCGTCTGGCGTTTTCCGACCAGGCGGTGCGACCAAACAGCGATACGGCGTTGTAGATGTTGGCAACCGTGATGGGCTCGCACCCGAGCACGATCATGGCCTCGCGCAGTACATGATCCGCCATGTCGCGCGTCGTAAACTGAATCCTGTAGATCCAATCGTGCAGGCAAGCCGCTGGACCATACTTGCCCCATGGCGGATAGAACGTCCACACCTCGCGCGGAGTGCTCGCGAAGTCCGTATGGAATCCTGCTGGCACAGTGATGAGCGCGCCGTACACGTCCGACTGATAGCGAAAGTTCGCATTGAGCTTCCACAGCACGCCGTCTGGCAATGGCGTGACGTCGAGCGCGTCGAGGAAGTGGCTCACGTCGTCGTTCCTTTGACTGTGACCGCTTCGCCTGGCGCCACGGGAACGGTTGGCGTTGCGCCGGCGACCGGCGGCAGTTTGTCCTGCGCCTTGTCGATGATTCCTGCCTGCTGCGCAATGATTTCGCCTTGGCGCGCTACGGAACTGCTGCTGCCAAAGAAATACCCCACGATCGCGATAATCGAATTGGCGACCGTGGTGATGAGAATGAGGATGATGTCATGGTTGTCAGTGGGGATTTCCGACCGCATCAACGCATACAGCGCGCCGGCGAGGATGACGACGAGGGACCCGGCTACCGCGGCGCCGGTTCGATTGAGCAAGCGGCGATTGGAGTCAGGCGCGGACAGCGTCATACTCCAGCCTCATTTCGCGGTTTTCAGCCATCGCACAAGCGCAAGGATCTTTTGGTAGAACTCCGTCGCCGCCGGCTTGTCTGGCAAGTCGCGCTTCCATGCGTGTCCAGTCGAATCGCGTGTGAGTGTCCCGCAAATATCCCACACCTGCTGCAACAGCCATACGTACTGATTGTGCGTTCCCTCGCTGAAGTGCTCCAGATCCCGCAGAACCGTTTTTACCTCGTTGAATGTCTGCGCCTGAGTGACCATTCGATCGTGCGGGGTCATGCGCTCCATTTCGTCGATTTCCGCTCTCAACTTCCGTGAGCGCAACACTAACGAGTGGATTTCCATTCATTTGTCGCCTCTGTATGTCAGCCACAGCTTAACAATCACAACGATGGTATTCGCCGTCAACCCTGCCAGTAGCGGCCAGACGGCGACGCTGATAGTGAGAACTTCGACCATGCCCTAGCGTGGAGGTTTATGCCGGCGCCGTCAACTGCGCCACCTTTGCGATGACGCGATCGATGCACACTTCCAGCGCAGGTTGCAGCGCAGCAATGTTCGGCTCCGGCGTATTGCGCAGCCGCAGGTACTCGATCGTACTGTTGAGCACCATGGCCCTGTCGCCCATTGGCGCGAGTAGGCCGATCGTGGGCAACAGCTCCACGATGGTGTTCTGGATGGCCACTTCCTGCTGAATGAGTTGCTGCATGTTCACATGAATTACCTCGTTGGTTGGGAAGTCAGATAAACGGCCACGGACGCAGGAACGACGCCGCTCGCGTCAGCCAGCCGTGAGCCCACTTGGCGTTGTACGGGTGCGCGCCGATGATGGCGCCATAGAACGCAATGCGCAGGCTCAGGATCGATGCGTACAGCGCCTCGCTGCCTCGCGGCAGGGATGCGCTGGCTTCGAGCGCCTGCAGCGTCTGAGGCCCTATGACGCCGTCGTCGACGATCCCGAGCGCCTCCTGCAGCCATTTGACCGCGCGCCCGCTGCCGTGGTTGACGCAAGCGTCGGCGATGAGCGCGAACGTGTGGAACTCGACCATCTGATCGATGCGCCAGTCCGCGAACATGCGCCTGTACGCCGCGAACGCCTGGTTGTAGGTCAGATCCGCGACGTCGCCCAGCCCCATGTCATCCGCAGTCGTCTGTGTGATCCCGAAGTTGGTACGGCCACCAGAGTCCTGTGGATCGTCGACGAATCCGCCCTCGCGCCCAAGGATCGCAGTGATGACCTGCGCGATTTGTGTTTCGGTGATCATGGTGTTCCTTGCATTGCGTGATGTTCATTTTCCCATGCGTAGCGCGCGATGAGGATGGCGTCGCTGCGTCCGTTGTCTTTCTTGCGTGTAAGCCATGGCGCGGCTACCGGATACCGCTGCATAGCCAGCGTGCGGCTCGCGTCCTTGTCGGCGTGGATGAGTCCTGCCCATTTCTTCCACCGCGGCGGCGTGATCAGCGTGTAGCCGATGCCGAGCGCGCTCAGCACGCCCTCGACGATTCCGCAGCCGTGTCCGAACCGAAACATCGACGTGCCGCCGTTGCCAGGCATGGCGCCGACTTCCTCGATCGCGCCGAATACGTGAGCGCCGTCGGCCTTGCGCAGTATCGCGCGCAGCTCGATCGCAAGCCCCGTCGCCGATACCTTTTGCCCCGTCGTCTTGCGCGCGCTCACTGGCATGTCGAACACGTGCGTAGGCTCGCCGTCCTCAAGCACTGCAATGGCGCCCGTCTGACCTGGATCTATACCAATCGTAATGCGCAGCGTCACAACACCTCCCACAACGCCACCAGCGCCAACCCGCCGCCGATGATCGCGACCACTATTCCGATGCAGGCGAAGAAGAAAGTGACGTAGTCGCGCCAGTCGTCTTTGGGCGGCATTTCACGCAAAACCATGTTCCGTGATTCTCCGTCGCCGGTTTGCCTTGCCATAGTTTGTTCCCCGTCTTGTGTCCGCGATAGTCGCGTTCGTCGACCCATTGTCCGTGGCTTTGTCGCACCACGCCATACCCATACGGCGCGTCGAGTGCGCCACACTTGCCGCAAGGATGCCAGAACACGCTGCCGCCAGACTTGAGTTTGCGATAGCGTGGCGTGGTGTCGATCATTTTCGATGGCCCAAAAATACTCGCATACCGAACACATACAAATCGAATTTGTAATCTGATGCTCTAACAAATTTGATAGGAATTACAAAGCTGTGTTGTATCTCGGTAAAAAATTGGTTCCACCTAGATATAGGCACTACACAAAACGTAGGAGCGGTCCCTTTTCGTTTACACTCATAAAAATATTTACGCAACTCTTTCATGCATGGACAATCAGCGTGCATACCGCGGCCCCAACTGATACCGCTTCAACGGGCGCCCTATGTGGCGCGACAGCGTCAGGATGCGATCGTGATGCCAGCGTGGAATGACGCCACGTTTCTTCCAGCCGAAGACGGTCGAGGGGTCGAGGTCCAGTGCGTGCGCCATAGGGCGAATGCCGTCGAATGCTGCGATGACCTGCGCTATGTAGCGCTTAGCGAGCACTGGCTTTCGCCTTAGTCAATATCTGATGCACGCGTTGGCGACTGCATCCGATAATGGCACCTATCTCGTCGAGTGTTTTGCCATTGTTTCGCAGAGTAGCGGCGTGTTCGCGACGCTTGCGCCACGCGATGAGCTGCAACTTCCATTGAGTAGGTTTCATGGCGGCGAACGCTATCATACGTGAAAGTCTTGCGCAAGGGATTGACACAAGTAATTTGTGGGAGTAATGTCGCTTCACAATGAATGCAATAGCTGCAGTCGTTTTGCAAAACATATTCATCACGCAACTTCAACAGCCAACAAAAGGAACTAGAATCCATGTCCGAAACCAAACCCGTCACCCGCATTTACCGTACGCACGACAAGCTGACCGGCGACGTCACGTTCTGCCGCGCACGCAATCCTGCGCAGGCGATCAACTACGTCACACGCGATCGTTTCAGCATCAGCGTCGCGACCACAGACGACGTGCTCGGCGTCCCACGCGAACAGGTGCTCGACGCGACGAAGGCCGGCGTACATCCCGACCAAGCCCCCCCTGCCGTTGCCGGATAAGTGACATGAGGACGTTCACAATCAATCACAAAAAATACGACCAGCGCGTAGCATCAATTGCTGATGCTGGACATGTGGCGTGGAACGTAGAGTGCCGGTTGTTCCCGTATCAAAAGAATAAGTTGTTTGCGGCGCAAGGCGTGTTTATTCGTCTGGCTGACGGCGCTGTATACCACGCATCGCGAAGTGTGGATTTGGTATCTGATTTAGGTTGTAACGACAACGTACGTCGCGCATGGTGTCACGCAGCCGGCGTTTCGTGGAAGGATTTTTCGGCAGCGCTAAAGATGGAGCGTGAACGTTGCAAAAAGGAGGAAGCCAGCGAAAGAGTGCGTGACTTGCGCAATAGAGCGACGCGCGCTGGCTACAAACTGGTGCGCGCATGACCATCAAACGACCAGCGAAATTCCGCAGCTTCAACGCAGCGCAAGCCTGGCACGACGCGATGATGGCGCTGAGCGGGAAGGTCGATGTCACACATGTAAAAGACGAGTTCGCGGAAGCCAATGGCGGCCGGCATAAGTACATGGAAAAGTCCTGCGACCTATGCACGACGCCGCCGGAGAGAAACAACGACGTCGAACTGTCCGCAATCGAGGAAGCGGCGTCACGCAAGGCGCCTGATGACATGGAAGACGAAAGCGATCTTGGATGATCGAACCACAAATCCACTAATCACAAAGGACAATCGCAATGGCACGTTACCCCGCAAAAGGCGGCAAAGAGTTCACCAAGGCGCCGGAAGGCACACACCTCGCCGTCTGCACACTGATCGCCGACGTCGGTCTGCAACCCGGCTCCGGCGCGTTCCCCGATCCCAAAGTGCGCGTATTTTTTCGATTCGAGATCCCATCCGAGCGCATCACGTACGAAAAGGACGGCCAGGAAGTCGAAGGCCCGACGATCATCTATCACAACTACGCAGCGTCCATGAACGCCAAGGCCAACATGCGCAAGGGCATCGAGTCCTGGCGCGGCGCCAAGTTCACCGACGCCGAGGCCGAACAGTTCGATATCCGCAAACTGCTCGGGCAAACATGCCTGCTGCAGATCGTCCACACGGCCGACGGTCAGTACGCCAACGTCAGCAACATCATGGCGCCGCCGAAAGGTACGGCGAAGCTGAAGCCGGAAGGAACTCCGGTGTACTTCGGCCCGGACGACGACTCTCAGTACGATGTGCTGCCGAAGTTCCTGCAGAAAAAGTGGGACGAACAGTTAAACCCTACGAAGCCGGCGACGTCGACCCCGACGACCCGGCAGAACAATGGGCGCGCGAACTCGCCGACGACTAATCCCGAAGACGCCTTCGCCGACGGCGAGGCCGCAAGGCAGGGTGCGAAGCGTGCAGACAAAGGCGCTGATCCTGACGACGAAATTCCATTCTAAGGAATACAGATGCCAACTCCACGCAAAGGTTATTTCACGAAGGCCGGGGAGAAAGTCCCCGGCACTACAACGATCATCGGTCGCTTCAAGGACTCTGGTGCGCTGATTCAATGGGCGTGGAAACGCGGCAAGGATTTCCCTGATGAGCCCTTGTATCAGACGCGTGACGAAGCGGCCAATATCGGCACGGCGGCGCATGCAATGGTTGAGGCCAGCATACGCGGCACAGATCCGGCGTCAGCCATCGCCGAGTA
>Ga0070685_10001010_pt1 | contig 15122 bp, 16 predicted proteins | sample KBSS13LmetaG_FD_65651 | JGI IMG/M metagenome (GOLD analysis project Ga0070685, IMG submission 65651) | Switchgrass rhizosphere microbial communities from Kellogg Biological Station, Michigan, USA - KBS S1-3L metaG | ecosystem: Host-associated > Plants > Roots > Rhizosphere ...
TGGGCCTCGGACTGGGTGATCGTCCCCGCGCACATGGCCGGATGGGTCGCGCCCGTCACGTACGTCGGGCTCGTCTCCCTGGCGCTCACCCTGACGCTTCTCCAGGGCTGGGTGCGAATCGCCGTCCTCGTGCCGACGCTCTACCTCGCGGCCTTCGTCTGGGAGAACGTGATGCTTCCCCACCCCGAGTCGGCGCGCTACATCGTGCTCGGCGCGCTCCTGGTCGCGACGATGGTCGCCCGCCCGCAGGGCCTGCTCGGGGAGAAGCGGGTGGAGATCATCTGATGGCGGCCGCGGAGAAGCTCCTGGAGCTCCGGAAGGTGTCGATGGCCTTCGGCGGGCTGAAGGTCGTCGCCGGGCTCGACCTCCACGTCGACGAGGGCGAGATCGTCTCCGTGATCGGCCCGAACGGCGCCGGCAAGACGACGCTCTTCAACCTCGTCACCGGCGTCTACGAGCCGACGCAGGGGGACATCGTCTTCGCGGGCGAGAGCATCACCGGCCTCGAGCCGCATCTGATCACGCGCAAGGGGATCGCGCGAACGTTCCAGACCCTTCGCCTGTTCCTCAACATGACCGTCCGCGAGAACGTCATGGCGGCGGCCTACGGCCACACGAGCGCGGGCGCGTTCCGCTCGATCTTCCGCACGCCCGGCCAGCGGCGCGAGGAACGCGAGATCCGGGCCCTCGCCGAGGAGCGACTCGCCTTCTTCGGCGAGCGACTGATGGGCTACCGGTGGGATCAGCCCGCATATTCGCTCTCCTACGCCAACCGGCGCCGGCTCGAGATCGCCCGCGCGACGGCCACGAAGCCGCGGCTGCTCCTGCTCGACGAGCCGGCCGCCGGGATGAACCCGAAGGAGACGCAGGAGATCACGGAGCTGATCGCCAAGCTTCGCGTCGAGGGCGGCTACACGATCCTCGTGATCGAGCACGACATGCACGTCGTCGAGGGGATCTCCGACCGCGTGGTCGCGCTCGACCACGGCGTCAAGATCGCGGAGGGCACGTTCGAGGAGGTCGCCACCAACCCACGCGTCGTGGAGGCGTACCTCGGCACCGGGGGGATGGCGAGGAAGTGAGCGCCGTCTCGCCTGCCCCCGAAGCTGCTGGCCCGCTCCTCGAGCTCGAGGGGGTCAACACCTACTACGGCCAGATCCACATCCTCCAGGACTCGCATCTCGTCGTGCGCGAGGGCGAGCTCGTCTGCCTCCTCGGCGGCAACGCGTCCGGGAAGTCGACGACGCTCAAGACGATCCTCGGCCTGGTCAGGCCGCGCACCGGCCGCGTGATGCTCGCCGGCGAGGACGTGACGCGGATGCCGACCGCCCACCGGATCCGCCGCGGTCTTGCGATCGTGCCCGAGAACCGCCGCCTCTTCGGGCCGATGACGGTCCTCCAGAATCTCGAGATGGGCGCGTACCTCCGTCCGCGCTCCGACCTGAAGCCGGAGCTCGAGCGCGTCTACTCGCTGTTCCCGCTGCTCCACGAGCGGCGCTCGCAGCTCGCGGGGACGCTCTCCGGCGGTGAGCAGCAGATGGTTGCGATGGGCCGTGCCCTGATGTCGAAGCCGAAGCTCCTCCTCATGGACGAGCCCTCGATGGGTCTCGCACCGGTGCTCGTCGAGCGGAGCTTCGAGATCATCCAGCAGGTCAACCAGGCAGGCGTCGCGATGCTCGTCGTCGAGCAGAACGCGAACGTCTCGCTCTCGATCGCCGACCGCGGCTACGTGCTCTCGACCGGCCGCATCGTCCTCGAGGGCAAGGCCGCCGACCTGCTCGAGAACGAGGATCTCCGCAAGGCGTACCTCGGGAGGTAGCGACGGGCCGTCAGTCGCCGTTCGTGCGTGGAGCGGCGGTCATCGACCCGAGGTAGAGCTCTGCGACGCGCGTGTCGACGAGCAGGTCGGCTCCGGTCCCCTCGTGCGCGTTCCGCCCCATGTCGAGCACGTATCCGCGGTCCGCGAGCGTGAGGGCGCGGCGCGCGTTCTGCTCCACCATGACGATCCCGATGCCGCGGTCGCGGATGCCCTCGAGCTCCGCGAAGACCATGTCGGTCGCCCGGGGGGAGAGGCCTGCGGAGGGCTCGTCGAGGAGAAGCAGCGACGGCCGGCCGACGAGCGCGCGCCCGAGGGCGAGGAGCTTGCGCTGACCGCCGGAGAGCGTGCCTGCGCGCTGTCGGCGGCGATCGCGCAGGAGCGGGAACTGCTCGACGACCGCGGCAACCGCGTCGCGACGGTCGCCGCGCGCCAGCGCCTGGGCGCCGATGTCGAGGTTCTCCGCGACCGTCAGGCTGGGAAACACGTTGTCGAGCTGGGGGACGAAGCCGAGCCCGCGCCGGGTGATGCGGTCGGGCCGCGATCCCGTCACGTCGTCGCCGTCGAACACGACGGAGCCGCTCGTCGGGCGGACGACCCCGGAAACCGCCTTGAGGAACGTCGACTTCCCGGCCCCGTTCGGCCCGATCACGGCGACGATCTCGTCCCCGTCGGCGCGCAGCGACACGCCGCGGAGCACGAGCACGTTCTCGTACCCCGCGTGCAGGTCGTGGACGACGAGTGCGGCGTCGCTCACCCGGCCGTACCGAGGTAGGCGTCGATCACGCGCTCGTCGTTGCGCACCTCGTCGGGCGTGCCCTCGACGAGCACGCGGCCCTCGTTCATGACGACGACCCGGTCGCTCGCCTGCATCACGAACCCGAGGTCGTGCTCGACGATGAGGAACGAGAGCCCGCGGTCGGCGCGGAGCCCGAGCACGTGCGCGAGCAGCTCCTCGCGCAGGGCGGGGGCGACGCCCGCCACCGGCTCGTCGAGGAGGATCAGGCGGGGCGCGGCCATCAGGATGCGTGCCAGGTCGAGCAGCTTGCGCTGGCCGCCGGAGAGCGTTCCCGAGAGGGCGTTCGCATGCCCGTCGAGCCGGACGAGCCGAAGGAGCTCGTGCGCCTGCTCGGTCACCTCGAGCTCGCGCCGGCGGGATGCGGCGCGGCGTGCGACGACGCCCCAGAGGCGCTCGCCGGGGTGTGCCGGGGCTGCGAGGCGCACGTTGTCGAGCACCGTCATCCGCGTCAGCGCGCGGGCGGTCTGGAACGTCCGGCCGAGGCCTGCCCGCACGATCCGGTGCGGCGGCCGCCTGTCGATGCGCTGGCCGGAGAGCTCGATCCTGCCCGCGTCGGCTCGCACGAAGCCGGAGATGCAGTTGAAGAGCGTCGACTTCCCGGCGCCGTTCGGCCCGATGAGCGCCGTGATCGAGCCGACCTCGACCACCAGCGAGGCGTCGTCGACGGCCCGAATTCCGGCGAAGGCCTTGCTCACGCCGCGTACCTCGAGCAGCGCGCTCACTCGAGCACCATCTCGTCCCGCCGTCCGAGGAGACCCTGCGGGCGGAAGACGACGAGCAGGATGATCACGAGCCCGATCAGCATGAGCCGGACGTACGCGCGATCGGCCGAGTCGAGGTAGGAGAAGGGCGCGAAGTCGAAGAATCGCGTCGCGGCGAACAGGAATCCGAACACCAGCGCGCCGACCGGGACCGCCCAGACACGACCGACTCCTCCGAGGATGAGGATCATCCAGCCGAAGAACGTGATCAGCGGCTGGTAGTCGTCGGGGCTGAAGAAGGAGAACTGCCATGCGTAGACGCACCCGGCGAGGCCGGCCAGCGCCGCCCCGAGCGCCAGTGCCTGCAGGCGGTAGGCGAGGACGTGCTTACCGAGCGACGCGGTCGCGTCCTCGTCCTCGCGGATGGCGCGGAGCACCCGGCCCCACGGCGTCCGCGCGAGGCGGGCCGTGAGCCAGACGAGCAGGAGCGCCGCGGTCCAGACGAGGATCAGCATGACCACGTCCTTGTCGCCGACGTGCAACTGGGCCCCCACCCAGCGCTGGAACCGCTCCCACTGCCCGTTGTACTGGGCCGCCGTGCCCTGGCCCGCGAGGTTGATCGTCCCCTGTGCGCCACCCGTCAGCCCGTTCTCGTTCGTGGCCACCCAGCGCACGATCTCGCTGAACGCGATGGTGACGATCGCGAAGTAGTCGCCGCGGAGGCGAAGCGTCGGCAAGCCGACGAGGACGCCAGCGAGAGCCGCGGCGGCGATCGCGACCGGCGTGGCGACCCACATGCTCCACCCTTCCTTCGCCACGAGGATCGCCATCGTGTAGGCGCCGATCGCCATGAAGCCGACCTGACCGAAGTTGAGCAGGCCCGCGAGACCGAACTGCACCTGCAGGCCGAGCGTGAAGAGCGTGTAGATGCCCGCCACGACGCCGACGAACGCCCAGAACTCGCCGCTCGTCAGCACGCTCATACGGTCCTCGCGTGCCCGAACAGGCCCTGCGGTCGGAGGAGCAGCGCCACGATCAGGACGACGAACGCGACGACCGGCTTGTAGACGGGATCGACGCCGCCGCCGAATCCCTCCCAGGTCGAGAGCTCCGTGGCGACGCCGAGCACGAGCCCTCCGGCGAGCGCGCCGTACGCGCTCCCGATCCCGCCGAGCACGACGGCGGCGAACACGGGCAGCAGCAGCTGAAAGCCGAAGTTCGGGTCGAAGCTGCTCTGCACGAGCGCGGCGAGCACGCCGGCGAGACCGGCGGCGACGCCCGAGATGATCCAGGTCACGACCACGACCCGGTCGACGTCGATGCCCGAGACCTGCGCGAGCGCGCGGTCGTCGGACATGGCGCGCATGACGCGGCCGGTCGTGGTGCGGGCCAGGAACAGCCCGATCACGAGGATCGCGGCGGCCGCGGCGACGATCGTTGCGACCTGGGCCAGCGACAGGCGGACGTCGCCGATGACGTAGACCTTGAACGGGTCGACGTCGTACGCGCGGGGTTGCGGCCCCCAGACGAGGAGGATCGCCTGCCGCAGGACGAGCGCGACGCCGATCGACGCGAGGAAGAGGCCCATGAACCCCGCACGGCGCAGTCGGAGCGGCCGCCAGAGCACGACGTCGAGCGCGACCGAGAGGACGGCTCCCGCGACCATGGCGAACACCGCCGACGCGATCATCGGCAGGCCGAGGGTCGCGTTCGCGAAGTACCCGGCGAACGCGCCGAAGGTCATCATGTCGCCGTAGGCGAAGTTGACGAGTCGGAGGATCCCGTAGACGAGGGAGATGCCGACGGCGGCGATCGCGTACACCGAGCCGGTGACGAGGCCGTTCACGAGCAGCTGCGTGAACACTGTCAGATCACCTGGGGCTCCGGGACGGTACGCCCTTCCTGGAAGCGTCGGCTGTCGAGGATGTCGAGCACCGTATCGCGCTCGCCTGCGACGCCGCCTGCGACGATCCGCCCGACGGCCGGGGCGATCATGAAGCCGTGACCGCTGAACCCTGCCGCGACGTGGAGGCCGTCGTGACCTGGGAGCGGGCCGAGGATCGGTTGCCGATCGGGCGTGACGTCGTACGCCCCGCTCACGAGCACCGCGAGCTCGACGTACTCGAGAATCGGTAGCAGGTCGGAGATGGCGGCGCGCACGTTGCGCCGCCACGCCGGCGCCTCCGTCTCCGGATCACCCGCCGCGCCGAGGTCGCTCGCCAGCACCCGGCCGCCGTGGAGCTGCTTCGCGGCGAACCGCAGCTCGGGCGCGACGACGAGCGGCCCGAGCAGGCGCTCGCGGATCGGCGGGCTGAGGAACAGGTGCCGGGGCTCGAGCTCGATCGGCAGGTCGACGCCCAGCGGCCCGACGAGCGCACGCGTGTCGGCGCCGGCCGCGACCACGACGGACGGCGCGGTGAAGCGGCCCGCCGTCGTGTCGAGCGTCCAGGCCCCACCGTCGGGAAGGACTGCGTCGACCGTCGCGTGGCGGACGTCGAGTTGCCGCGCGATCGCGGCGATCGCCGCCCGGGGCTCGTCCATGTACCCGTCCTCCGCGCAGTACGTCGCTCCGACCAGAGACTCGGTACGGAGGCCGGGCACCAGGCTCCCCGCCTCCATGGGCGAGACGACGCGCGACGGCACGCCTGCGGCATTCTGGAGGCGAACCGCCGCGGCCAGCCGCTCCAGGACTGCCTCGCTGTGCGCGACGAACAGGTACCCGCAGGAGTCGAATGCGAGAGTCGGCGCGTCGAGCCGCTCCCCGGCGGTCGTCCACCAGGCGCGCGACTCGATCGCGAGCCGGCAGTTGAGCGTCGTGCCCCACTGCAGGCGGATGCCGCCCGGCTGGATGCCCGACTGCCCCTCGCCCACGCCCGCGCGCTCGAGGACGACGACCTGGGCACCGCGCGTCCGAAGTGCCAGAGCGATCGACAGACCGACCACGCCGGCACCGACGACGAGGACGTCGGCCGAGGAGCGGGACGCGGCCATCGGAGTGGCATCCTAGAAAGACGGCGCCGGATCGGGGATGATGCCCTGCGTCCGTCGTGCCCGCGTGCTGTGACCCGAAGGAGGAGTGCATGACGAAGCTCACGAGGTCGATCCAGGTCGCGGTCGTGGCGGCTGCCGTCCTTGCAGCGGTCGCGGCGACGGCCACCGGTGCCACCGACTCCCGATCCGCGGCGCCGCGGAACTGCGCGTTCCAGCTGCGCATCGGCGACGTGCTGCCCTTCACGGGCGACCTCGCCGCGTACGGCGGGAACCTCGACCGGGCCGTGAAGCAGGCGGTCGTGCTCCAGAACGCGGCGCTCAAGAAGGCGGGGCTCACGAGGGCATCGGTTCGGATCGTGGGCTCGGAGGACGGCCAGACGCAGGCGTCCGCGTCGGTCGAGGCCGCGACGAAGCTCATCAAGGTGAACAAGGCGAACGTGATCATCGGGGAGATGGCGTCGAGCGCCACGATCCCGATGGCGCAGTCCGTGACGATCCCGAACAACGTCCTCCTCGTCTCGCCGACGTCGAGCGCGCCGCAGATCAGCGACCTCAAGGACAAGGGGCTCGTGTTCCGGGCGTATCCGTCCGACGCGCTCCAGAGCAAGGTGCTCGCAGGTGCGGCGCTGACGAAGTTCGGCAAGGGGGCGAAGCTCAACGTCGGGGCACGCAACGACGCCTTCGGGACGGCGCTGCAGGCGCTGTTCGTGTCCGAGTGGAAGCGGCTCGGCGGCACGATCGGCACCTCCGTGGCGTGGAACCCGGACCAGGCCAACTTCGACACGGACGCCGCGAAGCTCGTCGACGGGAGCCCGGCGGGATGGGTCGTGATCGACTTCCCCGACACGTTCGAGAAGTTCGTCCCGTCGCTCGTCCGCAGCGGGAAATGGAACGCGTCGAAGACCCTCGGGATCGAGGCCCTCCGGAATGCCGAGACGCTCGACAAGCTCGGAGACCCGGTGAAGGGCCTGAGCGGATCGGCCGGGAGCGCGGCGGGCGGCCCCGCCGGCAAGGCGTTCGCTGCGTACTGGAAGAAGTCCGTCAAGGGCGCGAAGCCCTACACCGGGTTCGAGGGAACGGCGTTCGACGCGGCGATGACCACGTTCCTCGCGGCGGTGCGTGGCTGCTCGGCGTCGCCGGCCAAGATGAGGACGTTCATGCGGCAGATCTCCGGCCCGCCGGGCCTGAAGGTCACCTTCCAGAACCTCGCGGCGGGCGTGAAGGCCGCGGCGGCCGGAAAGGACGTCAACTACGAAGGCGCGTTCAGCCCGGTCGACTTCGACGCCAAGGGGGACATCGGCTCAGCGGTGTACGAGATCTGGGAGTACCAGGGCACCGGCAAGATCGTCACGCTGAAGACGATCACGTTCCGCGGCTCGTAGGCGTCTCCGGACGGGAGGCGGGGGTCTCCTCCGCCTCCCTGCGCGGTGGTGCTACCCAGCGTCCTGGATGATCGCGTCGAGCTCCACCTCGACCAGGACGTCGGGGATGAAGCCCGCGACGATGTAGGTCGTGTTCGCGGGCGTTATCCGTGCGAACGCCTCGCCGTGGGCCCGCACCGCGTCCTCCCAGGCGGCTGCGGGCGCAAGCAGCATCCTCGTCCGGATGACGTCGCCCGGCGCGGCGCCGAGCGCCGCGGCCGCCGCCAGCGCCTTCTCGATCGCTGCGGCGGTCTGCCGGTACGTGTCACCTGGATGGATCACGCCGTCCGGCCCGATCGCGGCGGTGCCGCTGACGGCGACGTGGGGCCCGACCCGCACCGCGCGGGAGTACGACGCGCGCTCCTCGAACGCGGTCCCGTCGCTGTGGGTCGTGCGCCCGTCGCTCACCGCTTCTCCTCGTACGCCCGAGCGGACGACCTCGTCGTCGGGGCCGCCCGCCTGCGGGACCGCACTCTATGCTTGGCCGGTGACGGAGATGAGGCTCTTCGACCTCCGCGTGACAGTCGAGCGGATCGAGGGGCGCTCGGTGTGCGGCCTCGCGGTCGGCGACTGGTTCGAGGTGACGGAGTCGTGCCGCGTCCGGATTCCGGAGGGACACCACTTCTGCCTGTACGCGCTGCAGGCGGTGATGCCGCTGCTGCCCGCAAAGATGCGCCGCCTGCCCGACGAGGACTGGCTCGAGCGGGACAGCCTCGTCTGCTGTCCCGATCCCGACGAGCGCGTCGTGATGAGGATCGAGCGCCTCGCGGAGCGCTCTCTGGTCACCGAGGAGCTGACGTAGCGCGCGAGCTCGGGATCGGCCTTCTGACCGACCAGGAGCCGCACGCCTACGAGGCGATCGCGCGGCGGATCGACGCGGCGGGAGTCGACGTCCTCTCCGTCTACCACGACCTGCTCTACCAGCCGGCGATCGGGCCGCTCTTGCTGATGGCTCGCGTGACCGAGCGCGTGCGACTCGGGCCCGCCGCCCTCAACCCGTTCACGCTGCATCCCTACGAGATCGCCGGCCAGATCGCGATGCTCGACTCGGTGTCGCGCGGCCGGGCCTACGTCGGGCTCGCGAAGGGCGCGTGGCTGGATCGTCTCGGCATCGACGAACGACGTCCGCTCGTCGCGCTCCGCGAGGCGGCGGCGATCGTCCGGGCACTGCTCGCGGGGGACGATGCAGGGGTGGCGGGCGAGCGATTCAGCATGTCGGCCGGGACGCGGCTGGCCTACCCGCGGTTCCGGGAGGTCGTGCCGCTCCTCGTCGGCACCTGGGGGCGCGCCACTGCCGCTTGGGCGGGCTCCGTCGCCGACGAGCTCAAGGTCGGCGGGAGCGCCAACCCGGACCTCGTCCCGGTCGTCCGCGAGTGGCTCGGCAACGAGAACGTGCGGATCGTGCTCGGCGCCGTCAGCGTCGTCGACGAGGACGGAGCCTGGGCTCGGGAGCGTGCACGGGCCGCGGTTGCGCCGTACCTCGAGGTGGTGGCCGGGCTCGACCCGACGGTCGACCATTCGGCTCCGCCCGAGCTCGCCCGCTTCTGCATCGCCGGCACGCCGGAGGAGGTCGCGGCGCGGGTCGAGGAGCTCTGGGACGCCGGCGTGGATCGGGTCGAGCTCGGAACGCCGCAGGGCAGGACGACACCGGCGGGCATCGCGCTGATCTGCGACCGCGTCCTCCCGCTGCTCGGGCGCTGACTCGTTCCGGGCATGGCCGGCACCCCGCCGCGGCGACCTCCCCGAGGTAGGATCGCGACGTGAGCCAGGCGCCTCCGTCGACGCGCGTCGGCGCGGCCGTCCGCGCCGAGTTCCCGATCTTCGAGAGCGCCACGTACCTCAACTCCTGCTCGCAGGGCGCTCTCTCGCACCGCGTCCGCGACGCCGTCGAGGGCTGGCTCGCAGGCTGGGACGAGAACGGCGCGGAATGGGACTTCTGGGTCGAGCGGAATGAGGCGTTCCGCGCGGCCGTCGCGGGCCTGCTCCACGCCGAGGCCGACGACGTCGCGGTCACGACCTCCGTCTCCCAGGGCGCCAGCGGGCTCGTGTCGGCGCTCGACCTCCGCGGCGAGCGCAACCGGATCGTGATCTCCGAGTACGAGTTCCCGACGATCGGCCAGATCGCCCATGCGCAGGAGCTGCGCGGCGCAGAGGTCGTTCACGTCCGTCCCGACGCCGACTGGTCGATCCCGCCGGAGCGGTTCGCCGAGGCGATCGACGAGCGCACGGCGCTCGTGTGCTGCACGGCCCTCTCCTACCGCTCCGGCCACCGGCACGACGTGGCGGCGATCGCCGAGGCGGCGCACCAGGCGGGCGCGCTCGTCCTGGCCGACAGCTACCAGGCCTGCGGCGCGGTCGAGCTCGACGTCCGCTCGCTCGGTGCCGACGTCGTCACCGGCGGAACGGTCAAGTACCTGCTCGGCACCGCCGGCCTCGGGTTCATGTGGGTCACGCCCGAGGTGCGCGAGGCGCTCGTTCCGACCCAGACGGGCTGGTTTGCCGACGAGGACATCTTTGCGATGTCGATTGCCGACTACTCGCCGCACGCGAGCGCGCGGCGCTTCGACGCGGGGACGCCGCCGGTGCCGTCGCTCTATGCGGGGGTCGCCGGCCTCTCGCTCGTCGAGGAGGCGGGGGTGCCGGCGATCGAGGCACACGTCGCGGGGCTCGTCGACCGCCTGCTCGACGGCCTCGACGCACTGGGGGCGACGGTGGTCACACCGCGTGACCCGCGTCGGAGAGGGCCGCTCGTATGCATCCGCGCACGTGACGTCGGCGAGCTCGTCGAGACGCTCGCCGCCGACCGCATCGTCGTCTCCTCCCGGGAGGACAAGCTCCGGGTCGCGCTGCACCTCTACAACGTCGACGAGGACGTCGACACCCTGCTCGCGGCGCTCACCCGGAACCGCGCACTCCTCGCCTGAGCTCCGCCGCCGAGCGCAGCTCTTGACGGCCTATCGCAAACGCGCTATATAGCAAACATGCGATCGAAGCGGAGCGGGGAAGCGCCGGTCGAACGGCTTCGCCGACACCTCGCGGGCGCCGACGAGGGCTGGCTCTTCGCCTCCATCGCGTCGCAGGTCGCGGAGCGCCGTCGCGAGCTCGGGCTGTCGCAGGCGGAGCTCGCGTCGCTGTGCGACACGACGCAATCGGCGATCGCGCGTCTCGAGAGTGGAGGGCGTCCGCCGAGGATCGACACGCTGCTCCGCATCGCGGAAGCGCTCGAGTGCGAGCTCCGCGTGGAGCTCCGGGCACGGGTCACAGAGGAGGGCTAGAGACGATGGCGACGTTGGCCGAACGCATGGACCGCTTCGAGCTCGATCTCAGCCGCATGCAGCGCGAGCTCGAGGCCCTGAGACGCGAGGCGCACGCGTTGGCCTCCTCAGAACCCGAAGTGGCGGCCGCGCCGGTCGTCACGCAGGTCGTCGACGAGCCGGAGTCGGTGCCCGCTTTCCTTCCGCCCTCGCCTGCGGCCGTGCCCCCGCGCCGGTCGCTCCCGAGCGTCGACCTCGGCGACGTGCTCGGCCGCTTCGACCTCCTCGGTGCGCGCGGGCTCGCGGTCGCCGGCGGTGCTGTCACGGCGCTCGGGATCACGCTGCTCTTCGTGCTCGCGGCCGAGCGCGGCTGGATCGGCCCGGAGGAGCGCGTCGCCGCGGGCGCCCTCCTCTCGACGCTCGCCTTTGCGGCAGGCGTCCTCCTCCACCGAAGGTACGGCCAGGTCGCAGCGGGCCTCGCCGCCGTCGGGGCAGGGATCGCCGGCGGTTACGCGACGCTGGCGGCGGCCGCGGCGCTGTACCACCTCGTGCCAGATGCGGCCGCGCTCGCGATCGCCGCGGCGATCGCCGGTCTCGCCGTCGCCGTGTCGCTCGCCTGGGGCTCGGAGCTCGTCGCAGCGCTCGGGCTCGTCGGCGCTGCGCTGGCCCCCGCTCTGGAGGCGCTCGACAGCGGGATCGGGGCGCCCGCCGTCGCGTTCGGCGTCGTCGTCCTCGCCGCGACGGCCGTCGTCGCCGTCTCGCGCCGCTGGGAGCTCCTGCTGGCCGTCGTGCTCGCCGTCGTCGGCGCACAGGCTGCCTGGCTCGTCGCGGCGGAGGCGCCTGCCGGCGACGCGGCGACGCTCGCCGTGTCGGCCGCTCTGGCGTTGGTGACGCTCACCGCCGCCTGCGCCTGGCAGGTGACCGGGCGCGAGCGGGCCCTGTCGCGGCTGGCCGGACCGATCGTTCTCGCGGACGTCGGCTTCGTCCTGCTCTCGAGCCAGGCTCTCCTGGCCTCCGGCAGCGACCGCGGCGTCGGACTCGCGATCGCCGCGCTGACGCTGGGGGTCGCATGGCTCGTGCTGCGCAGGGCGCAGCCCGATCTCGCCCTCGTCCTCGGCGCGGCCGCGCTGGCGCTCGGGGCCGTCGCCGTCGGGAACCTCGTCTCCGGGGACGGGCTGACACTCGCCTGGGCGGCCGAGTCGGCGCTGCTCTCGCTCCTCGCGTACCGGTTCGGCGACGCGCGCCTGCAGCTCGGGGCGCTCGGGTACCTCGGGCTCGCGACGGGCCACCTGCTCGCGGTCACGGAGCCGGTCGGCGAGCTGTTCCAGACGTCCGTCGACGCGTCGACCGCCATTCCGACGCTCGCAGTCGCCGCCGCCGCGACCGCCGCGGGCCTACTCGCGCCGCAGGCGTATCGGGAGACGGGCGAGGTCGGCGTGCTCGCGTTCCTCGCCTCCTTCCGCGCGGCATTGCTCGGGCGCCGCGCCCGCGTCGTCGAGACGTTGCTGGCAGGCGCCGCGGCGCTCGGCGTGGTCGCGTTCGGCCTGTTCGTCGTCTCACTCGACGTCGATGCAGGCCATGTGGCGCTGACCGCCGTCGCCGCGGTGGTGGCCCTGACCGGCACCGTGGTGGCTCCACGGCGGCAGGCGAAAGGGCTGGCCGCCGCCTCGGTCGTCGCCTCGCTCGCCGTCGTCGCCGCGGCGGGCTGGTACGACGTCGACGAGCTGGCGGACGGATGGGCCGGGACGTCGCTGCTCGTCGGCGCGGCAGGGCTGTTCGCGGCGGGCGTGCTGCTTCGCGTCCTCTGGGAGACGCCGAGGAGGCTCGGCCTCGCGTCCGGGGCCGCCGCAGTCATCGCCTTCGTCGCCTCGTTCGTCGCGATCGACGTCCTCGCGCCCGACCATCCCGAGCTCGCGTCGCGTCTCTGGTGGGCGCTCGCGACCACCCTGATCGCTCTCGTCTGCCTGGCCGTGGCGGGCTGGGCGCTCCGCGAGCCGCGCTTGCGGAATCTCGCGACGACGCTGTGGAGCCTCGGCCTCGTGGCTCTCGTCGTCGCCGAGCTCGCGCTGACCGACGGGGGATCGCTGCTCGCCGTCGCGGTCGCGGCGACCGCGGCCGCGGCCGCGGTCACCGCGCAGCGATTGCGCGAGCCGCGCCTCTGGATCGCCGCCGCTTCGCTCCTCGCGGCGGATGCCCTCGGTGTCGTCGGTGGCCTGACGCCGCCGGAGCATCTCCTGACGGCCAACTCGAATCCCGCCTCGGGCGTGGTCGCGCTCCTCGCGGTCGCAGCCGCGACCGCCGCGCTCGGCCTCACCGCGTGGAACCATCGTGACTGGATCCTCGCCGGCGCCTGCGGCCTCGCGCTCTACGCCGCCTCGCTGATCGTCCTCGAGCTCGCGATCCGGGTCTCCGGAGCATCGCTCGAGACCGACTTCGAGCGCGGCCACACCGCCCTCAGCGCCATGTGGGGGCTCACCGGCCTGACCCTCCTCGTGCTGGGCGTCGCACGCCGCTCGTCCCGTCTCCGGTACGCCGGCCTCGCGCTGTTCGGCCTGACCCTCGCGAAGATCTTCCTCTTCGACCTCTCGGAGCTGAGCTCGGTCGCGCGTGCCGCCTCGTTCGTCGCGGTCGGCGGGCTGCTGCTCGCGGGCGGCGTGCTCGTCCAGCGGCTGAGCGAGCCCGAGGTTGACATACTCGAGCAGTGAGCGAAGCCAATTCCGCCGCCGCGCTGGAGCGGCTGATCGAGCGGTACAACGAGGCGTGGAACGCGCAGGACCTCGACGCCGTCGTCGCATTCCACGCCCCCGGCATGGTCTTCGAGAACCACACCGCGGGCGAGCGCGCCGAGGGCCCGGACGTCCGGCACCACATCGGCGAGATCTTCGCCAACTGGCCGGACCTCCGATTCCGTGGCCGCCGGCTGTACGTCCGAGACGGTCTCGTCGTCAGCGAGTGGACGGCGACCGCGACGCACGCGGACGGCAGGCGCCTCGAGTGGGACGGCATCGACGTCTTCCCGTTCGAGAACGGCCTCATCCGCAGGAAGGACGTGTACTCCGCCGGCCACCGGCCCCGGGTCCTCGAGGCGTAGGCGTGCCAGAGTCTGCCGCGCGCCCGCGCGTGCACCTCACCGCGCCCGTCCCGCACGAGGTCGCCGCCGCGCTCGAGCCCGACTTCGAGCTCGTCGACTCGCCCGAGGGGGCCGACGGCATCCTCGTCGCGCTCACCGCCCGCATCGACGATGCCTACCTCGAGCGCTCAGGGCCGCAGCTCCGCGTGGTCGCCAACTACGCGGTCGGCGTCAACAACATCGATCTCGCGGCCGCCGCCGCGCGCGACGTGCTCGTGACGAACACGCCGGACGTTCTCACGCGCGCCACGGCGGAGCTCGCGGTCGGCCTCATGGTCTCCCTGCTCCGCCGGATCACCGAGGGCGATCGCTTCATCCGGCGCCGCTCGGAGTGGGAGTTCTCGCTCGAGTTCATGCTCGGCGCGAGCCTCGACGGGAAGGAGCTGCTGGTCGTCGGGCCGGGCCGGATCGGGCGCGAGACCGCGCGCCTGGCGGAGGCGTTCGGCGCGCGCCCGTCGTTCGCAGGCCGGGACGCCGACCTGACGGGCCTGCTCGGGAGCGCCGACATCGTGAGCCTCCACGTCCCGCTGACCGACACGACCCGCCATCTGATCGATGCGCCTGCCCTCGCGGCGATGCGGCCCTCGGCGGTCCTCGTCAACGTCGCCCGCGGCCCGGTCGTCGACGAGCGGGCGCTCGTCGACGCGCTCCGCGCCGGGGGGATCGCCGGTGCGGCGCTCGACGTGTTCGAGCGGGAGCCGGAGGTCGAGGAGGGCCTGCTCTCGCTGGAGAACGTCGTCATGACACCGCACCTCGGGAGCGCGACGCGCGCGACGCGCGTCGCGATGGGAATGCTCTGCGTCGACGCGTTGCGCGCTGTGCTGCTCGAGCGGCGCAGGCCGGCGAACGCCGTCGGGTAGCCTCCCGCGCTCGTGGACGGCTACGGCAGCGCGTCGATGTGGGGTGAGCTCCGCCGCGTGCTGGTGCGCCGGCCGCTGGCCGAGGACGCCGCCGCGTGGGAGGCCTACGGCTGGCGGGCCGCCCCGGACGTCGCTGCGGCGCAGGCAGAG
>Ga0070685_10001013_pt1 | contig 15114 bp, 14 predicted proteins | sample KBSS13LmetaG_FD_65651 | JGI IMG/M metagenome (GOLD analysis project Ga0070685, IMG submission 65651) | Switchgrass rhizosphere microbial communities from Kellogg Biological Station, Michigan, USA - KBS S1-3L metaG | ecosystem: Host-associated > Plants > Roots > Rhizosphere ...
TGCGCGTGTCGCCGGGGCCCACGCCTTCGCAGAACGGGTGCGTGCTCTCGTCCAGCCGGCCGGCGTCCAGCTCGAAGCCCATCCGCCCCACCAGCGCGCGGTTGAAGGCGATCTGGCGCGCCACCGGGACCGACGCCTGCTGCCAGGCGGTGTCGGGGCACGACCGGCTCTCGGCCACCGCGCGGATGAGCGGCGTCAGCCCGGCGCGGAGCGCGTCGAAGGTGCGGGTGATCTCGGCCGTGGTCATCCCCGGCTCGAACCCCTCGAGGAGGGCGTCGTAGCGCTCGCCGCCCGCGGGCCACCCCAGGGCGTCGGCGGTGCGGCGGTTGAGGCCGATGATCTTCTCCAGCCAGGGCGCGAAAGCCGCGAAGTCGTTGCGCTCCCGCGCCTCGCGCCAGACGTGCATGGCCCGCGACGAGGTCTCGGCCACCTCGCGCACCAGGTCGGGCGGGAGGCGGGTGGCGCGGTCGAAGTCGCGGCGGATGCCGCGGAGGTTGGCGGTGGCGAGGGGGTCGTCGGCGAGCGCCGGGTCCACCTCGCACTCCGCCAGCAACTCGCCGAGCCGCGGGCTGGTGCGCCGCGCGTGCACCAGCGAGGAGAGGATCGCCATTTGCTCCGCGCGCAGCGGCGATCCCTTTGGCGGCATCTGCGTCTCCTGGTCCCAGCCGACGAGCGAGGTGACGGAGTGGAGCGTGGCCGCTTCGCGCAGCAGGCGCAGGAGCTCGGCGTACGCCGCGGGGGCGGGTTCGGGCAGGGTGTCGGTCATAGGGAAGGTGCGAGTTACGATTTATCACAAATCGAGATCCTCTTGATCGTTCGTCAGATCAGCGAAATGCTTGTCCCGCCGCGTCATCGATCTCCTGCTGATCGCAACTGTCCGAGATCCGGATGAGACTCTCGAGCACGTTGTCGGACAGGCTCGTCAGGCGAGGTAGTCGAATCCGCCGTAGCGTTTGAGCCTGCCACCGAAGGCTGCCACCCCTCATTTGAACGGAGTACGCGCGGACCTGCGTCATGACCGGAGAGCTTCGGAGCAGCGCTTTCAAAGCCCGGAGATCCCACGTATCGGAGGTGACCCAGTACAGGTTGTGGTGAGGATAGAAGTTTCCTGTATCGAACCCCACCGTTGCGGAGTTCGCAGGTTGTATGTCGGGGATCAGGAGCTTGGGCTGTATGATCAGCTCCGGCCAGATCCGATCGATCGTACGGTACCACGCGTCGGGTCTTCGACGCGCAACGTGCCTGGCGACGAGGACGCATTCATGGTCAGCGAGGTACCGTGCGAGCCCGGGATAGTCGCGCAGATCCACCAGCTTTCCACGCGTTGCAGGATCGAACGGGTCGATTACGTAGTGGCCGGACCAGGCGATGAATCCGTTTGCTACGTCGCGGCCCAGCACCAGCGGGAGCTGGCGGTCGGATTCGATCTCTGGATCGGCGGCATTCAGGATGAACACCCGGTCGGCGCCCGTCGCGACTCCGATTCCGACTCGGGTTCCCGGCCCGGATTCCTCCAATGTGGCCATGCTCACGCGTGCGGCGCGCAATGCGCCGTGCTCCAGGCTCGAAGTCGTCAGCCATGGCTCGCCGTCCGGATACCACTCCGTGAACTCACTCACGGGGGGGCTCGGATGCGTGCCGGAGAGCGCCTGCGCACGCACGGCTTCCAGCGCGGCGGGTTCAATGCTGCTGAGCGTCGCCGAACGGGTGGGCAATCCGCGCGCCCGGTCCACGACAACGATCGCGGGATAGGCGGACACGTCGGAGAGAAACGGCTGTGTGTGCTCCAGATTCAGATACAGTCGAACCCTGTAGCGGCGGGCGATCAGCCGCCGAATTCCCCTCCCATAGAGGTTCTTCGCGAACCGGTTCGCGGTGATGAACGCTAGCACGCCTCCGGGCGAGAGGAGCTTCAGCCCCCGCTCGATAAACGCCACGTACAGGTCCGCCCGGTCGCCGAGCGTGGTGAATGACGCCCGGTATTCGGCGAGTACCTGCTTCGGCAGTTCCTCGATCCGAACGTAGGGAGGGTTTCCGACTACGAGGTCGAACTCGCGATCCCACTCGTGCAGAAGGAAGTCGGTCCGAACGAACCAGGTTGCCGCCAGCTCGGCTGCGCGTGGCGACGGACAGCCGGCTCCGCGGAGTTGATCGATCGCCGCCCGCCTCGACGCCTCGAGCGAAGCCTCGCTGATGTCCGCTGCTCTCAGCGCCTGGTCCAGGCACGGATCGTCCCACCCCAGCACGGACGCGTGTTCTCGTTCGGAGGCGAGGAGACGGTCGATCACCCGCGAAACGAACGCCCCGTCACCGCAGCTCGGCTCCAGCACCCGCTTGCCGGCCAGGCGCCCCTTTCCCGGCCCATACTCCGCGACATCGAGGATCAAGTCCACGATCTCCGGGCGCGTGAACACGGCACCGACGGGCTCGCGCCCCTCGTGGCCGGCCCACAGGTCCTCCCAGGTGGTCGCGAACAGGTCCAGCATCGAGGCTATCCTAAACGCACCCGATCAGGTGTCCGAAGAAGGATTTGGCGAACTGCGCGAATCGCAGCTCGGCGTGCGGCTCGGTGTAGCTGCCCCTCTTCCCCAGTGGGGACGTGAGGTAGGCCGCAGCTGTGTAGACGCGCTCCAGCACCATCCGTTCGCACAGGATGCCGTACCGCTGAACGTAGCTGGTTCCGGCGAACACAGGATCGACCTTCAACGGTGTCTTCGGCAGCGAAACCGGTGCGGTTGAGCCGTCTTCGTCCCGAATGACAAATATGTATCCGAGCCACGGTTGGTGAAGCCCCAGCGTGCCCTGCTTGTACGCGGCCCAGATGTCGGTCGCCGATCCCAGGGCTTCCTCGGTACGATTGTTCAGGTTTTTCCCATAGGACCCCGACATCGACTTGAGCTCGATTGCCGCGCAGAGCCGGTCCCGTCGCATCACGACGAGATCCCACTTTTTCGTCGGGCGGTAGAAGCCGGGAACCTCGACGCCCGTGCGGAGCCGGATCTCCTCCACGCCGAACCCCGCCTTCTTCGCAAGCGTGGCCAGGAGATCGGTGAAGCCGTCGAGATGCCGGCCGCCCGTGACGGTTCCGCGGTTGCCCGCGTCGGGCTTCCCCGTCTCCAACTGCCTGATCCCCTGCGCTTCGCGTGTTGTCCACATCGACCGGACGGCTGCGCGCAGGCGGCGGTCCAGCTCGGCGTCGGACCACGGAAACAGACCGGCTTGGGGCATCTTCAACCGTGTGGGTGCGGGCAAGGAACTACACCGACAGTTCGGGCGCGGCGTCTTGCGCGGCTTCGGGGTAGCGGGCGAGGGCGGGGGCGACCCACTCCTCCAGGAACTCGTCGACCTGCTCGGGGGCGCGGCCCACGTAGAGCTCGGGGCGGAGGTCCTCCTCCAACTCGGCGCGGGTGACGCCGAACGCCGGGTCGGCGGCGATGCGGTCCATCAGGTCGTTGGGGCGGCCGTGCTGCTTCACCTCGCGCCCGGCCTCGATGCTGTGCACGCGCACGCGCTCATGCAGGTCCTGGCGGTCGCCGCCGCGGCGGGAGGCGCGCATCATCAGGTTCTCGGTGGCCATGAAGGGGAGCTCCTCCATCAGCCGCCGGCGGATCATCTCCGGATAGACCACCATCCCCCCGGCCACGTTGTGCATCAGCAGCAGCACCGAGTCCACCGACAGGTACGCTTCGGGAACGGCGATGCGCTTGTTGGCGCTGTCGTCCAGCGTGCGCTCGAACCACTGCTGCGCGGCGGTGAAGGCCGGGTCCAGCGAGAGCACGATGGCGTGGCGGGCGAGCGCGTTGATGCGCTCGCTGCGCATCGGGTTGCGCTTGTACGGCATCGCCGAGCTGCCGATCTGCTGCTCTTCGAAGGGTTCTTCCACCTCCTTGAGGTGCGAGAGCAGGCGCACGTCGTTGGCGAACTTGCTGGCGCTCTGGGCCACGCCGGCGAGCGTCGACAGGCAAGCGTAGTCGGTCTTGCGCGTGTACGTCTGCCCGGTGACGCCGTAGACCTGCTCGAACCCCATCTTCCGCGCCACCAGGCGATTGAGCCGCTCGACCTTCGCCCCGTCGCCGTCGAACAGGTCCATGAAGCTGGCCTGCGTCCCCGTCGTCCCGCGCACCCCGCGGAAGCGCAGCGTGGCGAGGCGGAACTCGACCTCCTCCAGGTCCAGCAGCAGGTCCTGGATCCAGAGGGTGGCGCGCTTGCCGACGGTGGTGGGCTGCGCCGGCTGGAAGTGCGTGAAGCCGAGCGTGGGCAGGTCGCGGTGCTCGCGTGCGAACCGCGCCAGCGCGGCGACCACCGCGGCGATGCGGCGCGCGACCAGCTTCAGCGCCTCGCGGTGCTGGATGAGGTCGGTGTTGTCGCCCACGTAGGCGCTGGTGGCGCCCAGGTGGATGATCGCGCGCGCCGCGGGCGCCTGCTCGCCCAGGTGGTGGACGTGCGCCATCACGTCGTGGCGAAGCTGGCGCTCCAGCTCGGCGGCCCGCTTGAGGTCGAAGTCCTCCAGGTGCGCGCGGATCGCCTCGACGGCCTCGTCGGGGATCGGCAGCCCCAGCTCGCGCTCGGCCTCCGCCAGCGCCAGCCAGAGCCGGCGCCACGTCCCGAACTTGAAGTGCGCCGAGAACACGTACGACATCTCGGGAGATGCGTATCGCTCGGTCAGCGGGTTGGAATATCGATCCGAAGCCATGTCAGGCGTGTTCGAGTACGTGGAGTTCCTGGGTTGCGCGCGTCGACGGCCCTGGTTCGCCGGGTTGGAAACCCGCGCTGTAACGGCACGAAGTCCGCCTTCGCGGACTCCCCCGCGCGGTAGCCGTGCGACCCGAGCCTCACCGCACGCGTGCCGGCGTCCAGCACCGCGACGCCCGCGGATGTTCGAACCTACGCCAGGTTGAGCTGCCAGGAGACGCCGAAGCGGTCGTTCACCCAGGCGAACAGGCGGCTGAACCCGTAGTTGCCGAGCGGCATGAGCTCGGCGCCGCCTTCCGCCAGCGCGGAGGAGAGGCGGCGGACCTCCTCCTCGGACTCACATTCGACGAAGAGCGAGGTCGCGGGCGTGAAGGTGAAGCCGTGCTTCACGTAGCTGTCGGAGCACATCACCGCCTGCCCGGCGACGGTGAACGTCGCCACCACCACCGATCCCTCGGGACCGGGCTGGCCGGGTCCGTAGCGCGCGATGCTCGTGATCTCGCTCCCGGGGATGAGCGAGACGTAGAAGCTCATCGCCTCCTCGGCCCTGCCTTCGAACATCAGGAACGGTCGAACCGTGGTCGCCACCGTGTCGCCTCCGGTTGTAGTGCGTGACGATGGGATGGTCGGGGCGAATGAATTCGCGGCAACAACGGCCCGAAGTCCGCCTTCGCGGACTCCCCCGCGCGGAGGCGGCGCGGGCCGGGCTTCGTTGCACGCGTGCCGGCGGTCGCCACGGCCCCCTCAGCCGCGCACGATCCCGATCGGCTCCCCGTTCGCGCAGTCGACGCGCAGCAACTCGCCGGGGCGGAGGCCGTACGCGCCCGCCGCTGCCGAGTAGTCGCCGCGCCCGCCTGTGGCGCGCTCCATCGTCAGCCGCGCGCTCGTTCGCGGATCGACGATGGGGCTGGTGCACGCGGCCGACCCGGGCGTTCCGGAGATCGCGGACGAATCCGCGCGCACGAACCGCGCGGGGGCGTCCTGCGCCGGCCGCGAAACCGTCGTGGGATAGCTCGACACCGCGCACGCGGCGGCGGCGGCCAGCGACGCCCCCGCGACGGCGCGGAGGATGGAGCGGTGATTCATCGAGGATCCTGATGACGAACGTGTGAGTTGGCGCCTTTCGCGAGTGACGGCACGCGTGCCGCGGCACTTCCCGCACGCGGATGCCGCGCGGGAGAGTCCGCGCAGGCGGACTTCGGGCCGTTGTTGCCGCGAATTCATTCGCCTGGTAACGGTCTTCACTCCACCAACTGCAGCCGGCGCCGCTTGGGCGGCTTCGTCCCCGCGTCGGCCGGGTAGGCGACGGCGGTGAGGAAGAGGCCCTCGGGCGGGGCGGGGGGGCTCGTCTCCAGGCCCGGCGCGTTCTCCAGCAGGTCGGCCACGTGGTCGGCCGGGCGCTCGCCCAGGCCGACGTCCACCATCGTCCCCACCAGGTAGCGCACCATGTGGTGCAGGAAGCGGTTGGCGGTGACGTGGAACTCCAGCCCCAGCCCCTCCCAGGGCGCCCAGCGCGCCTCCGTGATGGTGCAGCGGTCGCCGCGCTCCTCCTGGCCGCTCTTGGCGAACGCCTTGAAGGAGTGGTCGCCCACGATCATCTCCGCCGCCGCCTCCATCGCGGAGAGGTCCATCGGGCGCAGCAGCGGCCAGCACCAGGGCGCGTGGAAGGGCGAGTCGGCGTGCTGCGCCAGCCCGATGCGGTAGACGTAGGAGCGGCTCGCCGCGTCGTAGCGGGGGTGGAAGTAGGGCGGTGCGAGCACGGCGTCGGCCACCCACACGTCGTCGGGGAGGAGCGCGTTGGTGGCGCGGCGGAGCGAGTGCGCCGTCCAGCGCACGGGGACGTCGGCGGCGGCGACCTGGCCGGTGGCGTGCACGCCGCGGTCGGTGCGGCCGCTCCCCACCACCGCCGTCTCGCGGTTGGTGAGGCGCGAGAGGACGCGTTCGACCTCGCCCTGTACGGTGCGCTGCTCGGGCTGCACCTGCCAGCCGTGGAAGGCGCGCCCGTCGTAGTGCAGGGTCAGGCGGATGCGGTGGAAGCCGGGGTCGCTCACGCGCGACAACCTGCCCGCGCCGGCCCGCGCTGTCAAGCCAATCTGCCGCTCCCCAAAGGGTTTCCGGCTGATTGACAGCACGCCCCGGAAGCCCTACCGTACATCCTCCCCGTCCACAGACGATGAGGGTCCGCGGGATGGCCCGAGAGGTGTCGGCTGTCCGCTGTTCCCTGTCCCCTGTCCCCTCGCGTGATGAACCTGCAGGTACGCCTCCACGACGCCGTAGACCAGGAGACCGTGCTGCGCCGGCTGCTCCCCGTGCTCGCGGGCGCCAAGGGCGAGCGCCGCGCCGCCTATGCCGCCTACGACGACACCGCGCACGTGCTGGTGCACCGCTGGGCCGCCACCGGCGACGGCGGAGTGGAGGAGGCGAAGCTGGAGATGGAGCCCGAGCGGCTGCACGCGCTCCTGGCCGACGACGCCGGTGGCGACCGCCCGCTGCGCCCGGTGGACAGCGCCCCCGCCTGGGCGATCCGCGACCTCCTCCCCGGCATCGACCCGGAGAAGTGGTGGATCCGCGCCCGCGCGGTGGCGCACGACGGGCGCTGGCTCGGCGTCCTCGTCCTCGCCGAGCCGCGCCGGCGGATGATGCAGCGCAAGACGGACGAGACGATGGACGCGGGCGGCGACGTGCTGGAGCTCTGCCTCTCTCGCGCGCTGATGCTGCGCGAGCGCCAGCAGGCCGACGAGGCGCGGGCGCTGGCCGTGCGCTCGCTGGCCGCGCCCCCCAGCGACCGCGTACGCACCGCCGAGGCGGCCGCCGGCGAGGCGCGCCGCGACGTCGAGTCGCTGCGCGCGAAGATGGAGGCGCTCGAGGCCGCCGCCGCGAGCGCCACGGGGATGCTGATGGAGGCGCACGTGGACCTGGACCGGCGCGCGCAGCGCCACCAGCGGCAGACGCGCGTGCTCTACCTGCTGCGCAAGCTGCTGGAGCGCAGCGCGCAGGGGATGCCGCCGCAGGAGCTGGCCGAGGAGGTGGTGAAGACGGTGTCGGAGGCGTTCGGCGGGAACCGCTGCTCGCTGCTGCTGATCGACGAGCACGAGGGGACGCCGGAGCTGCGTCTCTGCGCCGCCGTCGGCCTCCCGCCGATGATCGACACCGACGCGGTGCGGGTGCCGATGGGGCGGGGGATCTCGGGCGCGGTGGCCCGCTCGCGCACCGCGCTGGTGGTGCGCGACCCCGACGAGGGGGTGACCCATCCGCTGATGCGCGACGCATGGTACACCGGCCCGGCCTTCGTCTCCCTCCCCCTCCTCTGCCGCGGGCAGCTGCTGGGGGTGCTCAACCTGAGCAACTTCCGCGCGGGGACGGTGGACGACTACGAGGTGGAGCAGCTTCGGCTGGTGGCGCTCTGCGTGGGCCTGCTGGTGGACCACGCCGCGCTGGGACAGCGGCTCTTCGCCGGCCAGGCCGCGTGAGCGACGCGTCCGCCCCTGCCGAGCCGGACCTCGGCGCGCTGATCCGCCACGCCGCGGTGCGCCCGCTGACCGCCGCCGAGGCGGAGGCGGCGTTCGGCGAGGTGATGGAGGGGCGCGCCACCCCGGTGCAGATCGCCGCGCTGCTGGTGGCGATCCGCGTCCGCGGCGCCGTGGCCAGCGAGGTGGCGGGCGGCGTCCGCGCCCTCCGCCGGGCGATGGTCCCCGTCCCCGGCGACCCGGCGGGGCTGGTGGACACCTGCGGCACCGGCGGCGGCGCCATCACCACCTTCAACATCTCCACCGCCGCGGCGCTGCTGGCGGCGGGGGCGGGCGCGCGCGTGGCCAAGCACGGCAACCGCTCCTTCACCAGCCGCTGCGGGAGCGCGGACGTGCTGGAGGCGCTCGGCGTGCGGCTGGAGCTCACGCCGGAGCAGGAGGCGCGGGTGCTGGAGCGGACGGGGATCGTCTTCATGTTCGCCCCCCTCCACCACCCGGCGATGAAGCACGTCGGCCCCATCCGCCGCGAGCTGGGGATGCCGACCATCATGAACGTCCTCGGTCCCGTCACCAACCCGGCGGGCGCCCGCCGCCAGGTGGTGGGCGTCTCCGACCCCGCGCTGCTGGAGCTGATCGCCGGGGCGCTGGCCGAGCTGGGCCACGACCGCGCCCTGGTCGTGCACGGCGAGCCGGGGCTGGACGAACTCAGCCCGCTGGGGACCACGCAGGTGCTGGAGGTGGCGGACGGCGGCTGGACCCGCCGCACCTTCGACCCCGCCGCCGAGCTGGGCTGGGACCCGATCCCGCCGGCCGGGCTGGAGGGCGGCGACCGCGAGGAGAATGCCGCGAAGGTCGAAGCCGTCCTGCGGGGAAGCCTGGGAGGCGCCGCCCGCGCCGCCGTGGTCCTCAACGCCGGCGCCGCCCTCTACTGCGCCGACCAGGCCCCCTCGCTGGTCGACGGCATCCACGACGCCGAGGCCGCGCTGGACGCGGGCAGGGGATGGGCCAAGCTCGAGGAGCTGCGCGACGCTTCGGCGTGAAAAGAAGCAGTTTGCTGAATACAGGTCGCGCTACAGCCCGAAGACCGCACGCAGATCCCACGGCCCGGGGATCGGCGACGCGATCGCCTTCTCCAGCACCACCATCCGCCGGTCCGCCTTGGCGAGGCGTCCCACCACGAACGGCACCGGCTCGTCCTTCACCACCATCGTTCGTCTCCTGGACTGTGGACGCCTTCGTTCCAGCGCGCCGACGGGCCGCAGCCGGTGCCTGGAGCTTCGCTTCATCAGTACTTGCGGATGACCCCGACCACGATCCCCTGGATGGCCACCCGGTCGGCCGGGTAGAACATCGCCTGCATCGTGGGGTTGGCCGGCTGGAGGCGGACGCGGCCGCCGGACTCGCGGTAGAACTTCTTCACCGTGGCGGCCTCGCCGTCCACCAGCGCCACCACCATCTCCCCGTTCTCCGCCGTCTGGCGCGAGTTGACGATGATGTAGTCTCCGTCGCGGATCTGCTCGTCGATCATCGACTCGCCCTTCACCCGCAGCACGTAGTTGTTGCCCCGGCGGATCATGTCGTGCGGCACGGCGACGGTGTCCTCCTGCCCGGCGAAGACCTCCAGCGGCAGGCCGGCGGCGACCGTGCCCAGCAGCGGGAGCTCCAGCGCCAGCGAGTTCGGGTCGGTGCGCACCACCTCGAGCGAGCGGCTCTTGTTGTAGTTCTTCCGGAGGAAGCCCTTTTGCTCCAGATTGGTCAGGTGCTCGTGGACGGTCGCCAGCGACGAGTAGTCGAACGCCTGGGCGATCTCCTCGTAGCTCGGCGAGTAGCCGTTGCTGTCCACGAAGCCCTCGACGTAGTCCAGGATCTGCCGCTGCTTCTTGGTGAGCGCCATTGCGCGTCTCCGCTCGCTTCTGTGGGTTTGCGTCCGAACAGGCACCGAAGCGAATGTAACCGAAGGCAAACCGAAGCGCAAGGAAAACGTGGTGGGTGCTGCGAAGGACAACATTCTCGACCGGATCGTCGCTGTCAAACACGCCGGGGTCCGCGCCCTCCGGGGCCGGGCCTCGGAATCACCGCGACCACGACCCCCTGGATGGCGACGCGGTCGGCGGGGTAGTCCTTCGCCGGCATGGTGGGGTTCGCGGGCTGCAGGCGCACCCGCGAGCCCTCGCGGTAGAACTTCTTGACCGTGGCCTCGCCGTCGACGAGCGCGATCACCATCTCGCCGTTCTCGACCGTCTGGCGCTGGTTGATGAGGATGTAGTCGCCGTCGCGGATCTGCGCGTCGATCATCGAGTCGCCCTTGACCCGCAGGACGTAGTTCTCGCCGGGAGGGAACAACTCGCGAGGCACCGTCACAGTCTCCTCGTCGCGCTCCTCGTCGTCGAAGTCCTCATCGTCAAAGTCCTCATCGTCGAAGTCCTCGTCGTCGAAGGGTTCGAGCGGAAAGCCCGCCGCCACCATCCCCAGTACCTCCATCGTGATCGAGCCGGGATCGGCGCGCACCACCTGGAGCGAGCGGCTCTGGTTGTAGTTCTTCCGAACGACGCCCTTTTGCTCCAGATTGGTCAGGTGCTCGTGGACGGTGGCCAGCGAGGAGTAGTCGAACGCCTGCGCAATCTCGGCGTAGCTCGGCGGGTAGCCGTTCGTGTTCGAGAAGCTCTCGACGTAGTCCAGGATCTGCCGCTGCTTCCTGGTGAGCGCCATTGCGCCTCCCCGCTCGCTTTCAGGAGTTACGTGCCCGAACGGCCATCGAAGCGAATGTAGCCGGAGGCAAAACCGAGCACAGGAATCCGTTGTGAACGGAGCGAAGGACAACATTCTCGACCGGATCGTCGCTGTCAAACACGCCGAGGTCCGCGCCCTCCGGGGCCGGGCCTCGGAGCTTCGTGGGCGCGCTGCGGATGCCCCGGCGCCCCGCGGCTTCGCGGCCGCGCTCCGCCGCCCCGCCGAGGTCCGCCTCCTCGCCGAGGTCAAGCGGCGCTCCCCCAGCGCCGGTGAGATCCGCCCCGGCGCGGACCCGGTCGACGTCGCGCGGGCCTACCAGGCGGGCGGCGCGGCGGCGCTCTCGGTGCTCACCGACCGCGACTTCTTCGGGGGCGAGCTCGATTTCCTCGTCCGCGTCCGCGCCGCTGTCGACCTCCCCGTGCTGCGCAAGGACTTCGTCGTCGACGCGCTGCAGCTGCACGAGGCGCGCGCCGCCGGGGCCGACGCCGTGCTGCTGATCGTCCGCATCCTCCCCGATCCCCTGCTCACCGAGCTGCACGCGGCCGCGCTGGAGCTGGGGATGGACGCGCTGGTGGAGGTCCACGACGCACGGGAGATGGAGCGCGCGCGGGCGGCCGGGGCCACGCTGGTCGGCGTCAACAACCGCGACCTGGCGACCTTCACCACCGACCTGGGGCTCTCCGAGCGCCTCGCGGCGGACGTACCCGCCTCCGTCACCCTCGTCGCCGAGAGCGGGATCCGCACGGCGGCGGACGTGGACCGGCTGGGCGCGGCGGGCTTCGACGCGATCCTCGTCGGCGAGTCGCTGATGCGCCAGCCCGACCTGGCCGCCGCCGCCGCCGCGCTCGCGGGGCGCCCGAAGTCGCCGCGCCGGGTGAACTGCGGCCTCACACGGAGTCAACGGAGTCAGCGGAGTGGTCACCGCCGACTCCGCTGACTCCGTGTGAGATTCCTTCTTTTTCAGGATTCGAGATGAGCCACGGCTGGCCCCCCGCCGTAAAGGTCTGCGGCCTCACGCGTTACGAGGATGCCGCCGCCGCGGCCGACGCGGGCGCGCGCTACCTGGGCGTGATCCTCGCCCCGGGCGGGAAGCGCACGGTGGCGCCCGGCGATGGAGCAGTTATCTTTGCTGACCTCAGGGTGCAACGCGTCGGCGTGTTCGTGAACGCGTCGGCGGACGAGCTCCGCCGCGCCGCGGACGTCGCGAAGCTGGACGTGCTGCAGCTCCACGGCGACGAATCGCCCGAATTCGCGGCCGCCCTGCAGGACGAGGGCTACACCGTGTGGAAGGTGCTCCGGCCGCGCACCGGTGACGAGCTGGCCGCCGGGCTCGTCCATTACTCAGGCGCGGTGGACGGCATCCTCCTGGACGGGTGGAGCGCGGAAGGGCGCGGCGGAACGGGGACTTCGTTCCCCTGGCGCGAGGTGGCCGAGCGGCTGGACGAGATGCCGCCGGAGACCATGCTGGTGGCCGCGGGCGGGCTGCGGCCGGACAACGTGGCCGAGGCCGCCTCCATCCTCCGCCCCCAGGTGGTGGACGTGAGCTCCGGGGTGGAGCGCGCGCCGGGGGTGAAGGACCACGACGCCGTGCGGGCGTTCGTCGCCGCCGTCCGCGCGCTGGCGGATTAAGACGGGCGGTTGAAACCGCGGCAACGACTGCCCGAAGTCCGCCTTCGCGGACTCGCGGCCGAAACGTTGTCGCGTCTCACCGGGGGATTGCTCGTCCCGACGTCGTGGAACCGGTGGCTTCGCGCTGCGGCGCGGCGGGAGGGAGTCCGCGAAGGCGGACTTCGGGCAGTTGTTGCAGCGAATTCATTCGCCCTGCTGCGGGCGATGCTTCTGAATGGACGATCGAAATGGCGACGCTGCAGGAAGAGACGATTCGCACCGGGCGGTTCGGGGAGTACGGGGGCCGCTTCGTCCCCGAGACGCTGATCGCGGCGCTCGACGAGCTCACGGAGGTGTACGCCGGCGCGCAGGCCGACCCCGCCTTCTGGGAGGAGCTGAACGCGCTCTGGCGCGACTTCGTGGGCCGACCCACGCCCCTCTACCGCGCCCGCCGCCTGGGCGAGGCGTGTGGCGGCGTGGACGTCTGGCTCAAGCGCGAGGACCTGAACCACACCGGTGCGCACAAGATCAACAACTCGCTCGGCCAGGTGCTGCTCGCCCGCCGCATGGGAAAGCGGCGCATCATCGCCGAGACCGGGGCGGGGCAGCACGGCGTCGCGACCGCCACCGCGTGCGCGCTCTTCGGCCTCGACTGCATCGTCTACATGGGCGAGGAAGACGTGCGGCGCCAGGCGCTGAACGTCTACCGCATGCACCTGCTCGGCGCCGAGGTGCGCCCCGTCGGCAGCGGAACGCGCACGCTCAAGGACGCCACCAACGAGGCGATCCGCGACTGGGTGACGAACGTCGGCGACACGCACTACATCATCGGCTCCGTCGTCGGCCCCGACCCCTATCCCCGCATGGTGCGCGACTTCCAGTCGGTGATCGGCCGCGAGTCCCGCGCGCAGATCCTGGAGGCCGAGGGGCGCCTCCCGACGGCGGTGGTGGCGTGCGTGGGCGGGGGATCGAACGCGATCGGCATGTTCCACCCCTTCGTGGACGACGCGGAGGTCGAGCTGGTGGGGGTCGAGGCCGCGGGCGAGGGGGTCGACTCCGGGCGCCACGCGGCCACCCTCACCCTGGGGAAGCCCGGGGTGCTGCACGGCTGCCTCAGCTACCTGCTGCAGGACGGGCACGGCCAGGTGGCCCCCGCGCACTCCGTCTCCGCCGGGCTGGACTACCCCGGCGTGGGGCCGGAGCACGCCTTCCTCAAGGACAGCGGGCGGGCGACGTACGCCTCCGTGACCGACGCCGAGGCGCTCGACGCCTTCCAGCGCCTGGCGCGGCTGGAGGGGATCATCCCCGCGCTCGAGTCGGCCCACGCGATCGCCTGGCTGCTGCGCGAAGGGGCGCGCTGGACGGGGCGCGGCCCCGTGGTCGTCTGCCTTTCCGGGCGCGGCGACAAGGACGTGGCCCAGGTGGCGGAGCTCGCCGGGTGAAGCTCCCCGCGCCCACCCTCCGCGGGAGGGAAGAAAAGGTGCGCAACTGGAAGCAAATGCGTTGTGGGATCGGCATGCGGGCGTTAACCTTGGCGCCTGACTCCGCGGTCGCCGCCCGCCGGTCCGTATCGACGGAAATCACCCTCGCCGCCCCGTTCCCGAGCCGCGCCCGCCGGTCCCGATGACCGAAACCACGCTCGCAGCCACCCCCCCGGGCCCCGCCGCCCCCTCCGCCGACGAGGCGGAGCTGCGCGCGGCGGTGCACGGCGCGCTGCGCGGCATCGCCAAGGCGTGGCGCGCGCACCTGCTGTACGAGGGGCAGAGCCCGGCGCTGGACCGCATCGTGGAGGGGCTGCGCGAGACGCTGCGCGACACCTTCGCCCACATGCCCTTCTTCACCGTGGCGGTGGAGAAGCGCGAGCTCCTCTGGAACGGCCTCTCCGTCTACCAGGGCGACGACCCGCCGGACCGCCCCGGGCATGCGCGCGACGCCCGCGATTCCCGCGAGCCGCGCGACGCGCGCGAGGGCGGGTTCCGCGAGAACCTGGCCTTCGCGATGTACCGCGACGGGCTGCGCGAGGTCAGCTTCCACAAGGGGTTCGAGCGCGAGGAGCTGGACGCCTTCGTGGGCGTCCTCGCCCAGGTCTCGCGGGTGCGCGACGAGCAGGACGACCTGCTCACCCTCCTCTGGGACCGCGACTGGTACCATCTCCGCTACCGCTACGTCGAGGGGCTCCCCGAGGGCACGGTGCTCCCCGCGCCCACCGGCGAGGAGCTGGAGCAGACGGCCTTCCAGCTCGCGGAGGAGCAGGAGGAGGTGCGCGACGCCCCGCGCCCCAGCCCCGACGAGTTCCGTGGCGCGCTCTACTTCCTGGACGCCGACGAGCTGCGGCGGCTGGAGCTGGAGCTGCAGCGGGAGATGCGCCGCGACGTGTGGACCGACGTGCTGAACGCGCTCTTCGACCGCGTGCAGGACAGCGGCCCGCTGCGGCAGGAGCAGATCGTCGGCATCCTCGGCGACCTCCTCCCCACGCTGCTGGGCTCGGCCCGGCTGGACACCGCGGCGCTCCTCCTCTCCGAGCTGGTGGGGATCGCCACCGGCGGGCAGCGGCTGGCGGTGCCGGTGATGCGCCAGCTCCGCGCCCTCTTCGACCAGCTCGCCGACCCGTCGACGG
>Ga0070685_10001014_pt1 | contig 15101 bp, 10 predicted proteins | sample KBSS13LmetaG_FD_65651 | JGI IMG/M metagenome (GOLD analysis project Ga0070685, IMG submission 65651) | Switchgrass rhizosphere microbial communities from Kellogg Biological Station, Michigan, USA - KBS S1-3L metaG | ecosystem: Host-associated > Plants > Roots > Rhizosphere ...
GGTGCCCATGGTCGTGCGGCTGCCGGGCGGATCGGGCACCGGAGCGGCAGCGCAGCACAGCCAGAGCCTCGAAGCCTGGTTCGCCCATGTCCCGGGCCTGAAAGTCGTGCAGCCGTCGACGCCGCACGATGCCAAAGGCCTGTTGCTGGCGGCGATCGACGATCCGAACCCGGTGCTGATCTTCGAGCACAAGCTGCTTTACAAGACGAAGGGCCCGGTGCCGGAAGAACCCTACCGCGTACCGATCGGCAAGGCGGCGGTCCGCCGCGCCGGGCGCGACTTGACGATCGTCGGCAGCTCGATCATGGCGATACGCGCCGTTGCAGCCGCCGCGCGCCTCGCCGGCGAGAACATCGACGCCGAGGTCATCGACCTGAGGTCGCTCCGCCCGATCGATCTGACGACGATCGCCGCCAGCGTGCGCAAGACGCACCGGCTGCTGATCGTCTACGAAGGCGTCAAGATCATGGGTATAGGCGCCGAGATTTCGGCGATGATCGCCGAGAGCGACGCGTTCGATTTTCTCGACGCGCCGATTGCGCGCCTCGGCGGCGCCGACGTTCCGCTGCCGTACAACCCGGTGCTCGAAAAGGCCGCGGTCCCGCAAGAGGACGACATCGTCGCCGCGGCGCGCCGCCTGGTGCGCGAAGGACGCGCCTGATGCCGATCGAAGTCATCCTGCCCAAGGTCGACATGGACATGGACGACGGGATCATTACCGAATGGAAGGTCGCGTCCGGCGATCGCGTGCGGCAGGGCCAGATCCTGTTCGATATCGAGACCAACAAGTCGGTGATGGAAGTCGAATCTCCGGCCAGCGGTGTCATTCGTGACTTGGCGCCGATCACCGGCGAGCCCGTTGCCGTCGGCACCGTCGTCGGCTGGATCGACGCCGACGCGGAGGCCGGGGCGTCGCTGGCCGCGGCCGCGGAGCGCACCAGGACGACGTCGCCATCCGCGGCAACAGCGGGTATCGATCACGCGACCAGCTCGGCGAAACGGGCGGCGGCAGTAGAAGGTGCGAGCGTCGCGCCATCGGACTCGATTCGCGCCACCCCGCTCGCTCGCCGTGCTGCGCGTATGCTAGACGTGAATCTTGCCGACGTCGCCGGATCCGGGCCGGCCGGTCGCATCGTCGAAAAGGACGTCGCCGCCCATGCCGGTCGAGCGCCTGAGAGTCCCGTTGCGAGCGACGATCGCCTCGTTCCGTTCAATCCGGTCCGACGCATTGTCGCGCAGCGTCTTACCGAAAGCGCGCAGCGCGCGCCGCATTTCTTCCTCACCGCGCAGATCGAAATGAGCGCGCTGCAGGCCGCGCTGCGCGGACCGCAGGGACTGCGCGCGGCGCCGGATCGTCCGCGTGCGAGCATGACGGTCGCGCTCGCGTATCTGGCCGGCCGCGTTCTGGCGCTGCACCCGCTGCTCAACGCCAGCATCGAAGGCGATGCGGTGCGCCTGCATGCCCGGATCAACATCGGCATCGCAATCGACGACCAGGGCGACTTGTTCGTCCCGGTGCTGCGCGACGCGAGTACGCATACGCTGGACGATCTCGCGCACGAGTTCGAGCGGCTACGCGCCGCGGTCCGTGCGCGTCAGATCGTGCCCGACGACATGCGCGGCGGCACGTTCACGATTTCCAATCTCGGCATGTATGGCGTCGATGCGTTCACGGCGATCATCAACCCGCCCGAAAGCGCGATTCTCGCGATCGGGCGCACGACCGACACGCCGGTCGGCCGCGACGGTCAGGTCGTGTTGCGTCCGATGGCCACTTTCACGCTGTCGTCGGACCATCGAATCGTCGACGGCGTAACCGCGGCGCGCTTCATCGCCGACTTGCGCGAGGCGATCGAGCATCCGGAAGGCCTGTCGTGATCTTTGTGGTCGTGGAAGCATGCCTGCCCGGCGGCGGAACAGTCGTTGCCGTGGCGGACGGCGGAAGGTATAAGAACGGGCGACGACACCGATCCGGTGTCGAACGGCATTTTCATCCTGGAGGAGCGATATGAATTACCTTTTGCGCGGCGTATTGCTCGCCGCGGCGCTGGTCTCAATGCTGGCGCCCCTGTCGGCGCAAGCGCAGGCCCCGAAGGGCAAGCTCGTGCTGTACACGTCGCAACCCGAGCGCGACGCAACGCAGACGACTGCGGCGTTCAAGCAGGCGTATCCCGGCGTGGAGGTCGAGGTATTTCGCTCCGGCACGACCGAGGTGATGGGCAAGCTTGCCGCCGAGTTCGCCGCCGGAGCGCCGAAGGCCGATGTGCTGCTGATCGCCGACGCGGCTAGCATGGAAGCGCTGAAAAAAGACGGCCGGCTGCTACCGTATCCGGAAGCCCGGGTCGCCGGGCTCGCGGCGGGCACTTACGACGCCGATCGCACTTATTTCGGCTCCAAGCTGATCACGACGGGCATCGCGGTCAACACCGCGGCCAAGAGCCGTCCGGCTTCCTGGGCCGATCTCGCCAAGCCGGAAAACAAGGGCCAGATCGCGATGCCGAGCCCGCTGTATTCGGGCGCCGCGGCAATCATGCTCGGCACGATGACCGCGCGTCCGGATCTCGGCTGGGCTTTTTTCGAAAAGCTCAAGGCTGACGAGGCGGTGGCGGTTCGCGGCAACGGCGCGGTGCTGACTGCCGTCGCGAGTGGGGAAAAGCCCTACGGCGTGCTGGTCGACTTCATGGCCTTCAACGCCAAGGCGAAGGGCTCGCCGATCGAGTTCATTTTCCCCGCCGAAGGCGTGCCCGCGGTGACCGAGCCGGTAGCGATGTTGAAGACAGCGCAGAATCCCGCTGCCGGGCGCGCATTCATCGACTTCATCCTGTCGGACGAAGGGCAGAAGCTCGCGCTGTCGATGGGCTACATCCCGGCCAAGGCGAGCGTAGGCATGCCGTCGTGGCTGCCGCCCGGAACGGTCATCAAGCTGATGCCGACCGACATCGGCAACGTGGTGCAGAACAACAGCGCCAATCTGAAGCGTTTTTCCGAGCTCTTCGGTAACTGACCCCGATCCGCCGGCGCGCCACGATGGCGGACACCGCAGGCTTGCGCGAGCGCGCCGAGGAGACCGCGCTATTGTGGGTGCTGGTCGCGATCGTCGCGATCCTGTCGCTGGTGCCGCTGGCCCGGTTGCTGTTCGAGGGCGTCGCACCCGGTGGCCGGTTCTCGACCGCCGCGCTGTCGAACGTTCTGTCGAGCGCCACGACCTGGACCGCGGCCCAGCACAGCCTGGTGACGGCATGCGGCGGCACGGCGCTGGCGGTGCTGATCGGCGCAACGGTTGCGGTGCTGGTCGCACTGACCGATATCCGCGGCCGCAACGCCTTTGTCTTCTGCTTCGTGCTGCCGCTGATGATCGCGCCGCAGGTCGTGGCACTCGCGTGGCTGCAGTTGTTCGGACCGTCGAGCACGCTGCTCAAGATGATCGGCCTCGCTCCGGCGATGGGCAGCCGCAACCCGCTCTACTCCGCGCATGGCATCATTCTGCTGCTGGGCGTTCAGTATGCGCCGCTGGTGTTCCTCACTTTGCGCGCGGGACTGCGCACCTTGCCGCAGGAGCTGCTCGAAGCGGGGCTCGCGGCGGGCGCGAAGCCGCCGACGATTCTGCGCACGATCGTCCTCCCGCTGATGACGCCGCCGCTGGTCGCAGGCATCGCGCTCTGCTTCGTCTCGTGCCTTGGCAACTTCGGCATTCCGGCGTTTCTCGGCATTCCGGGCAACTACCTGGTCCTGCCGACGCTGATCTACCAGCGACTGGCCGGCCTGGGGCCGAGCGTGCTGTCCGAGGTAGCCGTGCTGTCGTGCCTGATAGGCTTCATCGCCGTGCTGGGCATCTTTCTGCAGGACCTGATGCTGCGCCGGCGCGATTTTCGCATCACGACGACATCGAACGCGATGCGCCCGTTCGAGCTCGCACGCTGGCGTCCCGCCGTCGAGATCGCACTGTGGATTTTAACCATCGTCGTTCTGGTATTGCCGCTGGTCGCGCTGCTGTTGAGCTCGCTGGTGCCTGCGGCCGGCGTGCCGCTGACGGCGAAGTCCGCGACCTGGTCGAACTACGATTACGTGCTGTTCGATCATGCGGCCGCGAAGCGCGCTTTGGTCAACAGTTTCAGCCTGTCGGCGACGGCCGCCATCGTCATCGTCCTGGTCGCCGTTCCGCTCGCGTATTTCCTGGTCTGGCGCCGCTCGCGGCTTTTGCGCGTGCTGAACCTGGCCGCCGAGATGCCATACGCGCTGCCCGGCGTCGTGCTCGCGATCGCCGCCATTCTGGTCTTCCTGAAACCCCTGCCGGTGCTCGGGCTCACGCTGTACAACACCGTCTGGATCATCCTGTTCGGCTATCTTGCGCGCTTTCTCGTGCTGGGCCTGCGTCCGGTGATCGGCGGCTATTACCAGCTCGATCGCACGCTCGAGGAAGCCGCCCAGATCGCCGGCGCGCGTTTGTTGCGACGCCTGGCGACGATCATCCTGCCGCTGGTCGCTCCGATGGCGACCGCCGGCGCGCTGCTGGTGTTTCTCACCGCGTTCAATGAGCTGACGGTGTCGGCGCTGCTGTGGTCGTCCGGTGCCGAGACGCTGGGTGTCGTCGTATTTTCGTTTCAGCAGGGTGGCGACTCGACCTATGCCGCGGCGCTGGCGATGCTGACCGTCGCCGTGACGATCGCGCTGATGCTCTCGACTTTGCTCACCGGCAAGCCCGCAAGGGGTGTGCTGCCATGGCGCGACTGATCGTCGATTGCGTCACCAAGACGTTCGGCGCGCTGCACGCGCTCGACCAGGTCTCGCTCGACGTCGGCGACGGCGAGTTCATGGCGATTCTGGGGCCGTCCGGTTGCGGAAAGACGACTTTGCTGCGGCAGATCGCCGGTTTCGACAAGCTCGACGGCGGCCGCATCGTCATCGGCGAAACAGTCGTCTCGACCGTCACGCAGCACGTGCCGCCCGAGCGGCGCCGCATCGGCATCGTCTTCCAGTCGTACGCTCTGTGGCCGCACATGACGGTCGCCGAGAATGTCGCATATGGCTTGACGGTCGCCGGCGTGCGCGACCCGGAACGCACGCGGCGCGTCGACGCCGCACTGACGCTGGTCGAGCTCGAAGGCTACGCCGAGCGCCGACCCTCGATGCTGTCGGGCGGGCAGCGCCAGCGCGTGGCGCTCGCACGCTGCCTGGTCACCGAGCCTTCGCTGGTGCTGCTCGACGAGCCGCTGGCGAACCTCGACGTGCATCTGCGCGCTTCGATGGAAGAAGAATTCGCCCGCTTCCACGCGCGCACCGGGACGACGATGGTGTACATCACGCACGACCAGGCCGAAGCGATGGCGCTGGCCGACCGCATCGCGGTGATGGACCGTGGCAGGCTGCTGCAAGTCGCCACGCCATCGCAACTCTATCGCGAGCCGGCTGACGCGTCCGTTGCGGCATTTATCGGCGAGGGCATCGTCGTACCTGCGGAAGTCATCGACGTCGACAGCAGAGGACGCTGCCGTGTCGACCTGTTCGGCTTGAGCGTCAGGATGCGTTGCCCGCTCGCGCAGACGCCGACGCGCGCTGCGCGCGTCTGCCTGCGCGCCGCGAACCTGGCCATCGTCGGCGCCGGGGTGCCCGGTATCGGCGCTCGCGTCGTTCGCTCCGTCTACCAGGGCGGCCACTTCCGGGTCGAAGCGCAGCTCGACCATGCCGACGGCGTGCTCGTGCACCTGGCGGCGGCCGAGCCCTGCCGGCTCGCACCCGGCGACGCAATACGCATCGGCATCGACGACGGATGGGTCCTTCCTGAAACCGGCGAGATCGTCGATTCGACCGCGCCGGAGTCGGCTGATAGCCGTCGCTTCGACGGCGGCACAGTCGCGACCGGCGCGGACGGCTAAAGGCTCATGCGGCTGCATCTGTATGGAGGCTTCGGCGAAAAGGGCCGCACCTGCCTGGGTGTCGAAGTAGACGGCTATCGATTGCTGCTCGATGCCGGCGTGAAGACCAGCGCACGCGGCGCCGATTACTACCCGGCGATCACGGCGGACGAGCTCAGCGCGACCGACGCCATCGTCATCACCCACGCCCACGAGGACCATGTCGCGGCATTGGGCTGGTGCATAGCGGGTGGGTTTCGCGGCCGCCTGCTGATGACCGCCGAGACCGGACGCGAAGTCGATCTGTTTCTCGAAGCCTATGCCGACGCCTCGCATCGCGGCGCTGCGCGCGAGTTCGCGCGGGAGGAGCTGCCGGTCGGCGCTTCAACCGCGCTCGGGCCGCTGCAATTGATCGCCGGCCGCTCTGGACACGTGTCCGGCGGCGTCTGGTGCACCGTCGCCGACGGCCGTCGCACCCTCGGCTATTGCGGCGACGTCGTTCCGGCAAGCGAGGTGTTCGCGATGGATCCGCTGCCGCGCTGCGACGCCGTCGTACTCGACGCCTCGTACGGCGATGACGACGTGACCGCCCATCAGCGCGCGAAAGACGTGCGCGACTGGGTGCTCGCGCACAGCCAGGGCTGCGTGTTGCCGACGCCGCTCAGCGGACGCTCGGCCGAGCTCTTGGCGATCGCGCCGGGAGCGATCGCTTTGTCACACGGCATGCGTCAAGCATTGCAGCTGCAGATCGCCGATCCCGCATGGCTCGCCGGTCGGGCGGCCGAGCGACTTTCGCAGAGGCTCGAGCTTGCGGCCGACTGGCAGACGGGGTCGCGACTGCCGCGCGCCGCGCTGATCTGCCACGATGGCATGGGCATCGCCGGTCCGTCACGCGAAGTTTTGCGTCTCGCCGCCGCCGATGCTCATCCGGTGCTTTTCACCGGCCATCTTCCAGCAGACAGCCCGGGAGAGCGCATGCTCGCCGCCGGCCAGGCGACGTGGCTGCGTCTGCCGACGCATCCGACCTTGTCGGAGAACACCGCAATCGTCGCTGGCAGTGCGGCGAAAATCGTACTCGGTCATTCGTGCGACCGTGAAGCGCTCGAGCAGCTGAAGCGGCACATTCCCCGCCTGCGTGCCGATCTTGCGACCGGCGACCGGCTCGAGCTCTGACGAACGGGCATCGTGCGCATTCTCGTCGGCAACGATGACGGCATCTCGGCACCCGGCCTCGCCGATCTGGCCAGCGCCGCGGCAACGCTCGACGCTGAATTGTGGATCGTCGCCCCCGAGCGCAAATGGACGGCGGCAAGCCATCAACTCTCATTCGACCAGGATCTCGTGCTCTCGCAGGTCGGCGAGCGCGCCTATGCGTGCTCGGGATCGCCGGCCGATTGCGTCGTCGCCGCCATGACGGTGCTGTTCGCCGACGGACCCAGGCCCGATCTGGTGCTCGCCGGCATCAACGACGGCCGCAACGTTGCCGAGGACATTGCCTATTCCGGCACGATGGCGATCGGGCGCGAATCGGCTTTCTGGGGCGTGCCGGCGATCTCGATCTCACGGGTGAAAAATGCGCTGCGCGCGAGCGGCGACGACGCGGCGCTGCGTGCGCTGCTGCGGACGCTGTGGGATACCCGCGGCGAATGGGCGGGCGACGGCCGCTGGCTCGGCGTCAACCTGCCTGCGGCGCTGCCGGCGACTATCGTACAGGCGACCATCGGTCACGACAAAATCGCTTCCGCCAGCGATGTCATCCAACGCACGGCCGACCGCATCCACTACCGTTTGCGTCGCGGGCGCGCCCACACCTCGGCCGCCGGCGACGAAAATGCCGCGATCGACGCCGGCAACATCGTCGTCGTGCGGCACGGCTGGGCCGAAACGACGGTGCTTCCCGAAGACCTCGTCGCCTGCTGGAATCGCGCGCTGCGCTGAACGCTGCTTGCGACTTCGCACATCGGGTCACTCGAGCGGCGTCAGCGCCGCATGCACCGGAGGGTCCCGCCAATAGCGCCGTTCGCGCTCGCGTTCGAGACTCGGCGTCAACGATCCGCCATCGCCAAAGGTAAAGATCAGCGCCCCGTCGTAGTCGGTGCGATAGCTGCGAATGCCGGCGGTCGCGTACCGTGCGACGATTTCGGGCCGCGGATGCCCGAAGCGATTGCGATAACCGGGCGTATACACGGCGACCGCCGGATGCGCGGCCGTGATGAACGCGGGTGTCGACGACGTGCGGCTTCCGTGATGCGGCACGATCAGCAGGTCGGAGCGCAGCAAGGTCGCGTCGCGCGCGAGCATTGCGGACTCGGCGCGCGCCTCGATGTCGCCGGTCAGGAGCATGCTGCCGCCTGCGCCACTTACCCGGAGCACGCACGAGAGGTCATTGGTCTTGATCCGCGGCTCGAGATAGGTCGCGTCGAACGGATAGAGCGTGGCGAATTCCACCCCGTCCCAGATCCAGCGTGCTCCGGCGAGACAGCGCCCCACCGATGCGCCGCGTGCCCGCTGCGCGCCGACAATGGCATTCTGCTCGGGCAGCGAAGAGACAAGCCAGCCGACCGGCACCGTCTGCAACAGCGACAGCGCACCACCGCTGTGGTCGCTGTCCTGATGACTGACCACCAGCGCATCGAGTGCGCGTATGCCGGTCGCGCGCAGCATCGGCGCGATGATGCGATTTCCCGCATCGGCGGTATCGTTGTAGCGCGGCCCGGTGTCATAAAGCAGCGCATGCGCGTGCGTTTGCACCAGCACGGCGAGGCCTTGTCCGACATCGAGCACCGTCACGCGAAACGCTCCGGGCACCGGCGGCTGCGGAACGACGATGAACAGCGGCGCAAGCCACGCCAGTCCGAGCATGCGAGCAGGAATGCCGCGAGGTGCCAGCAGCCACAAGACGCCGATCGCGCCGGCGAGCGCCGTCCACAGCGGCGGTGCGTGCTGCTGCCAGACCGCGGCGGGCAAGCCACTCAGGATTTCGAGCAGCAGCGAGAGCCAGGCGAAGACCTGGTGGGCGATTAACAGCAGCCCATCCCACGGCAGCGCGATCGACGCCAAAGTCAGCGGCACAACGATGAAGGTCACGACCGGAATCGCCACGGCGTTGGCCAACGGCGAGACGATCGACACTTGCTGGAACAGCACCAGCATCAGCGGAACCAGGCCGAGCGTGATCGCCGCTTGCGCGCGCACGGCGGCGCGCCAGGTCGCGATGGGACCCATGCGTCCGACGCCGGTGTAGAGCAGCAGCCCCACTGCGCCGAACGACAACCAGAAACCGGGAGTCAGGCACGCCCAGGGGTCGTAGGCGAGGACGACCGCAAGCGCCCACAGCCACACGACTGACGCAGTGCCCGGCCGAGCGAGCCAGAGCCCGATCGCGGCCACGGTCAACATGTACAGCGTGCGCTGCGCCGGCACGGCAAAACCGGCCAGCAGCACGTAGCCGAACGCAGCCACCACGCCGGCGATCGCCGCGGCTTTGCGTGCCGGCAGCCGCAGGGTCAGCGCGTGGCGTCGTTTCCATGCCCAGAACACGAGCGCGCCGATCAGCGTCGCGAAAAACGTGACATGCAGTCCCGAGATGCTGATCAGATGCCCGATGCCGGTACGGTTGAACAGCAACCACTGCGCCGATGGAATTGCGCGCTCGTCGCCGATCGCCAGCGCAGCGATCACGCCGGCGTACGGGCGGTTCTCGAGCGCGCGCAGAATGCGATCGCGTATCGCCTCGCGGGCGTGCGCGACGTGGTCTTCTGCCCGGCCGGCAAACGCATCGAGCCGGCGATTGGCGTCGTCGTTGCGCACATAGCCGGTGGCGCGCAGATTGTTGACCAGCAACCACGCTTCCACGTCGAAGCCATGCGGGTTGACGGTTCCGTGCGGGCGCTTCAGCCGGACCGCGACCGACCAGCGCTCGCCGGCGTGCAACACAGGCTCGTCGACAGACGCTGCGCCCACCGCGACGCTGCTGTACCAGGCAAGCGACACACGGGACGGCACGCTGGCTTCGGGCGGGATGACGCTCTCGACGGCGAAGGCGAAACGTGTGCCGCGATCAGTCGACTGCGGCAACTCGTCGATTACCCCGACAAGGCGGACATCGCGACCCTCCCACGCGGGAGGCAGCGCGTCGGCGAGCCGAAGCTCGGCGCGCCACGCGGCGTAGAAAAAGCCGCAGCTGCCGGCGGCGAGCGCGAGAACGGCGACTGCGTATCGCGTGCGGCCAGCGAGCAGGTACCACGACAGCATGAACAATGGAATGCAAAGCGCAAGATACGGCTCAGGCAGCGATGGCTGCATTTGCAGCACGACGACGCCGAGCGCGAAGGCCAGCAGAGCGATCTGCAACGGCAAGACAAGTTCCCGACGATGCGGCGTGCGCCGAATGCGTCAGTCTAGCCAGAGGTCGACCGTCCGATGATCGGCCGGATGGATGAGGCGCAGTGCAATGCGACCAATCCTGACTCATCGGCCCGCACAGCGGAGGCTAGCGCAATTCCCTTCTTGCCCGCATGCGCAGCGCAATCGCGACCAGCGCGAGCCCGCAGATCGCGAGCGGCACGAATGCCATCGCCGGCACCCCGCTCACGTCCCAGGCCGCGCCGCTGACGACGGCGATCGCCACGCCGCCGCCGTAGCTCAGCGTGAACGTGCCTGCCGAGGTGCGCGCGACATCGTCGGGCGGGCAGAGCAGCGCCGGCAGGGTCAGCCCGACGATCAGCGCAGCGGCGTCGGAAAACCCGAGCAATGCCGCCCAGACGATCGTCGCCGGTCCGACCATCAACGTGAGTCCCGCGATCGACAGCAGCGAGAGCAGGCCCGATGCCAGAAAAGGCCACGCCTTGCGCTCGAGTCTCTCGGCGAACGCCAGCAGCAGCAACGACGCCGGCAGCTGGCCGAAATTGAGCGCGGTGAGCGCGCCGCTGATCAGGTCCGGCCGGCCCGCACTGATCAGGTAGATCGGGATGAAGGCGTTGGCGCTGAAGTAGATCGCGTTGATGCAGCAGAACAAGCCTCCGAGACGCCAGACCAGCGATTTGTGCCAGTCGGGAAGCCACCGCCGCGGCATCGTCGCGGGCGCGTCGCGCAGCGCGCTGCTGCGCGGCGCGCCGGCGTAGACGACGACCGCGATCACCGCGATCGGCGCCGACCACGCGACCAGCGACATCCGCCAGTCGCCGCCGACCCACGGCAGCACATAGGGAATCGTCAGCAGCACCGGAAAGATCTCGCCGACGAGAAGGCCGTTGGTATAGATCGCCGTGCCGAGGCCGATGCGCGACGGAGTCCATAGTCGAACGGCCGCCGGCATGATCGGCTGCATGATCGCAATGCCGGCCGACATGACGATCGTCGTTGCGAACAGGATCGCGAAATCGGTCGCGAGTCCGCGCAGAGCGGAGCCGATGGCGACCAGCAGCAAGCCGCCGACCAGCGCGGTGGTAACTCCCAGCCGCGCGACCAGCAGCGATCCCGCCAGCGCAGCGATGGCGAACAACGCAGGCGGAATGCTGGAGAGGAGGCCGACCTCGGTCGCGCTCAAGGCGAAGTCGTCGCGGATCATCGCCAGTACCGGCGGCACGGCGAGGATCGTCAACCTCAAACCGATGCCGGCGAGCCAGAGCAGCATCAGCGCCACGGGAAGCCTATGGCGCCAGGAGTGTGGTTCGTTGGGCATCGTGTCGGTGGCGTCGCCGCATTATCGCCGAGGCGGGGGTCAGCGGAGTGCGCGGCGGCGTCGCCTTTCTGCTCGCGATGGCGCAAAAAAGGCTTCGGCCGGCGCGGGCTTTCACTGCCCGGGCCGGCCGAAGCCGGATGACGTTATTCAGTCGATCAGTTCTTGGCTGCGGCCTGGGCCAGCATTTCCTGGATCTTGGCGTCGAACTGCTCGTACGGCATCGCACCGACCATGCGCACGCCCACCAGCTTGCCGTCCACGACGCGGCCGAGCACGAACGACGGCGTTCCGTTGACGCCGGCCGCCATGCCTTCGGCGATGTCCTTGTCGATTGCCGCCTTGTACTTGTCCGCGGCGATGCACGACTGGAACTTGGCGACATCCATTTTCACGTTAGCCGCATAGCTGTTGATCTTGTCCTGCTGCAGCTGGCTCGCGTTGACGATCATCGCATGCCGCAGTTCCCAGAATTTTCCCTGCTCGGCCGCGCATCGCGCCGCGTAGGCGCTGCGCCGCGCGTTCTCGTGGAAGTCGAGAGGGAAATCGCGGCTGACAAAGCGGACCTTGCCGCTGTCGATGTAATTGGTCTTGATCTGCGGATACGCCGCGTTGTGGAACTGCTGGCAGAACGGACACTGGTAGTCGGTGTATTCGACCAGGACCAGCGGCGCGTTGGCCTTGCCCTCGCTCAAGCCGCCGGCCGGGAAGGCGAAGCTGACCTTGTCGTCGGGCGCCGGCGCGGGTTGGCCTGCGCCCTGACCGCCGCCCTGCTCGACCGCCTTGCGGATCGCCTTGAGCTCATCGAGGATCTGCTGCGCCTGCTCGCTGGTAATGCCTTCGGCGTGCGCCGGAATCGCGCCTGCCACAAAAGCGGCGGCCAACGCGAGCGCGGCGATGGTGCGCCAGGATTTGATCAACATTGCCTTGCCTGCCTTCCTTTGAGTTATCGACGTCCGGGCCGGGTTCAGGGAAACTGAGCCCGCCTCAAGATTGGCCGCCATCATAGGGCGCGAGCCCGGCATCGTCGCGACGGCCCGATGTGAGGCATTTGACGAAGAATGAACGGTTGGCGACGATCGTGCCCGCTTACGCGCAGCGTCAGGTTTGGCGGGCCGCCGTCACCTCTCTACGCGGCCATAACACCATCTGCGTGCAGCGGAACAGCGCTATTTTCTTGCCGGAGCCGCGATCGCGCACGACGGCATCCCACACCTGGGTCGCATTACCCAGGTGAACCGGCGTCGCGACGCAGGCTAGTGTGCCGGCGCGGGCGGTCCCGAGAAAATTGCTCTTGAGCTCGATGGTCGTAAAGTTGTCGGCGCCGGCCGGCAGATGCGCGAGGCAGCCATAGCCGCATGCGGTGTCAGCCAGCGCGATGACCGTCGCTGCGTGCAGGTAGCCATTCGGCGCGAGGAGCTCGGCGCGGATGTCGAGCTCGGCGTCGACTTCTCCTTCAGTCACGGCGGTGAACCGCACGCCGATCAGCCCCGGCAGGAAGCCTTTGCCGCGTTGCGCGAGCTGTTCGAGTGTGATGCCGGCGCGCAAGCTCAACACGTTCCCCTTTTTGTTGCGATGACCGCGTAGCCTACAGCCGCTGCTCGACCCAGCCCCGCACACTGGCAAGCGCCGCGGGCAGTGCGGCGGCGTCGGTGCCTCCCGCCTGTGCCATGTCGGGCCGGCCGCCGCCCTTCCCGCCGACTTGGGTGGCGACGTGGTTGACCAGATCACCCGCCTTGATTCTCGCCGTCAGATCCGATGTAACCCCGGCGATCAGCGTCACCTTGCCGCCCTCGGTCGAGCCCAGCACGATGGCGGCCGACTTGAACCGACCTTTCAACTGGTCGAGCGTTTCGCGCAGAACCTTGGCATCGGCACCTTCGATCGTCGCGGCGAGCACGCGGATCGGTCCGCCATGGCCGTTGACTTCGACCGCCTGCGCCGACAGGTCGCCGCCCTGGCTCGACGCGAGCCTGCCCTTGACGCGTGCAAGCTCCTTTTCCATCGCGCGCACGTTGTCCTGCATCTGCTGGATTTTGGCCGTGATGTCGCTTGGCGACGCCTTGAGGCTGCGCGCCGCTTCATTCAGTTTTGCCTCGATCTCGTGCGTGTAGGCGAGCGCGCCTTCGGCGGTCACAGCTTCGACCCGGCGTATGCCGGCGGCGACGCCCGATTCGGACACGATCTTGAAAAAGCCGATGTCGCCGGTGCGCGCGACGTGCGTGCCGCCGCAGAGCTCGGTCGAGAAGTCGCCCATGCTCAGCACTCGGACCTCGTCGCCGTATTTCTCGCCGAACAGCGCCATCGCGCCTGAACGAATCGCCTCGTCGTACTTCATCAGCCGCGCTTCGACTGGGTAGTTGGCCCGGATCGCGCGGTTGACCAGCGATTCGACCGTGCGGATTTCGATCTCAGTCATCGGCTGCGGATGCGAAAAGTCGAAGCGCGTGCGATCCGGGTCGACCAGCGAGCCTTTTTGCTGGACGTGATCGCCGAGCACTCTGCGCAATGCCGCGTGCATCAGGTGCGTCGCCGAATGGTTCCAGGCAGAACGCGCGCGTGCATCGGCGTCGACCGACGCAAGCACGGTGTCGCCGATCTTGATCTCGCCGGTCTTGACCTCGCCGTGATGGCCGAAGACGTCGGGCTGGATCTTTTGCGTGTCGTGAACGGAGAAGAGGGTCAGGCACGCTCCGGTGCGCGAGATCTCGCCGCGATCGCCGACCTGGCCGCCGGACTCCGCGTAAAACGGCGTGCGATTGAGAACGACCACGCCCTCTTGCCCGGCAGAAAGCGCATCGACCGCGCTGCCGTCGCGGTAGAGCGCAACCACCCGGCTTTCCTCGGACAGCGTGTCGTAACCGTCGAACAGCGTCTTGGCGCCGGCATAGCTCAAGCCTCCGGTCGACTTGAAGCTGGACGCGGCGCGTGCGCGGCCGCGCTGCTTTTCCATCGCGGCGTCGAATCCTGCCTGGTCGACCGCGACGCCGCGCTCGCGGCATACGTCGGCGGTGAGGTCGAGCGGAAAGCCGTAGGTGTCGTACAGCGTGAATGCGGTTTCGCCGGGCAGCACTTTCGAGCCGGACTTGCGCGCTTCGGCGAGCGCCGCCTCCAGTATTTTCATCCCGTTCTCGAGCGTCTCCGCGAAGCGCTCCTCCTCGGCCTCCAGCACCTGTGCGACGTATCTTTGCTTATGCGGCAGCTCGGGATAGGCATCGCCCATCAGGCGCGAGAGCTCCGGCACCAGCTTGTGGAAAAAAGGCTTCTGCTGCCCGAGCTGATAGCCGTGGCGGATCGCGCGCCGGACAATCCGGCGCAACACGTAGCCGCGGCCTTCGTTGCCCGGAATCACGCCGTCGACGATCAGGAAAGCGCAGGCACGGATGTGGTCGGCGATGACCCTGAGCGAGGGCGAGGTGAGATCCGCGGCGCCAGTGAGCGCCGCGGCCGCCTTGATCAGGTCGCGGAACAGGTCGATGTCGTAGTTGCTGTGCACATGCTGCAGGACGGCGGCAAGGCGCTCGAGGCCCATGCCGGTATCGACGCAAGGCTTGGGCAGCGGCGTGAGC
>Ga0070685_10001015_pt1 | contig 15095 bp, 12 predicted proteins | sample KBSS13LmetaG_FD_65651 | JGI IMG/M metagenome (GOLD analysis project Ga0070685, IMG submission 65651) | Switchgrass rhizosphere microbial communities from Kellogg Biological Station, Michigan, USA - KBS S1-3L metaG | ecosystem: Host-associated > Plants > Roots > Rhizosphere ...
GCGGTTCGTCAGGCCATTGCGGACCGTTGGGGAGGGGGGAAGATCGAGCGCACCATCGTCACACACGGCGCGAGTGAAGCGAACTTCATGGTGATGAACTCTCTCCTTGATCAGGGCGACGAAGTCGTCGTGCTCGACCCGATGTATCAGCAACTGTTCTCGATCGCCGAGGTTCTCGGCTGCCGCCTTCAGCGCTGGCAACTGCGCTTCGAGGACCGCTTCCGTCCCGACTTGGAGGAGGCCCGGCGGCTGATCGGCTCGCGCACCCGGATGGTAGTAGTGAACTTCCCGCACAATCCGACCGGAGCCACCGTAACGCTAGCGGAGCAACAGGAGCTGATCCGAATCTGCGCCCAAGTCGGGGCCTATCTGGTTTGGGACATGGCTTCGACCGATCTCACCTTCGGGGACGAGTCCCCGCTCCCCGATCCCGGGCAAACCTACGAGAGAGCGGTCTCCATGGGCACCCTCTCGAAGGCTTATGGTCTACCCGGACTCCGAGTCGGCTGGTGTCTCGCGGCACCGGAGGTGCTGAAGCGCTTCATGCGCATCCGAGACTACCTGACGCTTCACCTCTCTCCTCTGATTGAGCTGATCGCGCAACGCGCGATCGAGCAGGGTGATCTTCTCTTGGAGACTCGGCGTACGCAGGCGCGCCGGAACCGCGAGATCGTGAACCGCTGGATCTTGGAACAGGGAGAGCAGGCCGAGTGGGCTCCGACTGCCGGCGGCGTCTGCGCCTTCCCCCGCCTCAATGGGATCAGCGACACAGCCGAGTTCTGCCACCGCCTCGCCCGGACCGAAAGGGTCCTGCTCGTGCCCGGCAACTGCTTCGGGTTCCCTCGGCACGTTCGGCTCGGTTTTGGAGGCGCGACGCGGGATCTCGAAGAGGGGCTCCGTCGCGTGTCTCGCCTCCGGGCCTCCAAGGTATCGGCCTACTGAGGAGGCGTAGAGAGCTCAGGCCGCCGCGACGCACCGGCCCAACTGGCTCCTACCAGGCACCGGTCCAGGTCTGCGGCTCGGAGGCAGCCGGCATCGCAAATCGTCTGCCGCTGGCCCATCATAAGCACCTGAAGTCGACCAACATGCTGGAGCGGCTCAACGAGGAGACCAAGCGTCGGACCCATGTAGTGCGGATCTTTCCCAACGAGAAGAGTTGCCTGCGGCTGGTGCGAACTCTGACGATGGAGACCCACGAGAACTGGATCGAGGCCCCCCGTTACCTGAGCATGGACTTGTTCACAGAGCACCGAAAACAGGCTCTGCGACAGGTGGAAAAGGCGGCATGAATCGCGAGGGGGAGGAGGCCCTCCGCGAAGGGCCTCCTCCCCCTCAGAAACTAACCGGAGAACCCTGGCCTCTTTTGCAGAACTTGACGGACACAACTGTGACTTCGGAGTCCACCGCCCGGCGTGGAGACGTGGAAAACATCCTCCTGGGGTAGGCTGGTCCGGAGGGGGGAATTGAGGCTTCCGTAAGCTTCCGCTTCATCGTCAGCACCTCGCCCGGCATTCCCGCCGGTTGGCGGGGGGGATTGGTCCCTTACCCTTTATAGGTACTAAGATGAGACACTAAACCTGGGCCGGGGTGAGACACCTTGAAACGGGATGAAGGCTGCAAGTATTAGATTCAAATGGGTTACCAAGAAAAGCGGCATTCCCTGGGACGGCATGAGATCGGGCCGGAAAGGTCTCCGTCATTCCCCGGGAGAGGGACCGAGGGTGAGGACTCGAAGGGCAGGACGTCCGATGAACGAAGATCCGATGGACGAAGATCTCATGCACCGCCCCTGGCTCTTCCTCGCTCTCTTGGCCATTTTTACCCTCACGGCCTGCACCGCAGTCCCCCCTCCCCGCACGCCCCCGCTGGCCGAAGAAAACCTCACCGAAAAAGCCGACGCCAGCCGCAAACAGGAAGAGTGGTTCCTGCAACGCCTCCGCGAGGCCGACGGCACCGTCCGGGAAAACACGACTGCCTCCGCCGCGCAAAAATGGCAGTCATGGTCCAGCCGAGCCGGCAAAGCCACCTCGCCGCTGGGCGCGCGGGTCTGGCGTGAGGCGGGTCCCAACAACATCGCGGGGCGCGTGCTCGCGGTCGCCTTCGATCCCATGGATTCCGACGTGATCTGGGCCGGCAGCGCCGGCGGCGGCCTCTGGCGGTCGGGTGACTTCGGCCAGACCTGGAGGCAGATGGGGGGCGATCATCTGCCGAGCCTCTGGATCGGCGCCATCGCGGTCGACCCCAACCACCCCAAAGTCGTCTACCTGGGAACCGGCGAGGCGAACGTGACCGTGTACGGCTACGGCGGCTATGGCGGTCTGCTGAAGACGGCCGACGGCGGCCAGACCTTCACCAGGATCCCGCTGCCCGAGCCCGCCTTCTACCGCATCCTGGTCTCCCCCGCCGATTCCAATCTCGTGCTGACGGCGGCCAGGGGAGGCCTCTACCGGTCGGCGGATGCCGGCGGTCATTTCGCCAAGGTGCTGCCGGGGAGGATCACGGATCTCGCCCAAGACCCGAAGCGGCCTTCCCGGTTCCTCGCCGTGTGCGAGGCGCCGACGTTCTCCGATACCAACGCCGGTCTCTACGAGTCGCTGGACGCCGGCCTGACCTGGCACCGGTTGGGGACGGGGTTGCCTTCTCCTTTCCAATGGGGGCGCGCCGCCGTCGCCTTCGCGCCGGCCCCTTCCCGCACGCTGTACCTCGCCCTCGCCGCGCGGACCCCCGAGGGGCCGACCCTCTTCCGTTCGCTGGACGACGGCGCGACCTGGACCGCCCATCAGTACAACAGCCGGCAGGGTTATCGCGGAGTGAACTTCTACGGCGCCCATCTCGACGTGCGGTCCGAGTCCTTCCTCTCCCAGGCGAACGGCTTCTCCATCCTGAGCTCCCACGACGGCGGCCTCAGTTGGCAGCCCGCCGGCGGAAACTGGCACCTCGACACTCATGGCATCATCACCCACCCGCGGGACCCCAACCGCAGGGTCCTCGCGACCGACGGCGGAGTCGCCGTCTCGTCGGACGGCGGCGCCACCTTCCAGCGGGTGGACCGCGGCTTCCCCACCGTCCAGGCCTACACCTGCGCGATCGGGCGCCGCGAGTCCTCCTCCCTCTTCGCCGGCACCCAGGACAACGCCATCAACATCTACCGGGGAGCCGCCGATGGTGCCTGGGAGATCAGCCAGCCACCCCGGCGCGGGGACATCACGGGGATCAGCGTTCATCCGGGCCGGCCGGAGGAGGTCGTGACCGTGACGGCGGAGGCCCTGGGCCTCGGCATCAGCGTCAACGAGGGGCGGACCTGGCAGTCGGGCCGCGACGAGGTTCCGGCCGGACTCGGCGCCCTGCTCTGGTTCACCCGGCTGGCGCGCAGCCCGCTCCACCCGGAGCAGCTCTACTTCGGGCAGGGCACCCACCTGGAAACCTCTCTCGACGGCGGCCGGAGCTGGGAAGCAAGCCCGGTCCGGCCGTCCGGCGACGATCCCACGCTCTCCATCGTCGAGGTCGCCGCCTCCCCTGCCGTCGACGGCGAGCTCTGGACGATCTGGACCGACGGCAAAGTCCTCCTCTCCGCGGACGGCGGCGGCAGTTGGGAGGAGCGCTCGCCCCCCGGCGGCGCGCGGGCCGGAATGCGGATCAGCGCCGGGCCGGTTCCGGGCACCGCCTACGCGGCCTTGAGCGGCACCATCGGCGCCCGCCTGTTCCGCACCCGCGACCACGGCCTCACCTGGATCGACATCAGCCGCGGTCTGCCGGAGCTTCCGCTCAACGCCGTCCTCGCCGACCCCCGCGCCGCCGGCCGCCTGTTCGTGGCCACCGACGCCGGTGTGGCATTCTCCCAGGACGACGGTGCGACCTGGCAAGACGCCAGCGGCGCGCTTCCCAACGCGGTCGTGCTCGACTTCTGCCTCGACCCCGTCTCCGGCCGCCTCGCCGCCGCCACCTACGGCCGCGGTCTCTGGGAGCTCGAGTCTCCGCCCCCCTGCCAGCCGGACGCGACCACGCTCTGTCTCAACAACAACCGTTTCGAGGTAAAGGCGGCCTGGACCACCACCACCAGCACCGGCGTCGGGCAGGCCCGCCCGCTGACCGCCGACACCGGCTATTTCTGGTTCTTCGATCCCGCCAACGTCGAGGCGGTGATAAAAGTGATCAATGGCTGCGGCGTCAACCAGAGCTTCTGGACCTTCGCGGGGGGCCTGACCGATGTTCAAGCCGTCCTCACCGTCCGCGACACCCTGACCGGCGGCGTGAAGACCTACACCAATCCCCAGGGCCGGGCGTTCCAGCCCATCCAGGACGTCGACGCCTTCCCATCCTGCAACGTGCCGTCGAACGCGACCGCGGCGGCCGAGGCCCCGCCCCCTCCGAGCCGCGCGGTCTCAGGCTCCTCCCTCCTCCTCAACGAGGACCGCTTCAAGGTCGACGTGACCTGGGAGATTCCGGACGGCACTCAAGGGACTGGCGTGCCGGTGGCGCTGACCGCCGACACCGGATACTTCTGGTTCTTCGCGCCCGGCAATGTCGAGATGGTGGTCAAGGTCCTGCGCGGCTGCGGCGTCAACGGCAGCTACTGGGTCTTCGCCGGCGGATTGACCAACGTGAAAACGGTCCTCAAGGTGACCGACACCGTCACCGGCAAGGTCCGGACCTACGTCAACCCGCAGAGCACGTCGTTCCAGCCGATCCAGGACGTGGACGCCTTCGCGGTCTGCCGGTAGGGCGACCGCAGGTCGCCCTGGGTTCGCCCTGAAAGGGCGGAATTTGAATAGCCCGGTGCTTCAGCGCCGGGTAACAGCCCACCCCACCCCTCCTCCGCCCTGAATGGGCGGAACCCAGCCCATCCTGAACTGAGAGACCATCGCTGAAAGGCACCGCCCCCTCGGGGCGGATAGGGGGTGGGGGCTGCCTACCCGGCGCTGAAGCGCCGGGCTATTCAAATTCCGCCCTTTCAGGGCGGGGTTTCCCGGCGTCCTTCCGGGGCGCGCTCCGGCAGGCCCTGATAAACTGGGGCGATCCTTTTCCCAGGAGACTCCTTGACCGACGACACCTTCGACGTCTTCCTGAGCCACAACAGCAAGGACAAGCCCGCCGTGCGCCAGATCGCGAAGGCGTTGAAGGCTCGTGGGCTGCGGGTCTGGTTGGACGAATGGGAGTTGATCCCGGGCCGGCGATGGATTCCCGCTCTGGAGAAGGCCATCCAAGCTGCGAAGACGGCCGTCGTCATGGTGGGCGAAAACGGCTTCGGCCCCTGGGAGCAGCCCGAATACGAAGGCGCCTTGTCCCAGTTCGTGGACCGGGGACTTCCCGTGATACCGGTTATCCTGCCCGGTGCGCCGGAAAAGCCGAAGCTCCCTCTCTTTCTCACCGGCTTCACCTGGGTGAATCTCCGGGGTGGTGTAACGAAGACCGGGATAGACCGGCTGGTGTGGGGCATCACTGGCGAGAAGCCCACCGAAGAAGGCGTTCTACCCCACTCGACCGCCCCCCGCCTCCACAACCTCCCCTTCTCCCCTCTCGGAGATCTCCTCAAGGGTCGCGACGAGGAGCTTCAACGTCTCCAGGAGGGGCAGACCACGGCCATTACGCAGGCACAGACGATCCACGGCCTCGGAGGGATCGGCAAGACCCGGCTCGCCATCGAGTACGCCTGGCGCTCCGGGAGTCAATACGACACCGCGTTCTTCGTCGTCGCGGAAACCCCGGAGACTCTGCACTCCAATCTGGCGAATCTGGCCCGGCCCGATTGGCTCAACCTCCCCGAATCCAAGGCCCCGGCTCAGGAGGAAACCGTCGCCGCCGTCCTCCGCTGGCTCCGGGAGCACGACCGCTGGCTGCTGATCCTCGACAACGTCGATACCCAGGAGGCGAAGGAGGGGGTGTTGAAGGTGCTGCCGTCCCTCTCGACGGGCCGTGTCCTCATCACCTCCCGGCTTCGGGAATGGCCGCCGAGCGTCCAGAGGCAGCCTCTGGAAACGCTCAGCCTGGACGAGGCGCAACGGTTTCTTCTCGAACGCACGGCGCGAGACCGTACCCGGTCAGAGGATGACCCGGCGCAGGCTCGACGCCTGGCCGAGGATCTCGGAGGTCTCCCACTCGCCCTGGAGCAGGCGGCGGCATATATCGTCCATCATCAGATGAGTCTGTCCGAGTATCTGGAAGACTGGCAGCACGAGCGCGAGCAGGTCCTCAACTGGTATGGCGGGTCGGTGATGCAATACCCCGCCTCGGTGGCGGTGACCTGGCAGAAAACCTTCCAGCAACTCAGTCCGACGGCGGCCTCAATCCTGCGCCTCACGTCTTATCTTGCCCCCGATCCCATTCCTTCCGAGATGTTCGAGAAGGGGACTTCGATCGTCGAGGAGGCGATTGGGCTGTGGTGCGCGGAGACCGGAGCGCAGCCCGATGATCAGTCTGTCAAAGCAGCCATTGCCGAGCTCTCGGCCTACTCCATGGTGACCCGAGAGGGACCGAATTTCATGGTGCACCGGATGGTACAGGATGCATTGCGATCCAAGATCCCAGAGGAGCGGCGGCGGGACTGGATCGAGCACTCTTTACGATTGGTGAATCGCTTTTCTCCTTTTGAGTCGGATGATGTTCGTACTTGGCCGACTTAGGATCTTCTCCGGCCGCATGCAGCTCAAATCATTCGATATGCGGATGGTGCTGGGATTACTGAATTAGTGGCTCGACTTATGAGTCAATTGGCGTTGCTGCTTTTAGCAAAGGGTTTGTACTTAGACGCCGAGCCCTTGATGCGGCGTGCCCTCCAGATTGATGAGGAATCTTTGGGACCTCATCACCCCAAAATCGCCATTCGACTTAACAATCTGGCTCAGTTGCTTCAGGATACGAACCGGGTGGCCGAGGCCGAACCTCTGATGAGGCGTGCCCTTGAGATCGGTGAAGACTCTTCGGGACCTCATCACTCCAACATCACCATTCGACTCAACAACTTGGCACAGTTGCTTCAGGATACAGGCCGGTTGGCAGAAGCCGAGCCCCTAATGCGGCGCGTCCTACAGATCGATGAAGATTCCTTAGGACCTCAAGACCCCAACGTCGCTAGAGACCTCAACAACTTGGCTCAGTTGCTTCGGGCCACGGACCGATTGGCGGAAGCCGAGCCTTTGATGCAGCGCGCCCTCCAAATCAACGCGGACTCCTTTGGACTTCATCATCCTGCAACAGCCACAAGCCTTAATAACCTAGCAATTTTGCTTTGGGACACGAACCGCTTTGAGGAGGCCGAGCCTCTAATGCGGCGCTCGTTTGAAATCTTCGAGCAAAGCCTCGGGGCCGATCACCCTGATACACAAACCGTACGAAGGAACCTCGCCGCGTTACTCCAGGAGATCGCATCGAGAACCGAATCGGAGCCCTCCGAATAAAGCTCCGGCCTTCCAGGCTTCGGCTAAGATCTGGCATCATCACCCCTTCCCGCGCCATAGCGCGAGAGGAGATCCGATGCGACAAAAGTCCAAAATTTCGCGGTTCGTTCCAAGGTTGCTCCCAGCGCTCCTCTGCGCGGCCCTCTCTACCGCTGCCTTCGCGCACGACACCTGGCTGGTGGCGCAACGCCCCACCGCCGCGCCGGGCAATTCCGTGACCCTCGACCTGACGAGCGGCATGGCCTTCCCCGCTCTCGATTACGCCATAAAGCCCGATCGCGTGGCCCGGGCGTCCATCCGGCTGGCGGGCAAGACCTCGCCGGTCAAGAACCGAAAATCAGCCACCCATTCGCTCCTCTTCACCGCTCTCCTGCCCGAGCCGGGGATCGCCACGCTCTGGGTGGAGCTGGCGCCCAAGTCGCTCGACCTCACGCCTCCCAAGGTGAAGGAATATCTCGACGAGATCGGCGCCTCGCCGGAGATCCGCCGCGCCTATGAGACGGCGCCGAAGCCCCGGCGCTGGCGCGAGGTCTACGCCAAGCACGCGAAGACCTTCGTGCGCGTCGGCCAGCCCCAGGAGGACCGCTCGTGGGCGGAGCCCGTCGGCATGGCTCTGGAGATCGTTCCGGAAAAGGATCCCTCCACCCTGCGGGCCGGCGACGATCTGCCGGTGCGGGTGATCCGGCAGGGGAAACCGGCGGCTTCGTTCCCCGTCGGGCTCGTTCGGGCAGGCGACGCCCACGGCACCCTCAAGAGCACCGACGCGGAGGGACGCGTGACCTTCCGGCTCGACCGCGCCGGCCGCTGGATGCTCCGTGGCACCGACCTGCGCCGTTCCACGAAGCCTCAAATGGACTGGGAGAGCGACTTCACGACGTTGACGCTCGTCGCGGAGTAAGCAGGATCATGAAGATCCGTCCTCTCAAGGTCCCCGATATTCCGCGATGGGCCGAGCTCCGCGCGGCGCTCTGGCCAGGCGAGCCCGTGAGCGAGCTCGAGGCAGAGGGGCGTGCCGTGATCGCGGCCGATCCGCCCCTGGTCGTCTTCGTCGCCGAGGAGGGCCGCGCTCTCGTGGGGTTTCTCGAGCTCGGCCTCCGTTCCGTCGCCGAGGGTTGCACGAGCTCGCCCGTGCCCTATGTGGAAGGTTGGTATGTCGAGGCCGACTGGCGGCGCCGTGGCCTCGGGAGCGGCCTGATGCGGGCCGCGGAGGAATGGAGCCGGGCCCACGGCTACACGGAGCTGGGATCGGATACCGAGGAGGTCAATCGCCTCAGCCGTGCCGCACACGCGGCGCTCGGCTTCGAGGAGGTGGAGACGCTCGTGGTTTTCCGGAAGCCGCTTTAAGAAGCTGTTGAGGGCGACCTGCGGTCGCCCTCAACGGCGCGATCTTCGAATGCGGTATGCTCAAGTCTCAGACCATCGAAAAACCGCAATGCGGCACAGGAGATCGTTCATGAAATGTCATCGCGCGTCTTTGGCCATGGCCCTGTTCGGGTTCCTTCTGTGGATGGTCGCCCCCGTTGCGGCACGGGCCGACAAGGTCGACGACTACGTCCGCGCCGAGATGAAGGCGCAGAAGATCCCCGGCCTCTCGATCGCCGTCGTCCAGGACGGCAAGGTCGTCAAGGCGCAGGGCTATGGGCTGGCGAACGTCGAGCTCAACGTCGCCGCCACGCCGGAGACGATCTATCAGTCGGGCTCGATCGGCAAGCAGTTCACGGCGACGCTGGCGATGATGCTGATCGAGGAAGGCAAGATGGGCCTGGAAGACCCGGTCAGCAAGTACATCCCGGACGCGCCGGCGATCTGGAAGGACATCACCCTGCACCGCCTGCTGACGCACACGTCGGGGATCTCGAACGGCCTCTACGCTAAGATGGACATGCGCAAGGACTACACCGAGGACGAGCTGATCCAGCAGATCGCCGCGCAGCCGCTCGACTTCCAGCCGGGCGAAAAGTGGCACTACAGCAATCCCGGGTACGTGACGCTCGGCATCCTGATCCACAAGGCGACGGGCAAGTTCTACGGCGACCTGCTGCGGGAGAAGATCTTCGCGCCGCTCGGCATGACCACCGCGCGCATCATCGACGAAGCCGACATCATCCCGAACCGCGCCGCCGGCTACCGGCTGGTGGACGGCAAGCTGAAGAATCAGGAATGGGTCTCCCCCACGCTCAACACCACCGCCGACGGCGCCATCTATATGACGGTCCTCGACATGGCGAAGTGGGACGCGGCGCTGTATTCGGAAAAGCTGCTCAAGCGGGCTTCGCTCGACCTGATGTGGACGCCGGTGAAGCTCAACGACGGCAAGACCGAGAACTATGGCTTCGGCTGGCAGATCGACGAGTACCACGGCCACCGGCTCATCCATCATGGCGGGGCCTGGCAGGGCTTCACCACGCAGATCTCCCGCTATGTCGACGACAAGCTGACGGTGATCGTGATGACCAATCTGGCGGGAGCCCGGCCGGGCAAGATCGAGCGCGGCATCGCGGCTCTCTATGATGCCGATCTCAAGCCGGCGGAGCACAAGGCCGTGCCGATCGAGGCGAAGGTCTTCGACGCCTACACGGGCGGGTACGAGATCGAGCCCGGATACGTGGCCACCATCTCCCGCGAGGGGGACAGGTTCTGGGTGAAGTTTCCAGGCGGCTCGCCGCCCATGGAGATCTTCGCCGAATCGGACACGACGTTCTTCGTCAAGGGCGAGGAAATACAGTTCACTTTCGTCAGGGACGCCAGCGGAGCGGTGACGCACCTGCTCCTGGATCAGGTCGGCTCGCAGCTCAAAGCCCCAAAGGTCAAATGAGGCGGCGCCGCGGGGCGGGGGACGCCGTCGCAATGCTTGCTTTTTGGCGCAAAGCTCTTTATCTTAGCTTCAGAGCCACTCCTATCAACGAAAGGAGCCCACCAACCGTGCTGAAGCACCCGAGCGCCTTCCTTCCCGTGGCCATGTCCCTCGGTGCCCTCGCCACCGTGCTGATGTTCGTCGCCTTGCACGGAACCGCCCCCCAGGCGGATGAGGGTGCAGCCGCCCACATCTGGCAGCTCCTCATGGCTGCTCAGGTACCGATCGTATTTTTCTTTGCGGTAAAATGGCTGCCGCGGTCACCAAGACAGGCTGTGCCCATCCTGGGCCTGCAAGCCGGCGTTGCACTGGCAGCGATGTTGCCCGTGTTCTTGTTCCACTGGTAGGGACAGCGGGCGTGATTCTCGCGAGAGCGTCCTACCTGATCTTGGAGGGGCGTGACCTGAAGACGAACCGCGCAATCCCGAGCAGGACCAGTCCTCCAACCAGGACCGGCAGGGATAGGAACTGGAGGCCGACCAACACCACCGCTCCGGCCGTCGTTTCCGCGAAGTAAGGGGAGCGTTCCATGACTCTACTTTACTACTCCATGGCGGTGTGCGGGAATGGTAGGCTCGCGGGGTCTGGAGAGCGAAGATGACCCTGCAAGAGCTATTCGGTATCGAGCTTCCGATCCTTCAGGCCCCCATGGCGGGCGTGCAAGGCAGCGCGCTGGCGGTGGCGGTGTCCAATGCCGGCGGGCTGGGGTCGCTCCCCTGCGCCATGCTGAGCCTCGACGCGATGCGCAACGAGCTGGCGGCGATCCGGGCGCGGACCAGCCGGCCGTTCAACGTCAACTTCTTCTGCCATACCCCGCCCACGGTCAGCGCCGAGCGCGAGGCGGGCTGGCGGGCGGCGCTTTCGCCTTACTACGAAGAGCTCGGGATCGATCCCGGCTCCTTTTCCCCCGGAGCTGGACGCGCCCCCTTCAACGCCGAGGCCGCCGACGTTCTCGACGAGTTCAAGCCCGCTGTCCTGAGCTTTCATTTCGGCCTGCCAGCGGCCGGCCTGCTGGCCCGCGTCCGGTCCTGGGGCTCGAAGATCATCTCTTCGGCGACCACCGTCGACGAGGCGCGCTGGCTGGAGGCGCAAGGGGTCGATGCCGTCATTGCGCAAGGTCTCGAGGCGGGCGGGCACCGCGGCATCTTCCTGTCGGACGATCTGACGACCCAGGTGGGAACGTTCGCGCTACTGCCGCAGATCGTGCGGGCGGTGAAGGTCCCGGTGATCGCCGCCGGCGGCATCGCGGATGCGAAAGGGGTCGCCGCCGCCCTCGAGCTCGGTGCCGCGGGGGTGCAGGTCGGCACGGCGTATCTGCTCTGCCCGGAGGCCGCCACCAGCGCGGTGCATCGCGCCGCGCTGAAGAGCGAGGCCGCCCGTCACACGGCGCTGACCAACATCTTCTCCGGCCGGCCCGCGCGCGGCATCGTCAACCGCATCGTCCGCGAGCTCGGCCCCATCTCCACGGCCGCGCCCGCCTTTCCGCTGGCCGCCTCCGCCATGGCTCCCCTGCGCGCCAAGGCCGAAGCCCAGGGCACCGGTGATTTCTCGCCTCTCTGGTCGGGGCAGAATGCGAGCGGGTGCAAGGAGATCCCGGCAGCCGATCTCACGCGGGAGCTGGCCGGGGATCTGGCCGCCCGGCGGTAAATCGCCTCTGGAAGCATTCCGCCCCGCCGCTTGTTCTCGCCCATAGAGCCACGCTTTGCCGTCTCGGGCGGCGGCTGTGTTACCGTGTCGTTAAATATCTTGCAATTGAGAGTTTATGTCCGCTAGATCGATCTCGAAACAGGCACGTCTTCTCCTCACCGAGTCCCGGTATCTCCTGCCGGTGATCTTCGCGGGGTTCTACATGACCGTCTGGCTGCTGACGCGGCTGGGGTTGCTCCTGTTCCAGCACGCCCTGACGCAGAATGGCGCGGCGGCGGTGCTGAAATCCCTGGCCGTGGGCGAGGCGTTCGACCTCGTCTCGGTCCTCTGGCTGGCGGCGCCGATGGTCCTCTTTCTCACCGTCCTGCCGGAGCGGTGGTTCCGGTGGCGGGCAACGCGCGGGTTCCTCTTTCTCTGGATGGCGGTCGCCGCCTTCTCGGGCCTGTTCGTGGCGGCGGCCGAGTACTTCTTCTTCGAGGAGTTCAACGGCCGCTTCAACTTCGTGGCGGTGGACTACCTGATCTATCCCACCGAAGTGGTGGACAACATCTGGCAGAGCTACCACACCGGAATCATCCTCACCGTGATCGGCCTTGCCACGCTGGCTCTGCTCTACGGGCTCAGCCGGCCGATGCGGGCGGCCTGGCTGCATCGGGCCTCGCGGCTGCAGCGCCTGGCCTTTCTGGGCGTCTACGCGACGGTGCTCGCCGCGGTCACGATGGTGATCTCGCCGGCGCTGGCGCGTATCTCGGCCGACCGCGCGCTCAACGAGTTGGCGGGCAACGGCTACTACTCCTTCTGGATGGCCCTGCTGGGCTCGGATGCTCCCTATGAGGGGCTGTACGCGACCCGGCCGCAGGCCGCCAACCTCGGGCGCCTGCACCGGCTGCTCGCGGAGCCGGCGGCCGCGGCGACCGCCTTCGCGGCGGATTCGACGCTGCGCCCCATCCTCCCCCTGAACCCGGAGCGGAAGATGAACGTGGTGATCGTGCTCGAGGAGAGCCTCGGCTCGGAGTTCATCGGCGCGCTCAATCCGGAGATGAAGGAGAGCCTGACGCCGCAGTTCGACGCCCTGACCCGGGAAGGGACGCTGCTCACCCACGCCTTCTCCACCGGAAACCGGACGATCCGGGCGATCGAGGCGACCACGTCGTCGCTGCCGCCGCTGCCCGGCGAGTCGATCGTGCGGCGCGACCAGTCGGTGGACCTCTTCACCCTCCCCGAGCTGCTGAAGAGCCGCGGCTACCAGACGATGTTCGTCTACGGTGGCCGGGCGCTCTTCGACGGCATGGGCAAGTACCTGAGCCACAACGGGGTAGACAGGATCGTCGATCAGAAGGACTTCCCCGACGGCACGTTCACCACCGCCTGGGGCGCCTGCGACGAGGCGATCTTCAGCAAGGCGCTACGGGAGATGGACGGCCTCGCGGCCACCGGGAAACCTTTCTACTCGCTGGTGCTCAGCGTCTCGAACCACCGGCCGTTCACCTTCCCGCAGGACCAGATCAAGGCAGAGCCGCGCTTCCACCGTCGGGAGAACGTGGTGCGCTACGCCGACCACGCGCTCGGCCGTTTCATGCGCGAGGCGAAGAGCCACGACTTCTACAAGAACACGGTGTTCGTGCTGATGGGCGATCATGGCGCCCGGGTCTACGGCGCGGCGGAGATCCCGCTGGCGAGCTACCAGGTGCCGATCCTCATCGTGGCGCCCGGCGTGGTGCCGGCCGGCGCGCGGCTGAACACGATCGCCTCTTCGCTCGACGTGCCGTCGACGGTCCTCGGCCTGATGGGGATGGGCTACGACTCGAAGTTCTTCGGTCACGACCTGTTCCGGATCGATCCCTCGGCCGGACGGGCGTTGATGACGCACAACAACGACATCGCCCTGATGCGGGGGAACCGCATGGCGGTGCTCGGCCTTCACGAGTCGGCCGACCTCTACGACGTGAATCCGGCGACCGGAGAGATGGCTCCGATCAAGAAGCCGGACGCCGCAGGCCGCGAGCTGATCGAGGACGCGATCGCCTACTTCAACGGCGCCGACCGCCTCTACCGCAACGGCGCCTATGCCTTCCAGCCCAGCCGCGCCCAGGAGCGGCTGGCGGAGCGGACGATTCCCGCGACGAATCCGTAACACCCGCCGTGGCCCGGACCTGACGAAGCCCCTCTACGCCGCCTCCACCTTCCCCTCGCACGGGATCGGCAGCCGCACCTCGAAGCAGGTCTCGCCGGGTTGGGATTCGAAGCGGATCTCCCCCCGGTGGCGGGTCTTGACGATGCGGCGGGCGATGTCCAGCCCGAGGCCGCTCCCCTCCCCCATCTGCTTGGTCGTATAGAACGGCTCGAAGATGCGCTTCTCCACCTCGCCGGGGATGCCGGAGCCGTCGTCGAGGATCTCGACGACGGCCTCGTCGCGATTCCGGGAGGTGCGCAGGGTGAGCATGCCCTTGCCTTTCTCTTTCATCGCGTCGATGGCGTTGTCGATCAGGTTGGTCCAGACCTGGTTGAGCTCGCTGCCGTAGGCGCAGATCCGGGGCAGGCCGCGGTCGTACTCGCGGACGACCTCGATGTTCCCCTTGCGCAGCTTGTGGGCGAGGATCTTCAAGGTGCTCTCCAGGCCCTCGTGGAGGTCGATCTCCTGCTGCGGCGCCTGATCCATGTAGGAGTACTCCTTGATGGCGGCCACCAGCTCGGAGATGCGGCCGGTGCTCTGCTCCACCTGGTCCAGCAGCTCGGCGAGGTTGAGCATCCCCTCGATCCAGGGGAGGACGCAGCTCAAGGACTCGTCGCCGACGCGGTCGGCGATGGCCGTCAGCCGGTCGGGACCGATCCCGGAGCAGACGAGGGTGGGAGCGAGGCGCCAGGGCTCCTCGACGTTGCGCTCCTCGAGCCACTCGGTCACCGCGTCCTCGAGGTCGCTCTGCGCCATCGGATCGAGATGCGGCCGGTCGCCGCGCTGGGCGATGGCCGCGAGGGCCTCCCGCTGGACCTCGCTCATCACCCGCCGCTCCTCGGCGGTGAACGGCCGCTCGCGCTCCAGGACCAGGGACTGCAGGCAGCGCAGGGAATCGCGGAGCTGCCCCGCCGACCGCGCCGCCGCCGCGGCCGGATTGTTGAGCTCGTGGGCGAGGCCGGCGGAGAGCTTGCCGAGGGCGGCCATCTTCTCCTGCTGGCGGAGCTGGGCGTCGACGTCGGTCGTC
>Ga0070685_10001016_pt1 | contig 15081 bp, 18 predicted proteins | sample KBSS13LmetaG_FD_65651 | JGI IMG/M metagenome (GOLD analysis project Ga0070685, IMG submission 65651) | Switchgrass rhizosphere microbial communities from Kellogg Biological Station, Michigan, USA - KBS S1-3L metaG | ecosystem: Host-associated > Plants > Roots > Rhizosphere ...
CAAGCTCGACGCCCTGGCCGGTGGCGAACGCCCGGGTGGCCATGCGGGTGCCGTCGGAGGGCCAGGTGTAGGAGGCGACGTTGCCGCCGTTTTCCCACCGCCACGCGGAGCCCTGCTGGCCCAGCCACGGCGTGCCGACGCGCAGCACCCGCTGCGGCGCGGTCGTGCCGGGGGAGACGTCGAAGACGAGGTCGGGGCCGTCGATGACGTTGGAGAGGTTCTCCAGGGCGTGGCCGACGTCGGTGAGGTCCCAGCCGTTGTAGGTGCGGTCCCGGTTGATGTCCGACAGCTCGGTGTCGGCCGGCACGACGAGGATGTTCCCGCCGGTGTGGGTCTGGGCGAGCGCGACGAGGGCGCGGGCGATGTTGTTCTGGTCGGCGTTGGTGTAGGTCACCGACAGGCCGGCGACGGTGGTGAGGTCCGGGCTGCCGGGAATCAGCGGCAACACCTTGCGGTGGTCGAAGTAGGACCACCACTCGGCGGCGCCGAGGGCGAGGGTCTGGGTGGCGCTGTCGTACTTGCGGGTCCAGATGATCCCGCCCCACATCGGCCGGTCGTCCCGGAACGCGTAGATCACGCGGCGGCACGGCATCGACAGGTCGTACGGGTCCAGGTGCGCCGTCTTCGCGCCGAGCTTCCAGGTGCCGTTGAAGGTGCCGCAGTCGTTGAGCGGCTTGTTGAACGACACGCCTGTGAGCCGGATCTCTTCGAGTATCCGGTTGGTCGCCAGATCGGCGATCACGTAGGTGTAGACCGGGACTGCCATACGTCACTGTCCGTGATACTTCATGGCGAACGACTGGACCTCGTCCGCGGGCGCGGTGGTGATATTGGAGCTGGGTCCGCACGCGAAGTTGATCGAGTCGCCCGCGGCGAGGTAGGTCAGCACCGAAACGCTGGCCACGTGGAATGTCTGAGCCGCTTGGGGGTTATGCCCCTTGATCTCAGTGGTCCCTTTGCGAATCGTGAAGTAGGCGCTGACCGATGTGTTGCCGAGCCGTCCGCCAGCGTCGATCATCCACCAGCCATCCCAGCCGGTCTGCACCGTGAAGTCGGTGTTGTTGGTGCCGCTGGCCACGATGCCCGGCGTGGTCTTGACCGCCGTCGGGTACGAGAACTTGTTCAGCTGTCCAGAAAGGAAGTTCTGGTTCGTGCTCGGGTTGGTGTATCGGCAGCCAGAGGCCCCCGGCTGGCCGACGCGCCAGGCGCCCGAGTAGTAGATTTCGACCCAGCCCTTGTCCCGACGGAAGATCATCATCCCGTCGTAGGGGTTGGCGATCGCAGCGCGTTCGGTGGCGTCGGCCACGGGGAGGACGCCACCGGTGGCGACGGTGAGCTGGGTGGCCAGCTGGGTGATGTTGCCCTGCGTGATGCTGGTCGCGCCCGCGGGCACGGTCACGCGCGCGAGCAGGAGGTAGTCGGCGCTGCCGGTCACGGTCGGGTCCACCGGGGAGCCTGACGGCGTGCCGACGACCTGCTTCACCACCATGTCGCTGTTCGCGTCGCTGAAGTAGGCGTCGCTCTGCTGAGCGATGATCAGGTCGCGGCGGGCGTTCGACGGGTCCGCGCTCGTGCTGAGGATGTTGATGTCCTTGATCGCATCCAGGCATCGGACGTAGACGCCGCCGCCGCGGCCGGACTGAAGCACCTCCCGGAACGGCTGGACGTGGACGAATCCATTCGGCGTGGGCGTGGTCGCGAGCACGCTGCCGGGTGCGGTCGCAGTGCCGGAGGGGACAAAGCCCGACCGCGAGGTGATCAGTCCGGTCGGCGTCCACATCGCACTCTGCGTGAGCCGGACGTCCTCAACGGTCTGCTGTCCGACGCCGGAGACCTGCTGCACAGCGGAGGAATGACGTTCAGCCATGGGAAGTCCTCACATCGACGTCGAGTAGTAGAGCGCTTCGAGCTGGCCTTGCCCGTCTGCGCTGGTGAACCGGATTCGGGTGGTACCGACGGGCAGGGTGAACCAGCCGCGGGTGTCCAGCTGGTTCGAGCGGGAGACGCCGTCATCGAGCAGCACGCTGCGGTCCTCGTAGGACAGCAGCAGCTTCTTCCCTGAGGGCAGCGCGTAGGCCGGGTCGAACGCCAGCTGGGCGCCGGTATCCGCGTTGGTGATGACGGGCCCGGTGGACGGGCCGGTGAGGCGGAAGACCGGCTGCGCGGCGGCGTTGCCGGAGTTGGTGAGCAGGAGCTCGCCGCCGGACGGGGCCGACCCGTACACCAGCGGGTAGACGAGCGGGTAGATCAGGCCACCGGTGCCGGCCACGGGCGGGCTGACGGGCCCGGCGACGATCTGCGGGAGGTGCAGCTGGCGGGGGTTGGTGGCGCGCCACTGGATGGCGCCCTGGCTGTAGCCCATTCCGTTGCTGCGCGGCGACGGGATGTTGCGGCGGATCACGCGGGCGTTGACCATCGCCTTGACGCCGTCCCACTGCACCACCAGCGGCTCTTCGACGGGGTTATCGGACGGCGCGGTGGCCGCCCGGAGAGCGCGCTGAGCGGTGGCAAAGTCCGCGGTGGACAGCGACATGGTGAACGACAGCGTCACCGTCCGGCGGCCGACGAGCAGCTGCCCGGGCTGGGAGCCGTGGTAGTTGTCGAAGTCGATGTCCCCGTCGCGGGTCTCGGGCAGGTCGAGCCAGCCTTCGAGGTCGGTGTACCGGTAGGAGGTGCCGGCGCCGAGCAGCAGTCCGCGCCACTCGACCTGGCCGTCCTTGGTGATGAGCTCGCCGGCCATCAGCCCCCCGTCCGCGAGAGCCAGTCGAGATCGGTGGCGACTTCCTGCGGAGACGCGTCGGCCGGCGGGTGGTAGTTCTCGATCTGCACAGTGGCCCGCTGCTGCTGGTCGATGACCCTCTGCAGGAACGCGGTGATCTGGGTGGCGTCGAGCTGGCCACCGTTCTGGTAGAAGCTGGTGGCGAGTTCGTCGTTGTAGCGGCGGACGTTGTCGCTGTTGCCGCGGTAGGAGAAGTCCTCGAAGAGGTCACCGCCGCTGTTGATGCGGTTGAGGATCTCTCGTGCGGCTGCGGCCATGCCGCCGGTGTTCGAGGCGATCGTCCCGGCGGTGGCGCCCGCGAACGCCTTCTGCACGCGGGTGACGACGTCGTTGGCAGCTTGGACGGCTTGGCCGCCGGTGCGGCGGATGCCTTCGGCGAGGGCCTGCGGGATCGACATGCCGGAGTAGAGGACCCAGCCCTTACCGGAGAAAGGCCCTTCCTTCGCGGGCGAGAACGGCAGCAGGTTGCGAACCTTGCCGAGGATCCCGTCCACCACGTCGTACACGGCGCCGGCCGCGGCCTTGATGCCCCGGACGAAGCCGTCGATGATGTTCTTCCCTGCCTGCCACAGCATCCCGCCGAGGTCGCCGAGGCCGTCGATGATCCGGCCAGGGATCGAGCGAACGAAGCTCCAGATCCCTTCGGCGGTGCTGCGCATGGTGCTGATGAACCAGTTCCACGCGGAGCTGGCGGTGTTGGACAGCATCTGCCCGAGGGCGGAGAGTCCGGCGATGATCCGCTGCGGCAGGGTCCGCACGAAGTCGATGATGTTGAAGATCAGGTTGGTTGTCGTGGTGAGCGCCCAGTTCCAGGCGTTCGTGAACAGCCCGATCAGCAGCGACCCGAGCACCATCAGCCCGTCGATGACGCGGCCGGGCAGCTGCAGGACGAAGTCGACCACGGCGTTCACGCCCGTATTGACCGCGTTGAGGGCGAAGTTCCACGCCGAGACCATCAGATCCCACAGCAGGCTGCCGAGCTGGAAGAGCCCGTAGGCGATCTGGATCGGCAGCGCGATGATCTCGGCGATTACCCATTCGATGCCCTGGATGACGGCGTTGAGTGCGAACCGGAACGCGGAGGTGAAGGCGTTCCACAGGATGCCGGGCAGGCTGGCGATGAACGAGCTGATCTTGCCGGGCAGGGACGCGAACCAGTCGATCACAGCGGAGAACGCGGAGCTGATCTTGGAGCCGAGGCCCTTGAACCAGTCGACGACCGAGTTCCAGACGTTGACGATGAAGTCGACGATGTCGGTGATCCGGTCCGACGTCCACTTCCACACCGTGTTCCACAGGTCGGCGAAGAACCCCGAGATCGGCTCCCAGTAGGTGATGATCGTCGCGACGATCGCGATCAGCGCACCGATCGCGATGATGATCAGCCCGATCGGGTTGGCGTCGAGGGCGACATTCAGCGCCCACTGCGCCGCGGTCCACACGCCGAGCGCGATCGCGAGCGGCCCGATCCAGTCGATGTTCTGCTGGATGAACGTCGCGATGTTGAGAAGCACCGGCGCCAGGAAGGAGACCGCGCCGACGAGCAGCGGCACCGCCTGCGTGGCGAGCTGGGTGAAGGCATCCAGCAGTGGGGGGAGCAGCGGCGCGACCGCCTGCAGCGCCGCAGTGAGCACCTGACCCACCAGCGCGGACACCTGCGCGATCGCGTCGGCCAGGGCGACCAGGACGTCGTGGCCTTGCGCCGTCTCGAGGAAGTCCCGGATCGAGGCGACTACGACACCGATGGTGCCGCCGAGTCCGACACCAGCGTCCTGCAGCGCACCGAAGACGTCGGCGAAGATCCCGATGATGTTGTCGAGGACCGTCGCGAAGCCCTTGATCGCGTCGATGGCGGTCTGGATCCACTGGGTGATGTTGCCGGTGTCGGCCATCCGCTGGACCCAGGCGTTGAACCGCTCCGCCGCCCCACCGATCCCGCTGGTGAGCTGCAGCAGGATCGGCATCGCGACCGCGCCGATCCGGATGAACGCGGCGATCACCGGCGCCGCGGCCTTGCCGACGTTCTGCACCAGCCGTGCGGTGAGCGAGAGGATCGACTGCAGCTGAGCCGACTGCGCGCCGGAGTTCAGCATCGCGGTGACCTTGGTCGCGACCCCGCCGACCGCGGTCGCGATCTGCTGCAGTCCACCTTGGAGCTTCGGCAGCAGGCCCTTGAGGTTGTTCACCGCGGGGATCAGCGCCGACTCGAAGGACTTCGAGACGTTCGCCTTCAGCCGGTCCAGCGTCGGATTGAGCCCCTCGAAAGCCTTCTTCGCCCCGTCCGCCCCGAGTTTGACCGCGGCCATCACCCCGGCGGCCGCGAACCCGGCAGCGACGGCCAGCCCGAGCGCGCCGGACATCGCGGTGAGCAACCCGACCACCGACACCATGACGTTCGCGCCCGCGCCGACTGCGGCGATCCGCGTCGCCAGGGTGACGAAGCCCTTGGCGACCTTGCCGACGGCGCGCTCGACCTCGTTGAGGTCCTTGTTGCCCGCGCCGAGCCGCTTCAGCTGCGCCCGGGCGGCCAGGATGCCGGCGTTCCACTGCTTCCGGTCCAGCTTGAGGTAGCCGACCAGTTCACCGATGTTGAGCGCCACGGGCCACCTCCTCCTGGGGTGCGAACTTGCGGGTGATGCGGGTGTCGCTGGCCAGCAGGCCGAGGATCCGGACGCGCAGCCACCGCCACGAGCGGGCGGCGAGCAGCTGGTGGTCGCCGACGTCGAGGCCGTAGGTCTCGTGCAGGTCGGCTTCCACCAGCTGCCACTCGCTCAGCAGCTCGCGCCAGGTCAGGCTTTTGCCCTCGGCTTGCGCGCGGGCGGTTTCGTCGACGTCGTACCAGCGGTAGAGGCCCGACGCTTCGTCGTAGTCGCCGCGCCCCGTGACCCCGCGCGGCGTGCCGCGCGGTTCGGGGCTGGGGCTTCCCCCGACAGCGTCCCGCTGGCCTGGGCGTCGTCAGCGGCCTCGACGCCGATGGCGAACGCGATGAAGCAGTACCGCGACAGCTTCTGGATCTTCACCCAGCTCACGCCGTCAAAGATCAGCTCGTCGAGCGTGTCGCCGAGCACCATCTTCATGAAGTCGCGCTCCTCGACGTCGTCGAGGTCGAGCTTCTCGAGATCGGCTTCCGACACCTGCCCGCCGCCGGCGGCGTTGACGCCGATGTTCGCCAGCGACGAGAGGAACAGGCCCGTCTTCGCGTCCGGCGACTCGACCCGGTAGGTCTTGCCGCCGATCGGGAATTCGAGCGCGTCGTCGTCCAGAAAGGACGACAGATCCTTGACAGCCATCGTCCCGCCTTACGAGTAGGTGAACTTGGTGAGGGCGGTCGCGGCCGCGGCGCCGGCGCCGTTGGTGACGACGACGTCGACCACGCCCGCGGTGTGCGCCGGGACGATGGCCTCGATCAGGCCGTCGGAGACGACGTCGTAGGCGGTGGCGTTGGTGGTGCCGAACTTCACGCCGGTGGCGCCGGTCGTGCCGGTGAAGTTGGTGCCCTTGATCCGGCACAGCGACCCGCCTGCGGCCAGACCCGTCGCCGGGGTGAGCAGGGTGATGACCGGGATCACGGCGCCGGTGTTCGGGTGCGTGATCTGGAGGAGCTGGCCCTGCCCGTCGAGGGTGACGGAGACCAGGTTGAGGTCTTCCATCTTGCCGCCGTCGGGCGACCAAGAGACCGAGCCCCACCCCTCGTAGGCCTCGACGCGCGGCCCGTTGTCCTGCATCTCGTAGTACCGGATGTGCACCGAGTTGGCCGGGCCCATCTGCCCGAACGACTTGGTGCGCAGGAACTCCTGCCCGACGTCGTAGACGGTGCCGTCCGCGACGGTGACCTTGCGGGCGATCTTCGCTTCGACCGACCACGCCTCGGCGGTCTTGGTCTTCGACTGGAAACCCTTGCTGTCGAAGTCGGAGTCGTCCTGCTTCGTGGGCTCCAGCGCGGGCTTGAACTCCATCATGCCCATCACGGGCACCCACGTCGGTGTGGTCGTGGAGCTGGCGGTGTCGACGTCGAGGTACCACTGCCGCATCGTGGTCGATGCGCCCAGCGGGGTGCGGGTGGGAACGGGCATGATCGCTTCTCCTAGGTGCGGTGGGCTGAGGGCCGGTGGACGGTCAGGTAGTAGTTCTCCGAGCGCTCCCACCGGTTGTTCTCGTCGCGGCCGAGCGGGGCGCCAGACTGGTGCAGGGACTGCACGACGTGGACCGTCCCCGCCTCGTAGGCGGTGCGGCCGTGCAGCTGGTCGAACACCGCCCCGGCGACGTCGTCGACGTCGTGCGGGTTGGCGCCACCGCGGCAGCGGACCTGCACCCCGATCACCGAGTCCGAAAGGGACGCGTCGTCGGTGACCGTGTAGGTGGCGAGCACGATCGCCCGGTCGGGGGTCTGGGGCATCGCGCCGAACACGATCGCGGTCTCGCTCGCGGCGTAGGCACCGGCGGGCCGGTAGGTGCCGGCACCGCCGTCGGCGAGCACTTGCGCCAGGCCGTTGAGGAGGTCGCCGGTGAAGCTCACGTGCCGATCCTTCGACGGATCGCCGCGGCGATGATCTCCCCGATGGTCTCGTGCTCTTCGTTCGCCGGGCCCTCGAGGTACTTCGCCGTGCGGCCGGGAGCGTGCCGCCAGGTGAGTTCCTCGTGCTGGCGGCAGGCGTACACGGTGTCGTAGGACACCGCGGCGGTGAGCGACGAGCGGTCGGCCGACGCGACCCCGCTGCGTTCGAGGGTGCCTTCCTCGAGCGGCACCCGTGTGCGCGAGACCTGCAGGAGGTGCTCGGCGCCCTGCTGCAGCCCCTTGAACGCGCTCTCCTCGACGATGAAGCCGACCTTCTCGCCGTGCCAGTCGAGATCCCAGGTGAGGCTCACGTGCAGCTCACCTCCACGTGCGAGGGAACGGGGAGCCGGCCGCCGTCGCGGTCGGCGACGGTGATGACGGTGGCTACCCGGGTGCCGAGGTCCACACGGGACTGCGGCGGCGCCACGGTGCCCGGCAGGCAGTACAGCGTCGTCTCGGAGACGACCTGCTCGCCGTTCGGCGCCCGGACGAGGCGCCGCTTGTCCTCCCGGAAGCACTTCACCACCGTCGCCGTGTCGTACACGGGCCCGTTGGCGCCCGCGCCCGCGAACGGCTCGATGCTGGCGGTGTGCTGCAGCAGCCACCTCGGGAGCTTCACCACCAGCCCTCCCACGGGTAGGAGCCCACGACGGCCCCGGCGAGCACGCCGGCGTCGCGGAGGATGGTGTCCGCGGCCGGCGCGAGCCGCTGCTGCCCGGCCGACGCCCCGCCGCCAGCACCGCCGCCGCGGGACAGCGACACCGACCCGATGCTGACCGAGGTGTACTGCCCCTCGACGCCCTGCTCGTCGCCGGTCTCGGCCCACCAGTACACCTGGGCGCAGGTGGCCAGCCGGAACGCCTCCCGCACGTCGGTGTTGCTGGGGTAGCCGTCGGTGTCGACGTCGTAGATCGCGGTCTTGGTGGCACGCCTGATTTCCCTCGACGCCGAGGCGAGCAGCCGCGTCAGCTCGGCGTTGCTGTCGGACAGCGTGACGTCTTCGGGCTTGTTCCCGGCGAGGTCGCCGAGGGTGGCGTAGACGAGGGCCATCGGGGGTGTTCACCTCCTCCAAGGGGGGTGCGCGGGCCCGGTCTCCCGGCCGGGCCCGCGCGGATCAGGTGATGACGACGTACGGGACGAACGTCTTCGCCGTCGGGGTGGCGATCGTGGCCGGCGCCGTGGCGGTGAGGGCGGAGCCGGAGGACTGCGAGAGGTTCCGCTCGCCGGTGACGATCGCCGGGGCCGCGCAGGCACCGAGCAGGGTCGGCGGGGTGGTCGCGGTGACCATGATCGCGGCCCAGTAGATCCCGGTCTTCGGCACCGTGTACGGCGCCGAGAGGGCCAGGGTCTTCGTGGTGTTGGCCGCCCACGCCGTCGACGTCTGGTCCGCGGTCTGGGCCAGCAGCGCCGGGGTGGAGGCGTCGCTGTAGAGCGCGAACCAGTAGTTCGTCGGCGTGCCGGCCGCGGTCGCGCCGGACCGGAACGACAGGTTCGTGATGACGTCCCCGGCCTGCAGGAACACCGGCACCGACGTCATCACGCCGGTGGCGAGCGCGACCTGGCCGGTGTCGCTGGCCGAGTCGTACAGGCCCACGCGCGGGAGGTTGCGTCGGCAGAAGGTGTCCGGGCTGGCCGGCTCGGACAGGTTCAGGTACGCGAGGGCGTCGCGCACGTTGCGGGTGTAGCCGCCGAGCTGGCTCATGCGGTCTGCTCCTTCGTGATCTTGGCGGCCAGCTCCTTGAGCTGGTCGCGCTTGAGGTCCTTCACCTGGTCCTCGGTCGCGCCGATGGCGAGGCAGTGGGCCCGCCAGTCGGCCTCGGACGCGTTGCCCGCGGGCGCGATGGCCGGGTCGTCGGCGAACGTCGGCACCGGGGCGGACGGCTCGGCCCCGGCCGCCTCGGCTGCGGCCTCTTCGACGCCGTAGCCCTGGGCGCGGAAGTACCGCAGGGCGGCCGCCTGGGTCTCGGAGTCGACCTCGGCCTGGCCGTTGGTGAAGTTCACGCCGACCGAGATGCCGGTGAACCCGGCCTGCGGCGTGCTGATGAGGTACTTGGTCATGATCGTCAGCTCCTGTCAGACCACGTCGATGCCGCGTAGCACGCCGGCGGCCTTGGTGTTCTTGACGATGAGGGCGACCGGGCCCATCTCGATCTCGCCGCTCTTGACCGCGCCCGCCGTGCTGAAGTCGGGCATCCAGGTCTGCACCAGCTGCGTGTTGGCCGGCGAAGCGCCGTGCACCGAGTCCAGACCGAACGTGACCGCGTACAGGTCGGTCGAGCTCGAGGAGACCGGGATGATCGGCGAGGCGCCGTCGGCGCGGTCACCGAGGTCGACCAGGACCCAGTCGCCGTAGCGCTCGATCTTCCGGCCGAGGGAGTCCTGCTCGACGGTGTAGAGCGCAGCCCAGCGGGCCAGGGCCTTGAACCGGGTGATGCTCTTGGTGTTGCCGAGGATCGCCTTGACGCCGGCCGGGAGCGCGCCGGGCGTGCCCTGGTCGCCGCCGCCGGTGTGCGAGGGCACGATCGAGGACAGCCACTCGTCGACCTCGTCGAGGCGGGCCATGGCGAGCGCCTGCGTGATCACGGTCGCGGCGGTCCAGTCGGCGACGACCGCGGTCTTCTCCGTGCTGGTGCCGGTCAGGATCTTCGACAGACCGTCGAAGCCGTTGCCGTCGACCGCGGTGTCGCCGAGGATCAGCTCCTGCTGGAACCGCGTGCGGATCGAGGTCAGCAGCTGCTGCATCTGGAACGTGACCTCGTTGGTCGCCGCGGCGCCCAGCTTGGCGATCACGCGGTCGATCGAGAAGGCGCCACCGAGCTGCTTGAGGTCCACGGTGGACCGGGCGCGGGTTGCCTGGCCGGGCGTGTACTCGGTGTTGATGGCGCGGAAGCCGGCCGGGGCCGCGGTCACGAGACGGGTGTAGCCGTACGTGAGCGTGCCGCCGCCGGTGCCCGGGGTGACCGTGTCGTCGAACACGATCTGGTCCATCAGCCAGCTGTAGCGGCGCAGGTTGTCGATCACGCTGTAGTCGACGTCGGCCTGGGTGTTCACCTGCGCCTGCGCGAGGGTGATCGGCATGGGTCTGCTCCTTGATCAGGGGGCCGTCAGCCGCCGAGCGACTTCTTGACGGCTGCGGAAAGCGAGGTGGGTCGGGTGGTCGGGGTGCCGGTGCCGCCCGGGTGGTCACCGCCGGACCGCGTCGCCGTCGAGGCGGCGCCTGCGGCCTTGTGCTGGGGGTGCTTGTCCAGCCACACGGTGATGTGGGCCTGCAGCTTCGTGCGGAACTCCGCGGACCTCGGGTTGAGTCCGATGAAGTCCTCGCTGACGACGCTTTCGATGAAGGACGTCGAGTCGAGCAGAGCGTCGGCGTTGGCGCCGGCCGGGCCTGCGACCCGGAGGATCGCGTTCTCGGCCGCGGTCTCCCACGCGACGGCCTGCTGCTCCGTGACCTGGGCCGCCAGGGCTTCCGGGTCAGGCGGTGCGTCCTTGCCGTCGGAGGTGAGGCCGAGTGCCTTGAGGATCGCGTCGCGCTGCTGTTCGGCCGCCTGGGCCTGCTGTGCCGCGGTCTGCTTCGCCGTGCGGTGGCCGGCGTTCTCCTTGCGGAGGTCCTCGATGATCTTCTGCGCTTGCTCGAGCGTCATGCTCGAGGTGCCCTGCTGCTGGGTGTCCGGCGCCTGGCCGGTCGCCTGCTGTGCGGGCGGTGTTGCGGGCGGCTGCTGGGTCCCCTGCGGCGCCTGGCCACCGGTCCCCGCGTCGGCCGGGGTGCCTGACCCCTGCGACGTGTCGCTCATGATGCTACGTCCTTCCTGGACGGTCTACTCGGACTGCTGCTTTTTCGCGGCGAGTCGCCCGAACTTGCGGGCGCCCGACCGGCGCGCGGGCGGCGCGTCGGCCTTGGCGCCTTTCGCCGCCGCCACCTGGGCGACGAGCTTCTTGAACCGGGCACCGCTGCCCAGCTTCGATGTGGTGGCCACGGAGTTCTCCTCACCTCGGATACGGCCGATCACCTGGCCGTTCGACCAGCCGTCGTAGTGCTGCGCGAACTCCGCGCCGCTGCGGCCCTGTGCACGCCAGGAGGCGGCGACCGACTCCAGCCACGGGTCAGCACGCAGCTCGCCCATCTCGGTCACGGTGACCGTGCCCACCGGATTGCCATCCGTGTCGGAGAATTCGACGGTCGTCACGCTGCCTCCAGCAGGGCGAAGCGGGTCATCATTGCGTCGAACCACTTGCTCTCCCGGCCACCCTTGAACTCGGGTTTGAGGCCTTCGAGATCAGCCCGGATCTTCGCGAGCTCCGCCGGTGTCCACTGAGGATCGGCTGAGACGAAGACGCTGCGGTCCATCTCCGGGCGGATCCACTCGGCGATGAACGGCGAGTTGGGCACCATGTGCTGCTTGCCTCCGAGCAGCGGAGCGTCGAACTGGGCGCGGCCGTGATCGATCGGTATCACCGACTTGCCGTCCGACGAGACCATCCAGTTCAGGGCGTGCCTGTCGTCGTTGCTGGTGAGCCAGTCGAGCATCCCGATCTCGCGCCCGTTTCGCAGCCGCAGTTGCTGCTTCTGCTCGGCCTTGACGGCCGCGCGCTTCTTGGCGTCGCCAAACACCCCGCGGGTGGAGTCGCGCAGCTTCATGGCGCCCGGGGCGCCGTCGACGAAGTTCATCACGACTTCCCGGTCGCCGGTCTGTGCGACGGTGATGTCTTCGATCCCGATCGCGTTCGCCACTCGGCCGGCGAGGTACTCGCGGCGGGTCTCTTCGGCGCTCTGGCGTTTGTGGACTGCCGTCCGGCCGTCCGACAGCTCGATCTTCTTCACCCAGTCCGCCGATGCGCCGCCGTTGAGGTAGTCGCCCTTGGTGTGGCCCTTCTCGAAGGCGGCGCGAAGGTCGTCGATCCGCTTTTGGGCGGGGCTCTGGTGTTCGGCTGGTGGCTCGGTGACCTGCGCCTTGCGCTTGGTCGTGAGCTGCTGGTGCCGAGCCCCCGAGCCGAGTCGCCGCTTCGGTTGGCCGCGGAGCTTGCCGGAGAACTCGCCCCCGCCGTCCGGTGCTGCTTTGTCGGGCAGCATGCCGACGAATCCGGAAATTCGGCCCCGGTCGTGCTTGCGGTCTCCCATGTGCGCGAACGCGGCTTTCTGCGCAGCACGAGGCAGCTTGAGGAAGTTGCTCATGTCCCCTCGTTCCGGGTGATGCTCAGCGGGCCGTGCCGATCCGCTCGCGGTGGGGCTGGCGGAACAGCTGGGTGGGTGCGGTCTTCAGGTGCTCGCGGATCTCGGCCTGCGTGGCGCGGACCTTCGCCTCGAACGCCCGGCGGGCGGCCGGGTCGAGCGCGGCCGCGGCCTGCAGCTTGTCCTTGCGGACCTTCCGCTCGAGGGCGCGGAGCTTCTGCCGGGCGAGGTCGCCGTCCGGGTCGGCGGTGTCGGTGGGGAGCCGGGTGACGCCGGGCAGGTACGCGGAAAGACTGTGCCGGCAGTTCGGGTGCATCAGCCCGGCCTCGACGGCTTCGAGGACCGACCCGGCGACGTGGACGGTGACGGTGCGGTCCTGGGTGCCGTGCTGCACGCGGACGTCGCGCGCGCCCGGGCCGGTGCGGGCGAGGACCTTGCCTTCCCATGGCCGGCACCGCTTGCACTCCTGCGGGGCGTCGGAGACGACCACCAGGTTGATGCCGGCGGCGGCGAGCCGGTCGAGGTTGCCCTGCACCGCGGCCTGCGCCGTGCCGGTGCGGGTGGCCATCTCGACGTAGGAGGCGAGCTCCCAGCGGCGGTTGGCCTTGTCGACGAACCCGGTGATGCCGCGGCTCAAGAGTTCTTCCCAGGCGCGCTGGGCGGTGCGGAGGCGGGTTTCCCGGCCGGTGAGGGTGCCGGTGAGGATCATCTTCGCCATGACCTCGCGGTAGGCGTCCTGCTCCCACCGGAGGATCCGCACGTGCGTGCCCAGCAGCTTGCTGGTGAGCGCGTACACCATGCGTTGGATCGCGCCCAGCTGCGGCAGCTGCTTGCGCAGGTCGGCCAGCATGTCGTCGGACATGCCGGACCGCTTGGCCAGCTCGGCGATCGCGGCCTCACCGCCGCGGTGGTAGGCGAGCACGATGGCCTGCTCGACGGTGCCGGTCAGGTCGGCCTGGATCTTGTTCAGCAGGCTGCGCGCGCCGCGGGACAGGATCCCGAGCGCGGCCAGCTGGGCCTCGGCGCCCGGAGGTTCTTCGATGCCGGCGCGCAGCTGGCGGGAGATCTGGTCGGCCAGCTGGACCTCGAGCCCGTGGTACAGCTCGGCGATCGTCCCGGCGATGTCCGCGCCGAGCGTCCGGTCGACCGGCATGGGTCAGCTGCAGGTCCGGTAGAGCGCGGCGTTCCAGCGGGCGTCGTGCAGCGCGTTGTGCGCGCCGTCGGCCTGCTCCGGCTTGTCCGGCCGCCCGGCGTTCTCCCAGAGCTGCATGAGCTCGTGGGTGAACATCGGCATGCCCTCGGGGAGCTGGATCATGGTGCCGAACAGCTGGCAGAGCACGACGTGGTCGTACGCTCCGAAGTACACCCACAGGTCGGTGTTCTTGCCCTTCTGCGGCTGGATGAACTCGACGACCTCGCGGGCGATCCGCTCGCGGTCGCGCATGTGCGGGTGCGCGAAGTCGAGCATGCACGGGTTCTGGCGGCGGCCGGCGCGGCTGAGGATCCACCGGTGAAGCCGTTCGTCACCGTGGAGGCGCGGGAGCGTGGGCACGACGTTGTCCATCAGCCAGCTGTGCTTCGCGATCCGCTTCCACGGGGCGTCGCGGTTGACCGCGTAGTACTCGCGGCCGTCCTCGGCGACGATGCCGATCGAGATCAGCTCGATCGTCTTGCCGTCCTCGAGGAACTCGGTGTCGTAGAAGAACCTCACGCGTCGGACTCCTTGCCGCTGGTCTTGTCGGCCGGCGGTTCGCCCGGGTCGCCGGTGAAGGTGTCGGGGTTCTGGACCTGCGCGGGCCCGGCCTCCTTGAGGATCGCCGCGACCTCCTTGTCCACCTCGGACTCTTCCCACTCCGGGTGCAGCAGCTGCACCTTCGTCTTGGTCGAGGCGGCGCGGGCGGTCTCCAGCAGGGCGAGGGTCTGCGCGAGACTGGCGGGGTCCTGCTGGACGGCGTCGGGGAAGTTGACCGTGAGCGGCTTGCTCGGGTCGACCTTCCACTTGAAGCCCTGGGCGTTGGCGACCTTGAGCAGCGCCTGCAGGATTTCGGCGAGCCGCGGCCGGATGTACTTGATCTTCTTGTCGCGGGTGATGAGCGACTTCCGCTCCCGGGCGGTCACCTCAGTCGCCGTGGCCGCGACGTCGCCGGTGAGCCCGAAAGTTTGCTGGCTGTATCCGGCGGTGGTGACGATCCGGCCGACCAGGTTGAGCGCGGTCGCCTCGTGCTCGGCGTGCCGGATCGCGAACTGCTGCAACGTCAACTGCGTGCTGCCGTCCGTCGCGGGGATCATGTTGATCGCCTCGTACGCCTCGCGGTCCGTGTCGAACTGCGCGCCCCGGCCGGGACCGCGGTCCTGCAGGAACGCCTCCGGCACGATGATCCTGGCCTTCGCGAGTCGGAGGTCACGCATCCACGAGGTGTAGGTCTCGTCGAGCGCGTCCATCAGCCCCTCGGTCGAGGCGAGGTCGGAGCGGCCGAACGGTGCGCACGCCGGCAGGTGCCCCCAGGCCCGGTTCGGGCGGATGTTGGGGATGTAGGCCGCGGTCAGCTGGTCGATCCCGGTAGCGACGGCGCTGTCCTG
>Ga0070685_10001021_pt1 | contig 15058 bp, 11 predicted proteins | sample KBSS13LmetaG_FD_65651 | JGI IMG/M metagenome (GOLD analysis project Ga0070685, IMG submission 65651) | Switchgrass rhizosphere microbial communities from Kellogg Biological Station, Michigan, USA - KBS S1-3L metaG | ecosystem: Host-associated > Plants > Roots > Rhizosphere ...
GGCCGAGCAGCGCGCGCAGGAGCCGTCCCTTGAAGCTGTAGTCGTCGAGCATGGATCAGTCTGAACCCTGATTCAGAAAAAGACTTTCTCACGCAGAGCCGGCAGAGAGAACCACCGGGCCTCTTCACGGCTGCGGGCGCCAGGGGTCGCCGGGGTTGAAGTGCTCGTACACGGCGCGGGAGACGGCGCGGATCAGGCGATGGCCCTCGTTGCCGGGCTCGTAGCTGGTGTCGGCCTGGTCCTTCGTGATCACGCTGAGGACGTAGTCGCCCGACGGCGCGTTCACCAGCAGCACCTCGGAGCGCGAGCGGTCCACGAAGCCCTGCTTCGAGGCGGCCTGCACCGTGGGCGGGAGCTGCGAGAGCCCCACGCCCTTCCAGTAGCTGTTGGTCAGCAGCCGGTACATCTCCTCCGACGCGCGCGGGCTGGAGGCGCGGCCCTCGCGGATCATCACCAGCGCCTCGGCGATCTCGCGCGGCGTCGTCTGGCCCCAGCCGTACGTCGACCGCGCCGCCTCGCGCCCGGGCGTGCGGGAGTTGACGCGCGTCTGCTGGAAGCCGTGCCCCGCCAGCCATTCGTTCACCGTCGCCCCGCCGCCGACCAGCGCCTGGATCCACAGGCTGGCCACGTTGTCGCTCACCGTGAGCATCAGGAAGGCGAGCTCCGAGAGCGGCAGCGTGTCACCCGCGGCCATGTATCCCACCACGTCCGTGCTCTCCACGTAGCGGTAGTGCAGCGTGTCGGGGTACGGCACGCGGGCGTCCAGGTCCAGCTTCCCCTGCGCCATCTGGTCGTACAGCGTGAGCAGGATGGGGACCTTGATCATGCTCGCGGTGGGGAAGACCGAGTCCGCGTCGATCCGCGCGTTCACGCCGGTGCGGAGGTTACGGACGTAGATGCCGACGCGGCCGTGGAACCCGCGCGTGAGCGCCTCCAGCTTCGCCGTCAGCGCCGGATCGGGCGGCAGCTCCGCGCGCTGGGCGTGCAGCGGAGCGGCCGCGGCGAGCGCGAGCAGCGACAGCCGGAGGATGCGGTTCAGCGCGATGGGCATTGGAATCGGCGAGGTTCGGGCGGTGATGTGTAACGGCGTGCACGCGGGTCTTGCGGGCCGGCGCGGCGGACGTAACTTCTGGACACGTGCCGAATGAATCCCGAAGCTCGGCAGAGGCTTCGTGGACTCGTTCGGACCCTCTCGACCTCCAACCCGTGCGAGGCCCGCCATGTCGACCGTATCTCCCCCCACCGCCGCCGCCATCACCCCCGAAGCGCTGCTGAAGCACTGGCAGGGGCACCGCCGCCTGACCCGGCGCGTCATCGAGGCGTTCCCCGAGGACCAGCTCTTCAGCTTCTCCGTCGGCGGGATGCGCAGCTTCGGGGAGCTGGCGATGGAGCTGAACAGCATGGCGGAGCCGATGGTGCGCGGCACCGTCTCGGGCGACTGGAACCTGTCGTTCGAGCGCGACCCCAAGCCCAAGGCGGAGATCCTGCAGAAGTGGGATGAGAGCACGCGCGCGATCGACGAGCTCTGGCCGCAGATCCCCCCGGGCCGCTTCCAGGAGACGATGACGGCGTTCGGCCAGTACGAGGGGATCGTGCACGACCTGCTGCTCTACGTGATCGACAACGAGATCCACCACCGCGGCCAGGGCTACGTCTACCTGCGCGCCCTCGGCATCGAGCCACCGCCGTTCTACGAGCGGGATTGAGCGGTCGGCAAAATTACGTGGGGGACTGGCCCCGCAACAGCGCCTCACGCAGAGACGCAGAGCCGCAGAGAGGCGCGATCGGTCCTCTCTGCGGCTCGGTGTCTCCGTGTGAGATGCTCGTGCGATGTCGGTCTCCACGACCGCGACGGCGACCTCGAAGTTCCCCATTTCACCGCGAACGCCATCGTCCGCGCGGCGCCAGGGTGCCGCGGCCGGGAGTCCGCGCAGGCGGACTTGGGGCCGTTGTTGCCGCGATTTCCAATCGCCCGCCCTGCCGTGACCGGGTCCCCGGCTCAGGAGCCGCACTGCCCGCCGCCCGGGAGCGGCGGCGAGGGCTCGGCCATCAGCGCCTCCACGGCGTCGGGGTCGCGCGGGACGTCCTTCGAGAGCAGCTCGACGCTGCCCGCCGTGACGAGGTAGTTGTCCTCGATGCGCACGCCGACGTTCAGGTAGCGCTGCATCACCGGACGGATGCGCGCGATCATCGCGCGGTTGCGCGGCGTGTCGGGGAGGCCGTCCAGGATCGACGGATCCACGTAGATCCCCGGCTCCACCGTGAACACGTCGCCCGGCTGGAACTGGTCGGGGTCGTCGTAGTACTGCGCCGGGTCGTGCACCTCCAGGCCGATGCCGTGGCCGCCGAAGCCGTGCCAGGTATAGAGGTACACCTGCGGGCACCCCTGCGCGCAGCGGCCCGTCCCGTCGAACGTGGCGTCCGGGGACTCGATCAGCCCCAGCCGCGCGAGCCCCGCGGCCACCACGGCCTGGCCGGAGTCGCTCGCCACCTGCTCGGCGCCGCCGGGGCGGATCTGCCGCACGTAGGCCGCCTGCGCGTCGAGCACGAGCTGGTAGACGGTGCGCTGGTCCGGCGTGAAGCGGCCGGTGACAGGGAGGGTGCGCGTCACGTCGGCCGAGTAGTGGCCGAGCGCGGTGGCGGCGTCGATCACCACCAGCTCGCCGGCGCGCATCGTCCGGTCGTTGCGGTCGTAGTGCAACGCCAGCGCGTTCGGCCCCGAGCCCACGATGCTCCCGTACCCGGGACGCTCGCCGCCCAGCCGCCGGAAGGCGCCCTCCAGCACCGCCTGGATCTCCCCCTCGTTGCACCCGGGCGCCATCGCCCGCATGGCGTCGCGGTGGCCGGCGGCGCTGATCTCGGCCGCGCGGCGCAGCAGGTCCGCCTCGGCGGGGCTCTTCCGCGCGCGCAGGTGCCCGACCATCTCGTCGGCGCCCTGCACCACCGCCAGCCCGGGCCGGTCGCGCCGCAGCGCCCGCACGAACGAGGCGCCGCGGGTGAGCGAGTCCTCCTCCGCGTTGTCGCCGGTGTGCACGTCGCTCACCACGTACAGCGGGAGCCCGGCCGCCGCGAGCGAATCCACCGCCCCCCGCAGCCCCGCCAGCGCGCGCCCGGGGATGCCGGTGCGCGCCTGGGACTCGTCCGGCCCCGTGCGCGGCCCCACGTAGCGCTCCATGCCGCGGTTGCGCGGCTTCAGGAAGAGCCGGGCGGAACGCACGCCGCCGCGCTTCACCAGCAGCAGCGCCGCGTCGGGCTCGTGGAAGCCGGTGAGGTACTCGAACGAGGGAAGCTGCTCGAAGGGCGGCCAGTGCGTGACCGGCTCCACCGCCCCAAACGCCACCACCACGCCGGAGTCGATGCGCGCCAGCAGCGAATCGCGCCGCGCAGCGTACTCCGCCGGCGCGATCTGCGCGGCGGCGAGCGCGGGGAACGCCAGGGCCGCGGCGGCCCACAGCAGGGTGGATCGGAATGCGCGCATGGGGGGAACTCCGGCGGGTTGTCGTCCGTTTCGAACCGAGCGGGGCAGCGGCGGGCCCGGTGCGCCGAAGGTGACGCGGCTCACCTGACCCGCCTTCCGTTTGGAGCGGGAACGTTGTCGAGGTTACGTGCAGGGCGTCCCCCGACCTCCTCGTTCACGGCGCGGACCGTCCGGCGCCTGCCTCGGGCGGTCCACGCTGCGTGAATGCCTCGCGCCGGCACCCATCAAGCGTCGGCAGGAACCGCTCAATCGCGGCACAGCGTCAGCACGAAGCACTGCTCCGACTGGAAGTCATGGGAGACGGAGAAGCAGACTCCCTCGAACGAGAGCCGGTAATCCTTCCCCACCGCGCCGCGCGTGTACAGCACCAGCTCGCGCGAGACCACGCCGGATCCCCGCAAGCCGCACGGCCCTACGTCGCCGAAGCAGATGGGCCCCGAGGGAACCACCTGCACCGACGGGGTTCCGTCCGGCAGGGTCGGCACGGGGTTGCCGGCCATGTCGGTCAACCGGATCCGGCCGATGGTGAGGTCGTGGAAGGTGACGTTCGAGTAGCAGTTGTGCACCGTCACGCACACCACCTCGACGTCGTCGGTCTCCATGCAGTCGCACGTGCTGTCGCCCCACGCCACCGAGATGCACGGCTCGATCTTCGGCAGGTCCAGCGGCACGCAGCGGCAGCGGCAGTCGCCCGGCGTGGGGACGGCATCCGGGCAGTGGCAGCTGACCCGCGGCAGGAGGTTGACCTTGCCGCGGCAGCGCGCGGTCAGGTCGTGGTGCTGCTCCGCGCCGATCTCGGCGCAGCCCCGGCAGGCGATCCGGTAGTCGTTGTTCGCGCCCGAGATGCTGCCGTCCGGCCGGGCGCCGGCCTTGATGGAGCCCAGCGGCGTGCTGCCGATGGCGAAGCTGCCGGTCGCCGCGAAGTCGAACCCGCCGAGCGCGGGGTCCAGTCCGGGTATCGTCGCGGGGTCGATCGCGAAGCAGTAAGTGGTCCCGCTGGTCAGCTGCGGGCTGAGCAACTGCGTCACCAGAGCGCCGCTCTGGTAGATATCGAGCGTGATGACGACGCTGCCCGTCTGGGTTCCCGCCCGTGGAAGCTCGTAGTCGAAGCAGATCTGCCCCGGGCCGCAGAGGGTACTCGCCTCGCAGTTCCAGGTGAGGTTCCCGGTGGGCGATCCCTTGCAGTTGCCGCAGAAGCGGTCGATGTAGGCGTAGCCGGCGTGGGCGCCCCATCCGCAGTCCCCCGTCACGAACTCGATGGTGACCCGATTGCCGATCTGCGACGAGAGGTCGATCTGGGCGCAGCTCCAGTCCTTGTAGACGACGGGCTCGCCGTTGGGACTCCCGAGAGAGGTCTTCTGGAAGAACGGGTTGGTGGCGTCCGCCATCAGCACAGGGCCCGAGCCGCCGCCGAAGTCGAACGCGTTCTGTACGGGGTTGCCGGAGGCATCCGTGACCCGCACCCAGAAGAACGGCTGGAGGATCGAGTCATGGCCGGCGGGGTTCTGAAGGACGACAGCGTACCAGAACGTGATGGTGCTCAACGTGGGCGTCACGATGAAGGTCTTCGAGAGCAGGTCGACGCCATAGGTGAAGTTGTTGATGGCGTTGCCGATGCGGACCGCCCCGGAGGAGCCCGGCGCGGTGGTCGAAAGCTTGACGGCCGGGGCCGTCTGGGTGGCCAGGAACTGGTCAGTATCGGTACCCACCCAGGTCTGGTGGGCGTTCTGGTCGAAGATGTCCCACTCCGGCGGAGTGGTGGGCGGATTGGTGGGCGGATTGATCAGGTTGTTGCCTGGAGCGATCCCGGTGGTCAACGTGACGAAGTTGATCCCGTTGTAGCCGACCCCGGCTTGCCTCCACCCGTATGCACCCTGCCACTCGGCGAGGTCCAGCGCCGGCTCGAAGTCGCCGTTTCCGCACGGCGTGATCGTCCCTATCTCGGGGACGTAGCGCAGTGCCGGGTTGGCCTTGAGAGCTCGGAGGTGGTGGAACACGGCTTCCTCGTGCGCGAGGAACTGTTCGAACGTCACCTCCTGCGTGCCGAGCTTGGCGAACTCTTCCCGGGCGGTCTTCTCGAAGTCCTTCGGCAACGGCTCGTGGGAGGGGTCCGGCGTTGCGCCGGGAGGGTTGGGCTTGTCGTGGTGATGGCCGTGATCGTCACTGTGATGACGCGCACGATCGTCTTTCTTGCTCATCTTTCTTCTCCATTTTCACCAGTACATGAAGTATCGACACAGGACTCTTGGTTAGGCTTCGCACCGCGTGTGCCGAGGGTGCACCTCGCCGCGCAGCGTGTCTTAACTCGCGGCGGGCATTCTGATTAGCGTAGATGACGAGGGACTGGCCTTATCCCCGGCGCCGGGTTTCTGGGGCCGTGCGACCCCATGCGTGGGACAGGGATGGGGCGGCGGTCGGTGCAATATCGGGTGTCGTCGGACGGCCGGCATTGCCAAGGAAGGGGCGGACCAACAGTCCGCCCCTTCGCTCTTGCACTGCCCCGGCTGATCCGAGCCGCCTCCACGCGGCTGCTGTGGCTAGCGGATCACCGCACCAGCACGCGGTAGCCGTGCGCGGGGATGTCGAGCGTGCCCGACGCGGCGAGCGAGACGTGCGTCTTCGCGAACCAGTCGGTGTACGCGCCGGGGCTCGCCAGCCCCTGGTACGCCGCGTGGACCGGCGCGTCGCCGAAGTTGACTGCGACGAGCACGGTGTTGGCGCCCTGCGTGCGGGTGAAGGCGTAGACGCGCTCGCCGCCGTCCGTGCGCAGCGCCGCCTGCGGGGCGCCCCAGGGGCCGTTGGCCAGCGCGGGCTGCGTGTGCTTGAGCTCGAACATCGCGCCGTAGAAGTCGGCGCGCGACGGGCCGTTCCAGTCCACCGTGTCCTTGTCGAAGAAGCGCAGCCGCTTGCGCATGCTCGCCTCCTGGCCGGTGTAGAGCAGCGGCATCCCGTTCTGCGCGGTGGCGCTCAGCACGAAGGACGGGACGTTGTTCTCGCCCATCCGCTCGAACTCCGTGCCATTCCAGCTGTTCTCGTCGTGGTTGCTGGTGAAGTACATCCGGTACGCGCCGCGGCCGTAGGCGCTGTCCTGGCGCGCGAAGTAGCGGTCCAGCTCGCCGGTCGTCTTCTTCCCCTGCGAGATCTCGTTCAGCAGGTGGTGCAGCTCCCACCCGTAGGTCATGTCGAAGGCCGCGTGCATCTCCGGGCTCTCCGCCTCGGCGAGGAGGAAGAGGTCCGGGCGCACGGCCCGCAGCGCGGCGCGGGCGTCGGTCCAGAAGCCCATCGGCACACCGCCGGCCACGTCGCAGCGGAAGCCGTCGATCCCCATCTCATCCAGCCACCAGTGCATCTCGCCGATCATCGCGGCGCGCATCGCGGGCTTGTCGTAGTCCAGCTCGGCGACGTCGGTCCAGTCCGTCTCGCGCCCCTCGTTGTCGCGGGCGTTGGAGATGGTGCCGTCGGCGCGGTGCACGTACCAGTCGGGGTGCGCGGCGATCCACTCGTGGTCGTGCGCGGTGTGGTTGGCCACCCAGTCCAGGATCACCTTCATCCCCTGCGCGTGCGCGGCGTCTAGGAAGCGCTTGAAGTCGGCCTCGGTGCCGTGCTCGGGGTTGATGGCGGTGTAGTCGGCGATGGCGTAGTAGCTCCCCAGGCTCCCCTTGCGGCCCTGGTGGCCGATCGGCTGGACCGGCATCAGCCAGAGGATGTCGACGCCCATCCGCTTCAGCCGCGGCAGGTGCTGCTGCAGCGCGGCGAAGGTCCCCTCGGGCGTGTACTGCCGCACGTTCACCTCGTAGATGGTCGCGCTGCGCGACCAGGCCGGGTGGAACGCAGGGTCGGCGCTCGGCCGCGCACCGGGCGCGACGGCGACGGTCTGCGCGGCGACGCTCGGGGCGGACCGGGGCGGCGCCGTGCAGGCGGCGAATGCGAGCACGGCGGCGAGCGGAAGGAGGCGCTTCCTCATCGGCGTGGCGTCTGGAGTGGGAGGGCCGAGCGGGATTTCGTCACGGAAGCTTCCAAACTACACCGATGCTCCCGCGGAGGCCACAACCCCGAGGAAAACAGTATGGTTCACACGGAGGGACAAGAGGAACCAGAGGAATCAGTCGGCAGGTTCTCTGGTTCCTCTGGTCCCTCCGTGTGAAAACCCTTTTCCCGATTTCCGGAATGGTCTCGGGCTCAGGGGCGCAGGCCGAAGCCGAGCGACACGGAGACCGGATCCGCCTTCCGCATCCCCTTCGCCTCCAGGTCCAGGCGGCCGAGGAGGGGCGTCCGGGGGATGGGGACCGCGAGGCGGAACCGGGGCGTGAATCCCAGGCCATGGTCGGAGATCATGTACGTCGGCTCCCACTGCACCCAGCAGGGCCGATGCTCTCCGCAGGCGGCGATCATGATGGGGAAGCCGACCAGCACCCCGCCGCCGCTCCATCCGTCGGGCCGGTCGGGCACCTCGCGCCAGCCGACGGTGACGCCGCCCGCCACCGAGCGGTAGGGATGGATGAGGTACCCCACGCGCCCCTCCCACACGTCCACGCGGTCGGAGCGGTGATAGCGGTCTCCCCGGATCTCGGCGTAGGCGCCGAGGGCGAGCACCTCCAGCCCCACCGACTGCATTGCGGCGACGTGCCAATCGCTGGCCATGACCCCGCCGGTGGCATTCACCGATACGTGGTCGCGCCAGAAGCCGAGCGCCTGCTCGTCGTCGAAGCAGGTCGGCGTCAGCAGCAGCGCCGACGGCGCGAGGTAGAACGTCGCCATGAACGCCAGCAGCGACCCGTGCGGCTCGTACCTGCGCGACGGCTCCCGAGCCACGGAGTCGCCTCGGACCGCGTCGCACCTGCCCGACCTGGCGGGCTCCTGCGCCCTCGCCGGCCCGGCGAGGGCGGCCGCCAGGATCGGGACGATGCAGGCCGGCAGCGTTCGATGGAGCTTCGCGTTCACTTTGCCTCCCGGTTCGATCGATGGTGGGCCCGCGCGGGGTCTACAGGCGCTGGATGGCGATGCGCGCGAACACGTGGTCCGCCGAGCCGGTGACGGCGACCTGAAGGTAGAGCCCCTCCACGTGCTCGCCGCACTGGTGCTCCAGCACGATCTCCACCGGGTGGTCGGCGCGCAGGAAGGTGTCGACCAGGCTGGGGATCATGTTGGCGTTGCCGATGGTGCCCAGCGCGATCGGCGGGTCCTCGCGCGCGGGCTTGTCGAGGTAGCGCAGCCGGCAGTACCCGCCGTACGGCCGCGCCTGCGGCGACACCCGGCCGTCCGCATCGGTGACGGGATCGTACGGCGTGACGATGGACGAGGCGGTGATGTGGTACATCCCCGGCGCCAGCGACACGGTGCCCGTCTCCAGGTCCAGCCGGATCGCGCCGGCGGACTCCACCTCCACGCGGTTGAACACCCGCGTGTTCGCGCCGGCCGTCATCGGCTTGTCGGAATCGGAATACTCGGCGAAGACCGCGCAGTCGTGGTGCATCATCGGCGTCCATCGTGGGGGTGAGCGAGGGAACCGCGGAGGTTGGACAAACTGCGCCGAACATCAGAACGCTTCAGTCGACGGATCGTGGCGGGGACGGGGCGCGCGCGCTAGCGTAACCGGGCGTATCTCACCGGCCTCTCGCGGAAGGACGTTCCCGATGATCCCCGTCACGCCCGAGCTCGGCCGGCAGATCCAGTGGTGGATCGACGCGCTCGACGTCTCGGACGCGCGCAGGTGGCCGGTGCGGGTGTGCAAGGAGACGATGAACGCGCTCCCGCTGGACGGGAACCAGATCTACCTCTGGGCGCTCCGGCCGGACGGCGTGGTGCTCTGCCTGGACCACGAATCGGCCTCGCATTCCTTCGAGCCGGAGACCGATCCGCTGAAGCTGTACGAGGTGCTCCGCAAGGGTGCGCGGACGTACCCGGAGCTGCGGGCGCTGGTGCCCGCGCCGCCGCCGGGTGTGCGAGAGTGCGAGGTATGCGGAGGATCAGGGCAGGACCGCGCGGAATGCCCGAGGTGCAACGGGCTGGGGTGGACCGTCCTCTCGCGCCCCGCGGCGGACTGGCTCAACCGCATCGACCGCGGCGACCGGCTCGAGCTGCGGGCCGAATCCACCGGCCGCCGGCTCGTCGCGGGACGGCTCGCCGGCTACTACGCGAGCCAGGACGACGATGCGTACTGGTCCGGCCCGGCATCTCCCGCGGCGCGGCAGGCGCTGATCGACCGGCTCACGGCGTGGGAGCGCGGCGAGCCGGTGACGCCCACGTGGCAGCCGAACCCCACCGCCGTGCGCGACCCGTTCGACAGCCTGGAGCACTCGCTGAAGTTCTTCGGCACGGGGACGGGCGGAAGCTGGGAGGTCGAGTTCGCCCGGCAGCCGGACGGCCGCTGCCGCGTGATCGAGACCCGGAACAACGACTTCGATCCCGCCGGCCCCGCGTTCCCGACCACGAGCACGAGGGAGCTGGATGCCGGCGCGGCACGCGAATCCGTCGAGCGCGAGATGCGCGTGCCGGGCCGCAGCAGCCCCTTCCCCGCCATCGTCCCGCGCGAGCCGGACGGGTGAAGCCGGCCCTCTCCAACTTCCCGGTGCGGTCAGCCTCGCGTGGGCGTCGTGACTGGCGCGACGCTGCTCGACGGCGGGGTCGAATCGACGCCGGGCGACGGCGTTACGGCGGGGGGCGTCACGGGCAGGGGCGCCTTGCCAGGGACCCAGACCTCCAGATGCCCCGCCGGTGCATAATCCTCGGTCAGCGGGAGCAGCTCGACGGTGGGTGCCACGGGCAGTGCTTCCAGCATGCGGTTCACCAGCCGGCGGATGGAGTCGGCTCTCGCCTGGTCTTCCCGATGGAAATACCGGACGGTGAAGTGGGTGAACGGCAGATTCTCTCGCCGCGGGCGGGACGCGGGGTATCCTGCCTGGTCGAGCGTCCGTTCGACCATCTTCGCGGTCGCCACGTCGGAAGAGTCGCGATAGAAAACCAGGATCGGCGGCAGCCCCCGTGTGGTGGCGGGAGGGGGGACGCCCCTCCGCACGAGGTTCAGCAGCGAGTCGGCGGCGGCTCGCCGCCTCGGGTCTCCGCTCTTCGACACCTTTTCGAGGTCGGCGACCGCGTGCACCGTGTCGCCGATCTGGAGCAGTGCCGAGGCACGGCCATCGTAAGCCGCAGTGAGCTCCGGGTTCAGCTCGATCGCGCGCGAATAGTTCTGAACGGCGGCAAAGGCGTTTCCTTCGAACCGCTCCAGGTTCGCGAGCTGGTAGTAGGCGTCGACATAGGTGGTGTTGGCCTGGACGGCCTGGGACAGCGAAGTCCGCGCAGCCTCGAAGTCGTTGTTTTCCATCTCGTCGCGCGCCTTGCGTACCCACATGGGCGCCATGTTCCTTGCGATCCGCTCGGCGGCGGCCCGTCCCTCTCGCGACTCGCGCTCGACCTCGCGCACCCGACCCAACGCGACCAGCGCGCCCACGGCCCCGATGGCGAGCAGAAACAGGACCGCCGAGGTGATCATCCACCGGCGCAACCGCGCGAAGTCCTGGCTCTTCCGAATGTAGGTCTGCTCCTCGGGCGTCAGGTCGTCGGGTTCGTGGTGCAGGAACTCGGTGGCCACCTTCAGGCGGCGTCCGGTCATCAGCGTGGTCCAGTGGTGCTCGCTCGCCTCCCACTCCCCCACGCGCAGCGCGAGCGACCGCTTCCACTGCAAGAACTCCCTGTTCTCGTCCAGCCAGTGCGCCAGCCGCGGCCAGGTGCTCAATACGCGCTCGTCGGCGATCCGCACGTATTCCACGCCCAGGCTGCGGTCGCTCTCGATGGTGAGGATACCGACCCGGATCAGGTACCGCACCAGCTTCAGGTCCGGTTCGGGGAACGCGGAGAACGGAAGCCGACGCCAGCTGTCTCCACCTTCCTCCGGCGGCGCCGCACGGACCAGGCGCAGGAACACGCGGCGTGCCCGGGCGAGATCTTCTCCCGGCAGGGCCGCCACCGCCCGTTCCGCCTGCTCTGCGGCGGCCGTGCTCGACTCCGGCTGGGCGGGTGAGAGCGCCTGCATCGCATCGCGCGCGTACAGCGCCCGGATCTGTTCGCGCTCCGCATCACTGACCAGGGCGGGTTTGAGCTGTTGTTCTCCCTCCTTCAGCAGAAACGCCGTCAGACGCTCCACGGCGGCAAGCACCGTCTTGGGGTCGCCGGGAAGATCGGCGAACGAAGCCAGCAGCTCCTCGTACGCGTAGTACGGCACGTAGGGGACCGACACGTCGACCCAGTACTGCTCCAGGCCGACCATCGGCGGGAGCCGGTTGGGAAATCCCCCGAAACGCTGGCGAGCATACGCCAGGCGGGCCTCCAGCTTGTCCTTCTCGGCCATCTCGACGCGCATCGGCACCGGGAGGACCGCCAGCCCGTCCCACAGGTTCCCGGGCCCGGCCCCGCCCCCCGCCCGGGTCAGCGCGACCCGCGCATTGAACGCGGAGTTGAGCACGCCCGCCGTTCCCTCGATGCCCTGGTTGTTCAGGGTGAAGCATCCCACCAGCACGTCGGGCATCTGCACCGTGCAGATCCCCGAGGTATCGCTGACGCCGGTGCGGCTGTCGATCAGCACGTAGTCATAGTGTGCCCGCAGCGTTTTCTTCACCGATTCGAAGAACGCCCAGCCGCCGCGGCGCTCGTAGAACCCACGCCAGTCGAAGGAGTTGACGCGTGTCGCGTACGCGGTGCCCTGCTTTCCCGCGGGGATGAAGTCGAGCGCGCCGCCGCCGGGGAAGACCGTGGTTTCGGCCCGGCGGAGCGAGATCACCGATTCGAGCACCCGCTCGCCCTGCTGGTCGAACCATTCCAGGGTGGGTGGGGTGGTGCTTCCGTTCAGATGGGGCGCCGACAGTTCGAACTCCACCACCAGGTCCACCAGCCCCTCGGTCGACTCGAGGCACGGGTCGGGAAGGAAGGGATAGAAGTAGCGGTGCAGGCCGGGGGCTTCGAGGTCCCAGTCGATCACCGCGACCTTCCTTCCCGACGAGGCCAGCAGCCACGCTGCGTTGGCCAGCACCATCGAACGGCCGGTTCCCCCCTTGTACGAGTAGAACGTGATGATGCGTCCGTTGCGGCTGCGGCTCATGGGAGGCGCTCCGTTACGATCGGGGAGACCACCGGGAGCGTTTGCATCGGCACTTCCGGACCCACCTGCAGGGGAGGCGCATCTGCCACGATGCGCTCCCGCATCCGCTCCATGATCTCGGAAAGACAGGTCTTCAGCGCCCCGAGCGAGGTGACGCGGCCCACGTAAAACGCGGAATCGGCCTGGCTGGAACGGTAGTGGAACACGGCCTGGAGCGCCCGTGCGAGGTCCGCCGCGGCGGCCGAGGTCTCCTCGTCGTTCTCGTTGGAAGGGATCACCACCACGTAGAGCAGGTGCTTCCGTTCGTCCAGCTCCCGCATGGTGTTGTAGTAAGGATCCACGCGCACCGTCCAGGCGTCCACGATCAGGATCACGGCGTTCCTGTTCTGGTGCGCCTGCTCGATCCTCCGCACGGTGTGAGCGTCGACCGGAATCGCCTCGTAGTACAGGTTCTTTTCGCTCGCCACTCCCTGGGCCACGACCGCAACCTCGTTCTCGTCGGTCGGGTGATAGGGCTGCCACTGGTGGCCGCCGGCTTCGCCGTAGGCCTCGAGGCGCTTGCGCAGCTGGGAAAGCTCGTCGCGACGTCCGGCGACGTACACGAACTTGACATAGCGAGGCCCGATCTCGCCGGACCGCGCGGGAACGGGATCGGCCGGGTCGGGGAGGTCGAATGCGTTGTGGAGCGAATTCAGCAATGGATCTTCGGGAAGGCGGGCCAGGTTCACCTCGGCGGTGTCGACGATCATTCCGGCGAGGCTCGACTTGAACCGTTCATAATCGTCGCTATAGGCCCCTACCTTGATCAGCTGGCGCAGACCTACGCGCGAATATTCGGCTCCCAGTGCCGCGTGGGTGTACTGGATCTCGCGAGCGACATAGGGAAGGTTCCTTATCCGATCGGGAGCGACCCAGAGCAGGGGAATGATCACCGGCGGCGGGTGCGCCTGGTTGAGCACCTGCATGTGGAACTCCTGCCGCATCCGAAAGGCCATCCACTCCTGGCCGCAGATGGGCCGCTGGAAGTACGCCGGGGAGTACAGGGCGAGCAGCACATGGCTGTCGTTGAGCGCCGCGGCCAGGGCGGGAGACCATTGTGCGCCGACACCGATGTCGTGGTCGTCCACGAACCCGACCTGCTCTTCCCTCTCGCCACTGAGGACCGCGACTTCGGTCGTCAGTTCCTTGATGAACTTCTTGAGGAACGGGTCGTGGTCGTGATGCGCGTAGCTGAGAAAGAAGAAGCGGCTCATGGTGCGGGGAGGATGGAAGGACGCAGGGTTGAAAAATAAGCGTCAACTATGTTGTGGCTCCCAGGGAAAGGCAAGCATCCCGACGCTCGTTGCGACCACGCGTCGGCGAGTGCCGGCGGCGTGGGTGAAAGGGGGGGATGACGGCGGGTGCGCAGAACGGCCGCGGAGCCGGGCGGGCGCGGGGATGCTCAGCCCGCGGCCGGGGGCGGCAGGATGCGGAAGATCTCGCGGTGGCCGGCCTCGACCAGGTCGGTGTAGCCGCGCATCGCCTCCTGGACGTCGGGGCGGGAGGCGTAGCCGGCCATGTGGTGGTCGAACTGCGAGAGGTCGTCGACCTCGGCCTCCATCACCACCGTCCAGTAGGGCCCGACGTAGTCCACCAGCACGCGGGCGTTGCGGAAGCCGTCCTCGGCCTCGCTGGAGGGAAGGGTGAGCTGGAGGCGGCGCGCGACCTCTCCGGCCTTCCCCGGCCTGCAGCGGAACACGTCGCGGATCAGCAGCATGCGTCCTCCTCGCGCCGGGACGGCTCAGCGCAGTCTGAACGAGATGGGGATGGTGACACGCGCACCGGCGCGCCCGTACGCTTCGATTCGACGGGGGAGATTACCGGCCGGTGAGCGGCCGCGCCACCGTCGCCCACGCCGGATGGGATCGAGGGGCGCCACCCCGGCCGCGGTGGCGCCCCTCGGACTTCGTGAGACGCGGCGTCAGGCGCGCACCGCCGGGTCGTCGCGGCTCACGCCGGGCTCGCGGTCGTCGCGCCAGACGTGGTAGACGATGCTCCAGCGGCCGTCCGCGCCGCGCTCGAAGACCATGAAGTAGGTGCCGGACCCGAGCAGGCGTCCGCCGTCGCGCGCCCGCGCCTGCCAGGTGCCCTGCAGGTGCCCGGCGGCGTTCGTGGTGCGCTGGTGCCCGGCGCGGAGCTGCAGCGTGCGGCCTTCCATCAGCCTGCCCACGGTCGCGGAGGCCGCGGTGCGTCCGCCGGTGAGCACCGTGCCGGACGGCGGCACCAGCACGGCGTCGGGCGCGTAGAGGACGAGGAGCGCCGCGGTGTCGGTACGGTTGAACGCGGCCTGCCACGCCTGCCGCAGCTCCACCGGCGACGGCGCGCCCGGCGACGGCCCGGCGGCGGGCCGCGCGGCGCCGTGGCAGGCCGCGAGCAGCGCGAGCGCCGCGACCGCCGCGCGGTTGAGGAGGGATCGGGAGACGGGTACGCGCCGGGACGGCGGAGCGAGG
>Ga0070685_10001023_pt1 | contig 15056 bp, 15 predicted proteins | sample KBSS13LmetaG_FD_65651 | JGI IMG/M metagenome (GOLD analysis project Ga0070685, IMG submission 65651) | Switchgrass rhizosphere microbial communities from Kellogg Biological Station, Michigan, USA - KBS S1-3L metaG | ecosystem: Host-associated > Plants > Roots > Rhizosphere ...
GCCGCTGCTTGAACATCTTCAGCATGCGGTCGGTGATCAGGAAGCCGCCCACCACGTTGATGGTGGCCGCCGTCACCGCGATGAAGCCCAGCCAGGTGGCCACGTCGCCGCGGTCCGAGCCGGCCAGCACCAGCGAGCCGACCAGCGAGATCCCGGAGATGGCGTTGGTGGCCGACATCAGCGGCGTGTGCAGCAACGGCGGGACGCGGGTGATCACGAAGTACCCGACGAACCCGGCGAGGATGAACACGAACAGCAGGGTGACGATGAGCATGGGGCGGTGCGCGCCGTTGGGGTGGGACTGCTGTCCGTCGTGGCGCGGGCCCGGAGCGGGCCCGCCCGTTCAGCCGCCGAGGCCCAGGCGGCGCTTGAGCTCGGACATGATCTGGCCATCCTCGAAGATGGAGACCTCGCCGCTCTCGATCTCGTGGCGCCGCCGCTTGATCTCGGCCAGCGTGGGGTCGTCGTCCAGCCGCTCGTCGTGCGGCTCGCCGGCGACGCCGGTCTGTGACGGCGCCGAGCCCTCCACGTCGGCGAGGTGCGCGTCGACCAGCTTGGCCGCCTCGCCGTACCACGCGGCAGTGTCGGCGTCGCGCGGCGCGAGGCTGGCGAGCAGCGCCCGCGCCAGCCGCGCGCGGCTCCCCTCCGTCAGCGACAGCGCCGCCTTCTCGACCAGGGTCAGGTTGTCGTCGCTCACGTGTGCTTCGTCGGAACGCGCCTGATCACATCAACTCTTCCCAGGAGACCGGCATCATGCGGTCATGCCTCACCGCGACGATTAGAATTCCATCCTCCTCTGGGCGATACACCACGCTGTACGGATACCGACGGAACGGCACGCGTCGATAGGGAAGCCCGTACGGGCGCCTGCTTCCGGGTATTCGCGAACAAGCGTGATGGCCGCCCAGAGCTGCTCTCCGAACTGCTTCGCGCCTCGTTCGGTGCGCTCACCGTAATACGCGGCCGCCTCCTCCGCTTCCACGACCGCCGGATCGAGCCACCGGAGCGGCTTCAACCGAAGCGCGCCTGGAAGCGCGCGACGACCTCATCGTGCTCGATGGCGCGGATCTTACCCGCACAGAACGCTTCGTAGCGGCGATGAACTTCGTCCCTCCACGCCTGGTCGATCTCTTCAGTCTTATCGAGGCTGGTAAGCAGCGCCGCCACGAGTTCTTCACGCTCGTTCTGCTCGAGGTCGAGCGCCTCGTGCGTCAGCTCGGCTACGCTTCGCGACATGGTTCCTGCTCCACGCGGGTCAATCAGGATCGGATTCCGTACCTTCCAGCGTCACACCCCGTTCCGTCACGTCGGCGCGGGAGCAGCAGCCTTCTCCAGCATCGCGCGGACGCGGTCGTTCACGACCTGGCCGCCGTGGGTGACACAGGCGCCCTTGAAGATCTCGTCGTCGAAGTCGGTGAGGAAGGCGCCGTCCTTGACGAACTCGCCGATCATGGCGGCCACGGTGCGGGCGTACATCTGGCTCGCGTGCACCGGCATCTCGGCGGGGAGGTTCAGCGGGCCGAAGATGCGCACGCCGCCCACCTCGGCCACGCCGCCCCGCTGCGTGAGCGCGCAGTTGCCCCCGTTGGGCGCCGCCAGGTCCACGATCACCGAGCCGGGACCCATCGCCCGCACCGCGTCTTCGGAGACCAGCGGCGGCGCGGGCATGCCGGGGACGAGCGCGGTGCAGATCACCACGTCGCTGTCGCCCACGTGCGGCACCAGCAGCTCGAGCTGGCGGCGCTGCCGGTCGGCGTCGAGCGCGGCGGCGTATCCCCCGCCCCCTTCCGCCCCCGTCGTGTCGAAGTCCAGCTCCACGAAGCGCCCGCCGACGGATTCCACCTGCTCGGCCGCCGCGGCGCGCACGTCGTAGGCGCTCACCACCGCGCCCAGGCGTCGCGCGGTCGCGATGGCCTGCAGCCCGGCAACGCCGGCGCCCAGCACCAGCACCTTGGCCGGGCGGACCGTCCCCGCGGCGGTGGTGAGGAGGGGGAAGAACTTCGGCAGCGCCTCGGCGGCGAGGAGCACGGCGCGGTAGCCGGCGATGGTGCCCATGGCCGAGAGCGCGTCCATCTTCTGCGCGCGGGTGGTGCGCGGGACGAGTTCCATCGCCAGCGCGGTGACGCCGGTCTGGGCCAGGCGCGCCGTTCCCGCCGGGTCGTCGAGCGGGCGCAGGAAGCCGATGATCACGTGCTCGCCGGCCAGCAGCCCCAACTCGTCGGCGGGGGGCGGCTGCACGCGGGCGATCACGCGGCAGGCGTAGACCTCCGTGCGCCCGCCGATGCGCGCGCCGGCCTTCTCGAACTCCGCGTCGCCGATGTACGCGCCCTCGCCCGCGGCGTGCTCCACCACCACCTCCACCCCCTCCTTCACCAGCCGCGCCACCGTCTCGGGGACGAGCGCGACGCGCCGCTCCAGGGGCGCGGTCTCCTTCGGGACGCCGACGCTGACGGGCATGGGGGCGTGGTCGGGGGTGCGGATGGATCTGGCTCGTGGGCTCGCCGCTGAATCTAGGTGCGGCGCGGGGCGGGGGGAAAGCTTTTTCTGAACTTCAGGGGACAGGTTACAGGGGACAGGGGACAGCCTGCGGGGATTGGCGCGGGGTCGGCCGCGTCGCGTGGCGCTTGACCCGCGCGGGATCGCGCTGAATTGTTGGGGCTGCGAGGCCCGGCGCCCAAGCCACACCATCCTCCTTCCCCACCCCGCACGGCGGCCATGAAGACGGCGGAATACCTGTCGGTGCTGGTCTCGATCATCGTGGGGCTGGGGATGTCGCAGGTGCTCACGGGGATCGCCAACCTGCTGGTGGACCGGCGGCGGGTGCGCTTCTACTGGGTGTGGGCCGTCGCCGTGGTGATGGTCTTCCTCGCCAACGTGCAGTTCTGGTGGGGGACGTTCAGCGTGGGCGACGCGGTGGCGACGAACTTCTTCTCCTTCGTCTTCTTCCTGCTCACCCCCGTCGCCCTCTACCTGAGCGCCGTGGTGCTGGTGCCGGACTTCGAGGGCGAGGGGGAGATCGACCTCAAGCACCACTTCTACGCCAACCGGACGCTGTACTTCGGGTTCCTGGCCATCGTCCCGCTCCTGAGCGGAGCGCGCTCCATCATCATCTCCGGCGACCCGCTGTTCTCGCCGGAGCGGCCCTTCGAGGCGGTCTTCATGGTGCTGATGGCGAGCGGCGCCCTGGTGGCGAACGAACGCTGGCAGCAGCTCCTGGCGATCGTGCTGCCGACGCTGTTCGTGGCCTTCATCATCGTTGCCGGCCTGCAGCCGGGTTGAGGAGGGGGGATGGACGAGACCGCCCGCATCGCCGACCAGCTCGCCCGCGCGTTCGAGGGCGACGCGTGGTACGGATCGAACACGCTCGACGTGCTGCGCGGGCTGACGCCCGGGCAGGCGGCGCACCGGCCGATTCCACAGGCGCACACCATCTGGGAGCTCGCGCTGCACGTGACCTCGTGGAACCGCGAGGTGCTGCGGCGCCTGCGCACGGGCGTCTCGCGCGACCCGGAGGACGGCGACTGGCCCGCGCAGCCCATGGCGACGGAGGAGAACTGGCGGTGGACGCTCGATCGGCTGGAGCAGTCCTTTCGCGAGCTGCTGGCGGCGGTCTCCGCATTCCCGGCGGAGCGGCTGGACGAGATCCTGGGCGAGGCGCGGGACCGGCCGCTAGGGTCGGGCGTGTCGTTCTACGTGTTGTTGCACGGCATTGTTCAGCACATTGTTGCTCATGCAGCGCAGATGTCGCTGCTGAAGAAGGCTTCGTGAACATCCTTCAGCACTGCGGAGGTTTACAATGGCGAATGGACAACAACCCGAACGCCGTCTGACCGCCGCCATGCAAGCCAGGTTCCTGTGGGAGATCGTCCTGCATTGGCTATTCGGAGACGTGCTCTATACGGTGCTTCCGCTGGCAGTCACGACGATGCTGCTCTGGTTGCTGAGGCGCCCCTGGGACGAATTGATCGTGAGCCCCGAGTGGTCGTTCGCGTCCATCATCTGCTTCGGACTTTCGATTCGATCCCTGATCGACATCAAGGTCCGCCATCAGCACGATTTCTCTTTCAAGCTGGATACGGGCTCGCAGGCGTTCGTGCTCCTGCTGATCGCCTCGGTGCTCACACTCGCCGCCGCTCAACTGCGTTTGTGGGGCCTCTATGCCACGGACGCGGCGCGCAACGCCCTCGCCGCGGCACAATTCGGTCTGTTGGGCATCGGTCTCTTTTCGCTGTTCGTCGTCACCTATTACCGACAGGCCGTGATCCGCGCCCGTGAAACGTTTCCGCCCAACCTCACGAAGCGTCGATTCACGTTCTGCCTGGACCAGAACCTCGGTTCGGCAACGCAGAGCCTGGGAGCCGCGCTTGCCGGAGCAAGGCAGATCGAGTTCTTCCTGAACAACCCCGACGATCACTCCCTTCATCCGGTCACGGCCGAACGATTGCATGGACGGCTGGCGATGCTCCTCGACGAGATCGATGCAGCGTCCGCAGAGATCCGCGATATCCTCGCCACTCACCTCGAAACCCAGTCGACGAAGGATGCCAGGGCTCGATACGTCCGGCTCCGGGTAGCGCCCGGCGCACCCGAAGCAGTCGAGGAGCACAGCCCTGACCCCATCCAGCCCGTCTGATGGCGGCCCGGCCAGCCGTCCGAGTTCCGCACGATGACGGCCTCCACGCGGAACCGCGCGACCCCTACACGGAGTAAGCCCATGCCCCGCAAACGCATCTACGAAGACGTAACCGAAACCTTCGGCGACACGCCGCTGATCGAGCTGCGGCGGGTGGCGGCGGGGCTCCCCGCGCGGCTCGTGGTCAAGCACGAGGGCTACAACCCCTTCAACTCGGTGAAGGACCGCATCGGCGCCGCCATGCTCGACGACGCCATCGCGAGCGGCCGGCTGCGCGAGGGGACCATCATCGTGGAGCCCACCAGCGGCAACACGGGGATCGGGCTGGCGTACGCGGCGGCGGCGCGCGGCTACCGCTGCATCTTCACCATGCCGGAGACGATGACGGTGGAGCGCCGCAACATGCTGCGCGCGCTCGGCGCCCGGGTGGTGCTGACGGAGGGGGCCAAGGGGATGAAGGGCGCCATCGCGCGCGCCGAGGAGATCCTGCGGAACCTGGGCGACCGCGCCTGGATGCCGCGGCAGTTCGACAACCCCGCCAATCCCGACGTGCACTATCGCACCACCGGCCCGGAGATCTGGGAGGACACCGACGGCGCCGTCGACATCTTCGTCTCGGGCGTGGGGACGGGGGGCACCATCACCGGGGCGGGGCGCTACCTGAAGGAGCGCAAGCCGGGAGTGCGGGTGGTGGCGGTGGAGCCGGACGAGAGCCCGGTGCTCTCCGGCGGCGAGCCGGGGCCGCACAAGCAGGCGGGGATCGGCGCCGGCTTCATCCCCGGAAACCTCGACCGGGCCGTGTACGACGAGGTGATCCGGGTGACGAACGACGACGCGATCGCCACGGCGCGTCGGCTGGCGCGGGAGGAGGCGATCTTCGCGGGGATCTCGTCCGGCTCCATCACCTGGGCGGCGCTGCAGGTGGCGGCGCGCCCGGAGAACGCGGGGAAGCTGGTGGTCTCCATCATCTGCGACTTCGGCGAGCGGTACCTCTCCAACCCCGTCTACGCCGAGCTGCCGGACACGGACTGGAGCGACGTGGAGGACGCGCTCGCACAGCCGGAGCCCGTCCCGGCGTAGGCGCGACGGGCGGTTTCCGGGAAGGTGGCCCGGGCGATGTCAGGGTTCTCGCCGAACCCGCGCCAGGATCGTCGCCGCCAGGAGGGCGCCGAGGAACGCCGGAACCGCGGCGAAGACGGGCCAGAGGAGGAGCGCGAGGAGCCACGCGGGCCGCAGCGCCGACGTCGTCGCCAGCGAATGGACCATCCCGACCACCGCGAGGCCGAGTGCGCCGATCGCGACCGCCACGGCCGCGTGCACCGCGGTCGCACGAGGCGGGCTGCGCAGCCTGAAGTGCTCGTAGCCGATGTGCGCCGCGTACACGACCCCGCTGGCGATCCACGCTGCGAGCCGCCATGCGCGCACGTGGTCTTCGGGGAGCGCGAACGCCCTGCCGACGACGAGGTAGACGGCGCCGACGAGCAGCGCCGCGGGCACCCATGCTCGGCGAAGTGATGCGTCCATCTGTGGGGACCTGGCGGCGGTTGCGTTCACGCGAGGCGTAATCTACGCACGAAAAGGCCCCGGCGCCGCAGGTGCGACGCCGGGGCATCTATGTGGAAAGCGAGGGCCGAGTCGCGTTCCTGTGGTGCGTCAGGACTCGGCGATCGCGACGGGGTGGGCGCGGGGCGCCCGGGGCGCCGCACTCAGCACCTGCATGGCCTGGTTGGCGGCGGCGGTGTTGGAGACCATCTGGCCCGTGCGGGCCACGGTCACCGTGAGCGGCGCGAGCTCACAGGGGTTCTCGGCGGCGCCGCACGTAGCCAGGCCGCGACTGGCCAGCTCGTGGGCCACCAGGCTCTCGGCGCCGGCGTACATGCCCAGGCCAAGGAGGAAGAGCGCGAAGGCGCCGCGGACGTACATCGAGATGGAGTTGCTCATTTGGCCCTCGTTTCGTTCGTGGTTGTCGGTTTCGGGTACATCGTACTGCTCGCGGTATAGGACGCAGGATAGAGGCAAAAGGTTTTATTTCGATTCTTAGCCAGCGGTTAAGAGCCCCAGAACGGCGCGGATTCCGAGCCCCATCCCCCTTTAGAAATTTGATGTTTTTTGAGTTTAAGTGATTGCACTGCAATGAGATACACAACTTGAAGATGAGCGCAGCTCACCTGCGGTCTCCACTCGGGCCTCTCGTCGCCGCGTGCTGCATGAGACGATCGTCATCCCTCCCTCGACGCTGACCGCGCATCCGAAACCGTCGAAAGTGGGACACGTCTGCCTCACTTTCGAGGGTTCGGGCCTCCCTTGGAGCCGCAGACCGTCTCCTCCATCTCCGAATCGCGCTGCGATACGCTGTCCACCAGGCTCCATCGGCCCCTATACTGGCGTGACGCCCCTGCATCGTCCGGGACCGCCCAGGCCGAGGCTCCAGATGCGCCAGACATCCGCTTTCACCGGGTTGTTGAAGGCCGGCGGGATGATCGTCTCCCTCGCCGCCGTCCTGGCGTGTATCCCGACGGTCGCTTCAGCCCAGGATTCCGTGCCGTCGGTGGTCAGGCGCCAGCTCGAGGCCGAGGCCCGGAGGTACCAGCAGCACGGCTATTCGCTCGCGCACCCGATCATCGAAGGCGATCTCCGGGACCGGCAGCGCGAAACGATTCGCGTCGCACTGGAAGGGGGCCGCACCTACGGGATCGCCGGAGCCTGTGACCAGGATTGCACCGAGATCTACATGGAGGTCACGGACGAGCGTGGGCGTGTTCTCGACTCTCTTTCCGAAATCGAGGATCCGTACCTGCAGTTCGACGCCGCCCGTACCGAGGAATACGTCATCATCGTCTCGCTGCGATGCACGACGGAGCCGTGCCGGTACGGCCTCGCCATTTTCGCGTCCGGCCGTCCGCCGTCCCCATCTCCTGCCTCGCCACGACCCTAGCAGCCGAGGGCGTGGAGGCCGCGACCATCCGCCAGCAGGTGAATCCTTCGCCTCGTTCGGGGCTCTGACGTGAGGTGCGGCGAGGGTGGCGGGAGATGGGTTGGGAGGCGGGAGCTGCTCGAAATGCCGCGCCCGGCATTCGGAGCCGGACGCGGCCATCGCGATCGAGTTCGCCGGCCGGTTACGGCACGAGCAGCCCGTCCTCGGAATCCGTGTCCCGCGCCCGCCGCGCATCGGGGACGAGCCGGTCGAGCAGCTCCGCCCCGGCCGCGACGTCCCCACGGATGAAGCCTCTGGTCGAATCGTCGCGCAAGGCGAGAAGCACCAGTCCGCGCGCGCGGTCGACGCGGCCCACGAACACCTGGTACAGGCTGGGCACGTCCACCATCAGGTAGTCCGACGGGGGCGTGTTGGACGCCGCGGAATCATCCGCCCGCACCCGCTCCAGATCGCGCGCCAGGTTCGGCTCGCCCACGCTCTTGAGCACCCACGCCCCTTCGTCTTCGACGACGCGCACCGCCGCGGCCACCTCGCCGCCGCGAAGCACGGGGTAGAGCAGCTCGTTCACCTCCTCCAGCAGCCCCAACGGGTCGTCGCCCGGCTCGCGCTCGGCAAGGGGGTCGCGGAACACGTAGCGTACGCGGAACGGCGGGGAGAGCCGGAGCTCGGCCGGCGAGCCCCCGCGCAGCTCCGGCGCGAGATCGTCCGTGGCCAGGCGGGGGAGGAGCCGGAGGCCTTCCTCGGCAGCACCGTAGGGGTCGTCGTGGCCGCCGGGCGCGCTGGCGGGATCTTCGGTCATGGGATCGGGCCCCGAGCCCGGGGGTGAGGATGCCCCCGTAGGAGAGGAGGCCTTCGTGATGTCGTAGCAGTCGACCCCATGCGTGTAGACGCCGGACTGGCTGACGTAGCGGGCGTAGGTGATCCACTTGGTGTCGCCCTGGTTCGGCGGCGCCGGATTGTTGATGTACACCATGTTCGTGCCGGTGTCCACGCCCCGGGCGACCATCATGTGTCCGCCGCCGCTGGTCCAGCGCCACGTATACGCAACGGGCTGGGCGAGATCGAACTGGCTGGTGAGTTGCGCCAAGGTCAGCGCGGTTCCACTCGCCGTCTGCTGGGAGTTGAATCCCCAGTGTTGGAACTGGGGGAAGCCCGGCTTCACGCAGGCGCTCGGCGTAGGGCTGTTGCAACAGTCGCTCATGCCGAACTTCTGGTTGGCCTGCGCGCACTGCGAGACGCTGGTCCCTTCGTAGTCCATCACCATCTGCCCGCTGGCCGCCCAGCACCACTGGTCGGTCAACTGAGGAAACAGCGTCACGTTCAGGGTGTTCTGGCTCATTGGCATTCTCCCGATGAAGGTGGACGAGCATGAATTCCCACGCCGGACCGTGGGGAGCGGATGGAAACCGGAGCTTCGATCAGCGGGGAAGGCAGCGGAGGGTGACAAACGACGTGATCAAGGTCCCGCCCGTACGAGCATACCCGAAACGATACTGTGATTGGCCAAGGATAATGTCGCTCCCGGCGGAGGCCAAGGAATACGTCGGGGGATGAATCCGGCGCGCGCCCCCGCCCCGTATTCCGCTTGCTCGCGGACAGCCGTGGAGGCTAGGTTTTTCATCCCGCACCGCCGCCCCGCCCGTCGCCGGGCGCGATCCCGCCGATCCGCACCACATCTCATCTCCACCCCTCGAGAGAATCCCCCATGGTCACTCTGGATCCCTTCGTCGCGTCACCACCATCGCCCGCCGCCGTCCGACTCGAGCCGTCGCGCGACGTGACCGAGAGGCTGCTGCGGTGGGCGGGGATCGGGCTCGTCGCCACCGTGTGGGGGAGCGCGATGCTCTTCGGGCTCTACATCCTCGCCTTCTACGCGGGCGCGCTGGCCGAGGGGGAGATGACGAGGTGGAACGGCAACCTGGCGGGGCTCTACCAGCCCGGGGCGCGCGCGGCCACGGCGGGGATCGGGCTGCACTTCGCGGCGGGCGGGGTGATCCTGGTGCTGGGGTGCATCCAGCTGATGGGCGGCGTGCGGAAGCGCTGGCCGGCGGTGCACCGCTGGACCGGGCGCGTGTACGTGACGGCGGCGTTCCTGGCGGGGGTGGGCGGGCTCACCTTCATCCTCACCAACGGCACCATCGGCGGCACGGTGATGGACGTCGGCTTCGGGCTCTACGGCGTGCTGATGATGGTGGCCGCGGTGCAGGCGATCCGCCACGCCCGCGCGCGGCGGATGGAGCTGCACCGCGTCTGGGCGCTGCGGCTCTTCGCGCTGGCGATCGGCTCGTGGCTGTTCCGGATGGACTACGGCTTCTGGCTGCTGCTGAGCGGCGGCGCCGGGCACACGCAGACCTACACCGGCCCGTTCGACTACGTGATGGATTTCTTCTTCTACGTCCCTAACCTGCTCGTGGTGGAGGCCTTCATCCGTGCCCGCCGCGTGAGCGCCACGCCGGCGATGCGCGTGGGCGCCGCGATCGTGCTCGCCGCAGCCACCGCCTTCCTCCTGCTCGGCACCTACAAGTTCACCACGCTCTACTGGGGCCCGGCCATCCTCCATCGGCTGGGGATGTAGCGAGGCGCGCAGCCACCGGCTCGCCGGGCCGGGCGCGCAACGCGCGTAGCGGCTACGCCTGGAAAGCCGCCATCCGAACTGCTCGTTTTTCCTCTGGTCCTCCGGGTGAAATCATTCCGTTGGACTGTATCACAACCGCGCGATGTCCCGCGCTTCGATGATCGGCTTGGCGAAGCCCTCGCGCGCGACCTTGAGCATGGCGCGGCCGAGCTGCTCGGTGGTGGTGACGTGGTTCGGCAGGAGCGCCTTCATCATGGGGAAGAACGGCTTCAATACCGTGGTCGCGACCCGGATCCAGCGGGTGCGCGAGGTGATGCCGTGCATCGGGATGATGGCGGCGGGGCGGAAGACGTAAACGGCGCGGAAGCCCATCCCCAGCAGCGCGTTCTCGGCCTTTCCCTTCACGCGCGCCCACATCACGCGGCCGCGCTCGCTGCTGTCCGCGCCCGTCCCCGAGACGAAGACGAAGGTCATCGCCGGGTTCAGCCGCAGGAGCGTCCGCGCCACCGCGAGGGTGAGGTCGACCGTCAGCCGCGTGTACTCCGCCTCCGACATCCCGGCCGAGGTGACGCCGAGGCAGAACAGGCACGCGTCGAAGCCCACCAGCTCCCCCTCCACCGCGGCGAGGTCGGCGACGTCCGGCACCACCACCTCGCGGAGCTTCTCGTGCCGCTCCCCCGTGGGCGCGCGCCCGACCGCCAGGACGCGGTGCACACCCTCGTCCAGCAGGCATTCGCGCAGCGCACCCCGCCCCACCATTCCCGTGGCTCCGAACAGCACGACGTTCATGGTCCATCCCCCGTGGTCATCGAGCGCCGACCGAGCCCCGTGTCGATCAGCCGCCCATTACCGCTCGACCTGATTGCTCTGTCGATCCGAACGCAGCGTCGCCCGGGCGAGACACCCGCCGGCTCGCTACCGGCGCTTGCCCTTGCGCCGACGCCCTGACTTTCCGGCGGTTTGCCAAGGCTTCTTGGGGCCGCGCGTCGGCGTGGGACTGAGTCGCCTGCGAGGCACGTAGGGCGGCTTCGGGGTGATGCGCTCGCGGAGCAGGCCGAGCGCCACCTGCACGTCTTCCCAGTCCTCCTCGTTCTCGGTTTCGACGTTTCCGGCCGCGAACGCCTCCTCGATCACGGGGGCGGCCTCGACGGCGTTCAGCTCCACCAGGTCATGGATCAGCATGGTGTTGAGGATCGGTTCGTGGCGCCCCCACCAGCGGAGCTGCCGCGTCAGCGCCGCGACGACGGCGTCGCGTGTCTCCGGGAACCGCTGGGCAATCTCCACCAGCCCGTTCGCGGCCGAGGCGGCGGCCCAGGGCTCCAGCGCCAGCGACGTCCTGGCGAGCGCGGCCCGCAGCGGCTCGAAGGCGGCCGGACCGATCATCCCCAGCACGACCGGGAGCTCCTCGTGCGCCCAGTCGTTGTCCGCCTCCAGGAATTCCACCAGCGGCGGAATCGCGGCATCGGCGCGGAGCAACCCCAGCGTCCGCCAGGCATGGATGTACGCGAACCACTGCGGCTCCACGTCGTCCCGGAGCAGCCCGCCGGAGTCGGGAGCGAGCGCCTCGTCGAAGACCATGCGGAGGAGCTCCGGCACGTGCTCGGCGGTGAATCCCATCGCCAGGTAGTCGAGCCAGGGCCTCCGGTGCCCGAACTCGGGCTCGCCGAGCGTCAGCAGCTGGTCGAGGGGCGGCAGGTACGATGTGCTCACGTCGGCGGGGTCATGGGAGGTGGACGCGGCGAACGGACCCGGGCAACGTGCGCTCACCGTCCTCGCGACGCAACCGGGGGTGTCGCGAGGCGGCCACCGGCGCCGCATAGGACCGGGGTGAGCCGGACGCGAACGGACGTCCCGCAGGTGTGCGCCGATGCGCGTTGATCCCGTGCGCGCGCTCGCATCAGGCCGTAGTCACGAAGTGCACTCGAACCTGCTTCGAAACCATTGCACGCGGCGCCACGGCCGCGTTTTATGTGGGGACCCGCGGACCCATTCCGCGACCGTCCAGCCCCCCATCCCCCCGACAATCCAACCCGCAGCAGGCCCGCGTCCGCGGCCGGCGCCCCGTGCGTCCGCGGCCCGGCCAACCGCGCAGGATCCGTCCGTCCACCGTCCGCCCCCGGAGTGCCCCCATGGAACTCGCGCTCGACAAGCTCAACGCCGAAGACGTGCTGCACAAGCTGGTCAACCTGGGTGTCGGCCAGCTCCCGTTCGGGGGCGGGTTCGTGAACTACCTGGTGGACACGGTGATCTTCCCCTCCCCCCAGGTGGACCTGTGGAAGGAGGTGGAGGGGAAGGTCGAGAAGCTCGTCGCCGACCGCATCGACAACATGGTGATGACGGCCGCGGCGAACAGCGCGACCATCCTCTTCGCGCGGCTGCGCGCCTTCGGCAACCAGCTGCGGCAGATCGGCTACGTCACCGACCCGCAGGACCGCAAGCAGCGCTTCGCCGCCATGCTCGGCGTGCTGGACTCGGCGCTGGCCGAGTGCTCGGCGCTCCCCGGCGCCTACTGCCTGACCGCGGCCGACGTCCTCCGCCCGCTCTCGCTCGCCCACATCGCCATCCTGCTGGAGCTGAAGGCGATGGAGCCACACCGCTACGAGCACCAGAGCGCGCTCAACCAGACGGCCATCCTGTACAGCGACCTGGCCGGCAAGCTCTTCAACCGCTCCATGGCGTGGCGCCGCGCCATGGTCGGGCGTGGCGAGGGGTTCCTGCACATCTGGGACAGCAACGAAACCACCACCTACCCGCGCACCAAGACCGTGCACGTCCAGGTCTACGACAAGTTCTGGAACAACGTCTGGCAGCCGGGTCCGAACGGCGTCTCCATCATCCACAAGAAGGCCGACGGCCTCCGGATGGACAGCGTCGACAACCGCTACGAAGACCTGCTCACCGAGGCCCGCAACGCGCTCACCGCCTACGACACGCAGCTCCAGGCGGACTTCCTCGCGCTCTGGAAGAAGAAGCTGCTGGACTACACCGCCGGCCCCGACGGCAAGAGCGGCTTCATGAAGCTGGTGGACTGGGACGGCGTCAAACGCGAGAAGGAGGGGAAGGCCACCACGGGGATCCGGGTGATGACCTTCCCCGTCGTTCCCACCCCCACGGCGGGGCTCTCCGGCACGCCGGTGGACCGGCTGGAGCTCTTCCTGGAGCAGCAGATGGACCAGTTCGCCGCCACCGGGCCGCGCTACTGCCAGACCTACCGCCTGTCGGCCGAGGCGCTGAAGGGCTCGAACGCCATCATGCACACCCGCGCGGACACCTACGACACGGCGGTGGCGTGCATCTTCTTCCAGGAGCGGGGGCGGATGGACCGGGCGGCGGACCTGGCCGACGCGCTCGTGCTCGCCCTGAACCACGACGCGAAGGGCGGCGGGCGGATCATGGCCGCCACCCGCGCCGACGAGCTGCTGGACCGCGGGCGGGGCAGCACCACCTCGGAGTTCGTGCACGACGGCGGGCGGCGCGACGTGGGGAACATGAGCTGGGCGGGGATCGCGCTCACCCGCATGTACCACCGTACGAAGCGCCACCGCTACCTGCACGCCGCGGAGACCATCGGGACGTGGATCCTGGCGAACTGCACCGTGGGCGACGAATGGGGCGGCTTCAGCGGCGGCGAGGACCAGTGGGGGAACAAGCTCCAGTGGCGCTCGGTGGAGCACAACGTCGACGCCTTCTCCTTCTTCGCCAACCTGCACCACCTCACCGGCACGAAGGCCTGGGCCGACGCCTCGGCCAGCGCGCGCAAGCTGGTGCTCGCCTGCCGGGTGAAGAAGAGCGAGAACGTGATGTACTACGTCACCGGCACGGGGACGACGAAGGTGCTGAACGACGGCGTGATCCCCACCGACACGCAGAGCTGGACGTCGCTGGCGGGGATCGACCCCGGCCCGGCGGAGGGGTACAGCCTGATCTACATGATGCACAACATGGACGCCACCAGCGCCGGCTTCCCCGGGACGAAGTTCGCCCAGCACGGCACGGAGGTGCAGAACGAGGCCACCGCCGGCGCGGCGATGGCGCTCTGGCTGCGCGGCGACGACGCGTTCCGCAACGCCGCCACCCGCTACCTGGACTCGCTGGTGAAGCAGATCGGGAGCGCGAAGAACGGCGACGGCTACGGCGTGGTCGCCACCCCCGCCGCCGAAGCGACGACGGGTCCGGGACTGGGCTGGAGCTACTTCAACTTCCTCCACGTCGCGTCGTCCGCCTGGACGGGGCTGGCGTTGCTGGCGAAGGAGAACCCCGGCGCCAACCCGTACGCCCCGCTCGCGAAGGTCGGGCACTGACAACGGCATCTCACGCAGAGCCGCGGAACCGCAGCGAGCCGCCGTGTCTTTCTCTGCGGCTCCGCGTCTCTGCGTGAGGCCAGCTGAGTTTCGGATTCACAGCGAGCCTCGTAGCTTGCGTCGGCTTTCCGCACTCACCCGACGCCGCGCCGTGACCGAGCTCCCGACATACACCGCCAGCCGCTACCTGCAGCCGCTCCGCGAGGGCGGCTCGCTCCCGGCCATCGTCGATACGGACGGCGGCGGGCGCTGGGTGGTGAAGTTCCGCGGCGCGGGCCAGGGCGCGAAGGCCCTCCTCGCCGAGCTGATCGTGGGGATGATCGCGCTCGAGCTGGGGCTCCCGGTGCCGGAGCTGGCGCTGATCGAGGTGCCGCCGCCCTTCGGCCGGGGCGAGCCGGACCCGGAGATCCAGGAGCTGCTGCAGCGCAGCCACGGCATCAACGTCGGCCTGCGCTACCTGGACGGCGCCTTCAACTTCGACGCGCACGCGGCCGGCGAGCTGGTCACGGCGGACTTCTCCACCACGCTCGTCTGGCTGGACGCGCTCACCACCAACCCCGACCGCACGCCGCGCAATCCCAACCTGATGGTGTGGGAGCGCCGCCCCTGGCT
>Ga0070685_10001026_pt1 | contig 15008 bp, 10 predicted proteins | sample KBSS13LmetaG_FD_65651 | JGI IMG/M metagenome (GOLD analysis project Ga0070685, IMG submission 65651) | Switchgrass rhizosphere microbial communities from Kellogg Biological Station, Michigan, USA - KBS S1-3L metaG | ecosystem: Host-associated > Plants > Roots > Rhizosphere ...
AACGGCCTTCTCCACCGCCTCGTCCATGTCGGTCAGCGCCGTGAAGCCGGCGTCGGCCAGGATCTTCACCGCGATCTCCTCGTTGGTGCCGGTGAGCCGGATCACGATCGGGATGTCGAGGGGGCTCTGCCGGATGGCCGTCACGATCCCGTTCGCCACGTCGTCGGTGCGGGTGATCCCCCCGAAGATGTTGAAGAGGATCACCTTCACGTTGGGGTCGCTGGTGATGATCTTCAGCGCGTTCACCACCTTCTCGGGGTTCGACGAGCCGCCGATGTCCAGAAAGTTGGCGGGCTCGCCGCCGTAGTACTTCACCAGGTCCATCGTCGCCATCGCCAGCCCGGCGCCGTTCACCACGCAGCCGACGTCGCCGTCGAGCTTGATGAAGGTGAGGCCCGCCTCGCGCGCCTGCACTTCGGCGGGGGCCTCGCTGCTCTCGTCGCGCAGCGCCTCGACCGCCGGCTTCCGGAAGAGCTCGTTGTCGTCGATGTTGAACTTGGCGTCGATCGCCTTCACGTCGCCCGCGGGCGTGGTGATCATGGGGTTGATCTCGGCCAGCGAGGCGCCGTTCTCCACGAAGGCGCGGTAGAGCTGCTGCAGGATCTGCGCGGCCTGCCGCTGCTGCTTCGCGTCGTCGTACAGCTTGGTGGCCAGCAGATACGCCTGGTGCGGGAGGAAGCCGTAACGCGGGTCCACCGGGAGCTTGGTGATCTTCTCCGGCGTCTCCTTCGCCACCTCCTCGATGTCGATGCCGCCCGCGGAGGAGACCATCCACACCGGCGCCTTGCTGGCGCGGTCGAGGATGATGCCGACGTAGGCCTCGCTGGCGATGTCTTCGGCGGGGGCGATGAGCACCTTGCCCACGGTGAGCCCCTTGATCTGCATGCCGAGGATGGCGGCGGCCTTCTCCTTCGCCTCCTCAGGGGTCTTGGCGAGCTTGACGCCGCCGGCCTTGCCGCGGCCGCCGGCGTGCACCTGCGCCTTGATGACCACGGCGCCGCCCAGCCGGCGGGCGATGGCCTCGGCCTCTTCGGGCGTGGTGGCCACCTCGCCCATGGGGACCGGGATCCCCTGGGCGACGAGCAGCTCCTTCGCCTGGTATTCGTGGATGTTCACGCGATAGCCCGCGTTAGGGTGAAAACTGAAGTAAACCGAAGTGCCCAGTGCCCAGTGCCCAGTGCCTGGTGGTTCAGCGCCGCCGAGGGCTTCGTGCGCGTCCTCCGCTGAGCGCCCTCTCCGGCTCGCTCAGGCTCGCCACCTCTCCCGTACCGGGAGAGGTTGAATGCCTCGGCCTCTACGCCAGCCCTATCGGCAGCGCTTTCGCTGTCTTGCAAAAACGGCGGCAGGGCGCGCCGCCGCCGCGTCCACCTCCCCTCTCCCGGTACGGGAGAGGGTCGCGCTCTCAGGCGCGGGGAGAGGGCCGCGCGAGGCCTCGGACACGCACCTGCGCCCCGTCTGCATTGAACCACTGGGCACCAGGCACTAGGCACCAGGCACTATTTCCGTCCCTGCCTCCCCCACTACCGCCTCCCGCCCCTGGTCCAGGCGCGCGATCACGGCGCGGCGGCCGCCGCTCTTCACGAAGGCCGCGGCGGCCTCCACCTTGGGGGCCATGCTCCCCTCCCCCAGCCCGGCGCCGGCGAGGAGCGCCTCGGCCTCGTCCACCGTCAGGCGGCGGAGGGCGCGCTGCGTTTCCTTGCCGTAGTCGGCGTAGACGCAGTCGACATCGGTGAGGATCATCAGCACCTCGGCGCCGATGTCGCGCCCCAGGATGGCGGCGGCGCGGTCCTTGTCGACCACCGCGTCCAGGCCCTCCAATCCCCCGCCCCACTCCTCCGTACGGTAGACGGGGCAGCCGCCGCCGCCCGCCGCGATCACCAGCTGGCCCTCGGCGACGAGCGAGCGGATCATCGCCTGCTCCACGATGGCCGTGGGGCGAGGGCTGGGCACCACGCGCCGCCAACCATCCTTCACCTGGGCGACGTCGCCGCCCAGCTCGGCGGCCATGGCGCGGGCGGTCTCCTCGTCCATCGTCCGGCCGATGGGCTTCGACGGGCGCTCCAGCTCCGGGTCGGCCGGGTCCACCAGCACCTGCGTGACCAGCGTCACCACCTGGCGGTCGACGCCGGCGCGCAGCAGCGCGTTCTGCAGCGACTGCTGGATCATGTAGCCGATCCAACCCTGCGTCGCCGCCACCAGCACGCCCAGCGGGAGCGGGGGAACCAGGTGCCGCGCGTGCTCGTTGCGGACCAGCGCGTTCCCCACCTGCGGCCCGTTTCCGTGCACGATGGCGATGCGCCATCCCTCGCGCGCCAGCTCCACCACCGCGCCCAGGCTCTCGCGGGTGTGGCGGAACTGCTGGGTGATGGTCCCCTCTTCGCCCGGCTGCGCCAGCGCGTTGCCGCCCAGCGCGATGACGATCGTCTTCTCTTGCACACCCCTCCTGGAACGAAGGGCGACATCTTACGGCTCCCCCGCCCCGCGCGGCAAGCTGGAACATGGGGGCCGCCACCGCGCCCCAGGGTTGGAAACCCGGGGCTACAACGGCCCGAAGTCCGCCTTCGCGCCTTCGCGGACTGCGAACGCGGCCTCGTACCGACCCCACCAACTCCTGCGCACCCAACCCAACATGTCATCCTGAGGCCGGTCACGCCGCAACCAACAATTGCGCAATAACTTGCAGGCCGAAGGATCTATACCTGATCCTCGGATTCGGCCGGCGGGTCCACCTGGGAGCCGGGCGGTTGAAACCGCGGCAACAACCACACGAAGTCCGCCTGCGCGGACTACCGGCCTCCGTTCACCTGCCGCGCTGGTGCACGCGACGCGCATCGATGCCGCCGACGCGAGAGGGAGACGCCACTGTAGCATCGTGGCTCGCGACCATCCCACTTGTATCGGTTGTAGGTTCGGACTTTACTGGTGTGACCTCTTCGCGGGCGCTCTCGTGGGAGGTCCGGATCGGGTGGGTGATCGTGATCGAAATCCCTAATTGTTTGTCTACCGCTTCGAAATCTGACAATGGTTGTCGAAACTCTGGTGGTGAAGGGATTGGGTTGGGTCGTCAACGCGGCAGCGGGTGGCGTTGTCGAGGGCCGTGCGGAAGAGGGATTTCACCGCGCGCAGCGGAGCCTACGCGAACTGCTCGGCCGGCCGGAACTAACGACACTCGCCCATGGCGCGCGGCGCGCGCAGTTCCGTGCGCTCGACCATCTCGTTCGCGGTTACCAGGAGGTGGCTGTTCTCGGGAAGCTCTCGGCGCCGGGCCCGTTCGTCGAACAGGCACTCGCCTACTGCCGAGAGTCCCTCCGGCTGGTCGGGTACTCCATGGCCGGTGCTGCATCCGAGTCCGGCGCTACGCGGGTCGTGTTGACCGCCCTGTCAGGGAATGTCGAGAGCGGCTCCATCGCGGACGGGGTCAGGGACGTCGAGGATGCCGTTCTCGATGAGCTGCGGGCTGCCTTGAATGGGGCGTCGCCGCCGCCCGCGTTCGAGGAGCACTTCCGCAACGGGAGGCGGGGACGGCGGCGTTTCATGGAGCTGTTCGCCATCTACGTAGCCGAAGAAATCAAGGACAATGCCGGTTTCCGTGACGTCTTGAACGTATATCTGCACTTGCAGACGCTCGGCGCCGCCCGCGACGCGAGCCAGTTAGCCGAGCAGATCCTGCAGCAGTTCGGTCCAGCACTCGAACGCATCGAGGACGCTGTTAGCGGAGTCGCCACGACAACGGACGAGATCAGAGCGGCGCAAGTCACGCAGGACGCGAAGCTTGACGCGCTCCTGCAGGCCATGTCCGCCGAGAAGGGCGTTCCAGTTGCTCCCCTGCGCCAGATCCTCGAGCGCCTGGGCGAGTTGGAGGTGCCGAACGAGCGCATCGCGGAACGCCTCGATGCATGGGCCGGAGAGTATCTGAGCCTACGCGAGAAGTGGTTGCAGGTGGCGGAGAGCGCGTTGGACGTAGCCACGGTGAAGGCCGAAGCACTCGCGCTTATCGATATCGGTGACTTCGACGGTGCGCGACGCCTGTTCGGTGGGGCACGAGAGAAGGTGCGTGCCGCACGCATCAGCCGCGCCCGCGAAGAGGCCTCGCTCGTGGCGAACGAGGCCGACGTGGATCGACTGGAGCTACGCTACCGCGATGCCGCAGAGCGGTACGCCGAGGCCGCATCCTTGGTGAGTGCGTTCGATCCTTCCGCGCGCTTCAACTACCTGTGGAAGCAAGCAGACACCAACTACCAACTTGGTGAAGAGTTCGGCGACAATTCGGCTCTTTTGGATGCCATTGACGGGTGGCGGCAGCTTCTCGACCTAAGTCCACGCCAATCGGAACCACTTCAATGGGCGGTTATGCAAAACAAACTGGGGACTGCACTGACCACGCTAGGTCAGCGAGAGAGGGGGACGGCACGGCTGGAGGAGGCGGTGGCGGCGTACCGGGTCGCGCTGGAGGAGTATACGCGCGAGCGGGCGCCACTCGTTTGGGCGATGATACAGAACAACCTGGGAGCTGCCCTACAGAGCATAAGCGAGCGGGAGAGCGGGACGGCGCGTCTGGAGGAGGCGGTGGCGGCGTTTCAGGCCGCGCTGGAGGAACGGACGCGCGAACGGGTGCCGCTCGACTGGGCGATGACACAGAACAACTTAGGGAACGCGCTACAGCGCTTAGGCGATCGGGAGAGTGGGACGGCGCGTCTGGAGGAGGCGGTGGCGGCGTACCGGTCTGCACTGGAGGAGTTTACGCGTGAGCGGGTGCCGCTCGACTGGGCGGCAACACAGAACAACCTGGGGAATGCCCTGAGGAGCCTGGGTGGGCGGGAGAGCGGGACGGCGCGGCTGGAGGAGGCGGTGGTGGCATTCCGGGCCGCACTGGAGGAGTATACGCGGGAGCGGGTGCCGCTCGACTGGGCGATGACGCAGAACAGCCTGGGGATTGTCCTGAAAACCTTGGGTGAGCGGGAGAGCGGGACGGCTCGGCTGGAGGAGGCGGTGGCGGCGTACCGGGCTGCGTTGAAGGAATATACGCGCGAGCGGGTGCCGCTCGAATGGGCGATGACGCAGAACAACCTGGGGAACGCCCTGACGAGCTTGGGCGAGCGGGAGAGTGGGACGGTTCGGCTGAAGGAGGCGGTGGTGGCATTCCGGGCCGCGTTGGAGGAGTACACGCGCGAGCGGGTGCCGCTCGACTGGGCGATGACGCAGAACAACCTAGGGAACACCCTGAGGAGCCTGGGCGAGCGGGAGAGCGGGACGGCGCGGCTAGAGGAGGCAGTGGCAGCGTACAGGGCTGCACTGGAGGAGCGCTCGCGCGAGCGGGTGCCGCTCGACTGGGCGGCGACGCAGAACAACCTAGGTACCGCCCTGAGGAGCCTGAGCGAGCGGGAGAGTGGGACGGCTAGGCTGGAGGAGGGGGTGCAGGCGTTCCGGGTCGCGCTAGCAATGTTCGAAGAAGCTGGGGCCGATTACTTCGCTTCCATTGCTCGACGGAACTTGGACCGCGCACTCAGGCTGCTTGCTAAGCGATTGGGCGGGTAACGGCGAGCCTCAGGCGGGCTACTTCGACGCTAGCTGGTAGACGCCGTCCCAGTCGAGAGGGGGCGGGAGGATGGCGTTCTTGCGGGAGCGCTCCAGGTAGACGGCGGTGGGGCCATCCTCCGGGTGCTGCTCGGCGAGGGACTCGAAGGCCTCGAGGGCGGCGCCGAACTGGCGGGCGCGGCAGAGGGCCAGCGCCTCGGCAAAGCCGGAGATGAGCGCGGCCGTGGGCTCGTCCACCCCGGCTTCCTTCGTCGCGACCAGCTCGTAGACGCCCACCGGCTCGCTGCGGCCGGGGACGCGTACGCGGTCGATCTCCCGCGCCACGAAGTGCGCCTGCACCTCGCGCCAGGTGAACTCGGAGACCAGGATCTCGGTGCCGTACTCCTTGTTCGCGCCCTCCATGCGCGAGGCCAGGTTCACCTGGTCGCCCATGCAGGTGTAGTCCATCATCCGGTAGCTCCCCAGGTTCCCCACCAGCACCCGGCCCGTGTTGATGCCGATGCGCGCGTGCAGCGCCGGCATCCCCCGCTTGTCCCAGTCCACGCGCAGGCGGCGCAGCTCGTCGCGCATCCGGAGCGCGGCGCGGCAGGCGCGCACGGCGTGGTCGTCCAGCGGGATGGGGACGCCGAACTCGGCCATCAGCGCGTCGCCCAGGTACTTGTCGATCACCCCGCCGTTCTCCACCACCACGTCGGTCATGGCCGTCAGGTACTCGTTGAGCAGCGCCACCAGCTTGGTGGGCGCGAGCCCCTCGGCCACGCGGCTGAACCCCTTCACGTCGCTGAACAGCACCGTGGCCACCCGTTCCTCGCCGCCGAGCGCCAGCAGCTCGGGGCGGTGGATGAGCTCCTGCACCACCGCCGGCGGCACGTACTGCTGGAACATCTTGCGGATGCGCGACTTCTCGCGCGCCTCGTCGGTCTCCCGCACCGCCGTGGCCCCGCCCCAGGCGAGCGCCACGCTGGCCACGGGCGTCGCCGCCCAGAGCCAGAGTCCCTCGCGGATGAAGAGGAACCACGCCGCGGCCACGGCGAGCAGCGCCAGCCCGGCGGCGACGGCCGTTCCCCGCAGCCCGCGCAGCCGCGTGAACGCCTGCACCGTCGCGAGGGCGAGCAACGCGATCCACGCGTACTGCAGCGCGCGCGGGAAGGGGCGGATGTGCCGCGCGGCCAGGAGCGCGGCCGCGGCCTGCGCGTGGATCTCGACCCCCGAGAGGAGCACCGCCTCGCCGCGCTCCCCCGCGTCGCGGAAGGGGGTGGGGTGGAGGTCCTGGTGCTCGGGGATGGTGGTGCCGACGAAGACGATCTTGTCGCGGAAGACGCCCGAGGCGGCCAGGTCGTCGAACGTGTCCATGTCCCACTCGCCCAGGTCCGTCGCCCGGTCGTCCACCACCGACGCGTACGAGTAGGTAGAGACGGAGCCGGGAGGGCCGATGTAGTCCACCAGCATCGCCCCGGCCGGCCCGCGGGGGATGGAGCGGTCCCCGAGGCGCCATCCCCCCGATTCCTCTCCCAGCGCACCCACGGGGAGGCGGAGGTAGCGCCGCACCGCCTCGACGCCGAGCTGCGCCCGGGTGCCCTGCGGATACTCGTGCAGCACCGGGTACTCGCGCACCACGCCATCCACCGGGTCGGGGCGCACGTCCACGATGCCGATGGGGGCGCCGCGGAGCGCGGCCACCGGCTCCTCCAGCCGGAAGCCGCGCGCGCCGCGGCGGAAGATCACGTCGCTCTTGGCGCCGAGCACGGCGATCCCGGTCTCGTCGATCGCCGCGCGGAAGGCGCTGTCGTCGGGGGTGGGGTCGGCGAAGGTGAGGTCGAAGGCCACCACGCGCGCGCCGGCGCGCTTCAGGTTGCGCAACAACTGCGCGTGCCACTTCCGCGACCAGGGGTAGCGGCCGAGGGACTGCTCCGAGTCGAGGTCGATGGCGACCACGGCCACGCCCGGCTGGCGCGCCAGCGGCCCGCGCAGGGTGAACCAGCCGTCGTACACCCGCCGCTCCAGCGTCCGCCCCACCCGCATCTCGCCGAACACGATGGCGAGGAGAGGGGCCAGCAGCGCCACCCCCACGAGCAGGACCGTCCGCCGCTCCAGCGCCCGGCGCACGGGGAACAGGCGCATCAGAAGGCGCGGCTCAGGCGGATGCGGGCCACCAGCTCGCGGGTGTCCAGCCCCGGCGTGCGCCTGTCGCGGTAGTCGACGATGCCGGCGGTGAAGGTGACCACGGCGTCTTCGCGCCACTTGAACTCGCCGCCGCCCAGCGCCTCGGTGCGGGTGTAGCGCGGGCCGGGCGCCGTGGATGCGTCGGGGCTGCGCGCCGCGGTGAGCGCGCCGTCGAAGCGCGCCGCCCAGCGCGGGTCGAGCTGCCGTCGCCCCGCCAGCACCAGGCGGTCGAAGGTGGTCTTCCCGTCGGCGATGCCGGGGTAGTCGGAGCGGTTCTGCCCCGCGAGGAGGGCGAAGTCGGTATTCCGGTCCGGCGTTTCGGCATTGATGCCGGCCAGGTAGTAGAGGTCGCGCGTGTCGCCCGCCGGGTTGGCGGGGTCGCTGCGCTGCACCCACGAGCCGTTGAGGCTCAGCCGCGTCCGCAAGGTGGGGACGAGCGCCACCGGCACCTGCGCGGCTCCGGTGAAGGCGCGGGTGGACTGGTCCAGCGCGCCGGGGTCGGACGACGAGAGCCCGTTGTCGCGCGTGCCCAGCCGCATCGAGCCGGTAAAGACCATCTCCCGCGGCGCCTGCCAGGTCAGGGTGGCGAAGGCGCCGCGGTTCGTGGTGGTCGCCAGGGCGGAGCCGTCGAGGTTGTCGCGGTCCTGCTCGACGCCGGCGGTCACGAAGAGCGCGTCGCCCGGGAGGGTGAACGAATCGCGCAGCCGCCAGCCGCGCCAGTCGCGCTGCAGGCCGGGGTCGCCCAGGGTATAGAAGTCGGTGCCGATCGACCGCCACTCGGCCGAGACGGTGTGGCGCCCCGCCCGCAGCGTGGTGCGCACCTGGTGCGCGAAGTTCGTCCGCTCCCGCAGGTCGAGGGGGACGAGCGAGGCGTTGAGGATGATGAAGCGGTCCCAGTCGCCCGGGTCCACCCCCGGCGCATCCACCCCGAGCTCCTGGAAGATGGAGTCCAGCTCGGCGCGGGTCTGTGGCTGGTCGGTGATGTCGCGCGCCAGGAGCGACGCCGCGTTCTCGTAGCGCGCGGTGAGCCGTCCCTTCAGCAGGCGCAGGTTCACGTCGAACCCCGCGACCAGGTTGTCGCGCGGGGCCGGGTTCACGGCCAGGGTGGAGGAATCGAGGGCTTCCGGCTCGGTGCGCAGCAGGGGGATGGATTCCAGGTCGTCGCGCACGTGCATCACCGTGAAGCCCACCCGGAAGCGGTCGCCTCCGACGGAGGGCTTCACCGCCCACAGGTTCTGCGCGTAGGTCCCCGGCCGCCGGATCAGCGTCAGGTCCAGCGGGTCGAGCGCGCCAGGGATCGGGCGGCCGGTGCGGCCGGCGACCAGGTCCAGGCGGAAGGGGCCGGCGTGGAGGTCCACCTGTCCGCCGCGGACGCGCCGCCCGTTCAGGATGGTCTCGTGCAGCGCCGGGTTCACGTCGCCCACCGCCAGCGAGAGCCAGGACCCGCGCAGCTCCGCGCGGTAGCGGTTCACCGGCTGGCGGGCGGCGCTCTCGTAGCCGGTGACGTACGTCTTCACCGCGTACCGCCACCCCGGGGTGATCTCGCCGCCCGCGTCGAGCCACACCTGCGGAAGGAACTCCTCCTCGCGGCTGAGCGAGGCGCCGGGGCCGCTGGTGGAGGTGCCGCCGCCCTCGATCACCACCGAGCCGTGGGGGAGGGCCGGCGAGCGGCGCCGCATCGGCGGCGCGCCCGGGGCCGCGGCCACGGCGGCGCGCTCGGGGGGCGCCACGGTAAAGGTCCACGCCACCGGCTCCACCCCGCGCGCGGCGACCACGACGCGCTGCGGGCCGGGCGCGAGCGGCTCGCGCGGGCGCCAGGTGAGCACCCCGTCCTTCAGCTCCGCCTCGGCGGTCACGTCGCGCGCGCCGACGCGCAGGGAAACCGAGTCCGCGCCGGGGAGCGTCACCGCCACCAGCACCTGGTCCGCCGGCACGCGCTCGCCCGCCTCGGGCGAGAGGATCACCGCCGCGGGCGCGGCCGCCTGCCCGGCGAGGGGCGCGGCGGGGAGGGCGGCGGCGAGCGGGGCGAGGAGCGCGAAGATCCAGCCTGTCCGAATGGTCACGGCCGGCCCTCCACGCGCTCGCGGACCGCGTCGGCGGGGAGCTGCAGCATCAGCGTGCGCGTCTGGCCGCTCGCGTTGCGGACCTGCACCTCGATCCACCTGCCCTGCACGTTCCCGCCCTCGCCGCCGCGCGCGCCCTCCGCGCCGCGCACGTCCTGCGGCGTCGCGGGCTGCGCGCGGGGGGCCGAGGCGGAGTCGACGGTGACCTTCTGGCCGGCGGTGATGTCGACCCGGCCGTGCTGGTTGAAGAACTCGACCACGCCCTCCAGCGTCAGCACGGTGGTGTTGCCGCGCTCGTCCACGCGCACCACGAACTCGGTCCCCTTCACCGCCGCCACGCCGGCGGGGGTCTGCACCCGCAGCGTGGTGCCCGGGTGGCGGGTGACGCGCGTCCACAGCTCGCCGAACTCCATGTTCATCGTGCGCACCACCACCCCGCGCTCGTCGGCCGAGGTGAGGACCATGCGCGAGCTGGGGTTCAGGCGCAGGATCGACCCGTCGTCGGTGAAGCGGAGGGCGGCGCGGGTGTTGGGGGAGGTCTCCACCCGGTAGCCGTTGCGCAGCCGCTCGCCGACCTGCGCCGCGTGCCCGTCGGTGCCCGCCGCCGGGGTCACCACCATCCGCCCGTCCTGCAGCAGCCGGTAGACGAGGGCGACGTCCGCCTGCTGCGCGTCCGCCTTCCCCGCCCCGAACGCCATCCCCAGGCACCCCGCCAGCGCGAGGGCGGCCTTGCTCAGTCGATTCATCGTCGGCCTCCCGGGTCAGCGGACGCGCACGGAGAGCACGGCGATCTCGCCGGCCGCGATCGCCTGCAGCAGCTCCTCCAGCTTCTCGAGCGAGAGCACCCGCCCGTCGTCCATGGTGGCGCCCACCGGCGAGAACCCGTTCAGCTCGGTGAGCCCCAGCGCGCGCAGGAGCGCGGCGAAGCGCAGGTCGAGGGTGCCGCCCGCCTGCCTCGCACCCGCGCCGCCCACGCGGAACCAGTAGATGGGGCTCTCCACCGGCTCCGTTCCCCCGGTGGTGCGCAGCTCGCGCGTGACCTGCCAGGCATAGGTGGCGCCCGGCTCCAGCCGCAGCGCCTGCGCCGAGGCGGGATAGAAGGCCGACGTCCCCGCGAGGGTCGCGTCCCAGGCGGGGAAGCCGGACTGCAGCGCCTCCACGGCGGACGCGCCGTCCACCTTCACCACCCGGATCCGGTAGCGCGCCCCGGGCACCTCGGCGTCGGCGCTCCAGAGGAAGCGCGGCGTGGGCCCCAGCACCTCGGGCGGCGCCAGGTCGGCCGGGCCCCCGGGCGAGAGGAGCTCCACGCGCGAGGGCGCGGTGAAGCCGATCCGCAGTTCGTCGTCGTCGATCACGCCCCCCCCCACGCCGTGGACGATGACGCGGAAGAGGTAGGTGCCCGCGGGGAGCCGCCCGCTCCGCCCGCCGGGGCCGTCGAGCGCGCCGTCGACCACGTCGAAGTCGGTGATGGAGACGTCGCGGCCGCGGGAGGCCAGGTCGCGGAGCGTCAGGTGCCGCACCGGCTGATCGAAGACGAAGTTGCCCGTGCGGCCGGTGAAGATCTGGGCGGGCGAGGGGCTCTCCCGGGCGACGATGACCTCCAGCGAGATGGTCGGGCCTGCCTGGCCGGCGGCGCTCCCCCGGACCGCGGCGCCGGTGGTGGGGTCGGTCGCGACCAGGGTGATGCCGATGAGGTCCGGCCGCACGCCCGCGCTCCCGGGCATCAGGTCGGCGACGAAGAACGCCTCCGGCGGAGTGAGCGGGCGGAGGGTGACCTGCACCTGGGCCGCGGCGGGCGTCGCGGCCAGCGCGGCGAGGGCGGCCAGGGCCGCCGCCGATGGGGCGGCCAAGCGGTTGAGTAGCATGGGAGATTCTGGGACAGGCGGGACGGCAGGTACTGCGCTGATGGTGAACAGGATAGGACGAATTGCGGCTACGGGCCAGATCTTCGTTTACTCGAACGAGATCGTCTCACACGGAGGCACGGAGACACGGAGAGCTCGCGGCTCACCCGCCGGCGCGGCGGGGGTCGCCGATCTGGCGGAGGTAGCCGAGCTCGTGGGCGATGGCGCGCGCCTCCTCCTCGCGGCCGGCCGGGATGGGGATGCGGTACTCCTCGGTGGCCGTCCCCGAGCGGGTGGGCCACTCGATCCCGATCTCCAGGATCTGCGGGCGCTCGTCCTCGATCACGCGAGCAGAGCGGAAGCGGAAGTGGTGGTCCTGGATCACCTGGTAGGTGCCGTTCATCAGCAGGGCGGTGGGAGAGATCACCACCTCGCCGCGCGGCGTGGCCACGTTCCGCTCGTGCGCCGTCCGTGCGATCAGCCACTTGCCTCCACCCATCAGCGCGCCGACCACCAGCGCCACCGCGAACGAGGTCCCCCAGTCGGCGCTCTCCTGCCACACCAGCATGACCGAAGCCAGCATCACGAAGCCCACGAAGATCCAGAACGCCTCGCGGTTGCGGTATTTGATCTCGCGCCGGGTGTAGGCGCCCCACTCCTCGGGGGTGTACGTCCAGTGCGCCAGCACCGGCGCGGGAGGCGGCGCGGCAGGCCGGGCGGCAGCGGGAACCTCCGCGGCGGACGGCGCGGCGGGGGGGACGGCCGCGGGTGACGCCGGGGCCTCCCACGATGCCGGCGGCGGGGCGGGGTGAGTCGTCAGGGGAGCTGGCGGGGCTTCCCACGTTGCCGGCGGCGCGTACGAATCCGCGGAATGCGGGGCCGCATGCGCCTGCACGGCGGCGGCCAGCGCTGCCGCGGCGGCGTTCTCCTCGCGCTGCCATCTCCACCACTTCACGAGGTTGGTGACCACCCCACCGAGCATCAGCACGCCGCTCAGCAGGAAGCCCACGTACAGCCACCAGATCTCCCCGCCCTCTCCCGACAGCAGCACCGCGGCGCCCACGAAGGTCCCGAAGAGCCCGAACGGGACCAGCATCAGGTTGACGACGGGGAAGATTGGATTCCCTGATCTCGGCATGGTGATGTGAGTGTAGAAGCGGTGATGGAGGCGGATCGTGCGGCGGTGCAGAAGGCGATCGGAACGGGTCAGGCGGGGGGAGCCGGGGAGTCCGGGAGAGCCCGGGCGGATGAATCCGCGGCAACGACCACACGAAGTCCGCCTCTGCGGACTACAACCCCTGGTGCGGCCGAAGTTCCGAGGCACGCGACCGGCTTCCTTGAGCCGGGATCACGGACTTCGTCTGCAGCGAGGTGGGTCGCGTGCAGGTCGATCGCAGTCGCACGGCAGCCTGGAGTCCGCGTTGGCGGACTTCGTGTTCTTGTTGCCGCGGATTCATCCGCCCGACTACTCCCGAATATTTCCGTCAGACGCAGCACATCGGGCAGGTCGTGCGGCTGGCCACGTCCAACTCGTTGGCCGGCGGGTTCCCGATGGTACAGTACTGCTGCTCGGTGAACGCGTGGCGACTCACCGTCGGCGGAATGTGCGTGGTCGCGAACGTCTCGACGCGCAGCTCGCCCAGCTCCAGCTTCCTCATATGTGCCTCCCGAGCAGGGGATCTTGGGCCGCGATTCTGCCGTCCGCAGCCCTCCGATTTCGGCTGCACGTTTCCAGCCAGGAAGGGGGAATGACGCCGAATGCACGCAGCCGGATGCTCGCGACAGGTTCTACCGGTGGCGAGGTGCGCAGGCCTCGGTTGAGCGGAGCCAGCCGCGTGCTGCGGCGCCTGCTTCGGGAGTCCGCGAAGGCGGACTTCGGGCAGTTGTTGCTGCGGATTCATCCGCCCGCCGCTTCCGCGAGCTGGCGGGCCACGGCGCGCGCCTCCTCCTCGCGGCCGGCGGGGACGGGGATGCGGTATTCCTCGGGCGTGTGGCGGTACTTCCCGGGGACCATGATCGTGATCTCGAGGATGGCGGGGCGTCCCGACGCCAGCACGCGCGCGCCGCGGAAGCGCACGTTGCCGTCGTGGATGGTGTCGTAGCGGCGGTTCACCAGCAGGGCGTTCGGGCCGATGATCACGTCGCTCGCGGGCGCGGCGCGGTTGCGGCGCCAGGCCGCGAACGCCGCCATCCAGCGCAGCAGCGCGATGAAGGCGCCGACGGCGGCGGAGATGATGGCCGCCGTGCCCCACTCCCCCTCCAGCACGCCAATCACCAGCGTCCCGAGCACGAGGGTGGCGGCGCCCATCCCCAGCGCCTCCCGGGTACGGAAGGCGAGCTCGCGCCCGGCGTACGCGTGCCACTCCTCCGGCGTATAGATCCAGTGCGCGAGCACCGTTCCGTCGCGCTTCGCGGACGCGCCCGGCTGCACCGCCTCCACCATCGCGCGCTCGGTGGCCTCGTCCGTCCGCACCGCCCTTCCCCACGCGAACAGGGCGCGCACGGCGCCGAACATGATCACGACACCAAGCGCGGCCATCCCCAGGGAAAGCCAGCGGACCTCTTCGTAGCGCGTGGCCATGACGATCCCCGCGGCGACGCAGACCGCGCCGAGCGGGATCAGCAGCATGTCGACGACGGCGATGGCGGGAGAGGAGGATCGGGGCATGGGTCGGCGGGGTGGTGGGACCGACGTGGCAGAGCTGCCGTTTCACGCTGGCGGTGCGCCCGCCGGCACGGCACGCTGGCCGCGCCACACCGCGAACGCGACCAGCCAGCGGGTCAGCGCGATGGTCGTTCCCAACGCCCCGGCGAGGGTCGCCGCCATGCGCCAACTGCCATCCATCACACCCATGGCCAGCGTGTAGACCAGGAAGACGATGGCGCCCATCCCCAGCGCCTGCAGGGTGGCGAGGCCGAGCTCGCGTTCGGCGGTCGCGCCGGGCTGCGCCGCCGCGACCCTCGCGCGCTCGTCGGCCTGCGCCGCCCTCCCCCAGGCGAAGAGGCCGCGCACGCCGGCCAGCAACACCAGGACGCCGCAGACCGCCAGCAGCACGAACACCCAGAAAATCCAGCGGACCTCGTTGTCCCCCGTCGCGCCGAGCACGCCACCGGCGATGCTCACCGCGCCGAGCTGGATCAGCCAGGTGTGGACGACGGCGATGGGAGGAGTGGAGGAATGTGGCATGGACAAACGTATGCTCCGGACCCGGCACGAAATCAAGATTCATAAACAAACGCAGGGAGAACCCGCGGCTCTCCCTGCGTCTCCGTGTCTCTGTGTGAGAGACCCGCCGTTTCAGTGCCCGACGGTCGCCGCGCCGATCCCCTCTCCCGCCAGCCACCCCTCCATCTCCGAGCGGATCTCCTGCAGCCGCTCGGGGGTGCGGGCCTCGTAGCGGGC
>Ga0070685_10001029_pt1 | contig 14973 bp, 16 predicted proteins | sample KBSS13LmetaG_FD_65651 | JGI IMG/M metagenome (GOLD analysis project Ga0070685, IMG submission 65651) | Switchgrass rhizosphere microbial communities from Kellogg Biological Station, Michigan, USA - KBS S1-3L metaG | ecosystem: Host-associated > Plants > Roots > Rhizosphere ...
GCGCACGACCTCGGCCACATCGCGCAGACGGCGCGCGTGATGGCGAAGCAGTACCGCGACGCGATCGGCCCGTGGCGCGCCTATCTCCCGGTGATGGATCGCTGATTCCGCTCCCGGATGGCGCCGCTTTTCGCAATCGTGTATCCTCACCACGGAGAGCGCGCGTCGCGCTTTCGCAGCCATCACGCCAGGGAGGATGCATGCGGAAGATCAAGCTGGGGATCGAGGAGCTGCGGGTCGAGTCGTTCGCGACGGACGATGTCGGCACCGGCAACGGCACGGTGCACGGGCGCGAGTTCACCGTCGGCCCCGGGTGCCGCACGGCGCAGACGGGCTCGCCGGCCTGCCCGGGGTGCCAGGTCAGTGGCAATGCGTCGTGCGTGTGGTGCCAGGGGGACACGGAGACGTGCCAGGACTGCAGCTGGACCAACGGAGACGGGGCCGAGTGCTACTGGTGACGGAGACACGCCGCATCGCCCGTCCACGGGGACGATGCGAGGGTTGAAAAGGAAACGGCGCCGCGGGCTTCTTTGCCCGCGGCGCCGTTCATCCGCCACACGATCGGTCCACGCCGACGGCGCTTCCCCGGCTAGAGGTGGCGCTCGGGGGGCGGATAGGGCTGCGGAGGCGGCGGGTAGGGAGCGGGCGGCGCCGGCTCGGGCTCGGAATCCTTCGAGTCCTTCGAGTCCTCGAGTCCCCCGAGGTACCCGGTCACCAGCGTCGTCGCCGTCTCCACGCCGTGCTTCTTGGCGAGCCTGCGGAGGCTCTTCTTCATCTCCTTCTTCAGCTTCGGCTTCATCGGCTGCTCCCGTTCCGAGGGGGCCTGCGGCACTTCGTGGGATGAATTGCCTCGGAGATCGACATCCACCTCCGTTTCCTCGTGTCACTATGCTCACGAACGCGGGCGTGGGCAAGCCGCGGCGCCATTCCACGCACCGCGACCCCTCCGCGGCTCCGCGTCTCTGCGTGTGACTTCTGTTCGCTTTGCATCCGATTTCGATGGGGCCGGTGACCGGCGCGGAAGTTGCGCCCGGACGGGGTGGACGCCGCGCGGGGCGTGCGGTTGCTTGCAGGCCGCTGCGGCTCCGTGCTAGAATGCAGGCGGTTCCCCCTACAGGCCGCAACCCCTCGTCTCGGTCGCTGATGCCCGCACGCCAGCCCGGTCGCGACCCCCTGCCCGAACAACCCCAGGACGCGTACAACCCCCTGCAGATGGAGGGGTTGCGCGTGGCCGACCCGGTGGAGCAGCTCCTCGAGGAGATGGTGGAGGAGACGAAGCCGCGCTCGCTGAACTACGGCACCAACATGCGCGGGCGCATCGCCATCATCACCGGCGGCGCGACGGGGATCGGGCGGGCGATCGCGCTGGAGTTCGCGCGGCACGGCGTGCACGTGGCCTTCAACTACTTCAGCTACGACGGCGGCCGCGAGATCCTGGACGAGGCCGACGAGACGGCCCGCGAGATCGCGCAGATGGAGGTCAAGTGCCACCACGACCTCTGCGACGTGCGCGAGCCGCGGATGGTGGACCGTTTCGTGGGCGACGCGGTGGAGAAGCTGGGCGGGGCGCACATCCTGGTGAACAACGCCGGCATCGCGCGCGACCGGGCGCTCTGGCGGCTGACGGACGACCAGTGGCGCTCGGTGCTGGACACCAACCTGAGCGGCGCCTTCCACATGATCCGCGCCGTGAGCCCCATCTTCCGCCGCCAGCACGACGGCAAGATCGTGAACGTGAGTTCGGTGCACGGCATCCGCAGCGAGTTCGGGCTGGCCAACTACAGCGCGAGCAAGGCGGGGCTGCTGGGGCTCACCCGCTCGGCGGCGCTGGAGCTGGGCCCCAGCAACGTGAACGTGAACGCGGTGGCGCCCGGCTACATCCGCACCACGCGCCTCACCAGCGGCGTCCCCGCCGAGATCCTGGACAGCGCCCGCGAGCGCGCCGTGCTGGGCCGGCTGGGCGATCCGCAGGACGTAGCGAACGTCGTCGTCTTCCTCTGCTCCGAGTACGCCCGCCACATCACCGGCGCCGTGATCCCGGTCGACGGCGGGCACCTGCTCTAACGACAGGTCGGATCCGACGGGTTGATCCACGACGGGTTGGAAACCCGCCGCTGGAACGGCACGAAGTCCGCCTTCGCGGACTGCTCTTCGACATCGGTGCGCGACGCGAAGCCCGCCTCCAGCTTTTATCCATCTCAACCGAGTTCCGAATGACCTTCGCCCCGTTCCGCGCTTCGTTCCTGCGCCGCCGCTTGTCAGCGGTGGTGCTGCTCGCGTTCGCGTGGGGATGCGGGGGGCAGGCGCGGCCGCCGGCGGGACCGGCGCCCGCGGCGGCGCCTCCGCCGGCGACCTCCGTCGCGGCGATGCAGCTCGGGGGGCAGAAGGTGCTGGTGCTGCCGATGCAGGCCGCGTCCGGCGTGGGCCAGCCGCGGGATGCGATCACGCGCGAGATCCTGTTCGCCCTCGGCGAGCGCGACGCGGCGGTGCAGTGGATCGACCCGGACCGGCTGCGCGGCGTCCTCCGGCGCTCGCCCGGCTACGCGAACGACCCGGACGCGCTCCCCGCCGACGCCTTCCGCCACCACCACGAGCGCTACGTGCTGGAGCCGCTCGCGGGCCTCCTGCGACGCTACTCCGCGCTGATGGACGTGCGGCTGGTGCTCATCCCCCAGTCCGCCGTGTGGCTTCCCTCCTCGGACGGGACGAGCGGCGTGGTGCGGATCTCCGCCACGATGATCGACACGCGCAGCTCCAACGTGGTCTGGTGGGGCGAGGCCGACGGCGCCCCCGCCGCGCAGCCCGGCCCCGGCCCGGTCGCCACCGCCGCCGCCGCGCTCGCCGCCCGGATGATCAGCGCGCGCTGACCGGTCCGCCGCGCGAACCGACGCGACCCCTCGCCCGCCCGTCGGACGAGGGGTTTTGCATCCCCCCCGCCGGCCGTATGTTGCCGCCGCATGCCGGCTCACGTTCGCGGCGGGCTAGCGCGAGGGCCGGCGCTCAGCCCGCGAAGGCGGGCTTCGTGCAGTTCCAGCGGCGGTTTTCCAACCCGTCGGCGACGACCCGTCGTCGACAACCCGCCGCCGCCACCCGCGTCGCCGCCCGCGCGCGTTGTTTGCATCGCTCGCACCGACCGAGCACGAACCCGACACGGAAGATAGAGTTGCCGAATGGCTGAGACAGTAACGCTGATCCCCGGCGACGGGATCGGGCCGGAGATCACCGGGGCAGTGGTGCGCATCCTGGAGAAGGCGGGCGCCGACCTGCAGTGGGACGAGCAGATCGCCGGCGAGACGGCGCTCAAGCAGGTGGGCGACCCGCTCCCCAAGGCGACGCTGGAGTCCATCCGGACGAACCGCCTGGCGCTCAAGGGGCCGCTCAGCACGCCCAGCGGTACCGGCTTCCGCAGCATCAACGTGGCGCTGCGGCAGGAGTTCGAACTCTACGCCAACGTCCGCCCGGTGCGCACCCTCGTCCCCGGCGGACGCTACGAGGGGATCGACCTGGTGCTGGTGCGCGAGAACACCGAGGGGCTGTACAGCGGGGTGGAGCACTACATCGGCATCGGCAGCGACCCGCGCGCGGCGGCGGAGAGCGTGATGCTGGTGACGCGCTTCGGCGTGAACCGTATCCTGCGCTACGCCTTCGAGTACGCGGTGAAGCACGGGCGGAAGAAGGTCACGCTCGCGCACAAGGCCAACATTCTCAAGTACACGCAGGGCCTCTTCCTCGACGTCGGCCGGGAGATGGCGAAGGAGTACGAGGGCCGCGTGGAGTTCGAGGACCGCATCATCGACGCGACGGCGATGCTGCTGGTGATGGACCCGTACCGCTTCGACGTGATCGTCTGCGAGAACATGTTCGGCGACATCCTTTCCGACCAGATCGCGGGGCTCGTGGGCGGGCTGGGGCTGGCGCCGGGCGGCAACATCGGCGAGAGCGCGGCGATCTTCGAGGCGGTGCACGGCTCCGCGCCGGACATCGCGGGGAAGGGGGTCGCCAACCCCGCGGCGCTGCTGATGGCGGCGATCATGATGCTCCAGCACATGGGGCAGCCCGCGCCCGCCGAACGCATCCGTAACGCGCTGGAGCAGACCATCCGCGAGGGCGACAGCCTCACGCCTGACCTGAAGGGGACGGGGAACACGGAGAGCTTCGCCGACGCAGTGATCCGACGCCTCGCGTAGGAGCCTGGGACCATGAGCGCAGACGCCGAGGGCTTCACCTGCCGCCAGTGCAGCGAAGCCGTGAAGGACGAGACCGCCGACCGCCGCGGCTGGTGCAAGGCGTGCCGCCGCAAGGTGGTGCGCCGCGCGGGCGGGCTGGCGGTGGTCCCGGCGGTGCTGCTGGGGGCGGGATACTTCTACCTGATCGACTACTTCGACCTGTTCAAGTCGAACTTCCTGATCATCTGGATCGCGCTGGGGGTGGCGATGGGCTACCTGGGGTTCAAGATCGCCCGGCGCGTGCTCTTCGACGTGATCCGCGCCCGCACCGCGCGCCGCCCGGCTGCGGCGCGCTGAACCCTCGAACGAAAGACGGCAGCACGTGCGCGGTTTCCGCTCCACTCCCTGGCTCAACGCCGTCGCCGCCCTGATCGGCGGCCTGATGCTCGGCTTCGGCCTCGGCCGCTTCGTGCACCAGCCGTCGGTGCACTACGGCGCGCTGGCGCTGGTCGGCCTGCTGATCCTCTGGTACGCCGTCTCCGACTACCGCAAGGCGCGCCCCGACACCCCCGAGAGCGAGACGCACGGTCACACGGTGGAGTGACTGTCGGCGAGTCTCCCTCCGCTGCGAAATCCCGCCGGCGTCGCTGTGGAAATTGCGAGTAAACTCGCGGCTACAACGGCACACAGTCCGCCTTCGCGGACTCCAACAGACCAACCCACCACAGCGAGCTCCGGATCGCGCCGCGCGGCCGAGGCGCAGTCCGCGAAGGCGGACTTCGTGCCGTTCCAGCGGCGGGTTTCCAACCCGTCGACCCTCCAACCCGCAGCGACTCCCGCATCCCACGCAGGCCCACCCCTCCTGCGCCCGTCCATCATCCGTTTCCTTGCCGCGCTCCCGCTCAACCCTATATTTCCCCGCCTCTTTTCCGACCTTTCCGACTCCAGACCAGACGAGCCGCCGCGATGGCCAGGTTCCAGGGTGTAGACTATTACGACATCGATTCGCTGCTCACCGAGGAGCAGCGGATGATCCGCGACACCGTGCGCGAGTGGGTGGACGACAACCTCCTCCCGGTGATCAACGACGCGTACATCGGCCGCTATCTCCCGAAGCAGCTCATCCCGGGGATGGCGGAGCTGGGGGTGTTCGGCGCCAACCTGCCGGAGGAGTACGGCTGCGCGGGGCTCGACAACGTGGCCTACGGGCTGATCATGCAGGAGTTGGAGCGCGGCGACAGCGGCATCCGCTCGTTCGCGTCGGTGCAGGGCGCGCTCTGCATGTACCCCATCTACGCCTTCGGCAGCGAGGAGCAGAAGCGCGAGTACCTGCCGCGGATGGCCGCGGGCGAGGTGATCGGCTGCTTCGGCCTCACCGAGCCGGACTTCGGCTCCAACCCCGGCGGGATGGTGACGCGGGCGCGGAAGACGGACGACGGGTGGGTGCTGAACGGCGCCAAGATGTGGATCACCAACGGCTCCACCGCCAACATCGCCATCGTCTGGGCGAAGACGGGCGAGCTGGACGATACGAAGTCGGTGCGCGGCTTCATCGTCCCCACCGACACGCCGGGGTTTACGGCGAAGGACCAGAAGGGGAAGCTCTCGCTCCTCGCCTCGGACACGTCGGAGTTGGTGTTCCAGGACGTGCGGCTCCCGGACGACGCGATCCTGCCCAAGTCCGGCGGGCTCAAGAGCCCGCTGATGTGCCTCACGCAGGCGCGCTACGGCATCGCCTGGGGCGCGATCGGCGCGGCGATGGCATGCTACGACGAGGCGCTCTCGTACGCGAAGCACCGCGTGCAGTTCGGGACCACGCCGATCGCGGGGACGCAGATCCAGCAGACGCGGCTGGCGGAGATGCTCACCGAGATCACCAAGGCGCAGCTCCTCTGCTGGCGCCTGGGGAACCTGAAGGACCAGGGGACGATGCGCCCCGAGCAGGTGTCGCTGGCCAAGCGCAACAACGTCGACATGGCCTGCGAGGTGGCGCGCGAGGCGCGGCGGCTGCTGGGCGCCAACGGGATCCTGGTGGAGTACCAGTCGATGCGGCACATGGCCAACCTCGAGTCGGTCTACACCTACGAGGGGACGCACGACGTCCACGGACTGATCCTCGGCAACGACATCACCGGCATCCCGGCGTTCTGAGGATCCCGGCAACGGCATCTCACGCAGAGACGCAGAGCCGCGGAGGGAGACGCCGAGTCCCCTCCGCGGTTCCGCGTTTTTGCGTGGACCGGGCGTCACGTCGGAGGGGTACGGGACGTTCTCCGGCGAAGACTCACCGCTCACCGGGAGAACGTACATGGCCCACCTTCGTCCGCGCCTGCTGTCCATCGCCCTGCCGCTCGTGCTGTCCCTGACGGCCGTGTCGTGCGCCGAAACGCTCACGCCCGCGCCGGATCCCGGCTCGGTGCTCTTCGAGGTCGAGTACGTCAACTTCGCCTGGGGGCGGAGCTGGAACGGGTTCGTCCTTGACGCCGAGGGGCGCGTCTACGCGTACGACCTGGGCGACACGAACCTCTGGCCGGCCGAGGGTGACGTGTTCGCCGCGAGCGAGCTGGAGGCGAAGTACGCGCACCAGCGGCGCCTGGTGACGACGGTCGCCGCGACCGAGGCCGCGTCGCGGTACGCGCGCGTGGCCGATGCGCTGTCGGGCACCCTCACCCCGCCGAAGGGCGTCTGCGCGGACGCGGGCACCGTCCGCTATTCGGCGCTCCTCTTCGACGCCTCGGCCGGCACCTACCGTCGCCTCCTGCTCCACCAGCGCGGCGACGTCGCCCAGGCCAACACCTCGCCCGCGGCGCGCGAGCTCTACCGCTGGCTCGAGCAAGTGACCTCCACGCACGTTGGCGCGGAATTCTGCAATCCGTTCGGCTGAAAACGGATTGATCTCACGCAGAGACGCGGAGACGCAGAGGAGGCGCGGCGGCCTTTCTCAGCGTCTCCGCGTCTCTGCGTGAGACGGCCGTTGCTGAGCGTCAGAATGCGTAGAGCGCCCGGTCGAGCAGCCCGACGAAGGCGGAAGTCTCGCGGAGCCAGTGGACGGGATGGAGCCACGCGCCGGCGGAGTGGGCGAAGAGCCCCGTGATGGTCGCCGTCGGCTGGGATTGCGGCGGGACCATCGACAGCAGGCGAAGTGTCTCGGTGAACGGGACCAGGCGATCCTGGCGGCCGTGGCTGAGCACCACGCGCGCCCGCAGGCCGCCCAGCCGCGGGCGCGGGTCCAGCCCCGGCGCCTGTGCCAGCGCCGCCGCGGTGAAGCGCGCCGCCAGCTCCCGCGCCGCCTCCACGTCCGGACGCACGTCCGCCGGCGGGGCGATGATCTCCCAGATCCGCCGCTCGTCGTCGGTGAAGCCGCGGGTGAGCTCCACCTTCATCGCGTCGTAGTGGGGGCCCCACGCCCACTCGCCGCGGCGCCCCGCCTCCAGCGCCAGCTCCAGCGCGGCGTGCGCGACCGCCTGCATTCCTTCGCAGCCGGGGATGGAGGTGAGGTAGTTGCCGACCACGATCCAGCGGCCGTACGGGTCGGGGTCGAGGGTGTAGCGCACCCCGTTCCACTCGTGCTCGCCGGCGAACAGGCAGCGCAGCATCCGCCCCAGGTCGCAGTACCCCCCGAAGGCCACGATGGCGTTCAGGTGGCCGTGCATGGCCGGATCCGCCGCGGCCATCAGCACCTGCGTGGCCCCGAAGGAGAAGCCGACCGCGCCCACGCCGCCCGGCCGCACCTCGCCCATCCCCTCCAGGTGCATCGCTCCCGCCTGCACCGTGTGGCGCGCGGCATCGGCATCCAGCCGGAGCGAGCGCCAGCTGGGGACGTCGGGGACCAGGACCGCGGCGCCCGACGCGGCCAGCGAGCGTACGAAGCGCATCATCCCCACGTGCCGGCGGCCGGGGACGGTGAGGCCGTGCAGCACCACCCACCCCGGCGCGGGCGCGCGCCCGGGCGGCAGGTAGAGCGTGGCCTCGCGCTCCTCGCCGTCGACGCGCACGGTGGTCTCCACTTCGCGCAGGCCGCGGGCGCCACCGACCCAGGCGGCGAGGAAGCGCATCGTCCGCGGCCTCACCGGTGCGCGCTTCCTACGGCCTCGTCCAGCGAGCGCATCCCCTCGCGGCGCAGGCGGGCGCCGAGCCCCAGGCAGATCTCGCGCGCCACCAGCGGGCCGCGGTAGATGAAGCCCGTGTAGAGCTGCACCAGCGAGGCCCCCGCGCGCACCATCTCCCACGCGTCGTCCGCCGTGAAGATGCCGCCGACGCCCACGATCGGCATCGCCCCGCCCGTCGCCGTCCACACGCGCGAGACGACCTCGCGCGCACGGAGGCGGAGCGGCGCGCCGCTGATCCCGCCTGCGCCCAGCGCTTCCACGCGCGCCGCGGGGGTGCGCAATCCGGCGCGGGAGACGGTGGTGTTCACGGCGACGATCCCGGCGACGCCCTCTTCGATGGCGATGGCGGCGGCTTCCTCCACCTGCGGGTCGGTGAGGTCGGGGGCGATCTTGAGCAGGAGAGGGCGGGGGATGCCGCCGCGCGCCCGCGCCAGCTCGGCGCCGCGGAGGCGGAGCGCGCGCAGCAGCTCGCGGAGCGGCGCGGCGTCCTGCAGCTGCCGCAGCCCCGGCGTGTTCGGCGAGCTGACGTTGACGACGACGTAGCGGGCGAACGGCTCCAGCAGCTCCAGGCTGCGCAGGTAGTCCGCGGCGGCGTCTTCGAGGGGCGTCGCCTTGCTCTTCCCCAGGTTGATGCCGAGGACGGGCTCGATCGAGGTCGAACGCAGACGGTCCGCGACGGCCGACGCGCCGGGGTTGTTGAAGCCCATGCGGTTGAGCAGCGCGCGGTCCTCCGGGAGGCGGAAGAGGCGCGGCCGCGGGTTCCCCGGCTGCGCCAGCGCGGTGACGGTGCCGATCTCCACGAAGCCGAAGCCGAGCGCGCCCAGCGCGTTGAACAGCTCCCCCGTCTTGTCGAACCCCGCCGCCAGGCCCACCGGATTGGGGAAGCGGATCCCGAAGCGCTCCACCTCCAGCGCCGGATCGTGGATGGCGGCGGCGGAGCGGACGAGCGAGCGGACGGGAGGCGGCGCGAGCGCCAGGTCCAGCAGCCCGCTCCCCACGTGGTGCGCCCGCTCGGCGGAGAGGGTGAAGAGGAAGGGACGGACCAGGTCGTAGAGGATCACGGCGCGCTCGGCGGGCGAACGAGAGGCCCGGCCGCGCGTGCGGTCCGGGCCGGAGGTGCTGCGAAGCTAGGTCGCGCGCCGGGCGGCGGCAAGCAGTCGTCGCGCAACGCGGAAACGCGGAGCCGCGAAGAAGCGCTGCGTGCTCTCCTCCGCGGCTCCGCGTCTCTGCGTGCGACGATCCGTTGCGGGATTCGACGCTACGCGGCGGGCGTCGGCGATGCGATGCCGGAGTAGGGGACCGTCGCCAGCCCGGCTTCGACCCGGTCCCAGTCGAACGCGGGGCCGATGTCCCACTTGCCATAGCTCTGCGGCTGGTAGTTCACGTGCGTGGTGATCCCCTTGAAATTCGCCACGTCGGAATACACGTCGAAGCGCTTCTCCTTCGGAAGGAACGCCGCCGGGATCTTGTAGGTGAGGGTGAGGTAGCGCAGCAGGTTGATCAGGCTCTTGTACTGCGCGTCGGTGGTGGTGGCGAAGCGCGTGTAGCCGCGGAACGGCGTCGCCAGCGTCTGGTAGGCCTCGGTGTCGTCGGTGGAGCAGTACAGGGCGCCGTAGGGGTCCACCAGCGTCCCGTTCTTCTCGCGCAGGTACACCACGTTCGACAGCTCGATGCCCACCGAGCTCTTGCTCATCGGCGAGTTGCCGCCGGCCGCGCCCTTGCCCAGGTGGTACGACCAGTACTTCGTCGAGAAGAGCTGGTAGATGGTCCCGTCGCGCGCCACCACGAAGGAGACCGAGACATGGTTGTCCTTCTTCGTCAGCGCGGCCATGTCGCCCTTCAGGTACCCGGCCGTGAAGTGCATCACCACGCGCTCGTTCGTCGGCGTGTCCTTGTAGAAGAAGCTCTCGTCGCCGCTGGCCAGCTTGGCGGTCACCACCTCGAAGGTGTCGGCGGTCCCGGGGATGGTGACCTTCGCCGGCTCGAGGTTGAACTTCTTGCCGTCCGAGTCCACGCCCTTGGCGCGGAAGTCGGCCTCGTACGCGGGAATGTTCTTGTAGTTCATCGCGGGCTCCTGGGGGAAGGACTGCGGGAGGTCGGTCCGGCGAGGGGCGCCGGCGCGAGGGGTGCAGATGGTTTGCGGGAGGGTGCGAGAAACGTTAGGTAAAATCGCGTAAACGCACAAGAACTCCTGTTTCCGCCTGCTTTTTTCCCGCGACCTGTTTATTTGCGGTGCGGTTGCGGCGCATTCCATCTCCGCCCGCGCCCCGAGGGCCAGTCTTGTCGTGCCGCCGGGGATGAACAACAAACGAAAGGGGTCTCACACGGATTCAACGGAGTCAGCGGAGTGAGACGATGCAGTCTCCGCCGACTTCGGTGACCTCCGTGTGAGACCCTACCGATTGGGGGGATGGATCAGTCGTAGAAGTGCATCCGTGCGGGCGTCGTGATCCGCAGCACCGCGTCCTGCCGGAAGCGGCGCTTGTACTCGTCGGCGATCTCGCGCAGCCTTACGTCCACCTCCCCGGACGACGCGTGGACCACCTCGACCACCATCGTCTGCTCGTGCTCCAGCGTACCGTGCGAGTCGAGCCACTGGCCATCCGCGTGCCACACCGAGAGCCCGGCCGGAAACCGCGGCGTCACCACGTCGCGCATGAACGCCGCCCAGTCATCGTCCGATACGCTCCCTCCGCCCGGAATCGTCCGCCCGAAGAAGAGCCGGTCCGCCACCGTGTCGCTGAACACCGCCGGGCGGCGCACGGGGATGCCGACCTGCACCCCGGGCCCGCCCACCATGATCCCCGACTGCTGGCAGGCCGCGGACGCGAGCGGGAGGATGAAGGCGAACAGGAGACGGAGTCGCATTGCGGATCGGCGGTGGTGGGCTGGATCATTCCCTCGCCGCAAGGTGCATCGCGAAGATCGACGCCACAAGAAGAAGCCCGGACGGCGGTTCCGTCTGGGCCTTCAGTCCCCATCCATCCAAACGGCCTCTTCCTTGCGGCCGCTTCTCTCGGACCTCCGCAGGCGTTACCATAACAGGCGACGGCGGGGACGTACCGCAACCCTCTGCAAAGGCATGAACCCATGAAGACGCTCACCCTGACGCTCGACCAGCTTCGCGTCGACACCTTCGCCACGGCCGCGCTCCCCCGCGAGCGGGAGCCCGCGCCGGGATACCTGAACACCCGCACGCAATGGCCGAAGGACTGCCCGGAGACGCTTCCGCAGTTCTGCCACTGATCGGCTGAGCCGTAATCGCCGTCGAGCATAGCCAGGCGAGACAGGCGATTGTGGCTCGCGTCGGCTGTCCGCCATTCGCCGGCACCCTGGCACGTCCCCGGCCGTGGCCGGCGCCCCCTCGGCGGTCGCCGATCCCTTGGTGAGGCCGCAGCTGCAGGTGGCGGACCGTCGACGTTCCCGCGCAGGACTCGTTCGCACCGAGCGGAAGAACGAAGGCCCGGATGGCTATGCCGTCCGGGCCTGTGTCGTCCAATCGCGTGGAGAGGTCAGCGCATCGCGGCGAGGCCGGCGTCCGCGCCCTCGACGCCGACGGGGAGCAGCCCGGCGGGGCGGACGAGGCCGGCTTCCTCCAGGATCTCCACCGCCTCGGGTCCGTCGATGGTCTCGCGCTCCAGCAGGGCGACGGCCAGCGCGGCCAGCGGCTCGCGGTTGGCGGCCAGCAGCTCCACCGTCTGCCGGTAGAGGCGGTCGAGCAGCGCGCCCACCTCGCGGTCCATGGCGGCGTGCGCCTCGGCCGACAGCGTGCCGGCCTCGCCGTCGTGGATCAGCAGGCCGGTCTCGGGGCCCATCCCCAGCTGGAACACCATCTTCCGGGCGACGCCGTTCACCTGCTGCAAGTCGCTCTGGGCCCCGCTGGTCACCGCGTGGCGTCCGAAGACCAACTCCTCGGCGGCGCGGCCGGCGAGCCCCTTCATGATCACCCCCTCCAGGTAGTTGCGCCGGTAGAGGAAGCGGTCGTCTTCGGGGGAGAAGAAGGCGACGCCGAGCGCCTGGCCGCGCGCCTGGATAGTGACCTTGTGCAGCCCGTCCTCCGGCGCGCAGACCACGCCGGCGAGCGCGTGGCCGGCCTCGTGGTACGCCACCGTGCAGCGCTCGCGGTCCAGCGCGCGGAAGCCCTTGCGCTCCTTCCCCAGCAGCATGCGGTCGCGCGCCTGCTCCACGTGGCTCCAGCGTACCACGCGCTCGCGCTCGCGCGCCGCGGCGATCGCCGCCTCGTTCAGCAGGTTGGCGAGCTCCGCGCCGCTCGCGCCGGGGGTGAGGCGTGCCATCCGCCCGAGGTCCACGTCGTCCGCCAGAGGGATGCCGCGGCGGGTGGCGTGCAGCCGCAGGATCTCCTCGCGCCCCTGCGAGGTGGGCGTGCTCACGCTGATGGTGCGGTCGAACCGCCCGGGACGGCGCAGCGCCTCGTCCAGGTCGTCGGGGCGGTTGGTGGCGGCGATCACGACGACGCCGGAGAGCGGGTCGAAGCCGTCCATCTCCACCAGCAGCTGGTTGAGGGTGCGGTCGTCCTCGTTGTGCGAGCGGTTGCGGCCGCGGTGCCCACCCAGCGCGTCGATCTCGTCGATGAAGATCACGCCGCCCTTCTTGCGGGCCTTCTTGAACAGCCCCTTGATGCGGTGCGCCCCCATCCCCACCAGGAACCCGGTGACCTCGGAGCCCGAGAGGGAGAAGAACGGCACCCCCGCCTCGCCGGCCACCGCGCGCGCCAGCAGCGTCTTCCCCGTCCCCGGCGGCCCCACCAGCAGCGCGCCCTTGGGGATGCGCGCGCCGAGCGCCGCGAAGGCCTCGGGGCGCTTGAGGAACTCTACCATCTCGCGCAGCTCGTCCGCCGCGCCCTGCGTCCCCGCGACGTCGTCGAAGGTGGTGTCGCTCTTCGCGTCTTCCCCCAGCTCGGACGAGTGGCCGCCGCGCATCTGGCGGAAGAGGAAGAAGCCGACGCCGAGCGCCATGAGCACCAGCAGCACCGTGCTGGCGGCGTCGCGCACGCCGGTGTGGCTCGGCGGCGGCGCCAGGGTGATGGCGACGCCGTTCGCCTGCGCCCGCTGCGTGAGGCCGTCCACCGTCTCCACCGGGTAGGCCACGGTGAACTCGTGCCCCGCGTCGGCGGCGGACGCGCTCCAGCGCCCGCGCACGTCCTCGCCGGGGCGGACGGTGATGGAGCGCACGCGTCCCGCGTCGATGGCCGAGAGCAGCTCGGAGTAGGCGATGACGGGGAGCGCCGGCGCGCGCAGATAGTCGTACGCGCGCCAGCCGCCGAACGCGAGCACGGCCACGACCGAGAGCACGGCGACGACGCGCGCCGCGAGCGGGCTCAGCGCGAGGTCCAGGCGGCCGCGCGGCTGCTCGCCGGTGGCGGCGGTCGGCTGCTGTGCCGGCGGGGGCGTGGGGGAGGTCGGTTCCTGCTGATCCGGACGCGGAGAAGCCATCGGGACGGCACTTCTATGGGATGAAAAAGCCGGCGCGGACCGCCCTTCGGCCCCGCCTCGGCGAGATTCGTCGTCTCGAACGATGTAACCACCGCGTCCGGGGAAGTTCCCCCGAAGTCGGCGCACCGTATCGACTTGGAAGATAACGACGGCGCTTTGGGAGCGGGAGTGCGGGAGGAACTGCTACGCCGTGACCAGGACGACGGCGGCCAGGGCGCACGCCAGCCCCGCCAGCTGCACCGGCCGCAGGCGCTCGTGCAGCACCAGCGCCGCCAGCAGCACCGTCGCGCCGGGATAGAGCGACGACAGCGTGCCGACCAGGCTCAGCATCCCCCGCTGCACGGCGAGGAGGTAGAGGATGTTCGCGAGCATGTCCACGGCGCCCGCGGCGACCACCACCGGCACCGTGGCGCGGTCCAGCCGCAGCCGGCGGGGTCCCGCCGCGCCGATCATCCCCGCGGCCGCCACCGACGACGCGCGGGCCGCCACCAGCGGCCAGAGCCCCGCCTCCGGGGAGACCTGCGCGATCCCCACCAGGAAGAGGCCGACCACCAACCCCGCGGCCACCGCGATCGGCACGCCGAGCGCGCTGCCGTGGCGCGAGGGGGGCGCGTGCGCCGGGTCCGCGCCGCGGCTCACCAGGACCACGGCGAGCGCCGCGAGCGGCACGCCCGCGAGCGCGGCCGCGCCCGGCCGCTCGCCGAACGCCAGCCCGGCGACCACGGGCACCGAGAGCGCGCAGACGCCGGTGACCGGCGCCACCACGCTCATCGGCGCGATGGAGAGCGCGTAGTAGAGGAGGCCCACGCCCAGCGACCCGGCCAAGCCGGCCCCCGCGCCCCACGCCAGGTCGCGCGCGGCCGGGTGCGCGGGGAAGAGGAGCACGGCCGCCGCCACCATCGCCAGCCCCACCAGCTGCGACCAGAGCACCACCGCCAGCGTCGCCGCCCGGCGCGAGGCGAGCCCACCCATGAAGTCCGCCGCGCCGTACCCCACCGCCGCCGCGATCGCCAGCAGATATGCCATCGATCCCCGTCTACCTCGTCGTGGGAATATGCGAGTAAGCTCGCGGCTACGACTGCACGAAGTCCGCCTCCGCGGACCTACCCCGACATCCTCGTGCCTCGCCCCGACTTCCGACGAGCCCCGCACCCCCGGCACCTCCGCACTTCCGGACTCCCGCACTCCCGCACTCCCGCACTCCCGCACTCCCGCACTCCCGCACTCCCGCACTCCCGCACTCTC
>Ga0070685_10001036_pt1 | contig 14907 bp, 16 predicted proteins | sample KBSS13LmetaG_FD_65651 | JGI IMG/M metagenome (GOLD analysis project Ga0070685, IMG submission 65651) | Switchgrass rhizosphere microbial communities from Kellogg Biological Station, Michigan, USA - KBS S1-3L metaG | ecosystem: Host-associated > Plants > Roots > Rhizosphere ...
TGCTGGCCGTCTTGATCGTCGCCCTTTCGGGAGCGGCCAACGCGGTTGATGCTCCGTTCGCGGTTCACGCCTGGATGTTTCTCGCGGCCGCATTCGCCGGCCTTGCCGGCATCGGCATCTGGCTGACCGACTCGGTCGATCGTCGACGCTTCGATCCGGCAGACTACGAGGATGGCATCATCAAGGCCGGCATCGCCGCCACAATGTTCTGGGGCGTCGCGGGCTTTCTTGTCGGGCTCGTCATCGCCCTTCAGCTGACATGGCCCAATCTCTTCTACTTCCCTGACTTGGGCTGGACGAATTTCGGGCGCCTCCGCCCCCTTCACACCTCCGCCGTGATCTTCGCCTTCGGCGGCAACGCACTCATCTCGACGTCCTTCTATGTCGTACAGCGAACGTGCAGGACGCGGCTGGCTGGCGGAATGTGGCCGTGGTTCGTGTTCTGGGGATATCAGCTCTTCATCGTGATTGCTGGCACCGGCTATCTTATGGGCGTCACGCAATCGAAGGAGTATGCTGAACCGGAATGGTATGCCGATATCTGGCTCGCCATCGTCTGGGTGACCTATCTTCTCGTCTTCCTCGGCACAATCATGCGCCGCAAGGAAAAGCACATCTACGTGGCGAACTGGTTCTATCTCGCCTTCATCGTCACCATTGCGCTGCTCCACATCGTCAACAACCTGTCGCTGCCGGCCAGCCTCGCCGGATCAAAGTCCTTCGCCGCCTTCGGCGGCGTGCAGAGCGCGCTGATCCAGTGGTGGTATGGCCACAACGCTGTCGGCTTCTTCCTGACGGCGGGCTTCCTCGCGATGGTTTACTACTTCATCCCGAAACGGGTTGAACGCCCGGTCTGGTCGTACCGGCTGTCGATCGTCCACTTCTGGTCACTGATCTTCATCTATATCTGGGCCGGACCCCACCATCTTCACTACACCGCGCTGCCCCAGTGGGCGCAGACCCTGGGCATGACGTTCTCCATCATGCTCTGGATGCCGAGCTGGGGCGGCATGATCAACGGCCTGATGACGCTGTCGGGCGCCTGGGACAAGCTCCGCACTGATCCCGTTGTCCGCATGCTCGTTGTCGCGGTCGCCTTCTACGGCATGGCGACCTTTGAAGGGCCCGTTATGTCGGTGCGGGAGGTGAACGCCCTGTCGCATTACACCGACTGGGGCATCGGGCACGTCCACTCCGGGGCCCTCGGCTGGGTCGGCTTCATCTCCTTCGGCGCGATCTACTGCATGACGCAGTGGGTGTGGAAGCGCGAGCGACTCTACTCGAACGCGTTGGTCGAATGGCACTTCTGGATCGCGACCATCGGCATCGTGCTCTACATCACGTCGATGTGGGTGTCGGGCATCATGGAAGGCCTGATGTGGCGCGCCTACAACCAGTTCGGCTTCCTGGAATACTCATTCATCGAAACGGTCAGCGCCAAGCACATCTCCTATGTGATCCGCGCAATGGGTGGCGGGCTGTACCTGCTCGGCGCCCTGGTGATGATCTACAACATCGTGCGCACGGCGCGCGGCGATGTCCCTGCGAATGTGCGCCGGCGCATGCCGGCCGCGCCCTCCCTCCAGCCTGCAGAGTAGGGGCAAGAGAATGGGCACCCGTCCGAACTGGTTCATGCGCAACCACAAGCTGTTCGAGAGGAACACCTTCATCCTCCTGATCGGCATTCTGATTGTCGTTGCGATCGGCGGCATCATCGAGGTCGTTCCGCTGTTCTATCTCAAGAACACGATCGAAAAGGTGGACGGCATGCGGCCCTATACGCCGCTCGAGCTGGCCGGCCAGCAGATCTACGTGCGCGAAGGCTGCAGCGTCTGTCACTCGCAGATGATCCGGCCGCTGCGGGACGAGGTCGAGCGTTATGGCCACTACTCGCTCGCTGCCGAAAGCATGTACGATCACCCCTTCCTCTGGGGATCGAAACGCACCGGGCCCGACCTTGCGCGGGTCGGAGCAAAATATTCCGACGAATGGCACAAACAGCACCTCATCGATCCGCGTGCGCTTGTGCCTGAATCCATCATGCCGCCGTACAAATTCCTGGAAGGCCGCCCACTCGACCTCTCCGCGGTTCAGGCCGACATGCGTGCCCTCAAGGCGGAAGGCGTGCCCTACACCGACACGATGATTGCGAATGCGCAGGAGGATGCGGCGTCGCAAGTCGATCCGGAGTCGGAGTTCGAAGTCATGCGGGATGCCTATGCAGCGCTCGCTGGCCGCAAGAATACGGTTCAGATTCGCAACTTCGACGGCGAGCCGGGCGCACCTTCAGAACTCGACGCGCTTATTGCCTATGTCCAGATGCTTGGCACGCTGGTCGATTTCTCGACCTACGAAGCCGACGACCTGCCGAACAAGAGGTGAGGTCATGGATTACGAGGCCTGGTCACACTTCGCCCAGAACTGGGGCACCGTCTACTTCGTCGCGATTTTTGCGGTCGCGTTCCTTTACGCACTCTGGCCGCGCAACGGAAACGAGTTCCGGCAGGCCGCGCAGCTCCCCCTGAACGAGAAGGAAAATGGCGATGACCGACCCCTCGCCTGAAATCGACAGCCATAGCGGTGTCGAGACGACCGGCCATGAATGGGATGGCATCAAGGAACTCAATAACCCGCTGCCGCGCTGGTGGCTGTTCATCTTCTGGGCCTCGGTTGCTGTTGCGGTGGTCTACTGGATCATCATGCCAGCCTGGCCCGCGCTTCCGGGATTCCAAGGCAACACCGTCGGCGTGCTCGGTCAGTCCGACCGTGTGACCGTTGCTGCTGACGTCGCCAAGGTGAAAGCGACGCGCGCAGAGCTGAGTTCGCGACTGATGGCGCAGGATGCCGCGGGCATTCTGAAAGACCACGATCTCAGTCAGCTTGCGCTTGCCCTTGGCGAAAGCGCGTTCGGCGACAACTGCGCAACCTGCCATGGCGCAGGCGGGCGCGGCGCAAGCGGCTACCCTCGCCTGGCCGACGATGTATGGCTGTGGGGCGGCGGGCTGAACGATATCGAACGCACGATCCGCTATGGCATCCGGTCCGGTCATTCCGAGGCCCGTCTGTCGGAAATGCCTGCGTTCGGACGGGATCAATTCCTGACCCCTGCGCAGATCGGCGATCTGGTCGAGTTCGTCACCGCCATGTCCGGCCGGAAGGCGGATGTGGCCGCCGTCGAGCGCGCGCGTCCGGTGTTCAAGGACCAATGCTCATCCTGCCACGGCGCAGAGGCCCGCGGCGATCGCTCGAAAGGCGCGCCCAACCTGACGGACGCCGACTGGCTCTATGGCGGCGATCGCGACACGATCCGGCGCACTATTCACGGTCCGCGCTACGGCGTCATGCCGGCTTGGGGCGAGCGTCTTGATCCGGCGGCGGTTCGCGCGCTCGCGGTCTATGTCCACTCCCTGGGAGGAGGGGAGTAGGCATGGGCAGTGCGACGCTCATCGATTTCAATGGTCGTCGCGGCGGGGCCGGCAAGCCGCCTCCGCCACCGCAGGACGATGAGCCGCTCGAGCTCTATGCGAAGCGCAAGCAGATCTATCCGCAACTGGTGTCCGGGCGATTCCGGACGGTAAAGTGGGTGCTTCTGATCGCAATGCTGGCTGTCTACTATCTGCTGCCCTTCCTGCGTTGGGATCGAGGGCCAGGCGCTCCGGACCAGGCAGTTCTCGCCGATTTTGCCGGTGGAAAGTTCTACTTCTTCGCGCTCGAGATCTGGCCGCAGGAAGTCTACTACATCACGGGTCTTCTTATTCTTGCGGCCGTTGGCCTCTTTCTGGTCACCGCTCTCTTCGGCCGGGTATGGTGCGGCTATTTCTGCCCGCAGACGGTCTGGACCGACCTCTTCCTGGTGGTTGAGCGCTTCTTCGAGGGCGACCGCAATGCTCGCATGAAGCTCGACAAGGCGCCGCTGAGTGTCAACAAGGCCTGGCGCAAGACCGGCAAGCACGTTGTTTGGCTGCTGGTCTCGTTCGCCACGGGTGGCGCATTCATCCTCTACTGGCACGACGCACGCGCACTCGCCGAGAGCTTCTTCACCGGCCATGCGCCGATGACGGCCTACGTGTTCGCGGGAATGCTGACGGCTACGACGTATGCGCTTGCCGGAACCATGCGCGAGCAGGTCTGCACCTACATGTGCCCGTGGCCGCGCATCCAGGCTGCCCTCGTCGACAAGGATACCCTGACCGTCACCTACCGCTCGGAGCGTGGCGATCCGCGTGGCGCGCACAAGAAAGGCGATAGCTGGGAAGGCCGGGGAGATTGCATCGACTGCAAGCAGTGCGTCGTCGTCTGTCCGATGGGCATCGACATCCGCAAAGGCGCGCAACTCGAGTGCATCCAGTGCGGGCTGTGCATCGACGCCTGCGACACCGTCATGACCAAGATCGGCCGCCCGACCAGTCTCATCGCGTATGACACCGACGAAAACGTCTTGCGGCGCTGGATGAAGCAGGCTGCGGCTCCGTTCAGGCCCTTCCGTTCGAGGACCGTGCTGTATGCCGTGGTGTTTGCGATCACCGGCTCGCTGATGGCGTATGGATTGCTGACTCGGACAACCATCGAGCTTTCCGCTCTCAAGGATCGCACGCTGCCGTTTGTGCACCTGGCCTCGGGCGAGATTCGCAACACGTACACGCTGAAGGTCGTGAACAAGAGCCGGGACCTGCGCGATCTTGCGCTTGCAGTCGAAGGTCTTGCGGGCGCTCGCTTTGAAATCATCGGCGAAGGCGCCTCCGCCAGTCCGACCCATATCACTGCGCGGCCCGACGCAGTCGATCGTTATCGACTTCTGGTGACGGCGCCGGCCGGTTCGATGACTGCGACCACGACGGACATTCGCCTGATCCTGTCCGACGGCAACGCCTCTGCCGTCGCAGTCACCCGCTTCCAGGGACCGGAGAACTGACATGAATGCCAGGCCCCTTCGCGGAATTCACGTCTTCTGGATGGTGTTCGCCTTCTTCGCGGTCGTGATCGGCGTCGACGCCTTCTTCATCTCCAGGGCGGTCGCAACGTTCCCCGGCGAGCAGGTGAAGAATTCCTATGTCCTTGGCCTCGACTACAACCGGGAGGTAGAGAGCCGTGATCGTCAGGCGCATCTGGGCTGGACGGCTCAGGCCGGTGTTCAAGTTGGCAATGGCCGTATCCTCGCATTCCATCTTACGAACCGTGATGGTGCGCCGGTCACGGGCCTAAGTGTGATTGCCACCTGCCACATCATCGGAGCCAGCGGTGGCGATCAGGACCTGCTCCTTTCGGAAACGTCGGCAGGCACGTATGCGGCGCCATTGGCAATCCGCGACGAGGGACGCATCGAACTAACGTTCAAGGCGCGGCGTGAGCCAAGCGGCGCGATTGTGTTTCAGGCTGGTAAGACGCTGGTGCTGTCATGAGCGCCGTTGCGGCGGGCTGCCCAAACAGACTGGCGCCAGCATCTGCCCCTGCGCCGATTCAGGACCCGTCGGCCTTTGTGGTCGAACGATCCGGCGTCAAGTCTCTCGACATACTCGTGCGCGGCGCCAGTTGCGCCGGTTGCCTCGGCAAGATCGAGGGCGCTGTCTCCAGACTGAGTGGTGTCGACAATGTGCGGCTCAATCTTTCCACCGGCAGTCTCCATGTAGAATGGAAGGGCGCCCTCGCGCCTCGCGCAATCTTGGAATCCGTAAGCAGCTTGGGATATGGCGCTTCTGCGTTTGATCAGGGCCAGCCAGAAGAAGGCCGGGCCCGGACCGAACGAAGCCTTCTCATCGCGATGGTGGTGGCTGGGTTTGCAGCTGGAAACGTCATGCTGTTGTCCGAAGCCATCTGGTGGGCGAAGGACATATCCGCTGAGACGCGGGCACTCATCCAGTGGCTCTCCGCGCTGGTTTCCATTCCGGCAACGGCCTTTGCCGGCCGGCCGTTCTTCATTTCCGCGATCGCTTCGGTGGCGCAGCGCAAGCTCAACATGGATGTGCCGATATCGCTGGCCGTGATTTCCGCCCTTGGTCTCAGCCTGTACGAGACCGCTGTCGGCGGGACGCATACGTTTTACGACGCCCCAGTTATGCTGCTGTTCTTCCTGCTGATCGGGCGGTTCCTCGACGCAAGGCTGCGGCGGCAGGTGTATTCGGCGGCAAACGCCCTCGCCGCCCTGCAGACAGCGACCGCCACGCGCATCGGCCTCAGTGGGATTGCAGAGGCAGTTAGGGCTTCGGACGTCAAGGCAGGCGACATGCTCGTCATCTCAGCGGGCGAGCGCCTTGCCATTGATGCGGAAGTCATATCCGGGGACAGCGCGGCGGATTTGCGCCTCGTCACCGGCGAGGTAGAGCCTGCGGCAACGTTCGCCGGGCAAATCCTCCATGCCGGTTCGGTCAATCTTTCGGCGCCGCTTCGCGTGCGCGCCGTGTCGCCGGCCAGCCAGTCCCTGATGGCGGATATCGGTCGCCTGCTCGAGGCCGGCGAACAAAGAAAGTCGACCTACCGGAAGATCGCCGACAAGGCAGCAGAACTCTATGTGCCCTATGTCCATGCCACGGCCGTGCTGGGCTTCATGGGCTGGATGATGTTCGGCGCCGCTCCGGCTCAAGCCGCTTACATCGCCGTGACGGTGCTGATCATAACTTGCCCATGCGCCCTCGCGCTTGCTGCGCCGTTAGTGCAAGTCGTTGCAGCAGGGCGGCTATTCCGCGAAGGCGCGTTTCTGGCGTCTGGCGACGCCCTTGAGCGGATCGCGACGGTCGACTATGTGATTTTCGACAAGACCGGCACGCTGACTCTTGGCGACCCCGTTCTGCGTCCCGAGCCTGATCGTCATGGGCGGCTGGAGCTTGCTGCGACTCTGGCCCGCGCGAGCCGCCATCCATTCTCCAGAGCGATCGTACGCGCGGCGGGCCCAGGTCAACTTGCCAAGGAGGTTGTCGAGCACCCGGGGCAGGGAGTCAGTGGTCGGATAAGCGGGCGGCCCGCCCGCCTGGGATCGGCTTCCTTCGTTGGCGTAGCCGACCGCCCGTCATCCGCGCTCTGGTTTGCAATCGACGGCGAGGCGCCGGAGGCATTCTATTTCGACGACGTCGTCCGGCCCGATGCGGCAGAGACCGTCGGCCGTCTTCGGGCGATGGGTATCGATGTCGCAATTCTGTCGGGTGATGGCGACGAGCGTGTCGCGCGCGCCGCCGCGGCTGCGGGGGTTGAGACCTGGACAGCCCGGGCCACGCCGCAATCGAAGGCGGTCTACCTGGAGGCGCTGGAGAAGGCGGGGCGGCGCGCGATGATGGTCGGCGATGGCCTCAACGATGCTGGCGCGCTTGCCCGCGCGCATGCCTCCCTCGCGACGGGCGGCGCGGTCGACGTATCGCGGCTGGCCAGCGACTGCGTTTTCTCCGGAGAAAGCCTCTCGACGGTCGCCACCATCATCGAGGTGGCGAGGGCCGCGCGACGCCGCATGCGTGAGAATTTCGCATTTGCCGCCATCTACAATATTGTGGCCATTCCCATCGCGCTTGCGGGCCTGTCCACGCCACTTGTGGCGGCAATCGGCATGTCGGCGTCCTCCGCTGTCGTGACACTCAATGCATTTCGCCTTGCCATGAGAGGAAGGCCGAATCGGAGGGCGGGGGCATGAACGTACTGATCCTGATGATCCCGGCCGTCCTTGCCCTCGGAGCCGCAGGCCTCGCAGCCTTTGTCTGGGCTCTGAAATCAGGCCAGTTTGAGGATCCGAAGGGAGATGCGGTCCGCATTCTTGGCGACACTGACCGGCCAGGATAGACCCGCCTGCGACGCGGACGCGGATTGGCCACCACCGATCCAAGTCTTTATGCTATTGGCCGGAAATGGGTCGGATCGTTGGCGGCCTCTGCAGAGACGCGAATCAGGAAAGCATCCGGTGTCCGGCGTACCTCCAAATGCCAGATTGCTCGTCGTCGACGATGATGCGGCGCTGCGCGAGACGCTGGCCGACTTCTTTGAACTCGAAGGTTATGCGATCGCGCAGGCAGGCAATGTCGCCGAGGCGCGTGCACAGATGGCTCAAGGCGAGCCCGACCTTCTCCTGCTCGACATCAACATGCCAGGCGGCGACGGGCTGACGTTTGCCGCTGAAATGCGGACCCGATCGTCGACCCCGATCATCATCCTGTCAGGCAAGGGCGCCATGGTCGACCGGGTCGTTGGGCTTGAGGTTGGGGCAGACGACTATGTCTCGAAGCCCTTCGAATTGCGGGAACTGCTTGCGCGGGTGCGCGCGGTGCTGAGGCGGGCGCGTTCTCCCGCACCGGCCGCGGCGCCTGCAGCCGACACGGAACGCGCGGCGCGATTTTCCTCATTTATTCTCACGCCTGGGCGGCGCAGCGTCGCCACCGTGTCGGGAGAGGCCATCGATCTGACCGGAGCGGAGTTCAATCTCCTGGCGGCCCTCGTCGACCGCGCGAATCGCGTGATGTCGCGCGATGCGATCGCCGGCGTGACCCGAAGGGATGACTGGGATGCCTTCGATCGCAGCATCGACACCCTGGTCAGCCGGCTCCGCCGCAAGCTTGCGCCCCATGCTGATGCTGCTCAGTTGATCCAGACCGTCAGGGGCGAAGGATATGTGCTGGCAGCCGAAGTCAAATGGTCGGGACCGCCGCCGCGCTGATCAGACGCGTCCATCGAGCACGGCTCGCACGAGCTGGGCCATCTGAGCGCGGGTCGCGGGTTTTGCGAGGAACGGGCGGGTCGCATGCGCGCCGGACGCCGCCATGCGAGGCGAATAGCCCGACGTCAGTATCAGCTTGATTGTGGGGCGGCGTTTTTCGATCAAATCTGCAAGGGCGTGGCCGTCCATGCCGCCGGGCATGACCACATCAATGAGGGCGACGGCGATGTCTGCATGCGTCTCGAGCACAGCAAGCGCGCTTGGCCCGTCAACGGCGACCCTGACGCGGTAACCCAGTCCTTCGAGACGCGAGATGGTTATGAGGCGAACATCTGGATCGTCTTCGACCACAAGCACCGTTTCTCCCGACCCCGTTGGCGCCGACTGATCGGATTCACGTATCGGGGCTGAACCGTCGCGACCTTGGCGTGGGAAGAACAGGCTGACCCGTGTGCCCCTGTCGACCTCGCTATAGAGCCGCGCGTGGCCGCCGATCTGCTTCATGAAGCCGTAGACCATGCTGAGGCCAAGGCCGGTGCCAGAGCCGACCTCCTTGGTGGTGAAGAAAGGCTCGATCGCGCGCGCGCAGACTTCCGGCGACATGCCCGTTCCAGTATCCGAAACGGAAACCCGGATATACTCTCCCGGCGCAGCTTCCTGGATGGATCTGACGTCATCGGTGAATTGCACAATCTCTGTCTCGATCGATAGCTCCCCACCCGACGGCATGGCGTCGCGCGCGTTGACGGCGAGGTTGAGAATCGCCGTTTCAAACTGGTCGATGTCGGTGGAGACGAGGCCGACACCCGGGGCAAGGAACATCTTGACCTGTACCGTCTCTCCGATCGAGCGCTGTAGGATTTCAGACATGTCTGAAAGCGCTTTGTTGATGTCGACGGTCTGCTCGCGCAGGGGCTGTTTGCGCGCGAAGGCGAGAAGGCGGTGCGTAATTCGAGCCGCACGCACGGCCGCGTCCTGCGCCCGCGCCACGGCCCGCCGCGCTGCCGGCGGAAGATCGACGCCAGCGATCATTTCGAGGTTGCCGCCGATGACGCTGAGGATGTTGTTGAAGTCGTGCGCGATGCCGCCAGAGAGTTGGCCGATGGCGTCCATCTTCTGGTGATGGAGGATCGTCTCTTCGGCGCGCTTCTTTTCGGTCAGGTCATAGATGATGCCGACAAAGATCGGATCATCGCCGGCCCGGGCCTCGCCTACAGACAGGTACATCGGAAAGATCGTTCCGTCGGACTTGAGTCCCCTGAGCTCACGCCCGATGCCGATGATGCGTTTGACGCCGGTCTTGCGGTGGCGCGCCAGATACTCGTCGTGCTCTTCCTGAAACGGGGAGGGCATCAGCATCTTGACGTTGCGCCCGACCAGCTCCTCGCGGGAATACTTGAACAGGCCTGTGCAGGCCGGGTTTACGTAGTGAATGATACCGTTGGTGTCGATGACGATGAGACCATCGACCATCGTCTCGGGGACGACCAGGAAGCGGTTATCGGAAATGAGTGCTTGCAACGAGGCCCCCGGCAACGGGATGACGTTGGGCAAGGGTAGCCCGCCGACTGGGCGCCCGCCAGCCGCGTTATCTTGCCCAAAAGGGGGAGGCTTCGCCCGGCCGGTCACGCACGCGCCCCTTCATCTCAGCGCTGCGACTTGATCTCAATTCCAGTGAATCGGCTTTGACGTGGATCAGACCGGCCGGCTTGGCCGGATGCTACCGAAGCCTCATCGAGGGAGGCGTACATGTCGGTTTACCAGATCGTTCTCAGGCTAGCCCGCAATCCGGGCTTTCCAGACGGGGATGAAGGCCAGGGTTATATCCTGATCGCCCCGCTCGACGCAGCAGACAGGCTCGACGCCAAGGGCTGGCGCGAGAACCGGGAGATTTGCACCGTCATCCGGTTCAAGCCCGGCGAGGAGGGAGATGCTGACGGACGGCTCACGCACAACGGAACACATTGGTTCTTTCACTACGACGAAACACGTGAAGGCGCCGACGAGCCGGTATATCGCCTCGGCGACCACCGCCTCGCAATCGGCGACTATCTGACCATCCACGAAAGCAATGGGTCGGCGCTGACTTACCGGGTCACGCAGCGGACGCCCTATCGCGCTCCCCTCGCGAAGGCGCCGGCCGTAAGGGAGAATGCAAAATGAAGATCGGACAAACCGCCCTGCGCGCGCTGGCAGCTTCAATCAGTCTCGCCGCGTGTTCCAACCCGGTAACGCCTGAGCAGACGGAGGCAAAGCTGAAGGCGGCGACCGCCGAGGCGCTTGGCGAGGTCAACGCCGATGTGATCGCCATCAGCAACCAGAAGGGATCGATGTCGCGCTGGGTCTGGGAGGCCAAGGCCAACGGCAAGACCTACGCCTGTGACGCCGACAATTTCTTCCGCCTGCCGTCCTGCCAGCAGGCAGATCAATCCACTTCGCTCGCGTCTGAAGGAGGCTCTCAATGAATTTCGAAATGTACGTCGTGCCAGGCGTAATCACCGTCATGACCGTCTTCATGCTCGTACTCGGCGTGACAGCGTGGATCTCCCGGGATCCCCCGCCGGTTCCACGCCACAAGCGACCGGGCCGCTAGGTTTTCCCGGCGCCCAACCGATCGCACTCATCGCGGCGGCCTTTGGCTCGGATCAAATGATCGTCGCGGACGGCGGGCAGGATAAGCACATGAAGGCCGTCGCGTTGACCTGTTTCTCTGATGTCCTGTGCATCTGGGCCTATATCGCACAGCCGCGCATCGAGCTCCTGAAGAAGACGTACGGCGATGCAGTCGCCCTCGATGCCCGGTTCTGCTCCGTGTTCGGAGATGCGTTGCGCAAGATCCGAACAGACTGGAAGGAGAAGGGCGAGTATCAGGGCTTCAACGCGCACCTGCGCCAGGCGGCAGAGGCCTTTCCCGAGATTCCTCTTCATCGCGATATCTGGCTGACGGTTCGTCCTCCCTCATCCATGGGCCCTCACCTGTTTCTGACCGCCATGAGATGCGCGGAAAGCGAAGGGCGGTTGCCCGTGGGAACAGCGGGCATTGCGACGCTCGCATTCCGTCGCGCGTTTTTCGAGGAAGGCCTCGATATCGCTTGTCTCGATATCCAGCATGATATCTGCCGCCAACTCGGCGTGGATGCCGCCGCCGTCACCGCACGGATCGAGGATGGCAGCGCGTTTGCCGCCCTGGCGACGGACTACAAGGACGCGGAGGGAATGGGGATCCAGGGGAGCCCGACCTTCGTCCTCAATTCGGGCCGACAGAAGCTCTATGGCAATGTCGGCTACCGAATCTTGGAGGCCAATGTCCACGAGCTTGTGCGCGAGCCGAAGGAAGGCCAGGCGAGCTGGTGCTAGCGGGGGGGCAATATAGGCGACGTCGTACGCTCTTAGCCTGTGCTTTCCGGCAGCCGCCAGGCTGCGGCGGCCAACATGAGCATGGCGGCGAAGGCGACCCCGAGTGAGGACAGGCCAAACGCCAGATGCATGGCGGCTCCTGCGAGTGCGCCAATGACTAGCGCCAGCCAGTGCAACAGGTATGGCATCCAGCCAAGCGGCCGCTTTCCCAGAAGCGCCAGCGCCAGAAATTGTCCGAACTTCACAAGGGTCCCGGTCATATATGTCAGCGCCACGCGGACCTCTCCTGCATGATCGAGCGCGGAGTTTGTCGATCCCATGGCCGCAGCGATCAGCATCATGCCAAGCGCCGCGTTCGGGTGGCCGCCAAGGATCGCCGCGGCAGCCAGCATGGCGGATGTCAGCACCAGGACAATTGACCGCCGCTTTGCACCTGCCAGCTGGCTCACGATCGATCCGGCTGCAACGCCGACGACAAAAGAGGCAATAAGACCAGCAGCGCGCAGGCCATCAGGCGATCCCTCTGCCAGTCCGACCGCCATGCGGGTGGAGTTGCCGCTCATGAAGGATACGAAGAAGCCACCCATCTCGATGAATCCAATGACATCGACATAGCCAGCAAGTGCTGCGAGCAGCGTGGCAAGGATGCGTTCGTTGCGATCGAGACGGCTCACTTGCTTGTCCCACAGGCGCCAGAAAGAGGAGGCGGGGTGCGCCGAGCGCTTCCCCGCCTCAGGCCTCCCATTACGAGCCGGCTCGGTGGAGGCCTCCCCGGCTCTGGGACCAACATGGGCTCCCACCGACGCGTTGCCTTGATCCAGAGCAAATCCTGCCGACCAGGATGTGACTTCCGTAGTGAGGGACTCGAACTCGTCCTCCGGGGATCCGGCATCGGGTAAAAAGCCTGGCGACGCCATTAAGGTGGTGATCCCGGCTTTGGGTGAGGCCACCTTGACGATCAATCAGTAGACGCAATCAACCAGCACAAACATGATCAGGCTCGCGGTCTTTGTCGTTTTGGCTATTGCGGCGACGATCTGGTGGTTCCGCCGGTGGCGCTAATCGGGTTTGCAGCGGGACCGCTTCCTGCGTGTCGGTCACCCTTAGTTGATCCTCGTCAAACATCATCCGCAAGCGCGCGAGCAACGTGCTGCCCAGCAAGCGCTGGAGCGCGGAGAGCCCAAAATGCGAATTATCCCAATTGTGTTGGTTGGTCTTGCCGGCGCCGGCTGCGTGTCGGGGCCGCGTACCATGGATCATGCAATGTGCATGGAGAGGTGCGGGACCGAGCACTCGCAGGAGGAGGGAGGCAGTATGGACAAGGGCAGGCATCATTGTCCGATGATGGAGAAGGCCAAGGCGCCGCCCGCTGTTGGAGATCACTCGGCCCATGGCTCCCACTCCTAGTTTTTATCGCGCGGGGGCGTTTATTGGGAGGTGTGATGCATCATGCGGCTTATCATCGTTGATTTCCTGCCGTTCGGCTCAGGCGTGGTGAGAGGCAGATGTTGGCCCCAAGCGGTCGGTCGTCTAAAGGATAGTATCAGACGCGGTGGACCGGGAAAGCGGTGGAGAGCTGGGCAGGAATGCCTTCCGGAGTTACCAGGTGGTAGAGCCCTGTGATCACGAGAGTGGGCTGGTGACTCGCGAGCGCTGACTCAATGCGGGGGAGCCATGCGCGATTGCGATCGACGACCATCGCGCGGTGCAGGTCGGGATAAACCTCTCGCATACGAGTAACCCATTTAGCGGCAGGAGCGAGATCACCTCGCGAAAAGGCCTCGAATTTGACGGTCTCGTCGGCGGGAGGCGCAAGAACCTGATCAAGGGTGTAGCGAAGGTATTGGAGGTTCTGCGAGGGCGTAAAGCTGCCCAGCCACGCGACAACGTCGTCTTGCGCGGCAAACTCTGACTCAACCTGCTTGTTAGCGGCGCGTGCGGCGTCAGTGATGACGGCTTGCAATGTCCGCCCTGTGAGGCCGGTAGCGGGAAAGAATGCGTCGTCGAGTTGCTGGGCCACTAGCCATGGCCGCAGCGAGGAAACGCTAGTCAGAGGAAGCTTTGCGAGTACCGCTGCCTTTTCTACGAGGCCATAATCTTCGGGGGAAAGCCGTTGTCGGAGAGGCGATGCTTCGAGGCCATGAAGGGCGATCAGGTCTCGCATGTTTCCACGAACCATTCGATTGGTTTCTGTCCAAATGACGTCGCAGCCGGCGGCGACCGATTGGATGTTGGAGTCTTGCCAATCATTACGGCGCGGCGGGATTTCTCCCGTCAGCCAAACTAGTCCGCCGCCGCGTTCTATCCGCCAGAGGGGCCAGCCGGTGCGGGCATCGGGCTCGGGCGTCACGCAGGCGGACGCGAGAAGGCCTAGCGTCAAGCTGCGGCGTGTTGGCATGAAGGTCTCCGGTTGTGACGAAGCGCTTCGTGCAGCAACAGGCTAAGGAGAACAATCATCGTGGCAACGAAGAAAGCTCTCACGAGGCATGAGCGGCCTGGTTTACGCTGGAGCGGTTTGCTGCCGTAAGCGTCTGTCGGCCTCGCACCGCGAACCTGCCCGTGACCGACCGCCTTCGGCGATGAGCTGTCGCTGGCACGGAGCCAGCCGAGCGGCCGTCTTTGACCTAAAAACCGTCACTCGTCGGCGTTGGCTCATCTAACCAATTGCGCGCTGTTGGTCGTCCCAGTCTGGCGGCAGGCGATTGGGCATCGCGGCCGGACTCGGGCCCATCCCTACGGTTTGTGGGCCGTAATGTGGGGCGGGGAGTAGTCGTTTTGGACAGCTCTTTGTTTCCAAATTCGAAAAAAGAGCTTGCTGGCGGAGAGGGTGAGATTCGAACTCACGGTACCCGTGAAGGTACAACGGTTTTCGAGACCGTCCCGATCGACCACTCCGGCACCTCTCCGTGGCGCGCGGGGGTATA
>Ga0070685_10001048_pt1 | contig 14827 bp, 13 predicted proteins | sample KBSS13LmetaG_FD_65651 | JGI IMG/M metagenome (GOLD analysis project Ga0070685, IMG submission 65651) | Switchgrass rhizosphere microbial communities from Kellogg Biological Station, Michigan, USA - KBS S1-3L metaG | ecosystem: Host-associated > Plants > Roots > Rhizosphere ...
GTCGCCGCGACCTGGACCGCCGCCCGCGCCTGCTGGGCGCTGGCCTCCTCCCGTCCGAGAGCGGCGGCGGCGAAGGCGGTGGCGAGGACTGGAAGGAGGCGCATCGGGCGGCGCGGTTCGAGGAGATGTCGTTCACGGTCGACGCTCCTCTTTGCCATTGTCCGGCCAGATGGGGATCATGCGTAAACTGTTGTAAATAAGCTACTTACGGTTTAGGCGCACGCTGGCAACGTTGTCCGAATTCACGCCGGATCGCCCGATCAAGTTCTGTAAGTGGTTACAGGAAGTTGGTTTAGCTGATGCTGTCGAAATTTCGGACGGCGGCGGGCGGGCAAGAGACGGGTTCATACCACTTTGCCTAGAGCAGTCCTGGATTCCGCTCCGGAAGAAGGATCCCACACGGAGTCAACGGAGTCGGTAGAGAACGACTCCGCTGACTCCGTTGACTCCGTGTCCGTGTGAGGTATTTCAGTTCCGGAGCGCGCAGAAACGCAGAGGCACGGAGAGGGGGCGGCGATCCTCTCTCCGTGCCTCTGCGTCTCTGTGTGAGGCAATCTTTCGCTGTCCGGGATTTCTACAGGCGTTTCATCCTGCGCGCCATCAAACACTTACGATCAAGACTCCACGAAAGCGTGCAGATCGACTACAGGTGAAAGCTCCCGGAAGAAATCTCCAAGCCGTTGATAGACAGTGATTTACGCTTCAACCACCCCCGGCGCGGGACTCGCTTCGCGGCACGCGGACCGGAAGACGCCGAACCCTTCGAACCGCCCTGCCGAGCCATGTTCAACGCACGCATCCTGATGGTGAGCGACCGTCCCGAGGTGGTCTCCGAGCTCGACGCCATCATCGGCGGGAGCGCGCACCTCTCGCTCACCGTGCCCGACGGCCGCGAGGCGCTGCAGATCCTCGAAGACGGGCTGGTGCCCGACGTGGTGATCAGCGACCTGGGGTCGCCGCGGTCTCTGCAGGGGATCGACTACGTCTGGAGGTTCCACGAGCTGAACCGGGTGGGAAGGCACCTGGCGGTGGTGGAGAGGGGCGCCCCCTTCTCGGGGTTCGCCCGCGCCGGCGGGGGCGGGGAGCCGCTGGTGCCGGCCGCGCTCCCCCGCCCCTTCCACCCCGCCGAGGTGAAGGCGCGCATCGACGCCGCCATCGCCCACGTGGACGCCGACCTGCGTGCCATGCGGGGAGAGATGTGGCGCGAGCTGCACCGGATGCAGCGCGCCATGCGCGAGATGCAGCGCGACACGGTGAAGGCGCTCGCCGCCACCGTGGCCGCGCGCGACCCGTTCATGCAGGGGCACGCCACGCGCGTGGCCGAGCTCTGCCGCCGCGTGGGGGCGGAGCTCTGCCTGGGCGAAGACCAGGTCGGACTGCTGGAGACGGCCGCGCTCCTGCACGAGATCGGCAAGGTATCCGTGCCGCTGGAGCTGCTGCACAAGACCGGGCCGCTCTCGGCCGGCGAGCTGGAGCGGATCCGCGCGCACGCGAAGGTCGGCGCCGACATCGTGCGGGGCGTGCCCGCCCTCACCCGCGCCGCGCCGCTCATCGAGCACCAGGGCACCGACTACGCCGACCTCGCCGCGCACCTGGACCCCGCGGCGCCCGAGCTCATGCTCGCCGGGATCCTGCGCGTGGTGGACGCATGGGACGCGATGGTGTCGGCGCGAAGCTACCGCGGCGCCATGCCCCCGGAGTACTGCGAGGCGACGCTGCGCGCGGGTGCCGGCACCCGCTTCCACCCCGGGGCGGTCGAGGCGGTGCTGCGCCTCACGCCTCGTCCCGACCCACGTCCTGCAGCCCGTACTCCTTGATCTTGGCGTGCAGCGTGGCCCGCGAGATCCCCAGCTTCTCGGCCGCCAGGGTGCGGTTGCCGCCGGTGAGGAGGAGCGTGCGCTCGGTGTGCCGCCGCTGCACCTCTTCCAGCGTCAGCACCTCCCAGTCCTGCCGCTGCGCCCTGGGCGCGCCCGGCGCCCGCATCTGCTCCGGGAGGTGCTCCGGGCCCACCCGGTCGGCGCCGCGCGCCAGCACCAGCGCGCGCTCCACCGCGTTGCGCAGCTCGCGGACGTTTCCCGGCCAGGCGTACCCCACCAGCAGGTCCAGCGCCTTCGCGGCGAGCTCGTCGGGGCTCTCCGGGTGACGCCGGTGCAGGTCGCGCACGCTGGCGTGCACCAGCTCCAGCACGTCTTCGCGGCTCCGCTCGCGCAGCGGCGGGATGGTGAGCGGGAACACCGAGAGGCGGTAGAACAGGTCCTCGCGGAAGCGGCCGGCGCGCGCCTCGGCCTGCAGGTCGCGGTTGGTGGCCGCCACCAGGCGCACGTCCACCTCCAGCTCGCGCGTGCCCCCCAGCCGCCGGAAGGTCTTCGTCTCCAGCACCTTCAGCAGCTTGGGCTGAAGGTCCTGCGCCAGGTCGCCGATCTCGTCCAGGAAGAGGGTGCCGTGGTCGGCCACCTCGAACATCCCGCGCTTGGTCTCGCGCGCGTCGGTGAAGGCGCCCTTCTCGTGCCCGAAGAGCTCCGAGTCCAGGAAGGTGGCGCTCAGCCCGGCGCAGTTGATCTCCACGAAGGGGCCGCGGCCGCGCGGGCTGCGCGCGTGGATCATCTGGGCCACGAACCCCTTGCCGGTGCCGCTCTCGCCCAGCAGGAGCACGGTGGTGTCGCGGCTGGCGGCCACCAGCTCCACCTGCCGCGCCAGCTCCTGCATCCGCGGCGAGGTCCCCAGCACCGCCTGCCGGCTCCGCTCCTCCATCCGCTGCGAGAGGAGCTGGTTGGCGCGGCGGAGCTCCACCTTCTCCACCGCCCGCTCCGCCGCGCTCTGCAGGTGCGCGAAGTCCACCGGCTTGGTGAGGAAGCTCTCCGCCCCCCGCTGCATGGCTTCCACGGCGGTGTGCACCTCGGCCGCGCCGGTGAGCATCAGCACCGTGGCGCCGCGGGAGACCAGCACATCCAGGGTGTTGAGCCCCGAGAGGCCGGGAAGGTTCACGTCCAGCACCACCAGGTCGGGGCGCTGCGCCTCGTAGGTGCGCACGCCGTCCTCGCCCGAGAGCGCCTGGAACACCTCCCACTCCTGGCGCTCGAAGTAGCGCGCGAGCAGGCGCACGATCGAAGGCTCGTCGTCCACCAGCAGCACGGATCGGGGCATTGAGGGCCGCAATTCAGGGTGACGTGTTCCAGGAAATCGGAGCGCGTAAAAGTTTCGCCTACTTAGCGCCGTTGCACACGCAGCGCAAGTCCCACAAGGTTCGTCGTCACCCTCATGTCCGGTTGATCCTTGCCGCGCACGCGCCCCTCCAGCAGGTCGCGTCACCCTCGGGACCGTTCGGCCTTGCGGCGCAGGATCCCTCACCTGTAGCAGTTTGCCGGATGTTGAGTCTTTAAACGTATGGATGGCATTTCCTCTGCGTCTGCCGCGAAAGGAACACATGAGCTTGCAAGCCGAGAGGCGCCCGTGACGGACACAATCGACGAGACCAAAGCCTCCTCCGGTGGCGCCCATGGCGCATCCGCCGCGAAAAAGCGGTTCACGGATCCGACCCTGCGGGCGTTCACCGCGAGCACCGAGATCCCGGATACCTTCCCGGGTGCATCGTACTTTCGAGCCAGAGGCTGCAGGACCTACCACGAGGTATTCAGGCTCTCCCCCGAGGAGCTCGCCACCGCGGAGAAGGTGGTGGGGAGCGAGGTGGTCAGGGGGATCGTCGCCTTGCAGCGCCGGCGATGAGCGTCCATCGCGGATCGCCTTCGGGCAACCGAGGCTGGTGAGAAGCCTCGCGCGGAGGCGCGGAGCCGGCAGGGGAGGGAACAGCGTCTCTCCTCTGCGGCTCTGTGCGCCTTTGATGCTTCCATAAGGGTCTGGCCTCAGGCGTCCGCGGGGCCGCCTCGTCCCGCCAGCGCGTCGGCCACGCGGTGCAGCAGCGTGGCGGGGGCGAAGGGCTTCGCGAGCAGGTCCACGTCCAGCGGGAGCCCGTGGTGGGTGATGGCGTCGCCCGGGTACCCCGACATGAAGAGCACGCGCGTGGACGGCCGCACCCGGGCCATCGCCCGGGCCAGGTGCGGGCCGCCGCCCCCGGGCATCACCACGTCGGTGAGCAGCAGGTCGATGTCGCCCGCGTGGGCGGCGGCCACCTCCAACGCCTCGTGCCCACCGCCGGCCTCGAGCACGCGGTACCCCGCGCGCGCCAGCACCCGCCGGGCGAGGGCGCGCACCAGCTCCTCGTCTTCCACCAGGAGCACGGTGGCGCCGGCGCCGGCGGCGGCGGCGGGGCTCGCCTCGCCGGCGGCGGGCGCGGCGGCCTCGGCGTCGGCGTCGGCGCGCGGAAGGAGCACGGTGAAGCGGCTCCCGGCGCCCGGTTCGGTCTCGGCCCACACGTAGCCGCCGCTCTGCTTCACGATCCCGTAGACGGTGGAGAGGCCCAGCCCCGTCCCCTTCCCCGCGGGCTTGGTGGTGAAGAAGGGCTCGAACAGGTGCTGCAGCACGTGCGGCTCCATCCCCACCCCGCTGTCGCAGACCTCCAGCCGCACGTACTCGCCCGCGACCACGTAGTACGGCCACCCGCTGCGGGGCTCGGGGGGCACGCTGGCCACCGAGGTCACGATCTCCACCACGCCGCCGTGCGGCATGGCGTCGCGCGCGTTCACCGCCAGGTTCAGCACCACCTGCTCCACCTGCCCGGGATCCGCCGTCACCCGCACCGCGCCCGGCGCGAGCGTCACCTCGATCGAGACGTTCTCCTCGATCAGGCGGCGCAGCATCCGCTTCATCTCCACCACCGCGGCGTTCAGGTCCACCACCCGGGGCTGCAGCACCTGCCGCTGACTGAAGGCCAGGAGCTGCCGGGTGAGGTCCGAGGCGCGCTGCGACGCGCGGTCGATCTCCTCCACGTCCTCGCGCAGCGGCGACCCCGGCGGCAGGTCGTCCAGGAGGAGGCCGGCGTTCCCCTTGATCACCGTGAGCAGGTTGTTGAAGTCGTGCGCCACGCCCCCCGCCAGCCGCCCCACGGCCTCCATCTTCTGCGCCTGGCGGAGCTGCGCCTGCAGCTTCCGCTCGTCGGTCACGTCGCGCAGGATCACGGCCGCGCACTGCACCGCGCCGGCCTCGTCGAAGATCGGCGACGGCGTCAGCGACACCACCACCCTCCCGCCGTTGCGGGTGGGGCGCTCGGTCTCGTAGCGCGACACCCGCTCCCCCGCCGCCACGCGCGCCAGGATCGCGCGCTCCTCTTCGTGCCGCCCGGGGTCGATCAGCCCGAAGATGGAGCGGCCCACCACCTCGTCCTCGCGCCACCCGAAGGTGCGCTCGGCGCCCTCGTTCCAGCTCAGGATGGCGCCGTCGATGGCGAGGGCGACCACCGCGTCCTCGGTGGCCTCCACGATGGCCGCCAGCCGGCGCGCCTCGTCGTCGGCGCGCCGGCGGGTGGTGACGTCGACCATCACGCCGCGCAGGCGCACGCGCCCGTCCACCACCCCGGTCACCCGCACCGTGTCGCGCACCCACACCGTGCGGCCGTCTGCGGCGCGCACGCGGTACTCGATAGCGTGGTCGCGCCCGGCGGCCGCGGCCGCGGCCGAGTACTCCAGCACCCACCCGCGGTCCTCGGGATGCAGGATCGACGGCAGGAACTCGGGCTCGTCGAGCCACCGCTCCACCGGGTAGCCCAGGAGGACGCGCGCGTGCTCGCTCACGAAGGTGAAGCGGGCGGGGCGGCTCTCCGCCTCCCACACCACGGCGTCGAGCCCTTCCACCAGGTCGCGCAGCCGCCGCTCCGCCGCCTCGGCGTCGGCGCGGGCCACCCGCTCGCGCTCCAGCAGCTCCGCGCGCAGTGCCTCGATGCGCACGCGCTCGCCGGCGCTGCGGGTGAGCACGCTGATTCCCCCCGGCGAGGGGTAGACCTGCGCGTCGATCCACTCGCCGTCCACCGGCGAGTACGCCGTCACCTCGCGGGGCGCCTGCTCGCGCTTGGCGGCGAGGAACGCCGCCTCGAACGGGGTGCCCAGGAGCGCCGGGAGCACCCCCCAGATGCTCTGGCCCAACAGCTCGCCGGCGCCGCGGCGGGTCATCCGCTCCACCACGGGGTTCACGTAGGTGAAGCGCCACTCCTGGTCCAGCGCGAAGAACCCGTCGGTCATCCGCTCCAGCACCGCCAGGCGCTCGCGCTCGGCGTGCGCGATGCGCCCGGCCCGCTCCAGCACCGTCCCCACCCCCCGCGCCACGCGCCCCAGGAAGGCGGCGTACGCCTCGTCCATGGTGAGGTGCGGGCTGAGCCCGGCCACCAGCACCCCGGCGGACCCGTCGGCGCCCGGGATCCTCACCGCCACGGCGCGCCCTTCCGCGCCGGGGGCGAAGCGCGCGAGCGCCTCGGGGGCGATCTCGCTCGGGCGCCCCACCGAGAGCGCCCGCGCCACCGCCGGCCCGCGGGGGTCGGGCGCGGCGTCCTCGCGCAGGCCGCCGGCGTCCAGGCCGGCCGACGCGGCGAGCGAAAGCGTCATCGTGCCGGGGTCCAGCAGGTAGGCCGCGATCCAGGCGAGGTCCTGGTCGACCGCCGAGGCGACCGCGAGCTGCAGCACCTCGTCGGGGCCGCGCGCGGAGGCGGCGGCGGAGACCACGCGCGAGATCGTGTGCCCGCGGCGGCGCTCCAGCACGTGCGCCGTGGTCTCCAGCGCGGAGATGAAGACGCCGCCCACCCCGCCCGCGTCGTCGCGGATCGGGCTGTAGCTCACGGTGAAGAAGGTCTCCTCGGCGAAGCCGCTCCGGTTCAGCAGGAAGCGGGTGTCCTCGACCCAGGTGGCCTCGCCGGTTTCCATCACGTGCGCCACCGCCGGGCCCACCGAGTCCCAGATCTCGGCCCAGCACTCCGCCGCCGGGGCGCCCATCGCGGGGTGCTTGCGCCCCAGCACGGGGACCATCGCGTCGTTGTAGACCTGCACCAGGCCCGGCCCCCAGAGCACGAGCATGGGGAAGCGCGAGCCGAGCGCCACGTCCACCGCCGCGCGCAGGGCGGCCGGCCACTCGCCGCGCGGGCCGAGCGGCGATGACCGCCAGTCCGTGCGCTCGAGCAGCCTCGCCGCGCCGACCGGCGCGGCCGCTTCGCCGCGGCGGTAGGCGCGGGCGGCGGGAGCCGCCTTGGCCGCGCGCGGCCTGAGGGAACGTGCCAATCTCCGTTCTCGCTGACCAGGAGAATCACTTCGGTGGACGCACGCGCGCCGAACGGATGGCGTGGCTCTCCCGCCCGTTCGTCGTGAAGATCGGGGTACGGGTCAAGTTCCGCGCCCACTGTCCACTACGTGATAACTCGATGCGGTAAAGGCGTTTGAGGATGATTGCGAGGGTGGGCCCCGAGGAGCCTGAAGAGGAAGAAATCTTTACACCAATGGGTCCGCTCGCCGGAAAACGCGCGGTTGCGCGGCCGGGAGGGATACCGTCTGAATCCCGGACAGTGTCAAAAGATCCGACACGTATGTGTGCCGCCGGGAAGCGGCGCCCACGCAACGCGCCGGGGCCCGCGAGAGGGCCCCGTTCGCGTCCCCTACGGCTTGGCGGGCGCGTGCAGCATGCTGTCGAGGGGACTGGCCCGGCTGCCGGAGGCCGGCGCGTCGGTGTTCGACAGCGTCGCGCACCGCAGCCTCTCCGCCCCCCGCGCGTCGACGTTCATCGTGCAGATCCAGGGCGGGCGGCGGGCGAGCGCCTGGAGCCCGTCCGCGCCCGCGTGCACCAGCTCCAGGCTGACCCCCTCGCGCGGACGGAGGGGGAGGTTCGCGGCGCTCGCCGGCTGCCGCGGGTCGATCGACTCGGGATACCTGCCGTGCCGTGCCCGGTGCTCGTCCAGCGCCGTGCGCAGCTTCCGCAACTCGCCGCGCGCCTCCTCGCGCGGGTTCGCGCAGGCACCCAGCACCAGCGCAATGCCGACGACCGCAAAGATCGGGTGACGAATCATTCGATCATCCTCGGCGATGTTCTCTCTCTGTGTCTCCGCGTCTTCTGCGTGAGATTATCAGTTCCTCGGCCCTTACGAGCAACCCGGGAATCCGCTAGATTGATTGAGAACGATTCTCATGTGAGAGGATGATGCAGGCTTCGACTGCGGCGAGCACCTTCCGGCAGATCTCCGAGACCGAGCGGGGCGAGCGCGCCCAGCGCGCGGCCGCGGGGGCGCTGGTGCTCGCCTGCGTCGAGCGCGCCCGCGGCGGCGGGGTGGACGAGTTCAGCCACCGCCGCGCCCGCGCCGAGGCCGAGCGCCTGGCGAAGTCGCCCGAGCGCTCCATCCTGCTGCGCCTGCTGATGATGGTGGAGGGCGAGGCGCTGGCCGAGGCACGGCTGGCGAAGGCGCTGGTCTCGTACGCCTGCGAGCTGGAGCGCACCCGCCGCCTGCCCGAGGCCGATGCGGCGGTGTCGCTCGCCCTCGCGCTGGACGGCGGCGACTCGGCCACCGCGCTGCACGCGGCGCGGCTGGCGCGCAAGCTGGGCCAGCGCGAGCGGGCGCTGGCGCTTTACTGCGCCGCGCGCGACCTGGACCTGGGCGGCGGCGCCATCGCGCGGCTGGCCGAGGTCGGCGAGGCGGTGGTGTCGGACGATCCCGTGCGCGCGCTCGGCCGCGCCGTCCGCCGGGCGCTCGCCGCGGGTGACGCCGAGGCGGCCGCCGTGGGGCTCGAGGAGCGCGCGGCCGCCCGCCGCGCCACCGGCGACCGCCGCGGTTCCGCGCGCGACCTGCTGCTGGCCGCCGCCCGCTTCACCGACGCGGTCGACCGGGCCCGCGTGGCGCACGAGCTCGCCGGCGCCACCCTCGCCGCCGGCGACGCCGACGCCGCGCGCGAGGCGCTGCAGCTCGCCCTGGCCGTGGGCGAGGCGCCGCAGCGCGACCATGCCCGCACGCGCCTGCACACCCTCTCCCGCGACGTGGGCGACCAGGTGGGGATGCGGCGCTGGCGCTCCTTCAAGCGCGCGCCCCTGGTCTCCATGTCCGCCTACCGCCCCGCGGCGGAGGGCCGCTCCCTCGCCCCGCGCCTCCTCCGCTGGCGCGAGGCGCTGGAGCAGCAGACGGCCTGACCAGTCAGCGCTTCACGCGGAGAGGCGGCGACACGTCGAGAACGACTTGGACGACCGGGGCCCTGGCTCTGGTCGTTTCTGTTTCCGGGTGCGATCATTCCACACATGGAAAAGCTCTTCTGGCTCATCGGCGCCACCGTGGGCGGGTGGCTCGGGTGGTGGCTGGGCTCACCCATGGGGATCATGGCCGCGGTGATCCTCAGCGCCGTGGGCACCGGCGTCGGGATCTACGCCGCGTACAAGATCATCCAGGATTACTTCTAGCGTGACGCCGGCCCGCCCCAGCGTACCGGCCCTCCGCATCGCCGCCGTGAATCGCGCCCCCGTGCGCGGCGACGGCGGCTTCGTGCTTTACTGGATGATCGCCGCGCGGCGCACCCGCTGGAACTTCGCCCTGCAGCGGGCGGTGGAATGGTGCCGCGAGCTGGGCCGCCCGCTCGTGGTGTTGGAAGCGCTCCGCGCCGGCTATCCGTACGCGTCGGACCGCCTGCACGCCTTTGCGCTCGACGGGATGGCGGACAACGCCGCCGCCTTCGCCCGCGCCGGCATCCGCCATCACCCGTACGTGGAGCCGGAAGCCGGGGCGGGGAAGGGGCTGCTCGAAGCGCTCGCCGCCGGCGCCTGCGTGGTGGTGACGGACGACTTCCCCCACTTCTTCCTTCCGCGCATGGTCGAGGCGGCCGGCGCGCGCCTGCCGGTGCTGCTCGAGGCGGTCGACTCCAACGGGCTCCTCCCCCTGCGCGCCGCGCCGAAGGCATTCGCCACCGCCTACCACTTCCGCCGCTTCCTCCAGAAGAAGCTCCCGGAGCACCTCTACGCCTCACCCGCGGCCGACCCCCTCCGCCATCTCCTGACTGCGCCGCCCGTCGCGCTCCCGCCTGGGGTCGAGCGCCGCTGGCCCGCCGCATCACCCGCGCTGCTCCGCCGCACGCCCGATGCGCTCGCCGCGCTTCCCATCGACCATGCCGTACCGCTGGTGGAACTGCGTGGCGGAGCGGAGGCGGGCGCAAAGGTGCTGCGCGCGTTCATCGGCAAGCGGCTGGCGCGGTACGGATCGGAGCGCAACCAGCCGGAGGCGGACGCGGCCAGCGGACTGTCGCCGTACCTGCACTGGGGATTCGTCTCCGCGCACCAGGCGTTCGACGCGGTGGCGCGGCACGAGGGATGGTCACCCGAGAAGCTGGCGCTGAAGCCGACCGGAGCGCGCGAGGGATGGTGGGGAATGGGGGAAGATGCGGAAGCGTTCCTGGACCAGCTCGTCACTTGGCGAGAGCTGGCCTTCAACACGGCCGTGCGGTTGGAGGGATACGAGCGCTACGAGGCGCTCCCCGCGTGGGCCCGCGCCTCGCTGGAGCGCCACGCGGGGGATGAAAAAGAGCTGCTCACCTTCGAGCAGCTCGAGGAGGGACGCAGCTACGACGCGCTCTGGAACGCCACGCAGGGCCAACTCCGGCGCGAGGGGCGCATCCACAACTACCTGCGGATGATCTGGGGGAAGCGCTTCCTGGAGTGGACGCGGCACCCGCGCGAGGCGCTGGAGTGGATGCTGCGCCTGAACGACCGCTGGGCGCTGGACGGGCGCGACCCCAACTCCGTGGCCGGCATCTTCTGGTGCCTGGGCCGCTACGACCGCCCCTGGGCTCCCGAGCGCCCCGTCTTCGGCATCGTGCGCTACATGTCCTCCGCGAACACCGCCCGCAAAATCAGGGTGAAGGACTACGTCCGCCGCTACACCGAGCCGTGATGCAGTTCTCTCCGTGCCTCTGCGTCTCTGTGTGAGACGAATCCGTAAAATCCCGTCAGCGCTCCACCTTCACGCCGCGCCAGAACGCCACCCGCTCCGCGATGTTGCTCGCCGCCGGCTTCGGATCGGGATAGTACCACGCCGCGTCGCGGTTTTGCCCTCCGTCCACCACCACGTGGTAGTAGCTCGCGGTTCCCTTCCACGGGCAGACGGTGTGGGTGCCGCTCTCCGCCAGGTGCTCGCGCCGCACCGCGCCCGCCGGGAAGTACAGATTCCCCTCCACCACCTCGATGTCGTCGCTCTCTGCGATCACCGCGCCGTTCCACGTCGCCCGAGCCATTCGTCCTCCGTTCAGGGAGTGCCTACGATCCGCCCGCCGGGCGCGGGCGCGAGCTCCAGCCCCGTCGCAACCACCGAGCCGTTGGCCTCGAAGATTTCATCTGGTGAGGTCGGGACGTCCCAATTGTACCGACCATGCCGCAGGAAGACGGATTGTTTTTCGCTCAAGTCCTCGCCTGTGGATTGGATGAAGTATTGGCTTCCTTATGATTGACCTCGTTTTCCCACAACCATTTACAAATCTGCTTCCAAACGGACCCGGCGAGTGCATCCCTCGCAAAACATCCGAATTTGTGCTGGTATGCTTCCTGATTTACCGTGGGCCGTCGCCGATGGACGGTGACGCCGCACGGCCTGCCCACGCGGCCGCGCGGATGCGGCACGGTGCCGCACACAGTCACGGGCGCGCAGAGGCGTCCGTAACCACGCTCACGCGAAAGCGCGAAAGAACAACGTACCATGAAGAAGCTCAGCCTGAACCTCGACGACCTGCAGGTGGAATCGTTCACCACCCGCGCCACCGACCGCCCGCGCGGCACGGTGAACGCCAACGAGTCCGGCACCGAGGCGAGCCCCTCGGACATCGGCGACGGGTGCTCGGCCTTCTATTCGTGCTATGACGGGTGCGGCGGCGGCGGTGGCTACTACAGCGCCGGCGACACCTGCGGGGAGTACACCGAGTGGGTGAACTGCACGAACGACTACAAGCACTGCGGCGGCTGACGCGGCGGCGCTGAAGGGATGACGAAGGGCCGCGGCTCGGGTTCCGAGCCGCGGCCCTTCGCGTGAGACCCGCGGTTCAGGGGCTGCCGACGATCCGCCCCGCCTGCGCCGCCACCGAGTCCAGCGCGGCATAGGGCCGCACCGCGCCCGCCGGGTCCAGCACGAAGGCACGCTGGCGCATCCGCCCGCCGTTCGCGAGGGCGAGCTCCAGCGCCGTCACGACCAGCGAGCCATCCGGCTCCCCCACCCACTCGCGCAGCTCGTACCCCGCTGGCAGCACCCGCCGCAGCCCGCGCCCGTCCAGCCCCGTCACGTACAGGCTGCGCCGGTCGCGATCGTCGACGGCACGGTCCGCGTTCGAGTCCTCCACCGCCATCTCGTACACGATCCAGCGGAGCGCGCTGTCCCCCGCCACCTCGGGCTCGCGCCCGGGGAAGCGCACCCGGCGGATGAACCCCGGCCGGTCCAGCAGCAGCCGCGCTCCCGACGCATCCAGGAACGCGACGTTCACCACCGCGCCCTCGCCGCCGGAAGAGGTGCTCGACGCCGTGCTGGCATACGCGTAGCCAGTCCCGCGGCGGACCAGGACGATGCGCGTCGCGGTCCCGCGCACCGGCACCGGCGTGTCGTAGCGGATGGGGCCGCCCGCCTCCTCCGTCCGAACGCTGTCGGCGCTGGCCTTCTGAGACGGCGCAGGGCTCCCGCCGCCCAGGTTCGCGAGCGCGCCGATCGCCACGAAGCCGCCGGCGAACACCAGCAGCGCCAGCAGCAGCACGCCGTTGATCAGCCACACCCAGCGGAGCACGCGGTCCACGCGGGTCATCGGCTGTACTCGGTTCGGGAGATGGGGAAGGGAGGGGGGATGCGGCGCGCTACAGCCCGCTGGGATGGTCGATGAAGGTCCACGCCAGCCCGAAGCGCTCCTCCAGGTGCCGCGCGAGCGCGCGGACGCCCCAGGTCTCGGTGGCGTAGTGGCCGCCGAGCAGCAGGTTCACCCCGCCCTCCTCGGCGTCGAAGAAGTTGTGGTGGCGCGCCTCGCCGGTGAGGAACGCGTCGAGCCCCGCCGCGGCGGCCGCGGCGATCTCGTCCGCCCCGCCCCCGGTGATCACCCCCGCCCGGCGGATCCGTTCGGGCCCGCCCGGCACCAGCTTCACCGGGCCGCTCAGCACCCGCTCCGCCCGCGCGTGCAGCTCCTCGCGGCTCAGGTCCAGCTCGCCCCACACGCCGATCGGCATCCCCTTGTACGCGCCGAAGGTGCCGCGCGGCTCGATCCCCAGCTCGCGCGCGAGCACCGGGTTGTTGCCGACCTCGGGGTGCACGTCCAGCGGGAGATGGGCGGAGTAGATGGCGAGGTCCGCGTTGAGCGCCGCCTTCAGCCGGCGGTAGCGGCGCCCCGTGACCGGCACGTTGCCGTCCCAGAAGAGGCCGTGGTGCACCAGCAGCAGATCGGCCCCCCAGGCGATGGCCGCCTCGACCGTCGCCTGCGCCGCGTCCACCGCGCACGCGATGCGGCCGACCTCGCGGGGAGAGTCGACCTGCAGGCCGTTCAGCGCGCCGCTCCAGTCAGGGACCTCGGCGATGCGCAGGTAGCCGTCCAGATACTCCCTCAGCTCGGCAAGCCGCATGGATGTACAAAGTGTGGACTGGTTCCCACAAACAGGTGGAAAACTTCCGTGGATAACTGGCCCTCCTGCCTGTGGAAAACACCCAACCCTTTCCCTCTCCACAGGTTACGGGAAATTGGACGGGTTGTGGATAACTGCGTCCGGGATTGTGGACTTTTCCGCGCCCGTGGAGGCGGGAAGGGCGCGCTGCGGCTCGTCTCCGAGCATCTGCACCTGTCCATTGAAGCGGCATCCCTCCTCCAGCACCAGGTGCTGCGCGCGGGCGGAGATCTGCCCCTCGATCTGTGCGGTGGCCTGCAGCTCCAGCCGGCTCTCGGCGCTCACGGTGCCCCGCACCCGCCCGCCGATCACCGCGTCTTGGGTGAGCACGTCGCCGATGACCTCGCCCTCCTTGCCGATCACCACCGCCTTCCCCGCGCGCACGGTGCCCTCGATGATCCCTTCCACGCGCACCGTGCCCTCGGTCACCAGGTCGCCCTTGATGCGCATCCCGGGGCCGATGATCGACATCGAGCTCTCGTTCGCCCGCGGAGGGCCGCCCTTCCCCTTCTCCACCGCCGCCCCCCCGTCGTTCTTTCCGAAGATTGCCATCGCTCCGCCCCTCTCCATGTCTCCGCGTCTCTGCGTGAGACGATTTTTTGCTGGCCCCCTAGAAGACCGCGGGGGTGGCGACGAACCGCCGCGGGTCCAGCGTCTGACCATTGCGGCGGATCTCGAAGTGCAGGTGCGGCGCCGTGCTCGCGCCCGTGCTCCCGCTCAGCGCGATCACCTGCTCCGCCCGCACGTGCTGGCGAGGATGCACCAGCAGCCGCGAGGCGTGGCCGTACACGCTCTCGTACCCGTCGCGGTGCCCGATCACCACGAAGCGGCCGTACACGGGGTCGTCGCCCGCCTCCAGCACCGTTCCCTCGCCCGTGGCCAGGATGCGCGACCCCGCCGCCACCGCGATGTCCAGGCCGGGATGCCCCCGGGGCGACGCCGCCGGCCCGCGGGTGACGAAGGCCTGGTCGGCCAGCGGCCACGCGTGCGGGAGCGCCGCGCTGGGCCCGTCCTTCGCCGTGCTGTCGGCGTCGGCGTCGGTCGCGGTGGTGTCGCGCGTGGCGCCCGAGTCGCCGGGGGCGCGGGCGCCCACCGCGCGGGCGCGCGCCGCGATGCTGTCGGGCGGGGGGAGCTCGCCCTTGAGCAGCACCCGGATCTGGTCGTAGGTGGCCTGCATGCGCGCCACCGTGCGCGCCAGCCGCTCGCGCTCCTGCCGCTCCTTCTGCAGCTCGGCCACCTCGCGCTGCAGGAGCTGCACGCGCCCCGCCTGCGCCGCCAGCCAGAACCAGCTCGCCGCCATCAGGAAGAGCGCGAT
>Ga0070685_10001049_pt1 | contig 14824 bp, 9 predicted proteins | sample KBSS13LmetaG_FD_65651 | JGI IMG/M metagenome (GOLD analysis project Ga0070685, IMG submission 65651) | Switchgrass rhizosphere microbial communities from Kellogg Biological Station, Michigan, USA - KBS S1-3L metaG | ecosystem: Host-associated > Plants > Roots > Rhizosphere ...
ATCAGGCCGCTGTCGGCCCGCACGCCGACGCGTACGACGCAGTCGAACCCCTCGCGCACTACATCCACCATGCGGTCCGTGCTCGAGAGTTCGATGCTGAGGCCGGGGTGTTCGCCCATGAATTCGGGCAGGCGCGGAATGATGGTTGAGCCCGCCAGGCCTACCGGCATGTCGACACGGATGCGCCCCTTCTCCCTGCCCGCCGCGGCATGGAACATCGTCCCCACCTCGTCCACATCCGACAGGAGATCGCGGCAGCGTTCATAGAAAGCCTCGCCGTCATGCGTGAGGCTGACCCGGCGCGTCGTGCGGTAAAGCAGTGTGGCGCCGACATGCTCCTCCAGCTGGCGGATGGCGACCGACAGCGTCGCCTTCGGCACCCCTAGCGACTCCGCCGCCCGCGTAAAACTCTCGAGCTCGGCCACCCGCTGGAACATCTGAAGCGCATCGAGACGCAGCATCGGCCAATCCATTGTTCACGATACGGAACAGTTTATTCCATTGTGGCACGTTTATCCATCCAAATGGACACTGTATCCCTGCCTTACGCAAGACAGGAGACCAACATGACCATTGCACTGATCACTGGCGGCAGCCGCGGCCTCGGCCGCAACGCAGCCGTCAGCCTGGCGCGGCACGGCGTCGACATCATCCTCACCTACCGCTCCAACCGGGCGGAGGCGGATGCGGCCGTGGCCGAGATCTCGACGCTCGGCGGTCGCGCGGCGGCGATCGAGCTGGATGTCGCTCAGTCCGCCACGTTTCCGGCTTTCGCCGGCGCCGTGGAAAAGCAGCTCGCTGAATGGAGTGTGGAGCGGTTCGACTATCTCGTGAACAATGCCGGCAATGCGCTCTATGCGCCGTTTGCCGAAACCACTGAAGCGCAGTTCGATCAAGCCTTCGCCGTCCACCTCAAGGGCCCGTTCTTCCTGACGCAGGCGCTGCTGCCCCTGATCGCAGACGGAGGCCGGATCCTGAACGTATCGACGGGGCTCACGCGCTTCTCGGTTCCGGGCTCTTCGGCCTACGCCACGATGAAGGGCGGGATCGAAGTGCTGACACGCTACCTGGCGAAAGAGCTGGGCCCGCGCGGCATCGCCGTCAACGTTATCGCGCCCGGCGCCATCGAGACCGACTTCGGCGGAGGCCGGCTGCGGAGCACGCCGCAGATCCAGCAGTTCGTCGCCGCGAACACCGCGCTCGGCCGCACCGGCAAGGCGGATGATATCGGCCCAGCAATCGCAGCGATGCTGTCAGGCGACCTCGGCTGGATGAACGCCCAACGCGTCGAGTTCTCCGGAGGGATGTTCCTCTAGCTCGAGGAGGCCGGCGCCGGAATCAAAACCACAAAAGCAAACGACCCCGCGATCACTCGCGGGGCCGCTCTCGAAGGATCGCACCCCTTTTGGTGGGTGCGGGGATAGGATTTGAACCTATGACCTTCAGGTTATGAGCCTGACGAGCTACCGGACTGCTCCACCCCGCGTCAACGGAATGCGATCCCTCGTAAGTCACTCCGCGTCCGATACGCGAAGCGCTCCCTAGTATCCGGACCAGGGCGTAAAGCCCAGACCCAGAAATGACTTCGCGGCCCTATCCGGCCGTGTGGGAGAACCCACATCAACCGGCCGAGCCGCGTTCCGCATCCGGGAGGATGCGAAAGGAAGGAGGCCTCTTGCTCTCGAAGAGCAAGACAATTGTGATCGACTTGGCAGACCTGGCAGCGACCTACTCTCCCGTGTCTTAAGACACAGTACCATCGGCGCTGGGGAACTTAACTACCGAGTTCGGAATGGGATCGGGTGGGGAATCCCCGCTAGAACCACCAGGTCAGCAAAGCCGACCACAATTACAACAACGATCGTCTGAACATTAGTCTTGCGTTCTCCCAAACATCTTACGATGCGATATCTTGCGAGATCTAAGGAGAACAGTGAGCGACATGTTCGTCGCCACACATGGGTTTGAAGAGTGTATCAAGCCTATCGAGCAATTAGTACCGGTAAGCTACGATCCTCGCGGACCTTCCACACCCGGCCTATCGACGTGATAGTCTATCACGGCTCTCAGGGAAACCTGGTTTTGAGGTGGGTTTCCCGCTTAGATGCTTTCAGCGGTTATCCCGACCATACATAGCTACCCAGCTGCGCGACTGGCGTCACGACTGGTCCACCAGAGGTATGTTCATCCCGGTCCTCTCGTACTAGGGACAAATCCTCTCAAGTTTCCAACACCCACGGCAGATAGGGACCAAACTGTCTCACGACGTTCTGAACCCAGCTCACGTACCACTTTAAATGGCGAACAGCCATACCCTTGGGACCTGCTCCAGCCCCAGGATGTGATGAGCCGACATCGAGGTGCCAAACGATGCCGTCGCTATGGACGCTTGGGCATCATCAGCCTGTTATCCCCGGAGTACCTTTTATTCGTTGAGCGATGACCCTTCCACACAGAATCACCGGATCACTATGGCCGACTTTCGTCTCTGCTCGACTTGTCAGTCTCGCAGTCAGGCAGGCTTATGCCATTGCACTCAGCGGACGATTTCCGACCGTCCTGAGCCTACCATCGCGCGCCTCCGTTACTCTTTGGGAGGCGACCGCCCCAGTCAAACTACCCGCCACGCAGGGTCCCTGATCCAGATAATGGATCGAGGTTAGACGTCACCGAAGATTAGGGCGGTATTTCAACGTTGGCTCCACACGAGCTGGCGCCCATGCTTCAAAGCCTCCCGCCTATCCTACACAAACCACCGATAACGCCACTGCGAAGTTATAGTTAAGGTTCACAGGGTCTTTCCGTCTAACCGCGGGAACCCCGCATCTTCACGGGGAATTCAATTTCACTGAGTCTATGCTGGAGACAGCGGGGAAGTCGTTACTCCATTCGTGCAGGTCGGAACTTACCCGACAAGGAATTTCGCTACCTTAGGACCGTTATAGTTACGGCCGCCGTTCACCGGGGCTTCAGTTCGATGCTTGCACACCTCTCTTTAACCTTCCGGCACCGGGCAGGAGTCAGACCCTATACGTCGCCTTGCGGCTTCGCAGAGCCCTGTGTTTTTGATAAACAGTCGCCACCCCCTGGCTTGTGCCCCTCACTCAAAGTTGCCTTTAAATGAGGCACGCTTATCCCGAAGTTACGCGTGTAATTTGCCTAGTTCCTTCAGCATAGTTCTCTCAAGCGCCTTGGTATTCTCTACCTGACCACCTGTGTCGGTTTCGGGTACGGTCTGATGGAGGGGCTATTTCCAGAGACCTCCAGGCCGCACGGTCAATCCAATAAGACCGTACGACTTTCGAGATCTGTCACCACCTCCTGGTCCAGGAATGTTAACCTGGTTCCCATCGACTACGCGTTTCCGCCTCGCCTTAGGGGCCGACTAACCCTGCGCAGATTAACTTTACGCAGGAACCCTTGGTCTTTCGGCGACAGTGTCTTTCACACTGTTTGTCGTTACTCATGTCAGCATTCTCACTACTGATACCTCCAGCATACCTCACGATATGCCTTCGCAGGCTTACAGTACGCTCCGCTACCGCTCTTGCGAGCTCGTAATTTCGGCGAACGGCTTGATCCCCGTTACATTTTCGCCGCAGAAACGCTTGACCAGTGAGCTGTTACGCTTTCTTTAAATGATGGCTGCTTCTAAGCCAACATCCTGGTTGTTTCAGCATTTCCACATGCTTTCAAACTTAGCCGTTACTTGGGGGCCTTAATTGACGATCAGGGTTGTTTCCCTCTTCACGATGGACGTTAGCACCCACCGTGTGTCTGCCGATTAGTACTCTCAGGTATTCGGAGTTTGGTTAGGTTTGGTAAGTCTGCGAGACCCCCTAGCCCATCCAGTGCTCTACCCCCTGAGGTATTCAATCGACGCACTACCTAAATAGTTTTCGCGGAGAACCAGCTATCAGCAAGTTTGATTAGCCTTTCACCCCTAGACACACCTCATCTCAGAATTTTTCAACATTCACGAGTTCGGCCCTCCAGTGAGTGTTACCTCACCTTCAGCCTGGACATGTCTAGATCACTTGCCTTCGGGTCTAATTCAACGAACTTGGGCGCCCTATTCAGACTCGCTTTCGCTGCGCCTACGCCTATCGGCTTAAGCTTGCTCGTTAAACTAAGTCGCTGACCCATTATACAAAAGGTATGTGGTCACCCCGAGGGGCTCCCACTGCTTGTAAGCGTTCGGTTTCAGGTTCTGTTTCACTCCCCTCGTCGGGGGTCTTTTCACCTTTCCCTCACGGTACTTGTTCGCTATCGGTCGGTAAGGAGTACTTAGGCTTGGAGGGTGGTCCCCCCATCTTCAGACAGGATTTCACGTGTCCCGCCTTACTCTAACGGCTCATCATTTTACGCGTACGGGGCTATCACCCGCTATGGCCCAGTTTTCCAGCTGGTTCCGCTTGTTTCAGAGCACGGCCTGGTCCGCGTTCGCTCGCCACTACTAACGGAGTCTCGTTTGATGTCCTTTCCTAAGGGTACTGAGATGTTTCAGTTCCCCTCGTTCGCTTTTTAACCCTATGTATTCAGGTTAAAATACCTTATCTATGAAATGTAAGACCGAATACCATTCCCGAAAGAATGATATTCAACTTACATCTCTAAGGTGGGTTTCCCCATTCAGAAATCTCCGGGTCTAAGGTTGCTCGCACCTCGCCGAAGCTTATCGCAGCGTGCCACGTCTTTCATCGCCTCTTACCGCCAAGGCATTCCCCGAACGCCCTTTTGACGCTTGATAACTCATACAAACCCATGTGCGGTGAAGAACATGCCAGGCTAGGCGCCAAGCATAACTCTCCCGCGTCCGCACATAGAATAGATTGTTAGACGATTTAGTTGTTGTAAGGGCAATCCTAAAAGCGCTGGGGTACAGCGCCGGATCACCGGCCTCCTTCACAATGTCAATCCAGCCGGCCACCCTTGCGAGCGACCGCCTGAAACTGTGTTGAATGATTGCGAGATCTCCCTCCCCTGCCAGGCAGAAGATGGTGGAGCCAGACGGGATCGAACCGACGACCTCATGCTTGCAAAGCACGCGCTCTCCCAACTGAGCTATGGCCCCGTAGGAAAGCCTCGTAGCAGGCTGATATGTCGACAGAAGGTAAGAGTGGTAGGCCCGGGCAGATTTGAACTGCCGACCCCACGCTTATCAAGCGTGTGCTCTAACCAACTGAGCTACGGGCCTTCACCCGCGGCTTGGACCCCAATGTCGGGAAGCCCGAACTGGGTTGCCGAACTGGGCTCGCAATCCCTCTCCCCTTCCAAACGCGATCGCCTGGCGGGCAGAGGTTCAAGGAAGAGAAACGGAGACGGCGGTGAAACCGCTTTTGTTTTGTCGTGACGTCCGGCTGGGTCTGAAGACCTGACCAGATAGTCCGACTGCTAGGGAACGCTCGAGCTTGGGTGAGACCCGCGCATCTTGCGTATCCTTAGAAAGGAGGTGATCCAGCCGCAGGTTCCCCTACGGCTACCTTGTTACGACTTCACCCCAGTCGCTGACCCTACCGTGGCCGGTCCCCTCCTTGCGGTTGGGAAACCGTCTTCAGGTAGAACCAACTCCCATGGTGTGACGGGCGGTGTGTACAAGGCCCGGGAACGTATTCACCGCGGCGTGCTGATCCGCGATTACTAGCGATTCCAACTTCATGCCCTCGAGTTGCAGAGGACAATCCGAACTGAGACGGCTTTTAGGGATTATCCCTTTGTCACCGCCATTGTAGCACGTGTGTAGCCCCACCTGTAAGGGCCATGAGGACTTGACGTCATCCCCGCCTTCCTCCTGCTTGGCGCAGGCAGTTCCTCTAGAGTGCCCAACTAAATGCTGGCAACTAGAAGCGAGGGTTGCGCTCGTTGCGGGACTTAACCCAACATCTCACGACACGAGCTGACGACAGCCATGCAGCACCTGTCTCCGCGCCCCGAAGGGACTCTAGATCTCTCTAGATAGCACGGGATGTCAAAGGTGGGTAAGGTTCTGCGCGTTGCTTCGAATTAAACCACATGCTCCACCGCTTGTGCGGGCCCCCGTCAATTTCTTTGAGTTTTAACCTTGCGGCCGTACTCCCCAGGCGGAGAGCTTAATGCGTTAGCTGCGTCACCAATAAGCATGCTTACTGACAACTAGCTCTCATCGTTTAAGGCGTGGACTACCAGGGTATCTAATCCTGTTTGCTCCCCACGCTTTCGCACCTCAGCGTCAGTATCAGTCCAGCGAGTCGCCTTCGCCACTGGTGTTCCACCGAATATCTACGAATTTCACCTCTACACTCGGTATTCCACTCGCCTCTCCTGACCTCGAGGCCTGCAGTCTAGAAGGCAGTTCCAGGGTTGAGCCCTGGGATTTCACCCTCTACTTACAGACCCGCCTACGTGCGCTTTACGCCCAGTAATTCCGAACAACGCTAGCCCCCTTCGTATTACCGCGGCTGCTGGCACGAAGTTAGCCGGGGCTTCTTCTCCGGATACCGTCATTATCTTCTCCGGCGAAAGAGTTTTACAACCCTAAGGCCTTCTTCACTCACGCGGCATGGCTGGATCAGGCTTGCGCCCATTGTCCAAGATTCCCCACTGCTGCCTCCCGTAGGAGTCTGGGCCGTGTCTCAGTCCCAGTGTGGCTGATCATCCTCTCAGACCAGCTATAGATCGTAGCCTTGGTGGTCCATTACACCGCCAACTAGCTAATCTAACGCGGGCCGATCCTTCGCCGATAAATCTTTCCCAATACGGCGTATTCGGTATTAAACCCAGTTTCCCGGGACTATTCCGAAGCGAAGGGCACGTTCCCACGCGTTACTCACCCGTCTGCCACTCCCCTTGCGGGGCGTTCGACTTGCATGTGTTAAGCCTGCCGCCAGCGTTCGTTCTGAGCCAGAATCAAACTCTCAAGTTGAGGTTTGACACTGACGAAACCAAATCCGTAATGGAAATGGTCGCTGCAAAGCATTTGCGTATATTTGACGGGAAACCCGTTCTTATAAAACCTGACTCACGTCAGGCAGTATTTGAACTGGCTTTCCATAGATAAACGCAAACCGTCGATGTCGATGGGCTGCTTCCTGATCTTGCGATCAGGGGCAAACCCGGCAAGCAACACCGCCGCCCGCGTTTCTCTTCCATTCACAATGTCAAACATCCGCAGACAAATGGGCTTTCGCCGGCTTTATCTGCCGCATCCGTCCCTGACCTCGCGGCCAGCCCCGTTTGCGATGAGGCGCGGGGTATAAGCCCCGGGTCTCTTTCCCGTCAACAGCCTTTCTCGAACTTTTTTCAGCGATCCACAGGACCGCCAAAAACCTCGAAAAAAGCCGAACAGATCACACCGTCAGGCCCATTGCGGGGCCCGCTGGAAAAGCTCTGGTCGGCGGGAGGGCGGTATATACGCCCGTGATTCCGGCCATGCAAGCCGAAAAAGGGTAAATTTGCGCGAAATACGAGATTTCCACAGGCTCACTCAGCCTGCCAGACGAGCGCCTGTGAAATCGAGTCCCCGGCCGGTTTTCGCCCGTGCTGCAGGCACGCCCGCACGGCCCTGCCTTTACGATGGGCAGGAGGCCGCCCGGCCTTTGAAATCAGGCCTTTTCTACGGTTGGATATACGAGCGGATCGCCGCCACCTCGGCGGTCGCCTCGGCGATGCGCCACTTCACCAGGTCGCCGATCGAGACCACGCCCATCAGCCGGCCGCCTTCGACCACGGGCAGGTGGCGGATCCGACGGTCGGTCATGCGGTCCATGGCAGCCTCGATCGTCTCGCGGGGCTTGGCCGTCACGACCTGGCGGGTCATGGCCTCCGAGACCAGGCTTTTGAGGGCGGCGGGGCCTCCGCGCGCCACAGCGCGCACGATATCCCGCTCGGAGATCACCCCGATAAGGGCCCCGCCCTCATTCAGGATCACCATCGCGCCGACTTTGCGCGAATCCAGCAGTTCAGCCGCTTCCTTGAGCGAGGCGGATTCAGCCACCGAATAGACCGTCCCACCCTTTTCGCGCAGAATCTGCTCTAGGATCATCGGCTTAGCCTCCCAATCCGGCCCTCTACATGTGGCCCAGGAGACACAGGGTGCGGCTGCCTGCCGCACATTTCAAGTGAATACTTGCTGGAAGCGAAAGCCCCAGCGGTATCATGGGTCTGGCGGGGCCAGCACTTCAGTCGCGGTCCAGAGCGAAGAGTGCCGCCCCCGCATGAGTTCTGCCCTCCAGTTCCGCCGCCAGCACATCCGCAGCGATGGCGCTGAAGGTGATACCGTTGCCGCCATAGCCGAACGCGGCGAACGAACTCGGCCGCCCGGGAAGCCGTCCGATCATCGGCAGCGAATCCTCCGTGGCGCCAAACACCCCGGACCAGACATACTCCGCCCTCAAGCCTGCCAGTGCGGGGCAGCGGGCGAACAGTTTCGTCAGGATCGTGCGGACCTTCTCCCCTGTCCGGGCCTCGCGTGCGTCCCCGTCTTCGAATTCACCATCCTCGCCGCCGGCGATGATCCGCCGGTCTGCCGTGGCGCGCATATAGAGGTAGGGGTCGGCGGCTTCCCACACGACGGCGTCGGCGGACCAGACACTCGCCGCGACCGGCGCGGTCGCAAGCACCCAAGTGGAGACCAGCTCATGACGGGCAGCCGGCACGAAGTCCGGCATCTCATAGCCATTGGCGAGCACCATGGCGCCAGCGCTGATGCTGTCCCCCTCAAGCGTTTCCACGCGGACGCCTTCGAGATCGGCATGGTAAATGGAAGCTGTCGCCGACGAGAGGACAATGGCGCCACGCTGCACCGCCGCTCCGAGCAATCCACGCGCGAGCTTGACCGGATCCGCCTCAGCGGCGCCAGGCGAAATAAGGGCGCCCTCGCCGACAAATCCCCGCTGCGCCAGGTCACCCTCATCGAGGAACCGCGTCTCGATCTCCATCGCCTCGCGCAGCCTCCGCTCTTCGCGCAGGTCATGCGCATCGAGCCGATCGCCGGCCAGATACAGCGACGAGCGCAAAGTGAAATCAGCGTCGATTCCGATATCGTTTATCAAGCCGCCGATGCCCATCACCGCGCGGCGGCAGACGGAGGCAATGGTCCTGGCCGCCTCGAACCCCAGCCGGCCCTCGATCTCGAGCAGCGGCGCATCCAGTTCCCACAGCAACAGCGCCGTCGACGCCGCGGTCGAGCCAGCAACGGGATGCCGCCGGTCGATCAGCACGACGCGCCGGCCCATGCGCGTGAAGCGCTCCGCCAGGAAGGCTCCGGTGATCCCGGCGCCGATGATGACGATGTCCGTAGTCAATGCCTGCGGCTCACGCACGCGATGCGCATGCGGCTCACCTGTCCCCGCCTGCCAGACGCTTCTTCCTGTGCGCAGCTTCAGCGCGCCATCGTCGAGCCTGTCCATGTGCACCGCTTTTCGGGAGACGCACATCGTTAACGCGCGAGGGCGTTGTCCCGTTGCGGGATGCGTGTGCTGGGCCGCACTCGCCCCATGCGTGTTCCGGCTTAACCTGCAGGCCGGTCCTTAACGCTTCGCCGCCCGGGCGAGCTGAAAGCCCTGCATTCCCTGCCTGCACGTAAGTGGCACACCGGTTGCAAACCCGTGGTTCAACTCAACTCACGGGATGTCTGACCAATGTCCTTCCAACGCAAACAGCCCGGCATCCTCGCCTCAGGCGCGATCGGAATAGGTACGGGACTTCTAGTCGTCGGCGGCATCGTGCTGCTCACGCAGTTGCCCGCCAGCGCCCAGCAGGCGACCAATCCTTCCTCCGCCCAGTCTGGCGATTTCGAGCGCCCCTTCGGCTTCTCCTACGGACAGGAAGCCCAGGGCTTCGACGCCAACACCCGCGATGCGAACGGCAACCGCCTCATCCTCGATGGCCGCATCATGACGGGCATGGACGCCTCGACCTTCTCGACGGCCACCGCCTCCGCCTCTTCCTGGTCTCAAGCGATCTCCGGTGCAGGCTTCGGCAGCGGCGCCTCGGTTCAGAACCAGGCGATCGGCAACCAGCTGAACGTCATCACCAACGGCTCCTACAACACCGTCATCGTCAACTCGACGCAAACCAACACCGGCAATCAGACGGCCACGTCCAACGGGTCGCTCAATGGAAAGATCGACCTCAATGACTAAGCGCCTCAAGCTCCTTGCCGCCGCTGCGGGCGCTCTTGCGCTCACCGGATGCATCACGCCCTACGCTGGCTCCTCGGGCAACTACGCCTCGCCGATCGGCGATGCGCCCGTCACCGCCAACCCGACGCCCTACTCGGCAGCGCTCGTCTGCATGGCCGACTATGCCCGCGCCTCGAACATCTCCGCTCCGCGCATCGCGGTTGGCCGCGTGCTCGACTACACCGGCAAGGAAGACGTTGAAGGCGGCCGCAAGCTCACGCAGGGCGCGTCGCTGATGGCGATCTCCGCCTTCTCCAAGGCCGGCGTCCGCCAGGTCGAGCGCTTCGACACGTCCGTCGGCGAACTCGAACTCAAATACGCCAACAACAAGCTCATCGGCGCTGACAAGTCTGAAGAAGGCGATTTCCGCCAGATCATGGCCGGCTCGATCCCGGGCTCGGACTACTACTTCATCGGCGGCATCACCGAGCTCAACTCCAACATCCGCTCGGCCGGCATCGACGCCTTCGTCGGCGACACCGACGCGCAGGACATCAAAGGCCGCGCCGGCGCCAAGCTCTTCGTCATCAACGTGGGCGTAGATCTCCGCCTCGTCTCCACCAAGACGCTCGAAGTCGTGGACGTGATCTCCTACCAGAAGCAGGTGATCGGCCGGGAAATCTAGGCCGGCGTGTTCGACTTCCTCAATGGCAACGTGTTCGACATCGGCATCGGCGAGCGCGCCATGGAGCCGCTGCAGCTGGCAGTCCGCTCCACCATCGAGCGCTCTGTCCTCGAAATGGTCGCCAACCTCTACGGCGTGCCGAACTCCGATCCCTGCGGCGCCCTGGCCAACGAGAAGCGCGACTATCGCACGGCCCAGTCGGTCACCGGCACGGCAGTCTCCCGTCCCGACGGCATCCTGGTGAGCGATGGCGCAGACCGCGCCGATCCGAACCGCTGGAACGAGAAACGCGACTACGGGATCAACCCCAGCCTCCGCGGCCGCTCGGTCAAGTAAGTCTGGCAAGCAACACTCGCTGAAACACCTCTGGGATCCACGGCCATGACCATCATGACCCGCCTCGCGATCGCCGCCAGCGCCGCGGCTCTCATCGGCTCGCCCGCCCTCGCACAGCAAGCCGGCCAGCCGACCGCCATCAACGGCCAGGTCCAGCTCGGCGATGTCTTCTCCAGCATGACCGTTGTCGCGCCGAACAATGCGCGCAGCGCCGTGTCGTCCTCGATCGCTGCCGGCAACTCGGTGTCCGGCGCCAATCTCACCGGCGGCCTTCGCGCCCGCTCGACTCAAGAGATGAGCGGCGCAGGCTTCTCCTGGGCCGAAGTCCAGGCCGGCAATGCACGCGAGATCACTGCGGTCTCGACGGCTCAGGGCAATACCGGCGAAGTCCAGGTTGAAGGTGGAGACCTCGATCTCGTCGCCTCGCAGACCTCGGGCCCGAAAGACATGTATTCCGGCGCCCGCGTGAATGCCGGCAACGCCCAGACGCTGACGGCCGTTTCCTCCGCCGCCCAGAACAACGCCGCGACCGGCGCCACGAATGGCGACCTCAATGTGGACCTCACCCAGCGCGCCTCGGGCTCGTCCTACGCCATCACCGATGTCGATGCCCGCCGCACCGGGACGACGCTCGCCGGCGCCACCGCCACCGGCAACACCTACGGCTCGACCTCCGAAACCTCGACCGTCAACGCCCGCTACAACCAGACTTCCACCGGCGCACAGATCCTGGCCTCCACCGACGTCTACCAGAACCGCGGCCATGACGTGGTCGCGAGCTCCACCGCCGCCGGCAACTCCGCCAGTGTCGACAACAAGTGGGGCTATGCCGAGATCCGTGGCCGCCAGGCCAACGACAGCGCCGTCAACTCCGAAACCCGCGTCCAGCTTGCGACGTGGAGCGGCACGGCTTCACTCTCGTCCCACGGCGTGGGCAACACCTCGCTCGTCACCAATGTCGGCTCCGACCTCGCCGTCGATGTCTCGCAGACCAACAATGGCTATGTCGGGTCCGACGCCGTCTTCACCGGCTCGACCAGCGATGGCGGCGCGGTGGTCCTGAACTCGACCGCCATCGGCAACGCCTTCACCGGCTATGTCTGCTCGCAGTGCGGCGACGCAGCGGTCTCCGGCGCCGTCCGCCAGGTAAACGCCGGCAACGTCTCCTCCACCGGATCCATCACCGCCAACGGAAACAGTCAGATCGCCGGCTCGGCCACAGCAATCGGGAATTCAGCAAGCTTCATCACGACCACCCGCCCCTGACGGGGGGCCGGCAGAGACACCACGGGTCCATCCAGTCCTTGGATCGCCCCTGGCCCGCATCGTGTTGAGTTCGCCCTGGCGGGGGGCAGCGTAGAGTACCAGTAGAGTAGCGTAGAGTACTGCGGCGGCTTCCTTGGTCAGGAAGCCGCCGCAAGCATGTTTGGGATACCGCTAAGACTCGCACCCGGTAACGGACCCTTAGGTCAGGCGGATGTAAGCGTGGGTCGTGGCCGCATTTCCAGATGCAGCAGGGGCTAGCGTGAACATCTCGAACATCTGGGTTGGCGAAGCGGGCTTTTCGCTGAAGCATGCCCTGAGGATCGTCGCGGTCTTTCTTGTGCTGGCCTCGCTGCCCGTGGCTTACGGGGCCTGGCTTCGCGAGCGTGATCTCACGACGATGCGCACGCAGGGCATCGATACCGTCGCTGCCGTCATCAGGGGATTCGATGACCGGAGCGAGCGCGGGTACGGACGCCGGTATACCGTCCACCATGACTACCATCTGACCTTGAGATGGACCGATCAAGTTGGGCGCACGCAGACCTACACGCGTCTGGTCTATCCAAGCCTGTTTTTCCGTATGGCGGACGCCTCGCCCGACGCCCGGCAGATTGCCATCCGCTATCTTCCAGGCAGGCCCGACGTACAGCCCTTCATCGCGACCGAGCCCACCGAGGCATCCAACCTGTATCTCTATGCTGCAGTGGCCCTCGTCGCCCTCGGTCTCGGCGCAGCATGGCTCGGCTGGCCGCCACGCCCCACAGTGGCGATGGCCAAGGTCTGACGCCGCCCGGGAACGCTGGCTTTACCCGCCCGTTCTGGCTGGATGATACGATCCGCACTTGCCTTTGTCACGCTCGCCCTTGCCGCCTGTGGCGACAAGCAGCCTGTCGCCAGCGTTCCGCCGGAAGCCACAGCGCCTTCGGCTACCTATTCCGCCGCACCACCGCCTGGCGTGGAGCTGCCGCCATCGCAGACAACGCCAGGACCGGTCCCGTTAGAGTTCCGCCACGTCTGGGCGATCGAGCCCGCTGACTGCACGAAGGATCCGGGCCTTACACGGATCGCCATCGCGCCCGGCGCGGTGAAATTCTACGAGGGCCGCTCCGAAATCGTCTCTGCCGACGCGCCACATGATGGCGCGCTGGTGATACAGGTAAAGCATTCGGCCGAGGGCGAGACGGCGCAGGAAACCCATACGCTCTCCCTCGATAAGGAGACGGCCAAGCTCTCCTACCAGCGCCGCGGGCAAACCTTCATCTACACGCGCTGCGATTGAACAGCTGGACAACAGGAGCGGGATTTCTCCCGCCCCTGCCGCCCAACCGCGCGCGTCCCCCAGTGGCCGCGCTTCTCAGCCCATGGCGCACCTGAGATAGGCGAGCGCGCCTTGGACTAGCCTGGCATTTTAGCGCGCAGGCTCTCATTGGCGCCTGACAGGAAAACCCGCAGGCGCTCATTGCTGCAGGTCAAGGTCATCTCGAATCGCGTTCCCGCGTCAACGGATGCGAAAATTTCGCAGGTGTGTGCTTGCGTCTTGAAATTCCGCGTAGCCGCCGGGCCTTCGCGTCAGGCCGCTAACCGTCCGTACACGGCAGGCAGACCTCTCGGCTAGTTCTCGAGCGCGAAACGAAGTCCGGCGTTGGCCTCCAGCCGCTGGATCAGCTTGTCGCCCATCGCCGCGCCCGGCGTCCACACGCCACCCGGCGTCTCATCGCGCCCGACATCGCGCACCAGGCACATCGCGCTCTCCGAGATCATCTTCGAGGTCGAGGCGTAGCCGGGATCCTTGTCACCCTTCACCGAGACGCGCAGCATGCGTCCGTCCTTCAACTCTCCGACGAACAGCACGTCGTACATACCATTCTCGCGCTGCTCCTTCGTCGGCCCCTGTCCGGGCTTTGGCAGAGCGAATTGCCGGATCAGCGCCCGCGTCGGCGCGAAGCCCAGCAATACGTCCCCTGCCGCGGCTCCAAACGCTGCTTGCTTGGCCCGCTTCTTCCCCTTCTCCCCCTCGCCGGTCGAGGCCATCTCGTCATAGAGAAAATCGGCCCCATAGGGATGGCCACGCAGGAAGTTGGTGCGGTGAACGTTCTTGGTGTTGATCGCCGCCATCACGAACGGCGCGGCCCATCCGCCAGCTTTCTCGTCGAGCACGGCTTTGTTGTCCGCAGGCTGCGCCGGCCCGGTGAAGCCCGGTGTCAGCGCAAAGGGATTGGCCATCGTCTTCATGATCGAAGAATCGCGCCCAGCCGCCTCCAGCGTCGCCATCAGGCTGGCCGCCGTGCCGCCGGAAAACCCGCCCTTCATCTTGCGCACGCGTCCCCTCACGCGAGGCACGGGCGAGCCGAGCCGCTCCTTCGCCTGCCGCTGCAGAAACGCCACACCGAGATCGAACGGAATCGAATCGAACCCGCACGAAAACACGATGCGCGCG
>Ga0070685_10001056_pt1 | contig 14794 bp, 7 predicted proteins | sample KBSS13LmetaG_FD_65651 | JGI IMG/M metagenome (GOLD analysis project Ga0070685, IMG submission 65651) | Switchgrass rhizosphere microbial communities from Kellogg Biological Station, Michigan, USA - KBS S1-3L metaG | ecosystem: Host-associated > Plants > Roots > Rhizosphere ...
CCGCAGCTCTCGCTGGCGCTCGACGCCGGGCTCTGGGGCTCGGACTTGACCACCGCAGTGCCGCCCGATCTCCTCGCGAACAACCCGAACGCCACCTTCTCCGATCGACTCGCGCGCGATCTCGGTGCCTCCGCCGCGCTCCGCTTCAGCCTGCCGGTGACGGATCCGGGCGCGCGTCACGACGTGGCGAGTCGCACCGCCGCGATGACGGCCGCCGAGCTGCGCGCCACGACCGCACAGGGCGAGGCGAGGCGCCAGGCGCTGGAGCTGCTCGATCGCTGGCGGGATGCGTCGCTGCGCGTCACCCGCGCGCGCGCGAGCGCGGCGCTGGCCGAGGAGAACCTGCTGCGGCTTCGGAGCCTGCATGCCTCCGGCGCGGCCACGATCCTGGATCTGCTCGACGCCAGGAACACGCTCGACGACACGCGCTCGCGGCTCGCGCAGGCGCGCTTCGACGAGCGGCTCGCGAGACTGGAGGCGGAGGAACGATGAAGCCCGCGACGATCCTGCTGCTCGCCCTGCTGCCACTCGCCGCGGGCTGCTCGCGCCACGCCGAGAGCGACGAGGACGCGGCCACGCCCGCCGCCGTGGTGCCCGTGCGCACCGCCGCGGTCGAGGAGCGCTCGTTCGCGGACGCCGTCGAGGCGCCGGGGCAATGGCGCTCCTCGGGCGACGTGTCGCTGCCCGCCCCGTTCGCCGCCGTGGTCGAATCGCTCGAGCCGAAGCTCGGCGACCACGTCGCCGCCGGCGACACGCTCGGGATGCTGGTGACGCGCCAATCGCGCGCCGCGCTGCGCGGCGCCGAGCTGCTGCTGCGCGAAGCCCACGATCCGGCGGCGCGGGCGGAGGCCGAGCGCGCCACGGCGCTGGCGAATCGCGATCTCGTGCGCGTGCCGCTCGTGGCGCCGCGAGCGGGCGTGGTGACCAGACGCGACGCCGAGCCCGGCGCCGAGGTCAACGACGGCGCCGAGGTGCTGGCGATCACGCCCCTCGAGGGCATCGTGTTCGAGGCGCGGCTGCCCGCCGCGGCGACCCAGCTCGTGCACGGCGGCATGGCGGCGGTCGTGCGCACGGTCGGCGAGCCCGATCACGACGTGCGGGTGAGCCGCGTGCTGCCGGCGGCGAGCGCGTCGGACCAGGCGACGCTGGTGTGGTTGAGGCCCGTGGGGGGCGCCACGCCGCTGCTCGATCGCTTCGGCACCATGGCGATGAAGACGAGCGGGGCTCGCGAGTCGCCCGCCGTGCCGGCCGCCGCGGTGGTGGAGAACGACCTGGACGGCAGCGCGCGCGTCGTGGTCGTTGGCGCCGACAGCACCGCGACGTGGACGCCGGTGAAGCTGGGAGCGACCGTGGACGGTTGGCGCGAGCTGGTGGGCGGCACGCTCGCGCCGGGCATGCTCGTGGTGGTGGAGGGCCAGCGCGGGCTGCCGGACCGCACCCACGTGAAGCCCCAGCGATGACCCGTTTCTTCGAGGGCGTGCGCCAGCAGCGGCGCGCGGTGCTGTTCGCGTTCGTGGTGCTGCTGGCGATGGGCGCATCGGCAGGGCTGCGCGCGCCCGCGGCGATCCTGCCCGAGGTGACGTTCCCGCGGATCACCGTGATCGCCGACGCCGGCGAGTTGCCGGCGGAGCAGATGCTGCGCACGGTCACCCGGCCCCTCGAAGCCTCGGTGCGCCGCGTGCCCGGCGTGCGCGAGCTGCGGAGCACGACGGCGCGCGGCTCGGTGGAGATGAACATCGACTGCACCTGGCACACGCCCATGGACCTCACGCTCCAGCGTGTGCAGGCGAGCCTCGATGCCGTCCGCGGTGCGCTGCCGGCGGGCACGAGCGTGGACGCGCGGCTCATGAGCCCGGCGCTCTTCCCCGTGCTCGCCTACTCGCTCTCGTCTCCGTCCCGCTCGCTCGCGGAGCTGCGTGACCTGGCGCTGTTCCGGCTGCAGCCCGAGCTGGCGCGCCTCCCCGGCTGCGCGGAGGTGGTGGTGCAGGGCGGCCGGCGCTACGAGGCACGCGTCACGCTCGACCCCGGCGCGCTCCAGGCACGCGGCCTCACCGCGGCCGGCGTGGCGGCGAACGTGCAGCGCGCGACGCAGGTCGAGTCCGTTGGACTGCTCGAGTCCAACCGCGAGCTCTACCTGGGGCTCGCCGACGATCGGCCGGGCGACCTGGCAGCGCTCGCGGGCGTGCCCATCCCGCTCGCCGACGGCGCACACGTGCCGCTCTCGACGCTGGGCACGGTGACGCTGGGCGAGGCGCCCGAGTTCACGCGCTACCGCACCGGGGGCGTCGAAGCGGTGCACGTGAACCTGCTCCGGCAGAAGACGGCGAGCACGGTGACGCTCGCCGTGTCGGCCAAGCAATGGTTCCACGACCACCGGCGCGACCTGCCGCCCGACGTGCAGGTGAAGATCATCTACGACCAGTCGCTGCTCGTGCGCGACTCGATCGCGGGTGCGCGCGACGCGCTGATGGTGGGCACGCTCGCTGAGATCCTGATCGTCATGCTGTTCCTCGGCAGCCTGCGGCTCGGGCTCACGCGGGCGCTGGTGCTGCCGGGCGCGATCGCGATGACGTTGATCGTGCTGCAGCTCGTGGGCGGCGGGCTCGACATGATGACGCTCGGCGGCATCGCCGCCGCGATCGGGCTCGTGGCGGACGATGCCATCGTCGTCGTCGAGTACCTCGCCCACCGCACCGAGGTGCCGCTCGCCGCGGGACTCGCCGAGCTGCTGCCGGGGATGCTCGCCTCGAGCGGCTGCACGCTGGCGATCTTCCTGCCGTTCGTATGGCTGGGCGGTGTCGCGGGCGCGTTCTTCCGCGTGCTCGCGCTGACCATGGCGCTCATGCTCACCGCGAGCCTGGTGCTGTGCTTCACGATCGTGCCGCAGTTCGTGGCGAGCACGCCGGAGACGAGCGCGCGCGGTCGTCTCGCTCGCCTGCGGGAAGGGATCGGTCCGCTGTTCGGCACCGGCGCGCGCGCGTTCATCCGCCGGCCGTGGGCCGCCGTCCTCGCGATCGTGGTCGCGGCCGGAGCGGCCGCCTGGCTCGGCCTCTCGCTCGGCACCGGCTTCCTGCCGGAGATGGACGAGGGTGCGCTCATCTTCGACTACTGGATGCCGCCCGGCACGTCGCCCTCGGAGACCGCGACCCTGCTCGCGGGCATGGAGCGCGAGATGGCGGCCACGCCCGAGATCGAGACCTACTCGGGCCGGATCGGCGACCAGCTCGGGTTCTTCATCACCGAGCCGAGCCGCGGCGACTACGTGCTCATGCTGAAACGCAGGCGCAAGCGCACCGGCGAGGAGGTTGCGGCCGACCTGCGGGAACGGCTGGCCTCGCAGTGGCCCATGGTGCGAACGGAGTTCGGGCAGCTGGTGGAGGACAACATCGGCGACCTGATCGCCGTGCCGCAGCCGATCGAGATCAAGCTCTTCGGCGAGGATCGCGCCGTGCTCGAAGAGCGCGCGCACCAGGTCGCGGCCCTGCTCGACGGCATCCACGGCGTGGTCGACATCGACCCCGGCGTGGTGGTGAGCGGACCCAACCTCACGTTCGCGCCCACGACCGAGGGGCGGCGCCTCGGGCTCGACGCCGGCACGCTGGCGGACGCCCTGCGGCCCGTGATCGCCGGCATCGACGCCGGCGAGATCGCACGAGGCGAGCGCGCCTGGCCGGTGCGCGTGACGCTGCCGCGCGGGGCGGACATCGCCTCCGCGCTGCGGGCGCTCCTGGTCCCGGTCGCGCCGGGGCGTACGCGCCCGCTCGCCGAGGTCGCCACCATGCACGCGGACACGGGCGAGGCGGAGATCGATCGCGACGACCTGCGCACGAGCGTCTCCATCACCGCCCGGCTGGAGGGCCGCGACATGGGCTCGGCGATGCGCGAGGTGAAGCGCGTGCTCGCCGCGCGGCTGCCGCTCCCGCCCAGCATGTCGCTCCGCTACGCCGGGCTCTACGCGGAGCAGCAGGCGTCGTTCCTGCAGCTGCTGCTGGTGCTGCTCGGCGCCGTCGCCGCGGTGACGCTGGTGCTGCTGCTGGCGTTCCAAACCTGGCGCGCGACGCTCGCGGTGATGGCGGTGACGCTGGCCTCGCTCGCCGGCGTGTTCGCGGCGCTCCGGCTGACGGGCGCGACGTTCAACCTCTCGAGCTTCGTGGGCGCCATCGTGCTGGTGGGGATCGTGGCCGAGAACGCGACGTTCGTGGTGCTGGCTCACATGGAAAGCTTGAAGCGCGGCCTCACGCCCGCCGTCGCGGCCGAGGCGGCGGCGACGCGTCGGGCCCGACCGGTGCTCATGACCACGCTCGCCGGCATCGGCGCGCTGCTGCCGCTGGCGTTCGGCTTCGGCGCGGGTAGCGCGCTCCTGAAGCCGCTCGCGGTGGCGGTGGTCGGCGGCTTCGCGCTCTCGGCGGTGCTGCTCTTGTTCGTGCTGCCGGCGCTGCTCACGCTGGGGGTGCGGGGGGCCGAGCGGTAGCTGTTCTTGTCCAGGAAGGATCGTGGCCCACGCAGGACCCGGGCCGAACACCGGAGGAACACGTGGTCAGGCGTTCAGCGGATCCCAGGTGGCTCGTCGTGCTGGCTTCGTGCCTGCTCGCGTCCCCCGTGGCGGCGGCCGGCCCTGTGCCGCGTCTCGAGCACGTCGTGGTGATCGTTCTCGAGAACACGAACTACGAAGATGCACGCACCGCCCCGTATGTCGCGAGCCTGATCGCGCATGGGGCATCGTTCTCCGACTACCACGCGATCACGCACCCCTCGCAGCCCAACTACCTCGCACTCTGGGCGGGAAGCACCCTTGGCGTTCGCGACAACAAGTGCCCGGCTCCGGGCTCGCCGTTCAGCGTCGAGAACCTCGGGCACGCCTGCGAATCCGCCGGACGGACGTGGCGCGCGTACTCCGAAAACCTCCCGGCGGCAGGTTCTTCCGCGTGCAAGAGTGGCAAGGGCTCGGGGTACGCGCGAAAGCACGCCCCGTGGACGAACTTCGGCAACCTGGATCATGAGAACGAGCGCCCGTTCACGGATTTCGCGGCCGATGTCGCGGCCGGGCGACTCCCGGCGCTCGCGTTCGTCATCCCGAACAACTGCAACAACGCGCACAGCTGCCCGTTCTCGGTTGCGGACGACTGGCTCGCGGCGAACGTGCCGGCGATGCTGGCCGCCGTCGGACCGAAAGGGGCCGTACTCGTCACCTTCGATGAAGACGACGACAGGACTTCGAACCGGGTGTTGACGGTCGTGGTGGGCGCGCCGGTCAAGCCGGGCTACGTGTCCGCGCACAAGGTCAGCCACTACACCCTGCTCCGCACCCTCTGCGAGTCGCTGGGCCTGCCCGCCTTCGGCGCAGCCAGGGACGAGGCGCCGATCGTGGACATCTGGACCCAAGGGCCCGGGGGACCGGTGCCGGGGAAGAAGCCCTAGCCCGGGCTAGCCCATCAGGCGCGGACCGCCGAGGGTGCCGGTACCGCCTTCTTCTCGCTTCCCGGCCCGCCGGCCGTCAGCAGCACCTGGAGCGCCGCGCGCACGCGATGCAGCAGCAGGATGCCCTCGCCGCGCACGCGCAGGCCGAACTCGCGGCCGCTGAAGAACTCGGCGGTGAAGTCGAGCCCGGTGACGAGCGCCTTGATCTCGTCGGGGCGGAGCGGGCGGCGGAGCGTCACCTCGGCGACGTTCTGGAACACCTTCAAGCTCTCGACCGGCGCCGAGCCGCCGCCCGGTGTGCCGCGGCCCAGCACGCGCAGCCGGCGCAGCTCCACGAGCGACACCGCGGGCGCCGGCAGCGCGCCGAAGCGGTCGCGCAGCTCGAGCGTGAAGTCGTCGATCGCGGCGGGGGATCTGGTCTCGGCGAGCCGTCGGTAGAGCGCCAGCTTCTCGTGCTCGTCCGGCACGTAGTCGTCGGGCAGATAGGCGCTCCAGTCCGTGAGCAGCCGCGGCTCGGGGGCGAGTGATTCCACCTCGCCGCGCAGCGCGGCCACCGCCTCTTCCAATAGCTTCACGTAGAGATCGAACCCGAGCCCCATGATGTGCCCGTGCTGCTCGGGGCCCAGCAGGTTGCCGGCGCCGCGGATCTCCATGTCCTTCAATGCCACCTTGAAGCCCACGCCCAGCTCGTCGAACTCCTCGATCACCCGCAGCCGCTTCTCCGCGTCCTCGGTGAGCACGCGCCGGCTCGGGACCATCAGGTAGGCGTAGGCGCGGTGCGAGCTCCGCCCGACCCGGCCGCGGAGCTGGTAGAGCTGCGCCAGGCCGAGCGTGTCGGCGCGGTCGACGATGAGCGTGTTCACGGTGGGGATGTCGATCCCCGACTCGATGATCATGGTCGCCACGAGCACGTCGACACGGCCTTCGGTGAAGTCGATCATCACCTGTTCCATCTGGTGCTCGGCCATCTGGCCGTGGCCGACGGCGATCTTCACTTGCGGCACCAGGTGTGCGAGCTGCGCCGCGGTGTTGTAGATGGTCTCGACTCTGTTGTGCACGTAGAACACCTGCCCGCCGCGGTCCACCTCGCGCAGGATCGCGTCGGTGACGACCTCGGGGTCGAACTCCATGACGTCCGTGTGCACGGGCAGCCGGTTCGCGGGCGGTGTCTCGATGACGCTCATGTCGCGCGCGCCGGCGAGCGACAGGTTCAAGGTGCGCGGGATGGGCGTGGCGGTGAGCGCCAGCACGTCCACGGTGCGCGTCAGCTGCCGGATCTTCTCCTTCTGCGCCACGCCGAAACGATGCTCCTCGTCGATCACCACCAGGCCGAGGTTGGCGAACTTCACGTCCTTCGACAGCAGCCGGTGGGTGCCGATGACGATGTCGACGTCCTGCTTCGCCACGCGTGCCACGACCTCCTTCTGCTCCTTCTGCGTGCGGAAGCGCGACAGCACCTCGACCTTGACCGGGAAATCGGCGAGCCGCTCGCGGAACGTGTGGCCGTGCTGCTGGGCGAGGATCGTGGTGGGCACGAGCACCGCCACCTGCCGGCCGTCCTGCACCGCCTTGAACGCGGCGCGGATCGCGACCTCGGTCTTGCCGTAGCCCACGTCGCCGCAGATCAGGCGGTCCATGGGCGCCGCCGTCTCCATGTCGATGCGCACGTCCTCGATCGCCTGGAGCTGGTCGGGCGTCTCGTCGTAGGGGAACGACGCCTCGAGCTCCTTCTGCCACACGGTGTCGGGCTTGAACGCGTGGCCCGGGAGCGCACGCCGCGCGGCGTAGGCCTTCAACAGGCTCTCCGCCATGTCCTGGATCGCGCGCTGCGCGCGGGCCTTGGTCTTGGCCCACTGGGCGCTCCCCAGCGAGTGGATCGCGGGCCTGGCGCCATCGCCCGCCGAGTAGCGCGAGACGAGCGAGAGCTGGAAGACCGGCACGTAGAGCACGTCCTTGCCCGCGTACGACAGCTCGAGGCAGTCGGTCTCCTGGCCCGAGAGCGTGAGCCGCTTCATGCCGCGATAGACGCCGACGCCGTGGTCCTCGTGGACGACGAAGTCACCGGGCTTGAGCGCGGACAGCTCGGCCGCGGTGAGGCCGCCGGTACGCTTCGACCGGCGCCTGCGGCGCCGGTACCTGGAAAAGATCTCGTGGTCGGTGAGCAGCGCGACGCCGGCGTCCTTCCAGGTGAAGCCGGCGGACACGAGCCCGACGCCGAGCGTGGCGCCGGTGTCGCCCAGCATCTCGAACAGCCGATCGCGCTGGCCCTGGTTGTCGCAGAGCACCGCCGTGGTGATGTCGTTCGCGGACAGCTCCGCGAGGTGGTTCTTGAGCCGCTCCATCGAGCGCTGGAGCGCCTCCGGCGGCGCGCAGTCCATGACCACGTTCGCGGCGTAGCGCGAGGCTTCACCCGACTTGGCGATCGAGCCCATGAGGTCCGCGCCGCGGCGCGTGGCGCAGAGATCCGTCCACGCATCCTCCGGCAGCCAGAGCTGCTCGGGCGGCGAGATGAGCGGATAGTGAGCGCGCGTCTCGTCGAAGCCACGGCGGACCGCGTCCCAAAGCTCCTCGGCGCGTTCGTCGAGCGCCGCCGGGTCGTCGAGCACCAGCAGCGTGTCGGCCGGCATGTGGTCCAGGAGTCCGCCCAGCTCGGCGTCGTAGTAGCCGGCGAAGCGCTCCATGCCCTCGTGGAACAGCGCCGCGCCGCCCTTCGCCGCTTCGTCGCCCGCGTCGCGCAGGCGTTGGGCGATCGTCTCCGCGTCCTTCGCCTCGACCACGACCTCGTAGCGCGGAAGCACGCGCGCGGCTTGGAGCTTTTCGAGCGAGCGCTGCGTGCCGGCGTCGAAGCGTCGCAGCGACGCGATCGAGTCGCCGTCGAACTCCATGCGCAGCGGGTCGTTCCAGCCCACCGGCCAGACGTCGAGGATGCCGCCGCGCCGCGCGCAGTGGCCCACGGACTCCACCTCGGGGAAGCGCTCGTAGCCGAGGAACACCAGCCGCTCGAGCAGTCGCTCGGGGGCGATCTCCTCGCCGGTGCGGAGCGCGAGCAGCGCACGCGCGAGCTTCGCCGGCCGCGGCACCTTCTGGAGCACGCCGCGCACCGTGGAGACGACGACGCCGGTGTCGCCATTCGCGAGGCGCGCGAGCGTGTCGAGGCGCTCGGCGGTGACGCTCGGATGGGGCGACGAGGGGTCATAGGGCAGCGCGTCCGGCTCCGGGAAGGGCAGCGTCGCCGCTCGGCCGCGGAAGTACTCCACGTCGTCGCGCGCCGTCTCCCACGCCTCGCCGTGGCGGACCACGTAGAGGAGCGGACGATCCAGCTCCCGCTGGAGCCACGACACGAGGTAGGCGCGCGCTGCGCCGGTGAGCCCGCGCACCGCGGCACGCGGGCGCTTCCCGTCGGCGCGCCCCCAGCCGTCGCGCAGCATCGCCAGCAGCTCGCGCGCGGCGGGCGATCGCCCTGGAAGCTCGGCGAGCGACTCCGCCAACACGTCTTTCAGGTAGACGTCGCGCGTGGTCATGGTACTGCTACCGTGCAGCCGCGCGGTCGTCCAGGAGCCGGCGGATGGTGCGCTCGAGCTCGGCGTAGCGGACATCGCACGAGGCATGGCGCGGGTCGGTCGAGGGATGGTATTCGCCGCCGCCATGGACCCAGCGGACAACGCCGTCGCGATCGATGAGGAACGAGACGCTGGTCCAGTTGCGGTCGGGATGGCCGTCCAGCCACCAGCGGTCGAGCGTGCTCCACCGCTCGTCCACGGCGAGCGGCCCGTGGAAGCCCAGCTCGTGCGCGGTCTTCCTCACGAGCGCGTCACTCACCTCGTGGATGGGTTTGGGATGGAAGACGCCGATCACGACCAGTCCCTGGCCCTCATAGCGCGTGCGCAGTGTCTCCAGCGCCGGCAGCGTGTTGCCGCAGTAATGGCAGCCGGTGTTGAACCAGCGGATCAACACGACCTTGCCGCGGAGCGAGTCCAAAGCGAGCGGCTTCGTGTCCACCCAGCGGTCGAACGTCCACTCCCGCGCGGGCTGGTCGATGACGCCGGCCGGAGCGTCGGCATCGAGCGGGGCCTTGGGAATCGCGGCGCAGGTGGCGTGCAGCGTGGCCGGCCACGCGAACCACGCGGCGAGCAGGGCCGCGGCGAGGCGGCCCGCGCCGGTGCGAAGCGGGGGCTTGGGGGACGAGATGCGAGCCATCACGAGCGAGGCTAGTCTATGCGCCGCCGTTCGCCCAACCCCGTCCAGATCCCCCGTCCGGAGGTGCGCCGTGACCGCCCGCTCGCTCCCGCGTCTCGGTCTGTTCGTCCTGCTCGCCGCGTCCGTTGCCGCGCCCGCGTTCGCGCAGCTGCCCGAAACTCTCGAGAAGGTCGACAAGAAGGCGCCGTGCTTCCGCTGGCCCGCGGTGGACCTGGACAAGGATGGCGTGCCCGACCGCATCGACCGTTGCGACAACACGCCGCTCGGCGCGGTCGTGGACGAATGGGGCTGCCCCATCGACAGCGATCACGACGGCGTCTACGACGGGCTCGACCGCTGCCCGGACACACCGCCCGGCGAAAAGGTGGACAGGAACGGCTGCTCGGCGTCGCAGCTCTCGGCGCCGTCACAGCACGCGGCGCCCACCCCGCCGCCTGCGCCCGCGCCGCCGCCGCCCGCGCCGGTCTCCGAGACCGAGCGACAGTTGGTGGAAGGTGGCCGCATCCGACTCGAGAACGTGTACTTCGAGACCGCGAGCGCCAAGCTCCTCCCCGAGTCGGAGAGCACGCTCAACGAGGCGGGCACGGTGCTGGAGAAGTTCGCGGACCTGAAGCTCGAGGTGCAGGGACACAGCGATTCGCGCGGGGCCGCCGCCTACAACCTCAAGCTGTCGCAGGCGCGCGCGGAGTCGGTGCGCAGCTATCTGCTCCAGCACTTCCATCTGCGGGACGAGAACCTGGTCGCCAAGGGCTACGGCGAGACGCAGCTCGAGGTGAAGGAGAGGAATGATGAAGATCGCCAGCGCAACCGCCGCGTGGTGATCAAGGTGCTGAACCCGGAAGAGCTGCCGCACGGCGTGAAGCTGGAGCACCACTGAGGCGCCGCCTTGGAGGCGGCGTCCTGGCGATCGTCCCCGGTGCGGGATATGGCCGCCGCCGCGGCTACTCGACCACCACGAAGCGCCCGCTGCGACTTCCCGACGCCGTGGACGCCCGGTACCAATAGATGCCCGGGACGAGCGGCCCATCCGGCGCATGCAGAGCGAACCGCCGGATACCCGCTTCGGCGCGGGCCTCATCTGCGATCACGGCACGCCGACGTCCCGCGAGGTCGTAGAGCTCGATCTGCAGCCGCCCGGCAGCGGGCAGCGAGAGCTCGAGCATCGCGGGCCCCCGTACCGGATTCGGGAAGACGTGCGCCGCGAGGGTGATCGGAGGCGTCGTCGTCGGGGCGTCGAGCGTCCACGCGCCACTGCAGCCGGTCACGGACACGTCGTCCACGTCGAAGGTCGCTCCGGTCACCCCAGGGGCGTCGATGGCGAGGTCGAGCTCAGCCGGACCGGTCGCGACGCAGCGGTGTACGACCATGATCCGGTGCCAATCCGGTGTGAGCTCGGACGAGTAGAGCGGTCCGGTCCCGGACGTCGACTCCGCGATCTGGAGGCCTGCCTGGTACTCGCGGACTTGCAGCCGTATGGCGCCGCCATTCGTCATCGAGCGGACCCACGCCGCGCACACTGCCACCCGGCCATTGCCGGAGGAGGCCGCCCAGTTCGGACTGTCCCCGAGCCCGGCCCACTCGGCAACGGGAAGCGTCAGCCGTGCCGAGTAGCCATCGAGTCTTCCCCCGGGAACGCGCGCGAGCGCCGCGCCGGCGTGCCCGTTCCATCCATCGAGGTCGGTTGCGAACGAGGGGTTCAACACCATGTTCGGCCCGACGTGGATCTTCGTGGACGCCGTGCCCGTCACCGCGTTCCGTGCGCTGAACAGGACCACGTAGGGATCGTCGCGGATGTCTTCGAAACCCGGGTGCCAGCGCAGCGTGCCGTGGGTGTGATCGGAGGAGAAGGAGAACGTCGCGCCGGGGAGTCCGGCGAGGTTCGCCTGGAGGGAGTCGATCGGATCGCCTTCCGGATCGAGCGCCGACACTTCGACGACGACCTCGTGCGCCCAGCTCGCGTTCAGGTCCGTGTTCACCTGGACCACGGGCGGGACGTCGGGGCCCAGCGCCTGGACCGCCACGTCATCGATGAAGAACTCCCCGCCCGTGGCCGCAAAGTCCCCGATGATCTGGAAGTCGAGGAAACCACCGGTGGTCTGCGCGCGGACGGCGACATCGAGTCGCTGCCACGAGCCGTCGAACGTGACCGGCAGCGAGCCGGTGTTCGCCTGCTGAACACCGGCGAGGTATTCGCGCACGCGCAGGCGTGCGCTTCCGGTGGCCGTGGAACGCACCCACACGGAGTAGCGATAGCGGTCACCGGCCGTCGTGGAGGTCACGATGTTCGGGCCGTCGTTGAGGCCGAACGAGAGCGAGCCCGAGCCGACGGCACGCGCGGCATTCGTTCCGCCGACACCGGAAGCCACGACCTGGAGCGTCGCGCCGGCATAGGCGCTCCAGCCGCCGAGCCCCGACTCGAACTGGCCATTCGTGACCAGGTTGGGCCCGACCTGAGGGTCGTCGTTCACGATGGTGCCGACCGCGATCGAATCCACCAGCGTGGCGTTCGGCGTCCTCGCCAGCTCGAGCCGCAGCGTCTCGTCCGGTTCGAAAGTCGCATCACCCGTGACCGGCACCGAGATCGACGCCGACGCTCGGTCCCAGCGGTAGAGCGCGACGGTCGCCGAGTGGCGGCTGGCGACATAGACGTTGCCGCTCGCGTCGGACGCGATGCCGGTGGTGCTGAACTCCGTCGGGTTCTGTACGGGCCCGTTGTCGAGCGTCCAATCGCAGAGGAACGAGCCGGTCGGATCGAGCACGACGACGCGTGACGTGTGCAGGTCGGCGATGAGCAGATTGCCGCCGGCATCCACGTCCAGATCGCCCCCCGGGCAGAAACCCCGGGTATCGGTCCACGTCGCAACCAGGGTGCCGTCGGGCGCGAACTTGAGGATGCGGCCGCTCTGCGCCTTGGCGACGTAAACGAACCCCTGTGCATCCACGGCGATCCCGAGGGGGGCATCGTTGGCGGGCTCCCCGGGGGTGTGAGTGCTGAACCCCCCGGCTCCCCCGCCCAGGCGCCCGAATTTCTGGATGCGGTTGGCCGTGACGTCGCCAACGTAGACGATTCCCTGCGCATCGACGGCGACACCGTAGGCCATGTCGGTCCCCGACATCGTCCAGTTATCGACGCACTTGCCGGCCGCGCTGTACATGTTGATGTGACCGGAGATGTCCACCACGTAGAACTCACCGAAGTGATTCGCCGCGACCCCTCTCGGGTCGACGAGCGGTGCCCCGACCTGACTCTCGATCGTCTGCAGCAGAACGCCCGCGCTCGAGAAGCGATGGATCCGGGCACTTGGTCTGTCCACGGCGATCAGGACGCCATCGGGGGCGAGGGCGAGTCCCCCGGGGATGTAGAACCGGCCGGCGCCCCAGTGCGCGATCAGCCGTGCGGGCTCGGGCGTGAGCGAGACCACGCCGCCCGCGGGCAGGTAGTCGCCGCTGGCCGCGGAGGCCGTGAGGTCGGTGAGGGAGTAAGGGATCGCGAGCCGGCGCGGCGGTCCGTTCGCCGTTACCTCGAACTGCAGGCTCGTCGGAGCACCAGTGCCTTCGACCACTCGAGCGTCGGACACGGAGACGGTCGGAAGGCCTGCATGAGCCGGAGCCCCGGCCAGGGCGGCCAGGAGCAATGCGGGGGAGAGCGCGCGGGAGAGCGCGCGGGAGCGAGGCACGGAGGGGCCCCTCGACGGAGAGGCTTCCAGTGTACCAATCAAGACACTATTGTTTACATGATAATCAGCCCCGCCGGTAACTTATTTCGACTTCGGCGTCTGCTGCCGGAACGCCTCGATCGCCCACCGCAGGCCGGCGAACATGCGGGAGTCCTCGGTCGGCCGGGCGCGAGCCTACGTCGGCGCCGCCCGGCGGTGAAGCGTCCTCCGCCCCATGTTCACTGCACGACGACGCGGGTGAACTTCGTACGGCTCCCCTGCGAGACCTTCACGAAGTAGAGGCCGCTCGGCACGCGCGCGCCGCGATCGTCCCGCAGGTCCCATGGCAGGATGCGCTTGCCGGTGGGCGCCGCGGCGCTCTCGAGCGTGCGCACGCGACGGCCGGCGAGGTCGAGCACGGCGACGTCGAGCGGGGCACCGGGCGTCGAGGTCTCGAACGTGATCTCGGTCATGGTGCGCGCGGGGTTCGGCGTCACGAGGGTGCGGCCCGGCGCCCCATCGACGCCCGCCGCCGCGCCTGCCGCCGCGGCTCGCACGGCCGCGGGTGCCATGCCCGCCGGGAACGGCAGCGCCGGGTCGCCGAGCAGCGTGTTGCCGAGCGACGTCAGCCGAATGAAGTTGGACGTCGGCGGCACCGCCGGGTCGCGCAGCGCCGCGCGCATCGCCTCGCCGATCGTGGCGCGGTCCGCGAAGCCTTTCTGCAGATACGACGTCATGTAGCCATTCGCAATGCTGATGAGCTGGATGTCGGTGGGGCCGAGCACGCTCACGCAGCCCCCCTGCTCGGCGCGCACCAGCCCCGCGCCGACCGACAGCCGGCCGGGGACCGTGGTGAACGCCGACAGGAAGACCGCGCTCCCCTGCGACCGCTGGTTCTTGAGGGCGAGGAGATCCTCGGCGTCGAGCGTCCCCAGAGAGGGCTCGAAGTCGAGCGCGAACGTGCCCGGCCCGCCGAAGCCGAAGAAGCACGCGAGATCCGGCCCGTTGCCGAGTGCCGCGAGCGCGCTCTCGCGCGTGAGGAACTCGGCTCCCGGGTACGGAAACGCGCGATAGACGCGCGTGAACGCTGCCGTCGTGAGCGGGGTGAGCTGGGCCTCGAGGTGCTCGGCCAAGTGGACGAAGAGCGGGACCTGCGCCGGATCGACCAGGCCGCCGCCCGCGATCAGCAGCACGTCTAGCGAGGCCCGCTTCGACGGGTGCTCGAGCGCGTGGATCGTCTTGTCGACGAAGTTCTGCGCCTGCTTCACGTCGGTCACCGGCGCGCGGCCGACACACAGCTCGGGGATCGCGTCCGCGTCGTCGCCGGGATCCCCGGTCGCCGGGTTCGGCAGCTCGCCCCAGCGACCATCACCATCGGCGTTCCAGTCGCCGTCGAGGCAGGCGTAGTACTGGTCCGTGGGCAGCGAGATCACCGTGTCCGGGAGCGGGATCCCCAGCTGGTCGATGAACGCGCGCCGCATCGGGATCAGCGGCTCGTCGCCGCCCATGAGCGCGAACTCGAT
>Ga0070685_10001061_pt1 | contig 14735 bp, 9 predicted proteins | sample KBSS13LmetaG_FD_65651 | JGI IMG/M metagenome (GOLD analysis project Ga0070685, IMG submission 65651) | Switchgrass rhizosphere microbial communities from Kellogg Biological Station, Michigan, USA - KBS S1-3L metaG | ecosystem: Host-associated > Plants > Roots > Rhizosphere ...
GGCGGGTAGTTGCGCGAGAGCTGGCGCGCCACCTCGGAGCGGTTGCTGAGCTCGGGCTGCTCCTCCACCGCCGAGAGCTCGTAGGTCCCCTCGTCGGGGGGCGCCTGGCGGTTGGTCACGTCCTGCGCCTGCCCGTTGTCCACGCCGTTCGCCACGCCGCCGGCCCGGCCCACGCCGGTGAAGTCGTTGGCGTTGGTGGCGGCCTGGTTGGGGTCGACCTTGGGGATCTCCTTGGGCGGCTCCACGGGAGGCACGAGCTCCTGGAAGCCCTTGACCACCGGCGGCGGGGCCTCGGGAGTGGGCGGAGGCGGAGGCGGGGGCTCGGGCTTGGGCGGCTCGGGCTCCTTGGGCTTGTTCTCCTCGATCTCCTGGTAGTCGACCAGCTCCTCGTCCTTCTTGTGGAGCGGATCGCCCAGGCCGGTGCTCATCGCGGCGACCGCGATTCCGGCGTGCAGCAGGATGGCGATCCCGATGCTCCAGGGCGACCAGAAGCTCCGCTTCTTCCGGTCAAGCTTGTTGAACATGCCGTCCCCCCGGTGTGTGACTTCTTCCGCACGCCGCACCGGCGCGCCCCCGGCACCGCCGGTCGTCGATGCAACGAACCGCATCCGCCGATTCTGACCCGTCGTACGCCGCCGTATCGAACGTTAGATCGAAACTCCGTCACACGCCGCACGGTGCGTGACGGAGGGAGCAGAAGTCCCGTCGCTGCCGCACGAAAGCGCCCGCGGCAATGGAGCAGGGCCCCAACTTGCGAGCCGCCCCCCACCGATGTCAAGCGCCGCGCCGTCCGGACTCTGCGCCGCCCGATCCTCCGACTCCACTGCACGATTCGTACTCTCGCGCGGGTGGACCCCGGCGCGGCGGGCGAACGACCATCGGCGTAGGTGAGTGCATAATCATACGGACCGCCGAATGGCCTGTCCAGCGTCGATGCGTACTTCTCGCCGTCCTACCCACTATCGAACAGAAAACGTTTACATCCAGGTAACGCCTGTAACCGGCGTCCCCCCGGAATTGCTGCCACAGCCGAAGGCTCCAAACTCGACCCGCCGCCGCCGCGCCCCGCTCGTTTCACGCCCCCACGATTCATTCGCTGAAACTGCCGTCACGCGGGTCGACGCCGCTCTCCCCTGGCGCCATCTGCCGACGGTGTACCGCGGCGGGTCAACGCCTGTCGCGCGGCGCGGCGCGGTGCTTCGCCCACCAGCGCTCGAGGCCGGCGGCCATCATCGGGTAGGGAACGGCCGCCTCGTAGGCGCGGGCCGTCTCCGCGCTCCCGGTCGCGGCGAGGATCTCGGCGGTGGCGCGCTCGCGCAGGGCGGCGGCCAGCGCGGGGCCGGCGACGCGCGCGGCGGCCTGCGCCTCCATCCACCCGGCCCACCCGGCGAGCCGGCCGGCGAGCTCGTCCAGGTGCCACGCAGCGTCGGACACAGCGCCGAAGTGCGTCGGCAGCAGCATCCGCGGCTGGAGCGCGCGCAGGCGGTCGAGGCTCTTCGCCCAGGCGTCGAGGTCGATCTCCGGCGGCGGGGTCGGCGGGGAGACGTACCGCGCCCCGCCGAGCCGGATGCCCCCGACGTCGCCGGTGAAGACGAGGCCCGCGTCGGGGTCGTGGAAGGCGTGGTGGTGCCCCGCGTGCCCCGGCGTGTCGACCGCCACCAGCCGCCGCCCGCCGACGCGCACCGCGTCCCCGTCCTCCAGCACCGCGAGCCGGTCGCGGGGCACGGGGGCCGCCTCGCCCCAGAGCGCGTCCATGCGGTCGCCGTAGAGGAGCGTCGCGCTGGCGAGCAGGCGCGAGGGATCGGCCAGGTGCGGCGCGCCCCACGGATGGACGTACACCCGCGCGCGCGGCGCGTGCCGCAGCAGGACGCCCGCGCCGCCGGCGTGGTCCAGGTGCACGTGCGTGACCAGCACGTGGGTGATCTCCCGCGGGTCGCGGCCGAGCGAGCGGACGGCGTCGAGCAGGGTGGGAAGGGTGCTCCCCGGGCCGCTCTCCACCACCGCCAACCCTCCGCCGTCCTCCACCAGATAGGAGGCCACCTGGCCCGGGAGCCCGTTACAGTTCAGGTCGACGCGGTGGACGCCGGGGGATTCTTCGAAGGTCATGGGAACGGTGCGAAAGTGCGAAAGTGCGAGAGTGCGAAAGTGGTCGAGCCTGTGGCCGAGGCGGGGGGAGCAGGGCGGTTGAAACCGCTGCAACAACTACACGAAGTCCGCCTTCGCGGACTACCACCTGTGGTGTGGCCGAACGTGAGTAGCACGCCAACGGCTGAGGCGTGGCTGCGCCGCGTACGATCGGCCTGTGTGAACCTCGACGCGGCGCCGTTGCCTCGGATGCAGGATGCCGGTTGCGTCACTCTGGCTGCGTAGCGCGTGGTCTGCTCAAGGCGATCAGGCGGCGGAATGCGCCGCGGCCATCGAAATTTTTTGCGCGGACAACCCACTCCTCGGCGACCGATCGTCCGCCAACGGCGTCATCAGGGGGATCGTACCATTCCCGGGTTTGCGCTCGGATCCGCGGACGCTGCCACGTCCCATCGCCTACGATGGGAGGCCGGTTGGTGCTCCGCAAAAATTTCGATCACTCAGCGCGAGCGCTGCCGGTGGACGAGGTCCATCGCTCGGTCGCTACGTCCGCATCGCCCGGTCGCGGACGAGGCGCGTGGGTGCCGGCTCCACTCGGACCCTGATCGAATCAGTTGCCGGTGTGTGCGCATCGGCGTAGCCGCGGACGGGAGAGCCACTCGTCCCTCGCCGGCGTGTTTGCGCCTTCGATCGCGCGATGACGAGATTCGTTCGAACGTGAACCCGAGGCGAGGATTCTATGGCGGAGGTGGAGCGGGGCCAAGCGCCGGGGCTGCGGCGGACGCTGGGGCTGGGCGACGCGGTGGGGATCGGCTTCGGCGCGATCGTGGGCGCGGGGATCTTCGTGGTCACCGGGATCGCGGCGGGGGTCGCGGGGCCGGCGCTGCTCCTGGCCCTGCCGCTGGCGGGCGCCGCCGCGGGCGCGAACGCGCTCAGCTCGGCAGAGCTGGCGGCGGCCTATCCCCAGGCGGGCGGCACGTACGAGTACGGGCGGCGCGTGCTCTACCCGTGGGCGGGGTTCGCCGCGGGGTGGATGTTCCTCGCCAGCAAGACGGCCGCGGCGGGCGCCGTGGGGCTCGGCATTGCCGCGTACCTGGAGCGGGTGGCGCCGGGGCTCCCCGGGCGGGCGGTCGCGCTCGCGGCGATCGTGCTCTTCACCGCGGTCAACGCGCTCGGGGTGAGGAAGTCGAGCGCGGTGAACCTGGCCATCGTCGGGGTGTCGACGGCTGCGCTGGTCACGTTCGCGGCGGCGGGGGCGCTGCGGTTCGACGCGGCGAACCTGCGGCCGTTCGCGCCGGCGGGAACCGCCGGGGTGCTGCGGGCGGCGGCGCTGCTCTTCTTCGCCTACACCGGCTACGCGCGCATCGCCACCCTCGGCGAAGAGGTGCGCGAGCCGCGCCGGACCATCCCACGCGCCATCCTGATCACCGTCTCTTCCGTCTCCGTGCTCTACTTCGCGGTGGCGCTGGCCGCCGTCGGGGCGGGCGGAACGGACGCGATGGCACGCGGAGACGCACCGCTGGCGCAGGTGGCGCGGGAGATGGGGATCCCGGTGCTCGAGACTTTCGTCTCCGCGGGCGCCGTCTGCGCCATGCTGGGGGTGCTTCTCTCGCAGCTCCTGGGGCTCAGCCGGATGGTGTTCGCCATGGCGCGCGGCGGCGACCTCCCCGGCTGGCTGGCGGGGGTCGACGCGGGCAGCGGGTCGCCGCGGCGGGCGGTGGTGCTGGTCGGCGCGGCGGCGGGCGCCGCGGCGGCGTTCGGGACACTGCGGGCGATCGCGCCGGCGGCGAGCTTCGCCATCCTCCTCTACTACGCCGTCGCCAACCTCGCCGCGCTGCGGATGCCGCGGACCGAGAAGCTGTACCCGGACGCCGTCCCCGCCGTCGGGCTCGCGGCGTGCCTGCTGCTCGCCGCGTCGCTCTCCTGGCGGACGGCGGTGGTGGGACTGGCCGTGCTCGCGGCGGGGTTCATCGTCCGCGCCGCGTCACGGGCACTCGCAGGGCGCCAGGGAGGCGATTAGATTTGATCGACGTCGGCCGATCGGCGGACATCCGAACGAGTCCCGCATCCTCAGAACGTCCTTCCCGCATCTCCATCTCCCGAAACACGCATGCAACAGCCCGGGGCGTACGCGCTCAGCGACCGGCAGGTGGACGTCGAGACCCCCGAGCACGTGTCGGTGGGGTACGAGCTCGCCGACCTGGGGTCGCGCTTCACCGCCATGCTGATCGACGGGCTGGTGCTCGCCCTGATCTTCATCGGGCTGCTCGCGCTGGTCGTGAGCGGCGCGGCGCTGGGGCTCGGCGCCATCATCCCGGGCGACATGGTGGTCGCGCTCTTCATCCTGGTGTGGTTCCTGGCGTCGGCGGGCTACTACGTGTTCTACGAGGGCTTCCGCGACGGACAGACGCCGGGGAAGAAGGCGATGCGCATCCGCGTGGTGCAGGACGGCGGCTTCCCGGTGAGCTTCCGCGCGGCCGCCGTGCGCAACCTGCTGCGCGCCGTCGACATGCAGCCGGCGCCCTCGTGGGGGTTCGCGGCGCTCACCATGATGCTGCACCCGCGCACCAAGCGCCTGGGCGACCTGGCCGCGGGGACGGTGGTGGTGCGCGACCGCACCGGACAGCCGATCCCCGAGGAGCGCGTGGCGGACCCCGGCGCGGCGTCGCTCGGCGCGCCGCGGCTGGCCGACCCCGAGTTCGCCGCGCTGTCGATGTACGTGCAGCGCCGCGCCGGGCTGGAGTACGCCGTGCGCACCCAGGTGGCGGGGACGCTGATGCAGCGGCTGGTGGGGCGCTTCCAGGGCGACCCGCGCCGCGGCCAGATGCCCGCCGACGCCTTCCTGGGCGCCATCTACGAGGAGGAGGCCGCGCGCCGCCGCGCCTCCGGGGCAGGAGGACGCGCGGGGTCGCCGCAGGCCACCGCGCTCTTCCGCCGGCAGAAGCCGAGCTGGGACGAGTACGACCGCATGCTGGCCGAGGCGCGCCGAAGTGGGCTCCCCGCGATGGGCGAGCGCCGCGTGTCCCGCTTCGCCGCGCTCTACCGCGAGGTGGCGTCGGACCTGGCACGGGCGCGCACCTACGGCGGCTCGCCGGAGTTGCTCTTCACGCTGGAGCGTGCGGTCGGCGCCGGGCACAACCTGCTCTACAGCGCGCCGACGAGTGGCTTCGGCGGCTTCCGACGGTGGGTCGCGGGGGGCTTCCCCGCGCTGGTGCGGCTGCGCTGGAGGCCGATCCTGGCCGCCAGCATTCTCCTCTACCTCCCCGCGATCCTCACCTTCGCGGCGGTGCGGCAGAACCCGGCGTACGGCCGACAGGTCGTCGGCGCGGGGATGATGCAGCGCGCCGAGGAGGCCGAGGAGCGGCAGGCGCACGGCAAAGGGTACGTGGACTCGGAGCAGGCCGGCGAGGGGATGGCCGCCTTCCTCATGACCAACAACGTGCGCGTCACCTTCCTGGCGTTCGCGGGCGGGATCCTGGCGGGGTTCGGGACGGCGCTGGTGCTGGTCTACAACGGCGTGATCCTTGGCGCGGTGGTGGGAGTGTTCGCCAACTACGGCGCCAACCTGCAGCTCTGGTCGTTCATCCTCCCACACGGGGCGATCGAGCTCACCGCCATCTGCATCGCGGGGGGCGGGGGGCTCTGGTTCGGCTCCGCCCTCCTCCTCCCCGGGCGCATCACGCGGCGCGAGGCGCTGGTGGTGCGCGGGCGCGAGGCGGTGTCGCTGATCGGCGGCACGGCGATGATGCTGGTGGTGGCGGGGATGATCGAGGGCTTCATCTCCCCCTCGGACCTGCCGCGCGAGGTGAAGCTCACGCTGGCGGCCCTCTTCGCCCTGCTGCTGGTCGCCTACCTCGCCCTCGCGGGCCGCGACGAGCCGGCTCGCAAGGCCGCCGCGGCCGCTGCGCTGCGGTAACCCGAATCCAGAAAAGATGAGGGTCTCACGCGAGACGCGAAGGCGCGGAGAAGCTCGGCAGCTCTTCTCCGCGGCTCTGCGGCTCTGCGTGAGATGCTGTTTACGGACTCAATCGCACGGCGAAGGTCGGCGCGTTTGGGGACAGAACGATGCGGCCCACAGTCGTCCGACGCGGCGAAGGCGAAAGCCGCGAAGTTTCGGGTTCGCATCCGCCGGCCGATTGGGGGCGAAGGGCGGCAGCGCTTGGGCGGCGGCGGAAATGTGTTCCTTGACAAAGCCCCTCTCCGCGCCGGACATTCCGGAAAATGCGCCGCAGCCCCGGACACCGCGCCAGCCGGAGGGAGACCGTGGCACGCCACAATCGAGAAGGGCATGGAGAGGACCAGCGAGGGCGAACCTACCTGGTCGGCTACCAGCCCGACTGGTTCCGGCAGGTGAAGGTGACCCGGGGGCTGGACTCCGGGCGGCAGTCGACGAAGACCCTCCTGCGCAACCCCGAGCCCCCCGCCACCGAGCCCGGCCGCCGGGTCCGCACCCACATCGCCGCACCGGAGCTGGGGATCGAGTTCGAGGTCACGCTCGACGACCCGCGCCACGTGGTGCGCCGCATCGTGGTGGAGACGGTGGTGCCCGACGGGGACGAGGCAGGCGAGACCATCGCCTTCTCCGTGTCGCGCACCGAGGACCACGCCGAGGACTGATCCCGGCCACCCCGGTCCGCTCGTCCGCTTCGCACGCCCATCAGCGCGAGCCCGATATTCCTTCGCCGCGCGGCGCCGTCCGCGCGGCGCCCGCACTTCCATCGCCGCACCCATGATCCTGCAAGCCGCCGCCTGCCCGTGTCCCGACGGCGCGAACATGAAGGTGCTCTTCGCCGTGGCGGTGATCGTGGTGGTGAGCGTGGTGGTGTTCACCGGCGCCGTGATCATCGCCCTGCTGCGCCGGAGCGACCGCCGCCGGGTGGAGGAGGAGAAGCTCGCCGCCATCGGCACCGCCACCGCGCGCATCCTGCACCAGATCAAGAACCCGCTGCAGACCATCGTGCTGCACGCCGACATCCTGCAGGACGAGCGGATCGTCAGCGAGGCCTACCAGCGCCGCGAGGTGTGCGAGGCGATCGTGGGCGAGAGCCAGCGGCTGGTGGCCATGCTCGACGAGCTCTCGGTGTACGCGAGCGGCGCCCGGCGCGCGCTGAACCGGCGGGCGGTGCGGCTGGACGACCTGGTGCAGCAGGTAACCGGCGTGGAGGCGCGCGAGGCGGCCGAGACGGGGCTGATGCTCGACGCCTCGGCCATGGCGCCGGCGACGGTGTACGGCGACGCCTACTACCTGCGCCAGGTGTTCGAGAACCTGGTGCGCAACGCGCGCGAGGCCATGGCCGAGCGCGAGGAGCCGCCGCGGCTCTGGGTGTCGGTGGCGCGCGCGGGCGCGTCGGCGGAGGTACGGGTGACGGACAACGGGCCGGGGATCGCGCCGGAGAACCTGCCGAGCATCTTCCAGCCCTTCGTCTCCACCAAGGGGAAGGGGATGGGGCTGGGGCTGGCGATCTGCCGGGAGATCGTGGAGGGGCACGGGGGCAGGATGGACGTGGAGTCCGTCGTCGGCCGGGGGACGACGTTCATCGTGACGCTCCCGGCGCACTCCGAGGCCCCGGCGCTCACGTCGGTCGGGGCGTAGAACGGCAACGGCAATCTCACGCAGAGCCGCGGAGACGCAGAGGGAGGCGCGGCGGGGCCCCTCTGTGTCTCCGCGGCTCTGCGTGAGACAAAGCTGAATTTGGGAGTGCTACGGCGTCGCGGGGCCGGGCACCATGTGGTTGAGCGGGCCGTGGCCGGAGCCGAGTCCGGGGGCGGCGAGCATCGCGCGGTGCACGTAGTCCAGCGCGTCGTCCACGGCGCGCGCGAGCGGGCGGCCGTGCGCGAGGCCGGCGGCGACGGCGGCGGAGAGGGTGCAGCCGGTGCCGTGCGTATTGCGCGTGTCTAGCCGCGACCGGCGCCAGCTCCGCCACTCCCGTCCGTCGTAGAGCACGTCCACCAGCGCGTCGGCGCGGAGGTGGCCGCCCTTGAGCAGCGCGGCCCGCGCGCCCATCCGCACCAGCGCCTCGGCGGCGCGCCGCATCCCCGCCTCGTCGTCCACCGCCTCGCCGACCAGGAGCGCCGCCTCGTCCAGGTTGGGGGTGACGAGCGCGGCCAGCGGGAGCAGCTCGGCGACGATCGTCCGCTCCGCGTCCGCGTCCAGCAGGCGGTCGCCGCTGCTCGCGACCATCACCGGGTCGAGCACGAAGTTCGGGAGACGATGCTCGCGGATGGAGGCGGCGACGGCGCTCACCAGCTCCGAGGTCGCCAGCATCCCCGTCTTGCACGCCGCGGGGGGAAGGTCCTCCGCCACGGCCCGGATCTGCGCCCGCACGATGTCGACGGGGATGGGGTGCACGCCGGTGACGCCGCGGGTGTTCTGCACCGTGACCGCCGTCACCGCGCTGGCGCCGAACGCGCCGAAGGCGTGGAAGGTCTTCAGGTCGGCCTGGATCCCCGCGCCGCCCCCGGAGTCGGAGCCGGCGATGGTCAGGGCGATGGGAATCGTGGCCATCCGCCGTCCTTTTCCTTGCTGTCGCCGTGACTGACCTGGTCTCACACGGAGTCAACGGAGTCAGCGGAGATGTACGGGGTGTCCCCGTTGACTCCGTTGACTCCGTGTGAGACCCCATCCTATGGATTGCGAATCAACCCGGCGGAGGGGGGAGACGCAAGTGCGGGCGGCGTAACCGGCCATCATCCAAACAGTTGCGGGGCCGGTGGCAGGGCGGCGCCGCGGACCGTTATATTTCCGTTTCCATCCCGCCCCACCGCGCCACGGAGACGCAGCGGAATGAGCGAAGGAACCATCGAGACGCTGGTGATCATCGGCTCCGGGCCGGCGGCCTGGACCGCGGCCGTGTACGCCGCCCGCGCCAACCTGGACCCGCTGGTGATCGAGGGCGAGCCGTCGCGCGAGATGATCCCCGGCGGGCAGCTGATGTTCACCACCGAGATCGAGAACTTCCCCGGCTTCCCCGAGGGGGTCGACGGGCAGGAGCTGATGAAGCGGATGAAGGACCAGGCGCTCCGCTTCGGCACGCGCACGCTGATGGAAGACGTGGCCTCCGTGGACCTGTCGCAGCAGCCCTTCGTGCTGCGCCCGACGTGGTCGCCCGAGGTGCGGGCGCACGCGGTGATCGTGGCGACGGGGGCGCGCGCCAACTGGCTGGGGCTGGAGAACGAGGCGCGGCTGGCGCAGAGCGGCGGCGGCGTGTCGGCGTGCGCGGTGTGCGACGGCGCGCTCCCGGCCTTCCGCGACAAGCGGCTGGTGGTCGTCGGCGGCGGCGACACGGCGATGGAAGAGGCGACCTACCTCACCAAGTTCGCCAGCGAGGTGGTGATCGTGCACCGGCGCGACAGCTTCCGCGCGTCGCCGGTGATGCAGGACCGCGTGCTCGCCGACCCGAAGGTGAAGGTGCGCTGGAACTCGCAGGTGGTGGACGTGCTGGGCGGCGACTTCATCACCGGGGTGCGCATCCGCAACACGGCCACGGGGGAGGAGGAGGACCTCGCCTGCGGCGGCCTCTTCGTCGCGATCGGCCACACGCCGAACACGGCGTTCCTGCAGGGACAGGTGGAGCTCAGCCCGCACGGCTACGTGAAGCTCTGCCAGGCCTTCCGCACGGAGACCTCGGTGCCCGGCGTGTTCGGCGCGGGCGACGTGATGGACGACTACTACCGCCAGGCGATCACCGCCGCGGGGACGGGGTGCATGGCGGCGCTGGACGCGGAGCGCTGGCTGGCGCACCACGGGGTCGAGGGCGCGGTTCCGCCGGTGCTGGAGACGGCGGAGAGCTCCGTCGGCATGGGAGAGGCCCAGCCGGTGGTGTGATCCTTTAGTAAGACAACTGCCGTTTCACGCAGAGACGCAGAGGAAACTGAGAGAACGGCTCTCGGCTCCTCTGCGTTTTTGCGTAGCATAAAACGGTAATTGTGCTACCGCCGCGGTACCTGTACCGGCGGCCGCGGACGTGGAACGACCGGGCGCGGCGGGACGGGTGCGGGCTCCTCGCGACCGTCGTCCGCGGCGCCGTCGACCGCATCGCCGACGGCGTGGATGAGCCCGTCGTCCTCCGCGGGGTCGCGGTGGAGCGGGCAGCTCTCGGTGGGCTCGGTGCCGGAGAGGAAGTACTCGGTCACCACGTCTTCGGCCGGGCAGTAGGGGGTGGCGAGCATCCCCGTGCGGCGGTCGATCTGGCGCGCCTGCAGGTCGGGGGGCGCGTTCCAGGGTGCGGGCGCGGGGTGGCGGCGGTAGTAGTCGGCCACCACGCGGCCCCACACCGGCGCCGCCAGCCCGCCGCCGGACGCGTCGGCCAGGATCGCCTGCGGCCGGTCGAAGCCGAGCCACACCCCCGCCACCAGGTCCGGCGTCACGCCGATGAACCAGACGTCGGCGCCCTCGTCCGTCGTCCCCGTCTTTCCCGCGGCGGGGATGGCGGCGGGGAGTGACTGGCGCACGCCGCTCCCGGTGCCGCGGTCCACCACGTCGCGCATCAGCGAGGTGGTGACGAAGGCGACCGCGGGGGGGAGGACGAAGCGGCGCTCGCTCGGCGCCTGGTACACGACGGTGCCGTCCGTATCCACTACCCGCCGGATCAGCCGCGGCTTCGACAGCGCCCCGCCCGTGGCGAAGACGGAGTAGGACGCGACCAGCTCGATCGGCACCACCTCGGCCGCGCCGATGAAGGTGGAGGGATAGGGCTGGATGGGGGTCGTGAGCCCCAGGTCCTTCGCCTCGGCGATCACGCGGGTGACGCCGACGCGGTTCCCCAGGACGACGGTGGCGCGGTTGGAGGAGAGGCGCAGCGCGTCGCGCAGGTTCACGTCCTGCGCGTCGGAGACGTGGTCGGCGGGGCGGTAGTCGCCGAGCGAGTCGATCGCGCTCGGACCCAGCAGTGCGGTGGTGACGGGGATCCCCTGCCCGATGGCCGCGGCGAAGACGATCGGCTTGAAGGCCGAGCCGGCCTGCCGCCGCGCCTGCGTGGCCCGGTCGAACTGGCTCCAGCCGTAGTCGCGCCCGCCGACCAGCGCCAGCACGTCGCCGGTCGCGGGGTCCATCGCCACGAAGAGCCCCTGCAGGCAGTTGCCCGGATACGCCGGCGGCCGCGCGGAGCAGGAGACGTGGCGGAAGCGCCCCATCCGCCCGCTCTCCACCGCCTGCACCTGCTTCACCAGCTCGCGCTCGGCGGTGGCCTGCAGCTGCGGATCGAGCGTGGTGTAGACGCGGAAGCCCCGGCGCTCGGCCTCGGGCCCGAAGCGCTGCAGCAGTTCACGCCGCACCGCGGCCACGAAGTACGGCGCCGCGCCGCCCGCCTCCGGCGGCGGCGCGAGGCCGAGCGGCTGGCGGAGCGCCTCGTCGGCCTCGGCGGCGTCGATCACCCCGGCGTGCGCCATCTGCCGCAGCACCAGGTCGCGCCGGGCCTTCACCCGCTCGGGGTTGCGGCGCGGGTCGTAGTAGCTGGGCGCCTTGGGGAGCGCGGCGAGGACGGCCGCCTCGGCGTTGGTGAGGCGCCCGACCGGCTTCCCGAAATATCCCTGCGCGGCGGCCTCGACGCCGTAGAGCCCGTTCCCCAGGTAGATCTGGTTGAGGTACATCTCCAGGATCTGGTCCTTGTGGAACTGCTTCTCGATCTGCCGGGCGAGCACCACCTCGGCCAGCTTGCGGCGCAGCGTCTTGGCGCGCGTGAGCTGGTCGGGGAAGACGTTGCGGGCGAGCTGCATGGTGAGCGTGCTGAACCCCTGCCGCCACGAGAGCGAGGCCACGTCGCGGACCAGCGCCCCGGCGGCGCGCTTCCAGTCCACGCCGTGGTGGCGATAGAAGCGCTTGTCCTCGACCGCCAGGAAGGCCCCGGAGACCTCCGCGGGGATGCGGCCCAGCGGCACCACCACGCGGCGCTCGGGGGCCAGGTTGGCGATCACGCGGCCGCGGCGGTCGAACACCTGCGTGGCCTGCGGCGGGGTGTAGCTGCGCAGCGCCTCGACGGAGGGGCACGCGCTCCCGGAGCAGCGCGGCCAGAGCCATGCGAGCCCGGCACCGACCACCGCCACGCCGAGCGCGGCGACGATCAGCAGGGCCTTCAGCACTCCGCGCGCGCGGGAGCGCCCGGCGGTCTTGCGGCCGCGCGAGGGGCGTCGTTTTGCCGCCAAGTGGGTCGGGTGTCAGGGGGGAATCGTGCCCGTGGCTGTGCCGGGCCGCGGGTCGGTACCGCGACAATATAGCGGAAGTTCCGGGAAGGGGGATGCGCAGGTCAGGGTGGCAGGGCGAAGAAATTCGCTGCAACAACAACACGAAGTTGCTCGCGACGATGCGACTAAAGTCGCGGCTACAACGGCACGAAGTCCGCCTTCGCGGACTGCAGCTCGTGGTGTGGCCGAAGTTTCCTGGCACGCGATGGGGTTTGGTGCTTCCGAGGCGAAACACCGAATGCGCGCTCCGGCGGAGATGTGCACCGCGATAGTCTTGGAAACCCCGTGACTCGTTGCGTACGAGATCGCCTCGGCTACACCGCGGGCGGTAGTCCGCGAAGGCGGACTTCGTGTAGTTGTTGCAGCGAATTTATTCGCCCTGCCCCGGCTGACCCGCGGACGAGGCAGCCGTCTGCGGCGGAAGCGGGCCCCAGCCGCGGATGAGGGTGCTCTGCAGCGACGGAAGCGGATCGAGCGTGACCGCGGCGCGCAGGTCGGGGAGGATGCGGGTGCGGACGCTGTCCAGCGCCTGGCGCGCGGCGGAGGTGTCGCCGCGCTCCTGCAGGAGGCGCGCGTAGTGGTACCAGGCGGGCACGCCGGAGCGCATCCGCGGATCGCGGAGGGTCTCGCGGCGGTCGGCGAGCGCGGCGTCGACCTGGCCGAGCCCGTCCAGCGCCATCGCGCGGCGGTGACGAATTTCCACCCTCGACTCGGCGCCCCAGCGGGGGACGCGCTCCGCCTGCTTGAGCAGCGCGACGGCGTCGGCGTAGCGCGCCTGCTCGATGCGCAGCATCGCCAGCTCGACGTACGGAGGGACCGATCTGGGCTGGACTTCGATCAGGTGAAGCAGCACCGGCTCCGTCGCGTCGAAGTGGCCGAGGGTGCGCATCACCCCGGCCCAGTCCAGCGCCACGCCGACGTCGTTGATGCGCGTCTTGCGCATCGCCGACTCCAGCCAGGGGAGCGCCTCCCGCGGGCGGCCGTGGCTGGACAGGATGAGCCCCGCCTTGTACTCCACCCACCAGAGCCGCGGGTGCTCGTCGACCATCGCGGCGAACACCGCGTCGGACGAGGCCCACGCCGGCGTGCGCCGCCACGTCTTCGCTGCGCCGAGCACGAGCAGCAGCGCGAATCCACCCGCGGCCGCCAGCTGCACCACCCGCCGCTCGCGCGTCACCGCGGCCGCGAGAGGCGGGAGGAGGAAGGCGAGCGCGACGGAGGGGAGATACAGGTTGCGCTCGGCCAGCATCGTCCCCGCCGCGAAGGGCAGATGGGAGACGGGGAGGATCGCGGCGGCGAACCAGAGCACCGCCGACGCCGTCCACCGCGCCCGCGGCCACGAGCGCCACGCGGCGGCGACCGCGGCCGCGCCGAGCGCCAGCCCCAGCCACACCCGCGGCGAGTCCCATCCGACCGGGTCCAGGAGGCCCGGCCCCCAGTCCGCGGAAAGGCTGCTCGGCCACAGGAGCAGCCGCGCGTACTCGGGCCACAGGCTCACCGCAGTCGCTACGCGCTCGGAGGTGGAGAGGAGGTACGGCGCCGGCGCCTGCCCCAGCACCGCGCCGGTCGCCTGCATCCGCAGCAGCAGGTAGATGCCGAGCGCGCCGACCGACACGATCAGGAGCGGTACATGGCCCCGCAGCACGGTACGCAGCCCCGCCCGCTCCGCGCGGTCGCGGAACGCGGCCAGCACGAGCAGGAGCGCGGGAAGCGTCACCGCGACCTCCTTCGCGCCGAGGGCCAGCAGGTACAGCACCGCGATCGCCGCGATGCGGCCCGGCGAACGCGGCGATCCGCGCAGGTAGACGTGGCACGCAGCGAGGACGAAGAGCGCCGCCAGCAGCTCGGATCGCCCGACGAGGTTGGCCACCGCCTCCACGTGGACGGGGTGCACGGCGAAGATCGCCCCCGCCGCGGCCGCCGGCCCGACCCCACCGCCGAGGCGAAGGACGAGCGCCGCCACCAGCACCGCGACCGCGGCGTGGAGCAGGACGTTGACGGCGTGCCCCGCCGCGGGCGATGCGCCGAAGACGGTCCAGTCCAGCGCGAAGGAGACCAGGGTTACGGGGCGATAGAGCTCGCCGGACTTCTGCCAGTACGCGCCGAACAGGAGCTCGCGGAGGTTGCCGAACCCGTGCACGATGGGGTTCCGCCAGACGAGCCGCTCGTCGTCGATCGCGTAGCCGTTGCGGAGCGCCAGCGCGTAGACGCAGACGGCGAGCAGCGCCACACCGGCCAGCGCGAGCATCCGCAGCCGTCGCGTGTCGTCTGGCTGGGTGGGATGGGGATGGGGATGCAAGGCTCTCCAGGGAGCACGGGCGGCGCGAGGATCGACCACGTACATCGGGGAGACGCCGGCCAGGAGCACCGCTGACCCAACGGCGTCGCAGTCTCGGCCGCCGCTCGCGACCGCCCTCCTACCCGCGCAGCATCCTGCCGCCGTCGACGACCATCACGTCGCCGGTGACGAA
>Ga0070685_10001062_pt1 | contig 14728 bp, 16 predicted proteins | sample KBSS13LmetaG_FD_65651 | JGI IMG/M metagenome (GOLD analysis project Ga0070685, IMG submission 65651) | Switchgrass rhizosphere microbial communities from Kellogg Biological Station, Michigan, USA - KBS S1-3L metaG | ecosystem: Host-associated > Plants > Roots > Rhizosphere ...
TGCGAGTGCTCGCCCAGCCGCGCGTCGTTCGTCACCAGCACCTATCCGCAGGTGAACGGGATGACGCGCACGCCGCCCAACATCACCCTCAGCCCCACGCTGCCGAACATCGCGACGGTGATGAGGGAGGGCGGGTACGAGGTGGCGTGGAAGGGGAAGTGGCACCTCTTCGAGCAGGGCGAGGTCGGCACGGACCTGGATGCCTGGGGGTTCGCCGGATGGGACCCACCCGACGCCGGCACCACGCTGGACAACCACAACCTCGGCGGTGGTACCCCGGGCACGAGCGCGAGCAACGGCAACGATCCCCGCTACGTCTCCGCGGCCGACGGGGCGATCGCCTACCTGCGTGCGTGGCAGGAACAGCCCGCCGCGACGCGCAGGCCGTTCTGCCTGGTCGTCTCGCTCGCCAACCCGCACGACGTGCACGTTTACGTGCAGGGATACCCGGCGGTGGGCTATCCGGACGACTTCGAGTCGCTCCCCATCGACCTCCCCGCCAACTACGGCGACACGCTCCGCACCAAGCCGCGCGCCCAGCTCGCCGTCCGCGAGCTGCTCGACAACCTGATCCTGCCCTTCAAGCGCCGCAAAGGATGCCTCGCGGCGCTCCTGGACCCGCTCACCCCGCCCGGGAAAAGCGACGGCAAGCCTCTCACCCCCCTGGGATACACGAAGTTCTACGCCTGGCTGAACCGCCTGGCCGACCACGACCTGGGCCGGGTGACGGGCGCGCTCGGGGAGCTGGGGCTCGTGGAGAGCACGCTGGTGGTGCGCTTCGCCGACCATGGCGAGATGGGGATGGCGCACGGCCTGCGCGAGAAGGTCTACAACGCCTACGAGGAGACCATTCACATCCCCCTGGTCTTCTCCAACCCCGTGGCCTTCCCGGAGCCAATCTCCACCCCCGCGCTGGCTTCGCTGGTGGACCTGCTCCCCACGCTCGCGTCGATCGCCGGCGTCCCCGCGCCCGCCGGCACCGTCGGCACCGATCTCACGCCCGTGCTCTCCGGCGCGAAGCCCTGGGTGCAGGACGCCGTGGTCTGGGCATACGACGACTTCGCCGGCGTGTTCCCGCTGATCGCCAACAAGCTCCGCGCCCTGCGCACCGAGCGCTGGACGTACGTCGTGTACTTCAGCCCGCTGGGTCCGCTGGCCGTGCCGCCGGAGTTCGAGCTCTACGACTTGCAGGAAGACCCGGAGCAGATGAACAACCTGCTCAGGCGGCACCAGGCTGGGCTGGAGCCATGGGTGGTCGAGCTATGGCTGGAGCTGCACCTGCAGCTCACGGAGCTCGCGAGGGAGAAGGGAACCCTGCCGGAACACTGGCCCCCGGCGGTCGACGAGTCTCTGCTCTCGGTGGACCCGCTCCCCACCCCTGTCCCCCCCGAGTTCGTGGGATGGGAGCCGGTGCTGTGGGGGAAGTGACCACCCCGGAGCGCGGACGATAGCCCGGCGCGGCCGAGGCACCCCCCTCCCCCGGCCCCTCCCCCACGGGGTGGGGAGAGGGGAACTACAACGGCAACCGCGATTCCTACGCAGTACCAAGCGCAGCGCCGACCCTCCCCCTCGTGGGGAGGGTCGGAAGGCGGACAGCAGTACCGTCCGCCCTTCCGGGGAGGGGGGTGCCTCGGACGCGTGCGGTTCGGTCCCCCGGCGCGGCGCTTGCGGCTCCGTCTCTATCGTCCATCTCCTGACCTCCGCATCCATGCAGGATCCTGAGCCCATGCTCGACGCGCCGCCGGCGCCTCAAACCGCCCCCACCGCGCACGAAGACACCTTCGCGCGCGACCACCTGCCGCCGCCCGAGCTGTGGCCGGTGCTGGACCTCTCGGGGGTGCCGCACCTGGCCGTGCGGCCGCGCATCAACGCCGCCGCCGAGCTCCTGGACGCCACCGCGGCCGCGGGGCACGCGGACCGGCCCGCGCTGGTCGCCCCCGGCGTGCGCTGGACGTACGCGGAGCTGATCGAGCGTGCGAACCGCATCGCGCGGGTGCTGCGGGACGAGATGGGGCTGGTGCCGGGCAACCGCGTGCTGCTGCGCGGCTACAACGGCCCGTGGATGTTCGCCGCCTGGTTCGGCGTGCTGAAGGCCGGCGGCATCGTGGTGGCCACCATGCCGCTGCTGCGGGCCCGCGAGCTGTCGGCGATCATCGACAAGGCGCGGGTGCGCTTCGCCCTCTGCGACGCGCGACTGGTGGAGGCGCTGGAAGAGGCCGCCGCGGCGTCGCCCGTGCTGGAGCGCATCGTCCCCTTCGGCTCCGAGGCGGAGGGATCGCTCGACCGGCTGGCGGCGCGGCAGCCGTCCTCCTTCGACGCGGTGGAGACGGCGGCGGACGACGTGGCCATCATCGCCTTCACCTCCGGCACCACGGGGACGCCGAAGGGAACGATGCACTTCCACCGCGACCTGCTGGCCACCTGCGACACCTTCGGCGCGCACGTGCTGCGGCCGCAGCCCGACGACCTGTTCTGCGGCTCGCCGCCGCTGGCGTTCACCTTCGGGCTGGGCGGGTACGCGCTCTTCCCCATGCGCGTGGGCGCCGCCACGCTGATGCTGGAGCAGGCTTCGCCGCCGCAGCTCCTGCAGGGGATCCACGACTTCCGCGCGACCGTCGTCTTCACCGCGCCCACGGCGTACCGGGCGATGGCGGGGCTGGCGAAGGACTACGACCTCGCCTCGCTGCGGAAGTGCGTCTCCGCCGGCGAGACGCTCCCGGCCGCGACCTTCGAGGCGTGGCAGGCGGCGACGGGGCTCAGGATCATCGACGGGATCGGGTCCACGGAGATGCTGCACATCTTCATCAGCTCGCAGGGCGACGACATCCGCGCGGGCTCCACCGGCCGCGTGGTGCCGGGGTACCGGGCACGCGTGGTGGACGACGGCGGGCGCGAGGTGCCGGTGGGCGAAGTGGGGCGGCTGGTGGTGCAGGGGCCCACGGGGTGCCGCTACCTGGACGACGAGGAGCGCCAGCGCGGCTACGTGCAGGACGGGTGGAACGTGACCGGCGACACCTACCGGATGGATACGGACGGATACTTCTGGTACCAGGCTCGGAACGACGACATGATCATCTCCTCCGGCTACAACATCGCCGGGCCGGAGGTGGAGAACTGCCTGCTGGAGCACCCCGCGGTGCTGGAGTGCGCCGTGGTCGCCGCGCCGGACGAGGAGCGCGGGCACGTGGTGAAGGCGTTCGTGGTGCTGCGCGAGGGCGCCGAGGCCGGGGAGGATCTGGTGAAGACGCTGCAGGAGTTCGCCAAGAGCCGCATCGCCCCCTACAAGTACCCGCGCCGCGTGGAGTTCGTCACCGCGCTGCCGCGCACGCAGACCGGCAAGCTGCAGCGCTTCCGCCTCCGCGAGCAGGAAGCGCGGCCGTGAGACTGACTCTCTCCACAACCGCCCTCCGCAATCATGTCATCCTGAGCGCCGCCGCTGCACCGTTTCTTTCCGTGCTCTGGACTTTGGCGGCGGCCGAAGGATCTATAGCAACGGCCGCGACACCGTCCGTCGAAACGCGCGAGTTCCGAAATCGATTCCGAGCGCCGGCGATAGATCCTTCGGCCTGCCGAATCCTGCGCATGCCTCGGATCGGGCGTGGCCGGCCTCAGGATGACATTCCTGGGATGGCGGTGGTGCCCGGGAGGGCACCATGAGCGGCGGGTTGCCGGAGATCCTGCAGCCGGAGGGGTGGGCGCCGGCGAAGGGATACGCGAACGGCGTGGTGGCGGAGGGGCGGACGGTGTTCGTGGGCGGGCAGGTGGGGTGGAACCCGGAGACGGGGGAGTTCGAGACGGACGACTTCGTCGCGCAGGCCCGGCAGGCGCTGCAGAACATCGCCCGCGTGCTCGTCGAAGCGGGTGCCGAGCCGCGCCACGTGGTGCGGATGACCTGGTACCTGACGGACCGGCGCGAGTACCTGGAATCCGCCCGCACGCTGGGCGCGGCCTACCGCGAGGTGTTCGGCCGCCACTTCCCGGCGATGTCGGCGGTGATCGTCGCCGGGCTCGTGGAAGAGCGCGCGAAGGTCGAGATCGAGGCGACGGCCGTCATCCCGGTGAGCTGACCTGCATCCATCCAGCTGCCATGCCAGCGAGAAAGAAGCCGGGGCGAGTGTGGAGCCGCACCAGGCGTAGTCCCAAGCCAAAGATCCCGGCGTATTTCAAGGAGCGGGTCGGAGAGGGCGCGAACCGGCTGGTAGCGGAAGTGCTGAAGCCCCGGCACGTCGAGCCGCCTCCGGCCGACCCGCAGTGGAACTACAAGATCGATATCTATACGACCTGGTTTCGCGGCTATCTCTACTTCTGCGCGACATACGCCTGTCCAGGCCCCAACGCGCTGTCACCCACGTTCGAGACACGGTTCGCGCGGATGGAGTATGCGGGCGAAGAACGCTTCCACCTCGCGTTCATGCGGTACACGGGTGAGTGGATCGAGATCTACCGGGACTTCACCGCAGATCAGGCTCTCAACGCGATCCGTGACGATCCCTACTTCTCCGCCTAAAGCGGTTGCAGATCGAGATCGGGGCCATCGCCATCATTACCCAACAGCCAGGGCGCTTCGCGCGAGAACGCGGAGGAACCGAGAGGGCGCAGAGGTGTTCCTCAGCGCCCTCTCGGTTACTCCGCGTCTCTGCGTGAAACGTTCTGTAGAAGTCAGCGCTGCGGCGGCACCTCGTGGGGGATGGTGCCGGGCATGTCGGCGACGACGTAGGCGGCGACGGCCATGGCGGCCACGCAGCGGGCCACCTCGGCGGGGTCGAGCTTGTCGAGGGTGTCGGCGCTGCTGTGGTGGTACCAGAAGTACTTCTCGCCCTCCACGTCCAGCGCCAGCCCGGGCACGCCGAGCGCGATCATCGGCCCCACATCGGCCTCGCCGTCGCCCTTCTCCATCCGCCCGGCGCCGATCGGCTCCAGCAGCCGCGCGATCTGCCGCATCACCCCCAGCGACGAATCCGGCCCCTGGAAGCGGAAGCCGAAGGGGCGGAAGACGCCGTTGTCGCTCTCCATCACCATCACGTGCCTGGCCAGCTCGGCCCGGTGCGCGTCGCGGTAGCCGGCGCCGCCGCGCACGCCGTTCTCCTCGTTGGTCCACGCCACCACGCGCACCGTGCGCCGCGGGCGCAGGCCCAGGCGCTGCATCAGCCGCACGGCCTCCCACGCCGCCACCACGCCGCCGCCGTCGTCCATCGCCCCCTGCCCCACGTCCCACGAGTCCAGGTGGCCGCTCACCACCACCACCTCGTCGGGGCGCTCGCGGCCCACGATCTCGGCCACCACGTTGCGCGACTGCACGTCCGGCAGGGTGCGCGCGCCCATCGACAGGCGCACGCGAATGCGCTCGCCGCGCTCCTGCATGCGGTGCAGCATCATCGCGTCTTCCACGCTCAGCGCGGCGGCGGGGAGGCGCACCACGGTGGTGTCGAAGTAGCGCATGCTCCCCGTGTGCGGGTTCTGCATGCTGAAGCTCGACACCGAGCGGATCAGGGCCGCCGCCGCGCCCGCGCGCGCCGCCGCGATGGCGCCCAGGCTGCGCCAGCGCACCGTCTCGCCGTAGGTGGTGAAGGGCACGTCGAAGAGGATGATCTTCCCCCGCGCCTCGGCGCCGCGGGCCTTCAGCTCGTCTTCGCTCCCCACCACGATCACGTCGGCGGTGATGCCGCCCGCCGGCGTGCCCACGCTCCCCCCCAGCCCGATCATGTGCAGCGGCTGCGCGCGCGGGGAGAGCAGCTCGGCCGATTCCTCGCCGCGCACCCAGTGCGGCACCATCACCGGCTCGCCGCGCACGTTCTGCAGCCCGTCGCGCCGCATCTCCTCCATCACCCAGTCGATGCTGCGCTCCAGCGCGTCGGACCCGCTCAGCCGGTGCCCGAAGCGGTCCACCAGCGTCCCCAGCCGCTTGTACGCGGCACTGTCGGCGAGCGCGGCCTGGATCAGCCGGTTGGCGTCGGCGCGGTAGCGCACGTCCAGCGGCTCCTGCGCCGCGGCGGTGGATGCGAGCAGGACGGTCGCGAGCAGGGCGAGACGGAGAGACATGGGGCGGCCCGGGGATGGAGGTTTTCGAAAACCTATCAACCGAAGGGCCCCCGCGAAACGTGCGGATGTAAACAGTTCGTAAGAAAGGGGCGCTGCGCGCGAGAACGCAGAAGAACCGAGAGCCGCAGCAGTTCTCTGCGTCCTCTCAGTTCCTCTGCGTCTCGGCGCGCAGCGCCCCTTAGTTCCAGGGCTTGAGCACGACCTTGATGCAGCCGTCCTGCTTCTCCCGGAAGGTCTTGTACGCGTCCGGCCCCTTCTCCAGCGGAAGGACGTGGGTGATGACGAACGAGGGGTCGATGTCGCCCGCCTCCACGCGGCGCAGAAGCGGCTCCATGTAGCGGAGCATGTGCGTCTGCCCGGTCTTGATCGTCAGTCCCTTGTTCATCAGCGCGCCCAGCGGGATCTTGTCGCCCAGCCCCACGTACACGCCGGGAACCGAGATCGTCCCCCCTTTCCGGCAGCACATGATCGCCTCGCGCAGCACGTGCGGTCGATCGGTCTCCTGCAGCAGCATCACCTTCACCGCGTCCATCATCGAGTCGAGCGTGCTGAAGGCGTGCGCCTCGGCGCCCACCGCGTCGATGCAGCGGTCGGGGCCGCGGCCGTTCGTCATCTCCTGCAGCCGGTCGTAGATGTGGCCCTCGTCCGCGTCGAGCGTCTCGGCGCGGCCGAACTCGCGCGCCATCTGCAGCCGCTCGGGCACCCGGTCGATGGCGACCACCCGCCCCGCGCCCAGCATCCACGCGCTCTGGATGGCGAACTGGCCCACCGGCCCGCACCCCCACACCGCCACCGTCTCCCCCGGCTCGATGTCGGCGTTCTCGGCCGCCATCCACCCCGTGGGGAAGATGTCGGAGAGGAAGAGCACCTTCTCGTCCGGCAGGTCGTTCTCCACCTTCAGGCAGATGACGTTGGCGTGCGGTACGCGGAGATACTGCGCCTGCCCCCCCGGATACGATCCCGTGAGCGCGGAGTAGCCGAAGAGCCCCGCGGGCGCGTGGCCCATCAGCTTCTGCGCGATCTCGGGCGTGCGGTTGGTGGTGTCGCAGGCCGACCACAGTCCCTTCTGGCAGAACCAGCACTGGCCGCAGCAGATGGTGAAGGGGACCACCACCCGGTCGCCGCGCTTCAGGTTGGTGACGCCGCTCCCCACCTCCTCCACGATCCCCATCGGCTCGTGGCCCATTACGTCGCCGGGCTTCATGAACGGCACGTAGCCGTCGTACAGGTGCAGGTCGGAGCCGCAGATCGCGGTCGAGGTGATGCGTACGATCGCGTCCGTGGGCTCCTCGATGGTCGGGTCCGGGACGTTGTCTACGCGGATGTCTTCCTTGCCATGCCAGGCCAGCGCCTTCATCTCGTCTCTCCCGCCGGGGTTCTACGCACGTCCGAGCCGCCGCAACCGCAACGCCTCTGCGAACTCTCAGTTTCTCCGCGTCTTGCGCGAAGCGCCCTCAGGAGCGCGTCTCGCTCAGCCGCTTGCCCAGGAACGCGTCGAGGAGCATCACCCCCGCCACCGCGCCGATGCCGGCCATGACCATGCGCTTGTTCGCCTCGTCCTCGCGCAGCGCCGCGCCGAGCGAGGCCATGTCGAGCGCGTCGCCCGCCACGCGCCCCCAGAGCACCGGCGCGATGCGGCTCCCCATCAGGATCCCCACGCCGCTGGCGATCTCGCGCAGCCCCAGCCCGCGCACCAGGTTGTGCCCCCGGTCCACATTGAACAGGCGGGTGATGCGCCCCGGCGCCAGCACCTCCGCCAGCCCCAGCCCGATGCTGAACATGCCGACGCCGAGCGCCATGCGCTTCGCCCACACCGGCGTGGCCAGCTCGGGCACGGTGGTGCGGATCTCGTTCACGGCGGTCCGCGGCCGCCCGTCCGCGGCCGGTGCGCTGCGCCTCGGTGCCTCCGTCATCGTCGCGTCCATGGTCGCCTCCTCGATTCCGGGTTCGTCTCGGCCATCCCTCAGGCCGAAAAGGGGGTGAACCGCTCTCGCAGGCCCCGTGCCGACACACGGCCACGAAAAAAAACCGTCTCACGCGGAGACGCGGAGGCACGGAGAGAACCATCCAGCTCTCTCCGTGCCTCCGCGCCTCTGCGTGAGACGCCTTTGCCAGGACCTCAGCCGAGCGCCAGCCCGGGGCGGTGCTCGTACTCCGTCGCACCGACCGCCACGCCCTCCACCTCCGTGACCACGCGGATGCGGCGCGCCGGCAGGGGCTCGCGCACGAAGGCCACGGTGCGTGCCGCCAGCGGCCCGGCGGCGCGCACCCACCCGTGCAGCCGGTCGCCCTCCACCGCGCAGCCCAGGCTCACGGCGAAGGGGTGCGGGTTGCGCAGCCGGAGGTCCTTGAAGCCCCAGACGACCGTGGCGTCCGCGCCCAGCGGCGTGTGGCGCTCTTCCTCGTGGTAGATGTCGATGCTGTGGGCGTGGCGCTCCAGCAGCTCCAGCCCCGCGAGCAGCGCCAAGTGGTGCACCAGGCCGCTGAGCTGGCAGAGCCCGCCGCCCACCTGCCGCACCAGCCGCCCGTCCACCAGGTTGCGCCCCGCGCGGAAGCCGTTGCGCGCGGTGGGGCGGCCGACCTCGTTCCAGAACGACCAGCGCGCGCCCGGCTCGATCACGCAGCGGTCCAGCAGCGAAGCCCCGCGGCGCAGGTTCGCCCGCTTGGCCTCCAGCACCGCCGAGGGCATCACCGGCTGCCAGAGCGCCACCGCCACCGGCCACGCTTCCCCGCCCCGCGCGCAGTGGAACGCCGCCCCGTCCGCCCGGTCGCGCCGCGCCCGGCGGCGCTGGGCGAGCGACTGGCGGAGCTCCAGCGGCACCGCGCGCCGGGCGATGCGTCTCAGCACATCGGCCGGGCCCATCAGGCGCGCTCCAGCTCGCACACCCAGTACGACGACCAGCGCGCCAGCGGCGTGCGGCCGACGAACGCGTCCACTCCCCCGAGCCACCGCCGCGCGCCCGGCGGCACGCGGTGGATGGGGAGCGCGACGATCCCGCGCCGGCGCTTCAGGCGCCACGCATCGCCGGCCCAGCGGCGCACGTCGGCCAGGGTGGCCGCGTGGTCGCCGTGCCACCCGCTCGGCGGGCGCCGCGCGAGCCGCCGGCGGGGGAGCGACGGGACGTCGAAGACCAGGCTCCCGCCGGGCCTCACCAGCCGCGCCGCCTCGCGGACCACGGCGGCGCAGGCGGCATCGTCCAGGTGCATCAGCAGGTGGAAGCAGGTGGCGGCGCCGAAGCCCGCGGAGGGGAGGCCGGTGCGCGCCGCGTCGGCCTGCACCAGGCGGCGGCCGGGCCACTTCTCCCGCGCCCGCGCGAGCATGGCGGGGGAGAGGTCCACGCCGGTCATGGCGAAGTCCAGCAGCCGCCCCGTCCCGCAGGCGAGGTCGACCACGCTCTCCGGGTCGCGGCCGGCGAGCCACGCGCGCAGCAGCGCCCGCTCCATCGCGTCCACGTAGCGGCCGTAGCTGTTCTCGAAGCGGTCGCGGTCGTAGCTGGGCGCCAGCGCGTCGTAGTAGTCGCGGATCGGCTGCATGCGGAACGATGCGTGGATGGGAGGGATCGGAAGAGGAAGCGCGGTCCGTCAGTCGTTTCGCGCCCCGGCGCTGGAGGCGTCCGCGGCGCCGTCGACGCCCTTCGCCACGGGGAATCGCCCCGCGTACTTCGCGATCCACTCCGCCGCAGCCTCGGGGGCGGTGAGGGTGCGGCCCTCGCGCTCCTCCACCTCGCGGCGGTAGCGCTCGATCGAGCACACCTGCTCCACCATCCGCGCCCGGAACGCATCCGCCTCTTCCAAGAAGCTCACGCCGATGCAGAAGCGGCCGTCCTCGGGGCTGGTCCACACCACCCGCGCGCGTGCCTCGAAGGGGGGATCGACCTCGGCGATGCGGATCTCGATGATGCTCCCGATCGCGAAGTCCCGGTCGGAGACGAACGAGATCCCGCCTACGCTCACGTTCGTGCTCTCCAGCGTCACGGGCGCGCTGCCGGGCACCGCGCGCACCTCGATCGGCACCCCCGCGGTGTGGCGGATGAAGGCGCGTTGCGGGTTGGCAGGCGGATCTGCCACGGTGGAAACGTCGGTCGCCAACGGCTGCTCCGGGGTGACGGGTGCGTTCAGGCCGCCGCGGGCGGCAACTCGCGCGCCGGGTGCTTCCCGCGCCTCCGCCAGCGCAGCCGGCGGAAGTGGGTGTGCCGGTGCCGAACGTGCTGCAGGCGGTGGATCTCGGCCAGCACGTCCTCGGGGCGCGTCTCCATCTCCAGCTGCGCCAGCTCGCTGTCGCCCGCGACCTCGATCCCCAGCTTGCGGTGCACGGCGTCGAGCATCTGCAGCGCCCGCGTGACCTCGTGCTCCGTCAGCAGGCCGATGTGCAGGTCCAGGTCGGCGCGCCGGTCGGCCTCCTCGCTCAGCCGGTTCTGGCTGATCAGCACGAAGGTGGAGAGGAAGATGGCCTCCAGCGACACGATCATCGTCAGCAGCCCATAGGGGTAGGCGTCGAACGGGCGAAGGGAGGGCACCAGCCCGGCGTTCACCACGATCCACGCGCCGAACCAGATCACGTGGAGGTAGACGAACATCATCTTCCCGGAGAACCAGGTGATGCTGTCGGCGAGGTAGGCCTGGAGAGGGCGCCTCCGCGCGGTCTCCTCGCGCAGGTGCAGCAGGGTGGTGATGTTGCGGTCGATCACGTCCGCCAGCAGGACCCTCGGCTCCTCGCCCTCGGCAGGCTTGCGGCGCGACATCGGGTCTCCTCGTTCGGTGGATGGGGATCGGGCGGTTCCTTGTCGCGGCGCGTACCGCGGGCGATCATACCCGGCGATGGTCCGCCGCTTCTGCTGCAACGTAGCACGTGAGCTGCGCTCAGGCCCGGATTTCGTTGCGCGGCCGGCTCCGGGGGGGAGGGGCCGGCCCCTTCCCGATTCATCCTGCAGCAGAGAACTTCATCCTGTCGGACACCGCTCACCCGCGCCGCATCCGGTCACATCCGACACCCGCCCGGAGTCCCACGATGGCCGACGACGTGCTGCACGAGCAGATCCTCGACACCTGGCGCATCGGCAGCCGGCTGAACCTGTACCTGCTGCACGCCATCTCCGACGCGGGGCTGGACGACGTGCCGCCCACCAAGGGGCGCAGCGTGCGCAAGCAGCTCGCGCACGTGCACAACGTGCGGCTGATGTGGCTCCAGTCGGCCGCGCCGGAGCTGCTGGAGGGATTGCGGAAGTTCGAGCCGGAAGAGACGCCCGACCGCGAGGCGCTGGCCGACGCGCTGCGTGCCTCGGCCGACGCGGTGGAGGCGCTCCTCGCGCGCGGGCTGCAGGCGGGAAAGATCAAGGGCTTCAAGCCGCACCCGGTCGCGTTCCTGGGCTACCTGGTGGCGCACGAGGGGCACCACCGCGGCCAGATCCTGCTGGCGCTCAAGGCCAACGGCCACATGGTCGACCGCAAGGTGCAGTACGGCCTCTGGGAGTGGGGCGTGCGCTAGGAACTGTTGGCCTCACGCAGAGGCACGGAGACACGGAGAGAACCACCCCGCCTCTCCGTGTCTCTGCGTCTCTGTGTGATTACGCTGCCGGCGGCCGCACCTCGCTCATCAGCGCGCCGACGTTCCCCTCGGTGTCGCGGAAGAACCCCATCCACAGGTCGTGGTCCGGCATCTTCGCCAGCAGGTGCGGCTCGCTCTCGATCTGCGTTCCCGCCGCGCGCAGCGCATCGAACGCGGCGTGGATGTCGCCCACGCGGAAGTAGAGCACGGAGCCGGGATGGTCGTACCCCGGCGTCTCCGGCTTCGCGAGGTAGAGGCGCACGCTCCCGGCCTGCACGAACGCCGCGTTGGGGATCTCGAAGAGCAGCGGCAGCCCCAGCACGTCGCGGTAGAAGCCGATCGCCCGCTGCACGTCGTGCACGTTCACGGCGATCTGCCCCACGTCGGTGATTCCGATCCCCTCGTTGCCGCCCATCGTCCCCTCCTCCATCAGGTGATGCTGAATCCATCTTCTTGATTATTTAGTTTAGCTAACTAAATTGTCAAGCATGTCGATTCCACCCTCCGAAGAGCGCGTCGAGCGCGTCGCGGACCGGCTGCACTCCGCGAGCATCCACCTGCTGCGCCGCGTCCGCCGGCGCGACGACGAGAGCGGGGTGACGGCGCCGCACCTGTCCGCGCTATCGGTGCTGGTGTTCGGCGGGCCGCGGACGCTGGGGGAACTGGCGGAGGCGGAGCAGGTGCGGCCGCCCTCCATCACCCGCATCGTGCAGAACCTGGAGGCGGACGGGCTGGTGGAGCGCGAGCCCGACCCCGCCGACCGCCGCGTCGTGCGCGTGCGCGCCACCGACGAGGGCCGCCGCATCCTCGACGAGGGCCGCCGCCGCCGCATCGCCGACCTCGCCGCCCGCCTCCATGCCGTCGACGCCGCCGACCTGGACGTCGTGGAGCGCGCGGCGGAGCTCATCGAGCGCATATCCCGCTAACAGAGGGCCCAGAGAGGGCTGGCCGCGCCTTACTCTTCCGGTGGCACGAAGATGAGCTCGCCCGGTGAAACGATGGCGACTGCGTCTCTGATTTGTTCGAGGTAAGGCTGAATGTCCTGGAACCGCGTTCCCCGCGTGCGCAGAAGTACGATCCCCAGGGAAGAACGGCTCAGATTCTGTTGATGGGGGATGTTCTGGTCACCAGTCAAGAAGACGTCGAAGGACTCTGCGACCAAGCGGAGCAGCTCTCCATTCTTGATGCCAGCCCAACCCATGCGGAGTACCGTCCACGCATCGAACTCCGGCAGCAGTTGCAGCCGAAGCTTGTGTGGCAGGTCCTCGTCGAGCAGAACGCGTCTCAAGCAACGCGGTCAAGCAACGCTTTCGCGGCCTGCTCCACGAACGCGTTGGCCTGCTCGCGCCTGACCGAAGGAAAGTCTTCCAGGAATTCGTCGACCGTCGATCCGCCGACAAGGTGGTCGACCAGGATCTTCACCGGTACGCGCGTTCCGACGAAGACCGGCACCCCGCCCATGATCTCCGGATCGCTGTGCACGACGCTGCCATCGGGCAGCGCGGTCGGACGAATGTCAGGCATGGTACAACTCCTTGGCCAGATGACGATCGAGCCGCTTATCCGTAGCGCTTCCGCAACTTTGCGAAAACCCGGTCCGCCGGGATCGCGCTGGAAGGATCTCTCTCGTGTTCGGCGATGCGGCGCCGGAGCTCGGCCCGTTGCGCCTCGGTCAGCGGCGGCGGCTCGCTGTCGGCGTGGATGCCTTCCCAGATGTCGCCGATCAGGCGGATGCGATCTTCCACGCTCAGCCGGCGGATCTGCTCCGCGAGTTCGCTCCTCGTCATGGAACGAAGTCTATGTAACTTTCGTCCAGAGTCAACCGATTCGCGAGACCGTGCCCTGCGCGCCGTTGACGCGGACGCGCTCGCCGTCCGCCAGCGCGGTGAGGGCGCCGTGGACGGCCATCACGGCGGGGACGCCGACCTCGCGCGCGGTCACGGCGCCGTGCGAGAGGGGGCCGCCGCTCTCCGTGACCACCGCGACGGCGGAGTAGAAGAGCGGGGTCCACGCGGGGTTCGTGGTGCGCGCCACCAGCACCGAGCCGGGGGTGAAGCGCGCGAAGTCCTCCACCCCGTGCACGCGGCAGACCGGGCCCTCCGCCACGCCGGGCGAGCCGGGAAGGCCGCGCAGCGCACCCTCGGCCGGTGCCTCCGCCTCCTCGCCGTGGACGCGCGACGGGGTGCGGCCCTTCGCGGCCTCGTATTCGGCACGGTTGCGGCGCGCCTCGTCGGCCGCGCCGGGCGCGAGACCCTCTTCCATCAGCGCCGTCAGCGTGCGCTTGTGGAGGAAGAAGACGTCGTCGGGCGCGTCGACCACGCCGTGCGCGGCCAGGCGGCGGCCCACCTCGACGATCGCGGCGCGGAAGGGGATGGAGAGGCGCGTGGTCTGGTAGTGCTCCAGGTCGTCGAGCCCCGTGTAGGCGCGCGTGAGCCGCAGCAGCTCCGCCGCGAAGTTGCGCAGGTCGGGCGGCATCGCCTCCAGGTACTCGCGCTCCGCGGCGGACTGGCGGGCGCGCAGCTCCACCTCGCGCTCGGCCGGGTCGGCCACATCGCCCTGGAGCAGCATCAGCCGCAGGTTCTCCAGCACCACCCAGGGCTGGCCGCTCCACGTGGGGACGTAGGCGTCGAAATCCACCTCGCGGTGGCCGTGGTTCTCGATGAAGCGCGCGAACGCCGCCGCGAAGTGCGGGTGGCCGGCGAGCGCGTCGCTCTCCCAGAGCGCCCGCCGCTCCGTCTCCAGCAGCGCGCGCTCCAGCGCCGGGTCCTCGCGCACCACCCGGTAGAGGCGATGGAGATCGGCGTTCACCAGATTCGTCTTGGTCTCGCAGAAGCAGGTGAGCCCGTCGTAGAGCACGGGCGCCCGCTCGCGGCCCACCAGCATCGCCACCAGCCCGTAGAGCGTGCGGTGCAGCACCCCCTGGGTGATGGAGATGGCGATGTTGGGGCGGAAGTACTCGCGGCCGAGCGCGTCCACCGCCTGCAGGTGGTGCCAGAGCGCGCGGTCGTCCAGCGAGTGCAGATCCACCGCGGAGAGGCGGCCGAGCCCCAGGAGGTAGCGGTCCAGGTCGCGCGCCCAGGCCACCGGCAGCTCCTGCACCCAGCGGTAGCGGTCGATCCAGTCGTCCTTCTTCGCCCGCAGCTC
>Ga0070685_10001065_pt1 | contig 14714 bp, 28 predicted proteins | sample KBSS13LmetaG_FD_65651 | JGI IMG/M metagenome (GOLD analysis project Ga0070685, IMG submission 65651) | Switchgrass rhizosphere microbial communities from Kellogg Biological Station, Michigan, USA - KBS S1-3L metaG | ecosystem: Host-associated > Plants > Roots > Rhizosphere ...
CATCGGGCCCCATTCAGCCATCCACACGGCCAGGCACTGCGGATCGGATTCGACGTCCCCGTAGAGGCGGCGCAGACCGGTCCACGGGTTGTAAGTCCAGGCGCCGCGGTAGGCCGGATCAGCGCGCAACGCCTCGACGCCTGCAGACTCGTGAAATGGTTCGCCGTTGATCGGGCTGAACTTGCAATTGGGAACGGTCATCACTTTTTCCTCTTCATGGCGTCGAGCAGGATGTCCTGCACCGAGCGCTTGGTGGCGTGCCTTTCGAGCACAAGCTCATCGACGGTGTCTTTGCCGACGATGTCGTAGATGAAGACCGGCCGATCGTGGCCGGCCTGGTGCTGGCGCACGGGGCCGACGCGGGCGATGAACTGGTCGCGCTGGTCGAAATCCCACCACTGGTCGGCAAAGACGGCGATGTGGCAGTGCTCTTGCAGACCGTCCACGCCGTGGCCCATGCTGGCCGGGTGACCGAAGCCGATCTGTGCCTGGCCAGCCTGAAACCGGTCCATGCCTTCGACGGTCGACAAGTCCACTGAGCCTGGGAAGGCCTTGAGCATGCGCGCCAGGGTCGAGCGAAAGAAGTAGGCCACCAGCACCTGGCCGCCGCCGGCTTCGTTGACGATCGATTCCAGGGCCTCGATCTTCTCGTCGTGCGTCACGACCCACGAGTCGTTGTTCTCGCCCACGTAGGTCGCGCCCGAGGCCAGCGACAGGCACTTGATCGTCTTGCCCGCCGCGGCAAAGGCCTCGATCTCGTGGCCCTCGATCTCGGTGAACATGTTGCGCTCCATCTCACGATAGCGCGCCCAGGCATCGCCGTGGAGCTCCACCTCGACGCGGCGCACGATCGGCTCGCGCAGGTCGAACCAGTCCTTGGGGTCGACGGTCAGGCAGACGTCCTGCAGCAGGCCCTCGATCTCGGCTTGCGCATGCGGCAAGATGATCGGCTGCACGTGCGTGTGGTGCCGATTGATCGCGTCTTGCACGCGCTTGAACCCGAACCAGCGTTCCTCGAACGCCGAGTAGCTGTGCCCCAGGCGCTTGCCCTGGTCGATGAACCAGGTCTGACCCCACAGGTCTTTGAGGCCGTTGGGCGCCGGCGCACCGGTCAGGTTGATCCAGCGCCGCACGTTCTTGTGAAACGCGATCGACGCCAGCGCCTTGGCGCGCACGCCGCCCTGGCGCGTGCGAAAGCTCTTGAGCTTGATCGACTCGTCGGCGACGATGTTCTGGAACGGGCAATTGCCCACGCCCAGCTGCTGCACGAGCCACGGGATGTTGTCGTAATTTATGGTCCAGATATCGGCGGGAACACGAAGCGCTGCGGCGCGTTCGGTCGCCGAGCCGATGATCGGCTGCACGCGAAAGTGGCAGAAGTTGTCCCACTTAGCTGCTTCCTTGGGCCACACGTCGCGGGCCACGCGTTTAGGCCCGATGACCAGCGTCGGCCCGTCCTCGCCAGCCAGTGAAAGACCGTCGAGTAACGCCAGGATAGTCGACGACTTCCCCATGCCCATACCGGCCCACAGGGCGCAACGTGGGTGATCGAGAGCGTGTTCGATCATCATCGGGTGGTAGGGCCGCGGGTACCAGACGGCCACTAGTCTTCTCCGAACAGCAGGTTGAACCGGCCGGCGAGCGCCGCATCAACCTTGTCGATCGAATCGAGCAGATAGACCGTCATGCCCGCCGCGCGCATGCGCTCATGCTCGGCGTGCTGGCGCTCTTCGCGCACGGTGGCCGGGAACGGCTTGGTGTTGTCGTCGCGCTTGGTCTCGGCGAAAAAGTGCCGGCCGGGCAGCAGCACGAGCTCGTCGGGCGCATGTGCGCGGCCGATCCACGAGACCTTGCGCGTGTCGCCGCCCAGGTGCTTGGCGCCCTTGCGCAGGTGGTTCTCGATCTTGGATTCACGCATCGGGCACCGCCTCAAATCCGCTCGTCGAGATCGGACACGCGTGCACGACGCCGGGCGTCAGCGAGAACAACACCCAGCGGCCGCCCTGCTGGCGCCAGCGCACGTCGCGCGAGCCGCAGCGGTTGCATGCCGTTTCGTGCGGCTCGGCACGTTCGATTTCCTCGTCGTAGGCGTCAGCCTCTTCCATGCCGTGGTGGTCGTAGAAGGATTTCATAGCTCTTGCCCTTCCGCTTCGATCAGCACTTGCACCCAGGCGTCGTAATGGTCTTGGCTGTCACGGCTCCAGTAGACATCCTTGACCTCGAACGCCTTGCCCAGGACGATGATCTTGTCTTCCTTGCGCGGCACGGCGTTCATGTGCCAGTTGGCAACGATCTTGCCGGCCTGGCGGATCTCGACGAGGATCTTGTTCATCACGCTCATGGCTCAGCTCTTCCACTTGCGGGTCACCGCGTCGAACTTCTGCAGCTCGTGCTTGAGCGCCTTGAGCGTGTAGACGTCGACTTTGCGCAGCCGGCCGACGAGCATTTGCGCCATCTTTCTGGCGTTGTCGTCGACTGCTCTTTGCGTGGCGTCCGCCTGCTGCAGCGCGGCGCGCATCGTGTCCCAGGGGTTGTCCATCGGTCAGTCCTCCTTGTGGTAGCGGTAGGTCTCGAATCCTGCCGCGGCGAGCGGCAGGCCCTCGTTCCAGTCCAGCCGCGAGACCATGATCTCGGCCAGACGCTGCGCGTTCCAGACCCCGGTATCCTGCGTCTCGCAGATCCATTCATCGTGCACGTCCGCGCCGCCGATGTCCAGGTAGCCCTCGGCGTCCAGCCGCGGCAGCACCTCCATGAACTGGTCGTTCGCGCCGGCTTGCACGAGGTTCTCGAAGATCTTTCCGCCGTAGGTGCGCACCTCGCCCCAGGCCCTCGAGTACGTATTCTGGCCCGTGTACGCAATGCTCCCGTCCTTGGTCAGGTGGATGCCGGGGTAGCACAGCGCCCGGCCCGAGGGCAGGCTGATGCGCAGCCACGAGCCGTCGCGGCGCACCAGGCACTTACGCGCGCGGAACGTGACGCCCGGGTTGGCGATGGCATCGCGCACCACGTCCTCGAGCTCTTTCCAGTAGCTCGAGATCCGCGGATGCGCGGCGCGCCACAGACGCTTGAGCGCATCACAGACCACGAACACCTTTTCGGTCAGGCCGAACCGGGCCTTGACCTTGGCAGCCTCGCGCGACGCTGCGATCGACGCGAGCTTGACAGCATCGCCGTCGGCCTTGGCGATCATCTTGTCGTGCTTCTCGTCGACCTGCGCGTAGAGCCAGTGCAGGAACGAGCGCGCTTCCTCCAGCACGTCGGGATCGATCGTGTCGTAGACCGCGTCAGCCATGGCCACGAGGTCAATGCCGTAGGTCGCAGCTCCCGTGATCCAGGCGCCGACGCCGCCGCCGTACTGGAACATGAGCTCTTCGACCTTGCCGATTTGGCGCTGCAGGTAGAACTCGTGCGGATCATCGGAGAGCCGGTCGACGTTGAACGAGGCCATGTAGGCGCGCACGTACAGATCCAGACCCTTGCGCGCGGGCTTGCCCTTCTTGTCGAACTGACCCGGGATGATCGTGTCGTAGTCGCGGAACGCTTCGAGCTTCCACTCTTCGCCGGCCAGCCACGCCGCGAACCGGCCTTCGATGTTGGACAGGTCGGCCACGCACAGCTTGTGGCCGGGCTCGGCCACGATGACGCCGCGCACGCTGGAGGCGAGCATCTCCATCTCGTTGTCGACCACCATGTCCAGGCAGCCGGCCTTGATCGCGGCGATGCCCGCCTCGATGAACTTCCACGAGTAGGCCGGCCGCGGCATGTTGCCGTACTGCATTTGCCGGTGGCCGGTGCGGCCGGTGCGGCCTGCGCCGCGGAACTGCGAGCCGCCGCGAAACCGGCCGTCGGAGCTGACGATGCGAAGCGCGGTCTTGTACTTGGAGGCCGAGTTCATCGACGCGCGAAGGCGGATGCGCAGCAATTCCTTGACCGCGTCGGGCAGCTCGGGATCTTCGAGCCGGCGTTCGAGCGTGTCGGCCTTCATGTCCGGCAGCTCCACGCCGTGCGCCTCCAGGATCCACGCCAGCAGCGCGTCGCGCTGAGTCGTGGCCATGACGTCGCCCTCGGTGATCTCCTGCGTGCGCTTGGCCATCTCGCGCTTGGCCTTCTCGGCGGCCTCGACCGCCTTGGCCGCGAGCTCTTGATCGATGCACACGCCGCCGTAGTTCATCTTCAGGTGCAGGTGCCACAGCTGCACCTGCTTGCCCGTCTTGTAGTTCCACTTGGGCATGACCTGGTGGGCCTTGCGCATCGTGGTGATGTCGCGCGCCGCGTAGACGATGAACCGTTGCCACTCGACCGGATGCGACTTCTTGTCGTTGTACGTGCCGTCGGGCTTGGGGATGCAGAACAGGCGGATCAACTTCTTGCCGTCGCCCAGCTTGCGGTCGTCGTCATGCAGCTTGAGGATCTCGCCGAGCTTGTCCAGCGCGCCAGGCAGCGAGTGCGCGTAGGCCTGGACCATCGTGTCGCGGCGGCGCTCCGTGGGGATGCGTTTTGAGATCGCCGGTTCGGTCTTGTCGATCACGACGAAGTCGAACATTCCGGCGTTATGTCCCCACGCCTCCGCGCCAGTATCGTCGATCGCTTCGTCGAGATCGGGCGGCATTGCGCCGACCGGCAACGGCACCTCGACCCACTCGTCGGAGAGCTCATCGAGGTAATTGAACGTGTTGTTGATCTTGTCCCAGACCCGCGGCTCGCTGTCGTCGATCGCGTAGGCCCACAGCATGATCTCAGCCTTCTCGGCGTAGGCGTGCGAGCCGTTGGTGATGGGCACCGGACTTTTCGTTTCTAGGTCAAACCAAAGTTTCTCAGTCACGATAGCGTCTCGATCAGCTCCGGGATCGACGTGACGATGTCGTCGGCCTCCAGGTACATGAGCTCGGGCGTGTCGTAGAGCACCCACAGGATGATGGTGCGTTTGCCCTTGCCGCAGGCCCAGCCGAGTTCCAGGTGCGCCGACTTGCCGCACGGCAGGACCATCACGAACGTGTCGGCCCACTCCATCGCGTCGTGGTCGGACTTGAAACCCGCCTGCGCGATCGGATGCGCGAGCGCCTTGGCCATCTCCTCGGCGGCCACGGCCTCACGGCCCGCCATGTCCAGCGCAACTTGCCGCCAACCGAAGCCGGTGCGGTTGGGCGGGTTGCGGAAGTCGTAGACCTCGTGCCCGTGCTGGCGCAGCGCGTCGACGACGCCCGGTTGCCACTGGTTGCGCCAGCTTGACGCAACATAGATCTTCGCCATGGTTTGGTTCCTCCGGTTGGTAAAGACTCTTTACAGAGCGCCCCTCACGAGGCGCTCGAAAAGAGACCGTTATTCGGACAGGTCGTCGGCGTCGGCGCCTTCGCCGACTTCCTCGAAGCCGGTGGCCGACGGCGCCGCGCCGCCGCCGAAGGCGTCACCGGCGCGGTTGCGCTGGATGGCCATCAGCGTGGCGCGCACGCCCTTGCCGTTCTTGTTGTCCTGGGCCCAGATCTCGACCTTGGCGTTGACGTAGCAGCCGCCGTAGATGCGACCGCCCTTGCCCGGCATGAGCGTGTTGTCGGCCGCGTAGATCGGCGACATGTCGTTGTCCATGACGATCGGACGACCCTTGTCGGCGTAGCGGTAGGCGGTCAGCGCCATGTTGCCGTCGTAGCCGTCGTACGGCTTTTTGTTGCCGTCGACCCAGGCCGAGGCCTTCTTGTCGGCCAGGATCTCGTCGATCAGGTCGTCGAGCACCTGCTGGGCGGTCTTCTTGGACGTGGCCTTGCACTTGGCGCCGAACTTCTCGGTCAGCACGTCGCGCACGGCCTTGTCCACCAGCTTGCGCTGGGCCGAGTCTTCCGGCACGAGCAGCGTGGCGCCCCAGCGCGGGGCGTTGGACGGGTTGTCCTGGTAGCGCTGCGGCTCTCCGAGATCGGGGAACGACAGGCGCACATCCTTGAGCATGATTTCCATTTGAGGTTTCCGGGTTGGTAGGTTAGGAGGTCGGAGAAAGGGCGTGCGCGAGGCGCCCGGTAGCGCGGGGAAATTAGACGAAAAGGTGAACGATAGCGCCGACACCCCAAACCAGGAGGACAGCGATCAGATTGCCTACGCTTTCGAGCAGCAGGCTGGCCTTGAGTCGCTTGCGCGCCTCGATCTCGACGTACGACGTGTGTCGGCGAAAGACCAGCCTGGACAGCTGCAGCAGGCCCCACACGATCAGGACTTGCGGCACCGGCAGCGAGAACGGGATGGCGACGAACCAGCGCCAGTAGCTCACGATAACGGCCGCCAGCAGGAAGGTCGTGGCAATGGACAGCACCAAACCGAGCAGTTCCTTGCCGATGTAGGCCAGCGCCTGACTGGCAGTCATTTTCTCTTCGTTCATCTTGGATCTCCTAGCCGGCGAGGTCGTCGCCGGACGTTTCGGGAGTTGCGGAAAAGCCGTCGTTGGACAGCAGCGGGGGTACCCAGGGGGTCTTGATCTGCGACTTGAGCATGACGCTGGGCTTGGCCTCTTCACGCACGACGTTCGCGCAGAGCTTTTCCCATTGCATCGGGCCGACCACGGCGTCCTTGCCCTTGGTGAGCTTTTCGATCTGCGTGGGCGAACGCAGCTTGAACGAATAGACGTCCTCGATCTTCAGGCGCATGGTCTTGCGCAGCATCGTCTCGACGGCCTCCTCATCCTTCCACTTGCGGTTGCCCTGGCGGCCCAGGCCCAACCCATAGTCGGGAATCTCGCGGCCGGCCAGCAGGTTGCGCTCGACCTCCGCGCGCACCGCCTTGCACCAGGCTTCCATCAGCGGCACGATCTTCATGGCCGTGGACAGCTTGACCGGCGGCAGCAGCGCCGGGTCGGGCGCCATCTCGTCGTCGGCCACGACGTCGAAGTCGGCGGCCGCGGACTTTTGCAGGTTGCCCTGCACGCTGGGACACGTGGGCATGGCCCGGCAAAACGCGCACTCGTCGTCGTTGGGGGTGGGGTTGAGGAACTTGTCCGACCAGACCGCCAGCGGGATCGTGCCGTAGGCCTTCTCGGCTGCGACCGTGCGCGCGGCGTTGCGCTCGAGCATGACGGCGAAGTCTTCCAGGTCACCCAGCGTGCACTCCCACTCGGTCGTGCCGGCCACCTTGGGCTGGTGGATGATCAGGCGAATGGTCTGCAGGCCCTGCTCTCGGGCCCACGTGAACACGCGCTGACGGTATTCAGCCGGCGAGATCATCGTCGTCATCGTCGGTTCCTTTCATGTAGTTGGGGATGGCCTGCACCTGCTTGAGGGCGTCGGCTTCGATCGACCGGGCCACGTCGCCGCGGCCCAGCATCCCGAGGTTGTCGCACGCGCGCTTGAACGTGGCCTGGTAGATCGACGTCGCGCGCCGCTGCACTTCGAGCTGGAGCTCGAGCATCCGGACGCGTTCAACCGGCGAGGTCATCGTCACCACCTCCTTGCGCTGCGGCTGGCTTGGCGGCCATGAGCTTGTGGTACTCGTCGCGGCCGGTCATGAACGCGTCCGCGTCACGCATGCAGCTGATGGCCAGACCGATGTCGTCGGACGCGTGAGCGCCATCGCGGCGCTGCACGAACAACAACGCGGCGACGTTGTCACGCAGCATGCGGTCAGCCGGCGAGGTCATCGTCGTCCTCCTCGAAGCTGTCGGGGTAGACCATGCGGCCTTCCTGCAGCACGGGCTGCGCGTCCAGGATTTTGCCGCAGGCGACCAGCGCTTCGGCGGTCATCGCGCGCTCGTACATGTCGCCCAGCGCACCCAGCGCGTAGGTCAGCGCCTGGCTGTTGTGCTCGACGTCCACGGGCTTGTGGCCGGTCTTGAGATCACCGACGTCCAGCGTGTGCATGCGCCCCGCGTCATCGCGCTCGATGATGATGAAGTCGGCCGTCCCGAACTGATCTTCCAGGCCGACGAACTGGGAGAACTCCACGCGCTGCTCGACGTGCAGCTCGTGGCCCGACGCCTTGGCCAGCACCATCTCGACGTAGGCCTGCACGAGGTCGGCCATGTCCTCGTCGATCTGCACCTTGCGCGTGGGTTCCTCGTCGGGCCGGCTGACGGTGACCCACGTGCCGATCGCGTCGGCCGCGCACATCAGGTAGCCGGTGAGCACGCGCGCCGCGATGTCGTGCATCGCCGTGCCGTCGTCGCTGTACTCGCTGGACTTGTTGGGGATCGGCGCTTCGAGGGTCAGCGAGCCGGGGCACGCGAACCAGCGCTTGGATCCGCTGGGAGACAGCCGCGCGTGCGCGGCGGGGGTTTGGGTGGTCACTGAATCAATCCCTTTCGATGGTGCGTTTGATCACGGGGCGAAGCAGGCTGGTCAGCAGCTCCGGCACGCGCAGGGCGCGCACCAGCATCCACAGCGCCGCGCCGGTGGCCAGATGGGAGAGCGCCTGGCTCACCAGTCGCCGCCCGACGAGCCGCAGCTGCTCGAGTCGCCGCTGCTCGATGAGCTGCCGCTGTCGCAGCTGGGCGGCGCGTCGCTCGACGAGCTGTAGATCGGGTTCAGCGGGCTCGTGATGCTGAGCGGGTTGGTCGAGTCGAGGTAGCTGCCGGCCATCGTGTCGCGCGGCTCGTCGTCCTTGCGGCGCGTGAACCGCGCAGCGGGCGCCGGTTGGCGCAGCTTCGCGCGGCTATCCGCCTCGTGCTGCTTGCGCTGGTACTGCTCGATGGCGCTGTAGTAGCGCCGGGTTGCCGGGTCTTCATGTTCGGGCGGCAGCCGGGGCGCCTCGCGTGGCGGCACGAATGTCGTGTTTCGGCGTTCGGTGCCGAGGTTGGCGTATTTCGTCGCTCGCGCGGCGAGCTCGCGCTCGACGGCGCGCTGTTCAGCCTCGACCCGTGCCTCGCGTGCCTTGCGCGACTCGAAGAGTCGCCTGAGCCAAATCCACATGGTGGGTTCCTCCTGCAGCGGGGCTCACGCCCCGCGGTTGATCAGCCGTTGATGATCGCTTCGAGGTCGGCCAGCGCCGCGGCGAAGTCCTCGGGCTTGAGGGCCGAGCCCTTGAGCTTGCCCTCGGCGTTGCGCGCGTTGTACTTCTCGAGCACCGCCTTGGTGGCCGGGCCGTCCTTGGTGTTGGCCTCGGTGATCGCCTTGGGCAGGCCCGAGTCCTCGTACTTGGGCGGCGTCACGGTGCTGGTCTTGACGATGGCGTCGGCCACGGCCTCGGTGGTCGACGCCTTCTCGGCGGCGGCCGGGGGCGTCGGGGTTTCCTTGGGCGCCTTGTCGGCCTTCAGTTCCTTGGGCGCTTTGTCGGCCTTGGGCGCGACCGCGGTGCCGGCTGCCGTGCCCTGGGCCGCGCTGTCGCGCGCGGCCTGCTGCTTCTCGGGCGTGACGGTGGCCGAGGGTTTGACGTCAGCGACAGCGCTGCGCGCCGGTTCGGTGACGCACGCGAAGAACTGCGCCGCTTCGGCGATGGTCGTGAAATTGATCTTGACTTCGATCACAGGGTTTTCTCCTGGGGTTGGGGTTCAGGGTTGCTCGCCGAGACGAGCGTGGGCGTCCGACCAGCGGGCGTTTCCGTACTGGTCTTCGTAAATGTCGGCGTAGTAGGCGGCGGTGCGGTATTCGACCTGAGAAAGGTCGAGTTCGATGGCGCCTTGACGTTCCGCGCGCTGCATCCAGTCGGGCGGCAGGGTCTGCAGTTTGGGTTCGGGCTTGGTGGCACGTCGGCCGGTCGGGCTCATGCGGAGGTTCCTTTCGGGAGTGGGTGGCAGGGCCCCGCGGTCGTCAGCCGCGGTAAAGTGTGACGCAGGCCCCAGGGGAATCAGCCGGCGATGTCGCCGTCGGTCTTGGGCGCGTGCTCGGCAGGGGCGCCGATGGCCACGGTCTCGCCGATCAGCGAACCCAGCTTGGCCGAGGCGTCGGGCGCCAGGCCGGCCATGAACGAGTTGGCGAACGAGCGACGCAGGTTGGCGCGCATGCCCTCGGCCACGGTCCGCTCGATCTCGCGATTGCGGTCGACGTTGGCGTGATAGCCCGCCATGTCCACCTTGGACACGACCCACAGGTAGCCGACGGTCGACCCGGGCTCAATCTTGACTTCATCGTCGACCGAGTGGACGACTGCCAGCGCCAGCTGTCCGCGCGCCATGACCACGACGACGTCGTCGACTTCGAGCGACAGGTCGGTGACGTAGGTGTAGGTCTTGCGCGCCGGACTGACGGCGTAGGCCGGCACCTTCGCAGGTACGATGGTGGCGCCCAGTTTGGCCGTGAGCCGGCGTTGTTCAGCCACGAGCAGCCGATCGACTTCGAACTGGTTGTCTTCGGGCAGCTCGGGTTCGACATCCTTGATGAACGAGACGTGCACCGTGCGTGCGTCCGTGCGCAGCAGCGCTGCGATGTTTCTTTCGTGAGCCATGCGGCTTTTCCTTTCGTGGTTGCGGGAAGGTGGCGGGGCATCCGGAACGCCTAATCCCGGGTGCTACGGTTCAAGGCTTGACCCCTGCACCGCCGGATGCCCCCATAAATCAATTTCAGTGTTCGAGCTCGAAGTCGAGCCGATAAACTCGGGCGACGAGCCGGCCTCTTTCTGCCTTGAGGATGTTGACCTCGTCGTCTGCGTCGAACCATCCGACGAAGTCGAACCGTCCTTGCGCCTGCTCCATGCGAGCGTGGGCATGCACCAGCGCCCGCTCGACCGCGCGCAGCTGCAGGCACACCCACCAGTGTTCGACGTGCAGCGGCGCGCGGGTGAACCGCAGGTGGTTGTAGGCGAACGCGCCCAGCACCATGAGCAGCGCGCCACCGATCCACGGGTTGCCGATCGTGAAACAGGCCACGACCAGCACCAGAGCCAATACGATGAGAGAAGCGAAAGCGGAAATCTGCATGATGCCCTCCTCAAGGGACTGGTTGGAAAGCGAGCGGTCTGGCTTGCGCACATCGGTCAAGGGGTGCGCAAGGCGGATCGTTCACATGACTAGCCTCGTTGGTTCGTTGCGGTGGGGATGAATGTACCACGTGGTACACACCCTCTGTCAAGCGGCTTTTGCTAAAAATTGCGGGATCAGCGTTTCCACTGATCCCGCCAAACCATGTCGCTCTCTGAACACCCCACCCACGTCGTCACTCACGGGCGGGGCCGGGTCAATCCTACGCCTTGCCGTGTTGGTTATCAAGTGATACATTGCGACCTCATGAAACTCAAAGACCTCAAGCGCGACCAGTTGCGCGCCCTCGCGGCACGTGTCCCGACGTCGCTTCGCTACCTGGATCACCTGATCGCCAGCCGACGCGCGCCGTCGGTCGAAATGGCCATCAAGATCGAACAAGCCAGCGGCGGGACGGTGCCTCGCGAGTCGTTTCGCGCGTTGCCGTGCGCGCGTTGCAAGTACCTGCGTGAATGCAAGAAAGGGAATTAGCTATGCCACCCCGCGTCCTGGAGCCCATCACGGTGGGCGATCTCGTCAGCCACCTGCTGACGCTGCCGCAGCACCTGCTGGTGGCCTACCGATGCTGCAGCGAAAACGTGCTGCTGGAAATTTCGGACCTGGAACTCGAAGAGTGCCAGCCGCCGCGGCCTGACGGCTGGGTAGGCGATGCGCGACCCGACCGGGAGCGCCAGACCTACCTGCTGTTTCCGGGGAACTAGGATCATGGTCGTCGACTTCTCGTGGCTGCGCCGCGGGCTCAAGCGCCCTCGTCGCTATCCTGACCCTTGCGAGGACGAGTACCGAGCCGGGTGGCTCTGGGGCCTGCTTTGCGGCGTGGTGGCCACCAGCACCGTGGTCGTCACGGCGCTGGTCGTGATCGGGGTGCTCAAGTGATGACTACCAACCAAAGTCTGGTCTTTCTGGCGCTCGGCGACTCTCATATGCGTCGCGTCAACGGCATCGACTTCTCGCAATGCAGCCACATCCCTGACCTCACCAAGCCGCATCGCGTCAAGCACACCTTTCGCATCGGCGATCGGCTGGTGCCGCGCTGGCTGTACGAGCTGACGCTGGACATGGCAAAGCAGCTTGACCGAGCCGATAGGTCGGCCATCGAGGTCAGAACCATCGGGGCGAAGACAGAAATAGCTCGCGCGGTGGATGGAGCAGTCTACGCCAAGCAGATTGATGACTTCGAGGCTAGCGTGCGAGCAGCTCGCCAGCACGGAGGGCTCCATGCCCCGCGGTGACAACTTCCGCCAGCACTCGTCGGTCTATGCCAAGCTGGTGGCCAACGTCGTCGAGGACGGCGCGTGCTGGCTGGGCACCGAGCGCGAGCGCGCGAACTACGGCTACGTGCGCGTGTCGCTGCGCATCGGTCATCGCCAAGCCAAGCTGATGGCGCACATCCTGATGCACTGCATCGTGGAGCTGCGCAAGCTCGGCGTCCACGAGCCCACGAACGAAGAGCTGTACCTGGCCTACCTCGAATTTCGCGAGTCCGGCCTGGAGATCGACCACGAGTGCAACCAGCCCGCATGCCGGTTCCCGGGGCACCTGGAGCCGGTCACGCGCCGTGAGAACGAGCTGCGAAAACACGAGCGGCGCGCCGCGCTGCCCGCACGCGAGAACATCGAGCATGACTCCGCCCTCGTCGAATTCTGATCGCCTGCCTGACGCCTGGCAGCGCCGCGTCAAGCGCGCTGACGGCCGCTGGGGCCCGTGGTGCCATTGCCGCGGCTACCCGATCGACGAGCCGCGCGAGATCCAGGTCGATGGCAAGACCTACCAATACCGACCCCTGTACGCCGAGGAGGAAAGAAATTGAGCGCCAGAACCAGAAAGCGCCGCATCGAGCGCCTCATGCGGGGCGACAGCCGGCGGTGCCCCATCGGTCGCCACGCCTACGTCACGGAGCAGAACTCATGGCTCGAGGCCGACGGCACCCTCAAGCACGCCACCCGGTGGAAGTGCTGGTCGTGCGGCCATTGGCAAACCTCACCGCCCATCGGAACCATGGCGCACCGGGCGCGTCTGATGGTGCGCGAGCTTGCTGCCAGAGACCCGGAAGGCCATGCACGAATGATGGCCGACATCACCAACCACCAACCCAAGGACTGACCTATGCCTGCTACCGCCACTCCCCTGCTCACGCCCGAGGGCCTGACGATCTGCGACAAGTTTCGCGCCGACCTGGGCGACCTGTGCATCGCTGCTTCTGCAGCCGGCATGACGACCAACATGATCATGGGCCAGCTCGCGATGATGAGCGCGGTCATCATGTTCGAATCCAAGGACGAGGCCGACGCGGCGACCGCACCGCCGCCTCCCGGAACGGTGCCGAGCTGGCAGCCCGTCGAGATGCTCAACGGCGTCTCGAACATGTTTTTCGGCCCTGGCGACTCGGTGCGGCTGGTGCTGGACGCGTTGCCTGCAGCGCCGCCCGCTGACGGCACCACGCTCGCGCAGATCGCGCTGGGTGATACCGGCTACTCGCTTGAACTGAAGTGGGGTGCGTCGACGGGCTACACCTTCACCGCGAACGGTCTGTGGCCCAACCTCACGATCTACGGCGCGGCTGGCGACACGATGGAACTGACCATCGACACGAACGGCTACGTGGACGCACTGATCAACGGCCAGCTGTTCTACACCTACCTGCCCGTGCTCACCGCGCCCCGAGTCGTGCGGGCGTCCGGCGGGGTTGTCCAAGCGCTCGTCGGAGGCTAACGAGCCGTGAGCGTTCGCGAGCTGACGTCGTTCATCTACCATCGCGATCACCGGCGCTGCCGGTACTGCGATCGCATGTTGCGGCGCAGCGAAGCGACGGTCGATCATTACAGGCCGCGGCACCTGGGCGGGGACAACGACGGGGATAACCTGCGCCTGTCGTGCCACCCGTGCAACAGCGAAAAGGGCTGCATGCCACCCGAGGAATGGGAAGCCATCCTGGCCTATCGTCGGGCCCTGCGGGCAGCGCGAGCCGCTGCCCCGCGGCCCCTGTCGAAACTGGAACTGTTGGCGCGCTGCGCGCCGTATTGGAAGGAACGAATCAAATGACCGACAAGCCGATCACCCTGCCCGAGCCCGCCTATCCCAAAGGTTCGGAATGCACGATCAAGGAAGGCGCTATCGACGACTTCTACACCGCCGATCAGGTTCGCGCCGCCGTCCTGGCCGATCGCGCCCTCAATGCGACTGCCCAAGGGATGGCTGAGTTCATCACATGCGAACGCTGCGGCCACGAGACCTGGATCATGGAAGGCAAGGCGCCGTGCCAGATCACCGAAAGCGACAAGCGCGCCGCAGCCCCTACTGCTCCCGTCCCGGCTGTCGATGCGGTGGCGGGAGAGCCGGTGGCGAAGCCCAAGCCGCCAGGTCATGTCGACCTCGGGTCGCTCAAGGTGAACTACCCCAGCGCTGAATGGATGGCTCGCGCGGAGGAATACGTCAAGCGGGTATCTGGACGCATGCAGGAGGCCATTGACGCCGCCGCCGAGCACGGGCGCGACGACTACCGAGTCCAACAGGCGTCGGCCGGCGCATGGCTGGCCGCGACCGATCTTCGCTCAATGGCAATCGAGCGTGGAATCGAATTGATGCCACCCCGTGCGGGCTCGGAGACGACTGCATCGGCGAGCGAGCACGCCGAAAACATCCTCAATTCGTGGCTGGACAACCAGCACCCCGACGACGTTGCGGTGGACGCGTTCGCCAGCAAGATGCGGCAGAAGATGGCTGCGGCGCGTGCCAAAGGTCGCGGCGGTTGGAACGACAAGGCGCAGTGCTCGGCACAAACTCTGTCGCGGATGCTGCGAGAGCACGTCGAGAAGGGCGACCCGGTGGACGT
>Ga0070685_10001071_pt1 | contig 14663 bp, 8 predicted proteins | sample KBSS13LmetaG_FD_65651 | JGI IMG/M metagenome (GOLD analysis project Ga0070685, IMG submission 65651) | Switchgrass rhizosphere microbial communities from Kellogg Biological Station, Michigan, USA - KBS S1-3L metaG | ecosystem: Host-associated > Plants > Roots > Rhizosphere ...
GATAAATTTGATATCGGCGTTGATGTAACAATCTATACTGGTGCAAAGTTTGAAGGATTTCCTGCAGTTGGTAATCCTTATGCAGCAGGTATAGCTGCTCAACCAGGCGTAAGCACATTTGTAAGATATGAAGCCGTTTGCCAATATGTTCCCTCAACCTACCAGGGATCTTTTGAAGTGGTGACTGATGAATGGGCCGATTATGCACCCGGTGATATAGTGCAACTAACAATGGTGGATGCTACGCATTTTTCATTCAATTATCTCGCTGCTGACCCACGACCAATTGTGGTAACTGTAAATCCTGCTACGAATGCTGTAACAGTACCAAAACAGGTATATGGTAGCGGTTATCCTCCGGGCTGGCCTTATGGAAATATTTCAGCGGAAAGTGTACCAAGCGTTGAGAATTTTGTTGCTCCTTGTGCAGGTACATTCAGTGTTATTTTAAAACATACAACGGCAGCAGCAAATTTTGGTGAAGCCAAGATCGTATTAAAGAAAGATTAATTTGCAGATCAAAAGAAAAATAGCCGAGGCATGTTTCAGTAAGGAATATTCATGCTTCGGCTATTTCATTAAAGATAGTGCGGATATTGAATCTAACTTTACAATGTCAATTATGATCAACGACAAAAGCAGTTAAGATAAAGTTTTCTCATGTGGGGGTCAAAAAGACCCATAGCAGGGGGTTGTCTAGCCATCCTGCTTTTTTTTATTTTATGCTTTGAAGGTTTTTCAGAAAGGCAATAATTCCAATGGAAGTATCAGAATGATTTATTTTTTTATCAACCCTTTTTTAGTCTTTTGTAGCTTACCCGTTTTCCTGTACCAGGAAACCTAAAATATAACGCTCCCTGGTAAATAATAGTAGTGAGTTGAATGGGAGTTTGATGAGTCAAATACCATGCATTTCTTACATCCTGCAGACCGATATTTAAGATGGGATTAAAATATCTTATCGTAATTAAATGATCCAATTTCCAATTATTGCTGGCATAAAAATACAATGATTCTCAAATAAAATCTATGCCAGCTATTGCGTATATTTATGTGTTGGCTGCAATAATAACAGCCGCCCTAAAATTGACGTTTTATGAGACAGTATTTTGAACTTGACTCAAGAGAAAAAAAGCAAGAGTGGGCGTTATTAATACTCACGATTATAGTCATTTTGATTATAGGGATCGGAATATATTTTCAAAGTCATGATAAAGACTATGACAGTATTTTAGTCCCTTTGTTCTTTATTATAAGCAGTTGTTTTTTTCTTGTTTATAGTACCAACGCATTGGGGAAACGAAACCTAATACAAAAATGGACACCTGGATACATCTATAAAATTTTGCTGTTTCTTACAAAAAAACTAATGAGCTCAACCGACGACAATGCGAGAGCATTCGTAATAAAATTTTTGGGAATTACCGGGTTAATCATTTCTATAGGTTTATTTATCACATCGATAATAAGTAAGACGTTACATTTCTAGTAAATATTACTGCAGCAAGCCGTGAACGTTAAGCGCAACTATGCAACATATATGAGGGAACTGATGTCAGACTAAAAAAACTCATTTTATGCGAATGATTTCAATAATTATTTCGCTGCTCTTTTTAACTTTTGCCTGTAAGAAGACCTGTTTAAAAGACAGTTGTGAAAATCTGAAACAAGGTATACTCTCCGACGACATTGCAATGGCGAAGTCAGCCGTGAACGATATCATCATGACACTACCGAATCAAGATTATACTCAACCCAACCTACAAAGTTTGATAAACAAATTAAATACCCATTGCAACTTGACAACTGAATTGCTCTGCTACGATTGCATTTACACACTGCCTTCAGAAAGCGAAATTCGTGTCTCTGTTAACTCATCTGCTTCCTCCCAGCAAAAAGTGATGGATATTTCCTATACCGCAACTAATCGAATGACCTGCGCTTCTATGCACTAACCTATTGTTTCGCTTTTCTAACATAGCATTGCCAAAATGCCGGCGACAAAATAGATCTTTTCAGCTTTTGTAATTTTATTTAACTTTAGTAATACGCCGCAAAAAAAATTCCCTGCCTTCGCAAATACTCGAACGTTGTCTCTTTAAAAAATTTTTTTGCCTTAAAAAACTTACCACAACTTCATCCCTTTATAAAAGTCAAGGATCTTTGTGCGAAGCACATAATCATATTTAGCATTGATAAGATTAATAGTTGCACGATCAAGACTGTTTTTAGTCAGCAAATAATCGATCGAATTTCCAACACCAGAATTGAAACGGATCTCCGCAGCATGAAATGACTCGGTAAGTGCATCAACTTGTTCCAGTAAGATCTTTTGCTTGTCAAATGCTGCTGTCATGTTTATGTAAGCCTGCTCGACTGATCTTTGCAATTGCGTCTTTGCAGTTTTTTCGATCAGCACATTATTCTTCAGATCAATTTTTGCCAGCTTGATCCTGTTTCTTTGCTGAAATGAATTAAAAATTGGAATGCGCATATCAAAACTAATACCTGAGCTGCGATTATTATTCAACTGATCCAAATAACTGATTTTTTCATCTAAATAATGATTTTGTTGTTTAAAAACCGGTGATTGCGTATTATTCACCATTACATAATCAAATGACTGATCATACGTAGTATTTACAAAAGTTGGTGTTGTGGCAGTATTGGAATAATTAGTCCTGATACCTGCATTTAAATCCAGCATCGGAAATAAACCTCCCCTCGCAACTTTTACAGCTTTTTCAGCACTTTGAGTAGAATAATTCACCGCTTTTATTTGGGCAAATTGCTGCATTGCCGTTTCATAGATCTTATCGGGAGTATCTGCATACTTATCAGTAAAAGAAGTTACATCCAATCTTTCCAATGCTACGCTTTTATCATAAGGCACATTCATGAATTCGTATAGATTGATCTTTGCTGTTTCAACCGCAGTTTGTGCATTGATGATATTTACCTGGTCACCGGCATATTGTCCTTTTACATCAGAAACGTCGGATGGTCTAATAGCTCCCTCTTTATTCAAAGTTTCAAGGCGATCAACCTGGTTTTTTGTCAGTTCCATTTGGTTGCGGGCCTGCACAAGTTGATCCTCATTGTTCAGCACCTGCAGGTACGCAAGAATAATACTAAGGGTCAAATTATCTTTTCTTTGCTGCAGGGTCATTTTTGAAGCCTCATACGTGAACCTGTTTTGCTTAACAAGATTTTGCAATGAAAATCCATTGAATATGGTGACCCCACTACCAAGGGAAAAAAATGATGATTGATTATTTTCATTAATATATGAATTAGTGAACTGATCAATACTGCGACCTGCGTTGAACGCATAACTTCCCGAAGCATTCAGATCCGGAAGACGGTTAAGCCTTGCCTGTTTCCACCTAATTTCATCTGCCTGTGCCTGCAGGTCACTTTGCAACACATCAAGATTATTGACAATACCCATTTCTATGCATTGCTGTAATGTCAATCTTCCCGAAGTATTATTTTGTGAAAAAACACTTATCCCAAATACACAAAGAATGGCTGTAGTTAAAAAAACTCTTTTCATAACATTTACGATTAATAAAAAATATTTCGATAAAATCAGTTTACTATCATCCCATCAAGCAGGTTGATGATCCTTGAACCATAAGAAGCATTTTTCTCCGAATGGGTTACTTGTATAATAGCGACGCCCTCACTATTTAACTCTTTGAATAAATTCATTATTTCTTCTCCTTGTTTTGAATTCAGGTTGCCGGTCGGCTCATCGGCCAATAACAATTTAGGCTTGGCAATTAATGCTCTTGCAATACCTACTAATTGCTGCTGTCCACCTGAAAGCTGTGTCGGAAAAAGATCTTTTTTACCAACGATGTTGAAACGATCAAGTATATCGGCCACCATTGCCTTTCGCTCTGATGTTTTTATATTCTGATAGATCAATGGCGTTTCAATATTTTCATAAACCGTTAACTCATCAATTAAATGATAAGCCTGGAATACAAAACCGATGTATTGTTTATACAAAGAAGTTCGCTGTTTCTCTTTAAGTTTATGTACCGATTCATGAAGAAAATTATATTCACCTTCATTGAATTCATCAAGCATACCAATTACATTCAGCAAAGTGGATTTCCCGGACCCTGAAGGGCCCATAATTGAGACAAATTCTCCTTCCCTTATATGTAGATTAACATCCCTCAATAAAAAGGTACGGTTGTTACCTGTGTTCACCCATTTGAAAATTCCTTTTAGATCGATCATAGATTTATTTTTTTCTTCGCTCCGCTCGCAATGACGAACGTAACATAATTTATAATTTATTCTGTTCTTAATGACTTTACCGGGTTCACGGAAGCACCCCTTACAACCTGCACACATATGGTAGCGATCGTGATCATAAAGATCATTACCAGGAAAAAGATCATCAATGAAATATTTAATTTATCGTGATATATAAATAAGCTTTCGAACATTTTTCCGGAGATATAGCTAAGAGGAAGTGCAATTACCCCAGCAATAATAAGCAGCTTGATGTAACTCCACGAGATCAAATTGACAATTTGCGAAACTGACGCTCCTACCACTTTTCGTATCCCGATCTCTTTAATTCTCTTTTCTGTGCTATACGTTACCATGCCAAACAGTCCCATCAAAGTGATCGCAAAAATAATAATAGCAAGCAGGTACATGAATTTCATATCATCTATCGGAAAATATTTGTTATAAATATCTTTATCGAACCAGCTTGCTACCATCGCTTCGTGCGGATACAATCTTTTCCAAATATCTTCCATGGCTGCTTTAAATGCATTCTCAGAATCCACCGTCCTCGTTTTTACTGATAATACATGAAACTGCACAGGGTCATATCGCATTATCACAGGCTGTACTTCGAATTGGTAATTAGCATAGCAAAAATCTTTTATCACACCTGCTATTCTTACTTCTGCACTATTATTCAAGATCAGCATTTTGCCAACGGCTTCCTGCGCTGAACCTAGTCTCAAATTCTTAACGGCTTTTTCATTTACCATAATGAAATTTTCTGCCGAATCGGAATTTGACACAGGAAGATTGGATCCCGCAACTATTTTAAGTTGCATATTGTCAATAAAATAATTGTCGGTCGCAAAGTAATACGACAATGAGTTTTCATCATTCTTATTTGCTTTTACTGCGTACTCTGCTGCATTTGAGCCAAAGGGCATTGACGTAAGCCCCACCCGTTCTACATTTTTATTTTCTAAGATCTCTTTTATCAATAATTTCCTGTTTCCTTCAGCCAGCGTTATATTATAAATATTCTTCCTGTTATAATTTTCGTTTTCAGTTGCCATATATTTAAACTGACTGTAGAGATGACCCATAAAAAATATATAACACATAGAAACGACGAGTTGAATAACAACAAGTGTTTTACGCAAGTTTAATTTTCCAAAAGAAGCAGGGCCTGCTATACCTTTCAGCACTTTTACAGGCTGAAAACCGGATAATATCCAGGCGGGAAAAATGCCTGCCATAATACCCGTAAAAATGGCAAAAACGAAATAGATGGCCCACAAAATATAATTATTATCCACTTCCCAACTTATCCAGTTAATATTGAGCGTATTTCGTATGATCTTCATAAATACTGCTCCCAGGCACAAAGAGAATAGGGCAATAACAATAGCCTCGATCACGAATTGCCATACAAGTTGACTGCGCAAAGCCCCCGTTACTTTTCTTATTCCAACTTCTTTTGCTCTGTTCAAAGAACGGGCTAATGTCAAATTGGTGTAGTTAAATCCTGCCAACAGGATAATAGCAATGGCAAAAAAGAAATTGAAGTAAAAATCTGAAACGCTTTCAACATAAGGGTTATTCAGAAGTTTGTCATATGCAGGAGAAATATCTTTAAATGCCTGCGGCTTGAATTCATGTGACTTCTTTGCGTATACAATATCTGCATTGCTCTTTCTTGAGATCTCACTTAATGCTGTGATCACCGAACTTACTTGTACATTTTCTTTAAGTTTTACGAAAGTATAGGTTCCATAATCTGCCCAACCTTTAAGCTCAGCTAAGTCCTTATGAGAATTTATATATGTAGCGAGGGATATCATCACATCACTTCGGAATTGAGTGCCTCGTTTGAAAGGTTTCAACACCCCGGTGATCTTAAAACTCCCATAGGTGGGATGAGTTAATATTTTTCCAATAGGATCGACTTCGCCAAAAAATAGCTCCGCTTTTTCTTTTGTAATTACAAGCTCGTTAGGAGCTATTGGTAAAACACCTTTTTCCAATGGGAAATTGAACATTTCAAAAAAAGAAGGTTCTACATAAATAGTGTTTATGTTCAGTGTTTTTAACCGGTTGGTCAATTCCCAACTGTAGTCCCTTACTATTTTAGTTGATTTTTCAATAAATGGATAATCCTTTAATTTATCGGATAGTAAAAAAGGAGAGGATGCAAGCTTTGTAATACTAGCATTCGAAGGTTTTTCGGTAGTGATTATCCTGTAAATTCTGTCTCTGTCTTTATGAAAATTATCCAGCTCATAGGCATTCTGAACCTGTATAAGTGACATTAGTGAAAATGGAATAGCAAGACTAAGCCCTACAATATTAATGAAAGAGAAAAGTTTGTTCTTCCTGAGATTGCGCCAAGCAATGATAAAATAATTTTTCAGCATATTTCTTATTGTTGCCCTGATTATCCAACACTTATGCCAATGGCAAAAGCCGCTGCTACACAAGGTTTCGTATTTCTTATTGTATCATAGGTGTACGAAAACGAACAGTAGGTGTGCATATTCGTACGGCTTATTCTGTTCTTAAACTTTTTACCGGGTTCGACATGGCTGCTTTTATAGTTTGAGAACAGATCGTTATAAGACTTATGACACCTATTATAAATATCGCTAACAAAACCAACAACCATGTATTTGAAATCCGAAAAGCAAAATTCTGAAGGAAGAAATTGCCTAACATATATCCAAGCGGAACCCCGATCAAAACACTGATGCCAATAAGTATTACAAAAGATCTGCTCAATAAAACAGTTACATCCTTTACTGAGGCACCCAACACTTTTCTTACACCGACTTCCTTAAGCTTTAGTTGTGTGCTATACATTACCATACCCAACATACCAAGGGAAGCCAGTGTAATAGCAAGAAAAGAAATATATCCAATGATCTTTACAATGTCGGTATATCCTGTTTCTATGTACGTGTTATCGATGTCTTTCTCCATTGTTGTTAACTCTATTGGATGTACAACATCATATTTTTTCCAAATTGATGCAATAGCTGGAGTCACAGTATTCATTGCGGAAGGATCAACAGCAATACTTAGCATGGAAAAATCCTGCGGACGATAACGAAAAGCCAATGGCCCGATAGCATATTCCATTGTACGAAAATTAAAATCTTTCACTACACCGACCACTTGCAACTGAGCCGAATCTTCGCGATAAATAACCTGGTTAAGAGCAGAACCCGGGTCTTTAAAACCAAAACTCTTTAAAGCCGTTTCATTTAATATCACTTCTGATTCTCTTTCTTTCGATAAGCCAGCTCTGAAATTTCTTCCTGCAACAAATTTCACCTCGAGATTCTGCAAATAATTTTCATCAACACAAAAATCTCTCATTACAAAAGGTTCATCAGAAATGTTGCGCCTGTAATCACTTGACCTGTCGGCTGAAGTTCCAAGACTATGCGATACGGCCCCCACTCTTTTTACCCCGCTAATTTTCATTATATCATTCGTCAATTTTTCGTAATCATTTCCCTGCAATTGAAGATTGACAATATTCTTTTCATTGATACCATAGTTTTTCGAAAGCATGAAATTTACTTGCTGGTAAATAAATAGAACGCAAATAATAAAAACCATTGATAAAGTAAACTGTATCACCATCAGCACTTTTCTGAATGTGATCCTGGTTCCGAGTTTTGAACCAATTTTATTTTTTAAAACATGCACTGGCTTGAATCCAGAGAGATAGGTAGCAGGCAACAGACCTGCAATAATTCCAACCGCGATAGCAAACAAAAAGAATAATATATAAATGATTCCGGATTCTTTAAGATCAACAGAAAATGATTGTGTGAGCCTGAATTGAAGAAAAGAGAATTTAAGAAACTGGAGAATAAAATATGAAACGATCAGTGCAAGAATTGAAAAAACAACTGACTCCCCAACAAATTGTATAAACACCTGCCAGCGATTTGCTCCCATCACTTTCCGAACGCCGATCTCCCTTGCACGTTTTAATGATTTTGCGATCATTAAATTTGTATAGTTCAATCCTGCCATAATCATGATCACCAGGGCAAGTACAGTAAGAAAGGTTAAAATGATCTTCGGCATTGCTCTGCCCATATTATTTGAAAGTATCGGGCCCGGGCTTATTTTAGTTAATGGTTGCAGAAAAAATTCATAGCCCCTGTCTCTTGTTTCTAATTTAACACCGGCATAATACTTTTTACTGATCTCAGCAAGCGCCGCATTCACATCTTTTTCCTTTTTGCCCTTCTGCAATTTTATGTAAGTAAGACCGGAATAGTAATCTGTCCAACTTTCGAGCGACGGTGACATTATGTTTTGCTTCTCCAGTACAGGCAATGCATTCATCGATGCCAATAACTCAAAATCAAAATGTGTTTTGCCCACAAACTTGTCCAGCACACCACTAACTGTAAAATTTCCATATCCCCTTATTTCAATTGTTTTACCCAATGGGTCTTCGCTTCCAAAAATTTTTTTTGTTGTTTCTTGTGTTAGAACGAGACTGGAAGGTGATGATAAAGCAGTAACCGGATCGCCTTTCTGCAATTTAAAATTAAAAACTTTCAAAAAAGATGGATCGGCAAACAAACCTGAAACCGGAACTCTTACTTTTCCAAATACAATATCCTGGTTTAGCCGACGATTCAAGCGAACGATGTCTTCAGTAAAAGAATAATTTTCTTTCAACACCGTTGCTAATGGCATTGGTACAGTAGCATAATCTTCGCTTCCACCGCCTACACGCAATGCTCTTGTATCAACACGATAGATCCGATCGGCGTCTTTATGAAAATTATCAAAAGAGTATTGCTCCTTTACAATTAAAATGATCAGTAGTCCCAAAGACATACTAACTGAAAGACCAACAATATTTATAAAGGAGAATGTTTTATTCGCCCATATATTTCGGATTGCGATCTTGATATAATTTTTTATCATAACAATTTTTTTTACTCGGTTCTCAATGATTTTACCGGATTTGTAATTGCTGCTTTAATAGCCTGGTATCCTACTGATAGTATCGCAATAAGTAATAGGCTTACTGATGCTACTATGTAGACACTCCATTTTATTTCAGTATGGAACATATATCCTGAAAAGTATTCCCTAACCAGATACCACGAGATCGGTAAGCCAATTAATAAACTAAGGATGATAAGGTTTGTAAATTCACTACAAAGCATGATGGCAAGATTCCCAACGGAAGCTCCCATCACTTTTCGAATACCTAACTCTTTGGTTCTTCTTTCTGCAGTGAAAGTTGCTAAACCCAATAATCCAAGGCATGAAATAAGAATGGCTATTACTGTAAAACTAAAAGAGAGCTTTCCTATTACAGCCTCTGTCCGATATTCTCTGTTAAAAACCTCATCAAGAAAAGTATATTCAAACGGATAATCAGGATTATGCTTCTGAAATATTTGGCGGATCTGCCCTATAAGCCTGGGCAAGGGTAATTCACTGCCGACTTTAATAAAGTAATGTGAACCGATATTTTCAGAATACATGAATATGAGAGGTTGAATGCCAAACTTCAAATTGTCATTGTGAAAGTCATTCGTTATACCAACTATTCTGCCCTTCCCATTCCACATTTCAAGCTCCGTTCCTACTGCATTATCGAGGCTCAGCCCCATTGTTTCCATTGCCTTCCTATTGATGATATAGTTGGATGCGTCATTCTTGCCTATAAAATTTCTTCCTGCGACCATTTTAATGTCCATCGTAGGAATGAATGCAGTGTCGCAGCGATATATCTTAAAAGTAATGGAAGAGTTATTGGGCTTACCGCTCCACACAGGGTCTGTTGTAGTGATAGGAATAGTGAATACATTGTTCCCACCAAACGCAACATTCTTTACTGCGGGTAATTGCTGCAGATCATTTTTTATTGCCTCGTAGTTTTTGACAATCCCATCATTCTGGTCAATGACGATGATACTGTCTTTATTAAATCCCAGTTTTTTTTTGCTGATAAAACTTATTTGCTTATACACGGCAATACTACCTACAACCAATATTACTGAAGCAGTGAACTGTACAACTACAAGAAATTTGCGAAGAGCATTTCCAGAGAGTCCAGGTTGAGAAGTTCCTTTCAGTACTTTAACGGGATTAAATCTTGACAAAATAAAAGCCGGGTAACTCCCTGCTAGTACCCCGGCAAAAATGGTAATACTTAAAATCCCCACTACAAATACAGGATCGCTTAAGTTTAACTGGATAGATTTGTCCGTAACATCATTAAAGAATGGAAGCAATAATTTCACCATCACTACTGCAAAGATCATAGCAATGAAGGATAGAAATACAGCTTCAGTAATAAACTGAAAAATGAGATTAAATCTTTGAGCACCGACTGATTTTCTTACTCCTACTTCACGGCTGCGGTTTGTTGATCTTGCGGTTGAAAGGTTCATGAAATTAATGCATGCCATCAGGAGAATAAGTATAGCCACAACACTAAAAAGGAAAACTTGCTGGATTCTTCCTCCGGCTTTCTTCCCGTTCTCAAATTCGGAATATAGCCTGGACTCTGCATATGGAAAAAGAAATGGAGTGGTGGAACAATCAGAACAATTTTTTTTAATTAAGTTAATAAGTTTGTTGTTTGCCGGGTCAGCCATTGCAGACGATCTCAACATTACTACAGTTCGAGTACCACCGCTTTTCCAATTTTGCATCCATGGATTCTCCTTTATATAAAGTTCAAAAGGGATCACAAACTCAAATCTAAGTGTTGAGTTTTGTGGGATATCGGCAAAAACACTATTTATCAAAAGATCATACTTTGTTCCTACCGATAATGTTTTTCCTATCGGGTCTTCATTTTTAAATAATTTTTCTGCGAGGCTTTTAGAAATAGCAATTGAATTACTTTTTAACGGTTCGGCAGCATTTCCATTTACGATTGGAAAACTAAGTATCTTAAACAGTGTTGAGTCAGCATAAATACCATTTTCATTAAACACATTGTTTTCGTGCTTCACTAACAATTGTGCTTCCATACTGTATTGGGCAGCCAATTCTATTTCAGGAATTTCATTTTTTATTACATCCTTCAATTTTGCCGGAGTAGCAGGATAAGTTTCAATTTTTCCATCAGGGTATTTATTATTGATAAAAACCTTGAAAATTCGGTTTGAGTTTGAATGAAATTTGTCATATGAAAACTCATCATATACCCAGAGAAATATAAAAACACTTGCCGAGAGCCCGATCGCAAGACCGAAAATATTAATAGCAGAATAACCTTTGTTTCTCCAAAGACTACGCCATGCGATCTTAAAATAGTTTTTTATCATAGCTACAGTTTTATTCTGTTCTCAATGATTTTATGGGGTTAGTAAGTGCGGCTCTTATTGCTTGGAAACTTATTGTTGCTAATGCGATAAATAAAGCAGATGAACCAGCCAGTATAAATATCCACCAGCCAATGTTTACCCTGAATGCAAAATCCTGCAGCCAGGTATTCATTGCCCACCATGCCAATGGAAAAGCAATAACTGCAGACAATAAAATAAGCTTGAGAAAGCTTTTTGATAATAACACAACAATATTAGAAATAGAAGCGCCAAGAACTTTTCTTACACCAATCTCTTTCGTTCTTTGAATGGTTGCAAATATCGTAAGCCCTAATAACCCAAGACATGCCACAAAAATGGCTATGCCGGCAAATATGCCAAAGGCTTTTCCAAACAACTGATCATTCTCATATTGGCGATTAAACGTCTCATCCAAAAAATCATAATCAAATAAATTACCTGGAAAGAATGATTCGTACTTCTTTTTTATTTGCGCAATAGTGGCTGGCAAATCGCCCGGTGTAAGCTTTACAGATATTTCACTGTTGGTACTGTAAAATGGCATGAAGATCATCGGCTCCAGGGGATGACGAAGTGATTTTTGATGATAGTCTTCTACCACACCAACTACATCCCATTTTCTTTGACCGCGAAGTATAGATTTACCAATTGCATCTTCCGGAGATTTAAAGCCAAGTAATTTTGCGGCAGACCTATTAATAAGCATGCTCCGTAAATTTATCCCCTTGGGATCATGATCTGTAGGTTTAAAATTTCTTCCTGCTACAAGTTTTATTCCATACACACTTAAAAAATCATAATCAACAGATGTGTGGCGAACAGTAAACTTGTTTGTAGAAGCAGAGTCAGCTTGCCGCACATTAAAGCTTCTTCCTATATCACCACCCGGCACATTCCATGATGTAGCTGCAGCTTGTACATGTGCAATTTGTTTTAATTCCTCTTTAAAGCTGTTAACCCTGCTGATGAATGTAGAATCAAACCTTGTAAGTGTGGGTGATTTTATCACTAATATTTGATCCATATTAAAACCAAGCTGTGTCTTATTCATATACCTGATCTGCTTCATTACAACCAATGAACCCACTATCAAACCAATCGTTACTGTGAATTGACCAAGTACCAATGCCTTTCTGAAAAGGATACCTCTTTGTGAACTGGCAAATTTCCCTTTTAATACAGCGATCGGTTTGAATGAGGAAAGTACAAACGCAGGATAAAGACCAGAAACGAAAATACCTGCAAGAACAATTGATACTAATCCAATGAGTATGTTGTATCCATTTAATCCTTTTGTTAAAAGATAGGATAATGATAACTGGTAATGTAATAACTGATTGAATGCAGACTGTAATAAAAACACAAGCATAATAGCCATACTCATGCTGATCAAATTCACTAATGCCGACTCGGCAAGAAATTGAACGATCAATTGACGACGTTCGCATCCTACAACTTTTCTAATTCCCACTTCTTTTGCTCTTTCTACGGATCTTGCTGTGGCGAGATTGATATAATTAACCCATGCAATAGTAATAATGAACAATGCAATAATTAACAATGCCCAAACAACCGTGGCGCTGCCCGTTCTTCCTATCTCGTATTCAAAATCAGAATATAAATGCGCTTTTGAAAGTGGCTGCAGGTAAAATGTTTCATCGCTACCGGATATTTTATTCCCCTCGAAATACTTTTGACTGAATGCTCCAAGCTTTGCATTGAGTGCTTTATAATCAGTTCCGGGTTTTAATTGTACGTAATGCCAGAAATCAGACTGCGTAAAATCATATTCAGCTTCTTTCCAGTTTTTAATTAAGGTGCGGTATGAAATGAGCATTTGGAATTGCAAATGAGAGTTTTCAGGAACATTTTTTAAAACCCCTTCAATTTTATAAGGCATGGAATCTGTCCAAAGTGTTATTGCTCTGCCCAAAAATTGATTGTAATCTTTTCCCTTGTAATCAAAGATCTTTTCAATAAGTTTCTCTGACAGTAGCACAGTGTTTGGTCGTATCAACACAGTATTCTTATCTCCTGCGACAAGGGGAAAATCAAATACAGAAAGGAAATTGCTATCGGCAAAAAAAAGTTCTGGCTCTGAAATCTTTTTATCATTATATGTAATGATGGCTTCGCCAGATGGTTCAACAACTGTATTTTGAACTACGTCATCAAAATCATTATTCATTGCACGTCCAACACCAGAGTACGTAATAGTGCCATGTTGTATCAACTTGCCCTGCTGATAACGATCATTTACTACCCTGTAAATATTATCAGCTTTTTTATGAAATTGGTCAAAACTGAGTTTAAAACTTACGTACTGTAATATCAGCAGGCATGCTGCCATACCAATAGCAAGACCTAATATATTGATGGCTGAAAAACTTTTGTATTTCCAGAGGTTGCGGAAAGAAATTTTTAAATAATGTTTTACCATGGCTTTAATTTTTATTCGGTTCGTAAACTTTTCACAGGATTAGCAAGAGCTGCTCTTATTGCCTGGAAACTTATTGTAACTAGTGTAATAATCAGGGCGAAAGTACCTGCCACTGCAAACACCCACCAACCAATATTTATTCTATACGCAAAATCCCGTAACCATACGTTCATTGCCCACCAGGATACAGGTATAGCAATGATGAATGCGATCAATACAAGCTTTAAAAATTCCTTTGAAAGAAGTTGAATAATACCACTAACACTTGCACCCAATACTTTTCGTATCCCGATCTCTTTTCTCCTTTGCTCTGCGGTATATGTTGCAAGCCCAAACAACCCGAGACATGCTATGATGACAGCTAAAATTGCAAAAACCGAGAATATTTGTTGTGTACGTTTTTCATTTGCGAATAATGACGCAAACTTCTCATCAAGAAAACTATAACCGAGTGGGCCGGGGGGATTAAAAGAAACCCACTGTTTTTTAAGGCTGGAAAGAAATCCTTTTATATCAGCAGTTTTAATTTTTACTACCAATCCTCCGTAATTGCCTCCCATCAACATCATCAATGGTGCAATTTTTTGTTTCACTGTAGCGTAATTAAAGTCTGCAACAACTCC